>Ga0307378_10001309_pt1 | contig 40718 bp, 31 predicted proteins | sample UN1MG_FD_202238 | JGI IMG/M metagenome (GOLD analysis project Ga0307378, IMG submission 202238) | Soil microbial communities from Risofladan, Vaasa, Finland - UN-1 | ecosystem: Environmental > Terrestrial > Soil > Coastal area > Acid sulfate soil | place: Finland: Risofladan, Vaasa | collected...
TGTCCTGCGGTTCAGGAAGATCCTCGAGAAACATCCACAGATGTCGAGGCGTTGCTTCCACACCTCCATGATACGCATGACCGAGTGCGAATTCCACGAAGTAGGGCTTGTCTACCAGGCCCTTGGCGATGAGGTTCTTTACCTCGCGCAGGTGAGAGAGGTTGAACACCTCCATGGAGGGTTTCACCCCCGCCTCTCTCATCTTTTGGGCCCATTCTTCGAAGTGTTTAGCCCATCGTAAGTCTCCTGTGCCTGCATAGGGGCCGAAGCTGCGGACCATGGTTCCCATATCCAGGGAAGCCATCTCGGGTTTCGGATCCGCCTCAAGGCATCGTATCTTATCCTTCTCTGAGACCTGGGGGCCGGTGCCGGTTGTGTCCTGAATAATGATATCGCAACCGAGGGCCCGTATCTTGGTGTGTATTTCACTGTAAACCGCCGGGTCTCCGGTGGGTATTCCGTTCTTGTCTCGGGCATGGATGTGGAGCTGGCATGCACCCTCATTCCAACAATCATAGACCGCTTTCGCAATCTCATCAGGCTGTTCCGGAACATTGGGATTCCGATCCCTGGTGCCTGCAACCCCACCGGTTGTGGCGACCGTAATCATGACCTTATCTTCAGGTAATTTCATGCTTACTCCTCCACAATAGCGACTAACCGAACCAAAGAGGCATCACCCTCCTCATAGCGGAGGGGGAACGCGGCAATGGTACAGCGCATTCCGGTCACCTCATCAACGTCGCCCCCTGCATTCTCGATACCGGGGATTCCGGCACCGTAGAGAATCCGGTGGGCCGGTTCGTTTTCCGGGTATTCTATATCCGGGTCCCGTCCCGTCTCTTTCCGGTACTCCTCATCCAGCCACGGCATGACCTTGGAGAGGGGATAGTGTCCCAAGGCAAGGTCGGTGGCGCCGGCGGTCTGGGCAACACCCTTCACCTTTTTCTTCACGAGCCACTCAGCCCCTTTTCGGTAGAGCCCGGGATAGTGATTCCAGTACTCATAGTTCGACACCTTCCATTTGTGGTGCCACCCGGTGTTGATGACCACCCAGTCTCCCGGTTCGATCTTGGGCTTGGCCTTCTCCAGGTCTTCGGGGGTGATCTCTTCCCATTTCTTCTTGTAGCTCATATCCACGACCACACCGGTCCCATAGCATCTGGTGAGGGGCAGCTGGTCGATTGACCATCCTCCCGGTGTCACGTGAATCTCGGCATCCATATGGGTGCCGTGGTGCATCTTTAAGGTGAGAACCGTGGTATACCTTCCCTTGTCACGACCGGGGAATGCGACCCGTCTGATCTCCACATCCGGCATTTCCCCCGGGTGAGGCCACATTGGTGTATTCCGTCCTAACGGGTGGGTTAGATCAACAATCTTGGTGGTCATTTTTGGACTCCTTTGTTTAGACGTTTATATATCTTAGATCAACGAATACTCCAACCTCCCGCCCCTCCTTTGAAACGCAATCCATGTATAAAGAAACTTATATCGTGGGGAGATTTATATGAGCAAGCAAAATAAGGAATGCATTGAAACTTTTTCCACCCCACAAAAGCTTTTACCGGCAGGAGTCTACCATTTTGCCTTATCTTCACATGATTGCTCCTGACTAAACAGGTTCTTGTTTCTCATTCTGCACTACCAGCTCGTTTTCCCTGACCGGGAAGCCGCTTGCCACATCATCTAGCCCAAGAGCAGCCAATGTCTCAGCACGGGGTACGCCCGTCTCCTGGTCCCATCCCCGAAGCTGGTAATACTCCTTCAACATATCCTTAAATCTATCCCAATCGAGTACGTTTCCCACTGTACTGACTGCCTCATCACCTGGACCCGGGATGATCAGTTCCCGACCAAGGATATCAGTTCCCAGAGGCTCTTGGAAGTTGTACTCTGGTATGGAGTCGAATTCGGGAACTCTCCGGCCTTCTCGTATCAAGATAGCCCTTTGAAGATTGACGATGCGCTCAGCATACTGGTTGAGTTTCTCACCTGAAATGCCGGTAACTGCGGAGAATAGTTCCGCCTCCAAAGAAGGGTCTCCCACGTGGTCGGGCGTGTTGAATGAATCAGTGATCGGCCAAGCAAAGCTGCATAGGCCAAGGCTGTCCTTGAGATACGTACGATCCTGTATTTTTTTCGCAGCCAACGCCTTGCCCTCATAGCTTGCGAGGTCCGCTGCTTCCTCGCTGCCCCAGAATCCCTTGGCTACCTTACGAAATACCTCTGATGTGACAGGAGACAGGTCAGGTTGGACCAGGTGAGCTCGCCAGCGTGCGCATAAATGTGCCACCTCGTGGAGGATAGGCATGTGCATCCTCGGCTCCAGAGCGTAGAGCAGCGCGTGGGTGATATATGCTCTCGGCGGTAGCCAATCGCCCATGCCAATGGGCACAACATCACGAGTGAACATGGCCCGAGCCTCATCTGAGAGCTTCCCGCCGGCCCTTGCGAGCCCCTCAGCCAGGATATCGCCAAACCCCTCCCGGTACGCAATCACGTGAAGCAGTTTTTCTAGAAATTCTCTGGTTCCAATCTGAGACAAGGGCAGACCGGTTTCTTCCTCGGTAAGGCATCCCGATTGATAGCATGCATAGAGCCAGTTGACAATACTGCGGATTTCCATCGTGCACAGGGAGTAGTCATTGCACAGGGTCGGCGCATCGAAGAATGTATCTACCGGCTCATCATCCTTGGAGAACTGCCAGGGCATGTACACCTCCATGGACTGGCACTTTCGATACCCCTCTCTGCCGCTTGGTGTGCGGTATCTACCCCTGATGCACTCCAGTCCACATTGGTAACAACCACCCTTTCCCACGCACTCGACTACCATCTGGCGGCCTATTAGACTGGGTGGTGTGGACAGCCTGAAACGCTTGCTGATATGGATGGTGTATCGGTTCAGCTCCTTGAGCCTGTCTGGGTCGGCCACCGATGGCCTCCCAGTCCCCTTCACCACGAGGGCCTTGAGATTTTTGGAACCCATCACCGCGCCGAAACCTGCGGTAGCGGTCGAGTCATGGGAGGCAACAAGTACTGCTGTTCTGACCCGTCTTTCCCCTGACACGCCAGTGGTAAGAAACCTTATTGTGTTGCCATGAGCCTGTTCGAGAAGTTCTCTGGTTCGATAGACACCTTGTCCCCACAGGAAAGATGCATCCCGAAGCTTGGCCTTATTGTCGTGGATCCAGAGGTACATGGGTTTTGGTGCACGTCCTTCGATTACAACACCGTCGAACCCAGCCCTCTTTAACTCAGGTCCAATAAACCCACCGATACTGCCATAACAGTACCCTTCCGGGAGAGCCATAGGAGATTTGCCCACAACCGAGAGCCTCGAAGCACCTTGTACTCCGGTAGCCACCATCGGACCCGTCATGAAGATCAGCCGATTCTCCGGATCAAATGCGCCCATTTCAGGTGCCACTGTCTCCCAGTAAATCCTCGACGCAATGCCACGTCCCCCGAGGTACAGGTCTGTATACCGCTGTGTCGGGAAATGACCTACTTCCAGGTTACTCAGGTTTACGTGCACTATCTTCCCCATCCAACCATACATGGAAGCGTCCTTTCCTCAGCCCTACTCCACAATAGCGACTAACCGAACCAAAGAGGCATCACCCTCCTCATAGCGGAGGGGGAACGCGGCAATGGTACAGCGCATTCCGGTCACCTCATCAACGTCGCCCCCTGCATTCTCGATACCGGGGATTCCGGCACCGTAGAGAATCCGGTGGGCCGGTTCGTTTTCCGGGTATTCTATATCCGGGTCCCGTCCCGTCTCTTTCCGGTACTCCTCATCCAGCCACGGCATGACCTTGGAGAGGGGATAGTGTCCCAAGGCAAGGTCGGTGGCGCCGGCGGTCTGGGCAACACCCTTCACCTTTTTCTTCACGAGCCACTCAGCCCCTTTTCGGTAGAGCCCGGGATAGTGATTCCAGTACTCATAGTTCGACACCTTCCATTTGTGGTGCCACCCGGTGTTGATGACCACCCAGTCTCCCGGTTCGATCTTGGGCTTGGCCTTCTCCAGGTCTTCGGGGGTGATCTCTTCCCATTTCTTCTTGTAGCTCATATCCACGACCACACCGGTCCCATAGCATCTGGTGAGGGGCAGCTGGTCGATTGACCATCCTCCCGGTGTCACGTGAATCTCGGCATCCATATGGGTGCCGTGGTGCATCTTTAAGGTGAGAACCGTGGTATACCTTCCCTTGTCACGACCGGGGAATGCGACCCGTCTGATCTCCACATCCGGCATTTCCCCCGGGTGAGGCCACATTGGTGTATTCCGTCCTAACGGGTGGGTTAGATCAACAATCTTGGTGGTCATTTTTGGACTCCTTTGTTTGGTTATCCCTTGGCTCAAGGTAAAGCCTCAGGTTGTTATGGTGTGATTACGGAACATGTCCCTTCATGCTCCAGCCTCTGGTTGGAGATGAAAGGCATGAAATTCGCCTTCTTCAAGGTGTCGAGAAATGATTCTATGTCTACTACTCCTTCCTCCCCGATATTCGGTAGCACGAGTCTGGGGTGTTGTGAAGGATATTGCCGGGAGTAGGTTCTTCAAGATGCTTTCCTCAGGCCGATAGAGAAATGGTGGGGTGACCGTTCTTTGGAACGAGGATAGGTTTCTGTAACAGAGGAACAATTCGTCCCCAATGAAGCAAGGAGAGAGCGTCTTAGACATGAGGCCTCACGAAATCGCTCGAAGATTTTGCATGAATGCAAGGAAGACCACACGTTTGGGAGTAAAGCTCCGCTCGGTTTTTCAGTAAAGCTCTAAGCTCAAGGATTGGAGCAGTTTTCGCATTGCGAAAAATTTGTTCGCACTTGCTAAACTACGCTGACACGCCTTGCCATGTCAAGGAAAAAATAGTTTTTTGTCGGTTACGAATTAAAAGTGGACTGTTCTTTGAAGACTTAAGTTTAAGAGTATTTGAATTACGGCATACATTAGGACGGCAGGCCTGTCACTGTCTTCCGCCACGTTGGTTTATCCAAAACAGGTGAGGTTTTAGCCTGCTGTGATTCAGGTCTTATCTTCAGAAAGGAGGTATGAAACGTGGCTTGACAGCAGCCCGATCAATCTCAACATCTCATCGGATGAAATTGGCATATTTCGATACCACCAATTTAGTTCCTCTTGACAAGACAAGGGTAGCTCATGTAGTTTTCCCATTGTGAAGATATAATTTGCATTGTGAACAACATAGCAGTGACTAGCAGCATGATTCCTAAATATGCTCGCACTATAAGAAGTCATTGCGACCTGCCCGCCCGACGGCAGGCGGGGCGAAGCGAAGCAATCTCTAACACAATAGAATTCCATTGAGATTACTTCGTCGCGGAGTTTATCCTGAGCAAAGCCGAAGGACTCCTCGCAATGACAGGCAACATCAAATGTTATTTTATAATCGTACTACGAGATATCGTCGTTCCTGTGAAATCTGGCAGACTACGATCCTGAGGTCTGAGATTTCGAAAAAAACATAAACAGGCAAACAGGACAGACCATTTCACCTCGCAAGGGTATTGGAAAATACCTTACCGGTTTTTGCATTGTCTCCATGCGGTAAGCTGCAGCAGACAAAAAATAGATTGCCAAATAAACGCGGTATTGTCACATAAGGGACATCACGGCCATCAACCGGCTCACGGGTGGATTCCCGAAAAAATCTGTTGGGTGCAAACACAATGAAAGAGCCACAGAAACTGCGGTATTTCATTAATTCACTAAAAAGAGGATTGGCTGTACTCCATTCACTCTCATCTTCTGCCAAAGGGCTTACACTGTCTGAGTTGGCTGCTTTAAATAAGATAAATCATTCAACTGCTAATAGATACCTATTCACGCTGAGAGAGTTGGGGTACGTAGTGCAAGATCCTCTTACAAAAACCTATATGCTGACGCCAAAAATCCTCTCTTTGGGGTTCCCTTTCATCAGAAACCTCGACATCAGATCGAGATTGGTTCCATATCTCATTGAGCTTAACCAAGAGCTAGATGTAACCACAGAATGCGCCATACTGAGTGGTACAGAAATTGTTTTTGTGGAGAGATCTCGGTCTAGTGACGTTTTTGATTTGAATTTAGCAGTTGGCTCACGACTGCCTTCCTATTGCACTGGCTTGGGCAAAGCCATACTTGCGTTCATTGATTTGGATGAGGCACGACAAGTAATTGCTAGTATAGATTTTATTCGGCACACACCCTATACAATCGTTGATAAGGATAGATTTATGCGAGAAATTGAATTGACGAGACAGAGAGGCTACGCCGTCAATAATCAGGAAATGGCCTTGGGCGTCAAGACGTTTGCAGTTCCGATTATGAGGGATGGAATAGCTGAAGGAGCCTGTGGAATATCTGTCCATATTAATCGCTTAAAAGACAGTAACTTGGAGCAGGTTTTTATAAAAAAATTGAAAGAAATTTCGCAAAAAACCGCTATATGAATACAAGCATATTCGCGTTTAAGTTGCTTTGTGTAAACCGGGAACCTGCCTATGTGTAACACGCAGGCAATTGTACAGAGGCTTGCCCGCCTCTGGTGGGCCTATCCCCCCTAATTCTCAAGATTAGGACGCAAGTTCAGAGGAAGAGTATACTTCTTTCATCTACTTTATGATTTGTTATTGACATACAATCGCAAATTGCCTTTACCCCGACGCACAAAAAGTGACTTCTCGACTCAAATTAACATGTTACCGAAATTAAGGAGATTCCAGCAGTGGCACAGTATAATTATGTGTTTTCGCCTTTCAAGATTGGCAATATAGAGATCAAAAACAGGATTGAGACACCTCCAATATTGCCATGTTCGGCTACACCCGATGGTTTCATGACCAGAGAAATGATAGAGTTCTACCGGTCACTTGCCAGAGGAGGGGCCGCAATTATTACCATTGGTGACACCCCTGTAGACTTCGAGTACGCACGGGGGCATTTTGGACAGTTAAACCTTGGTGATGACAGGGTGATAGCTGGACTGAGTACGATGGCAGAGGCTATCCATACCTATGGGGCCAAGATATCCATCGAGCTCAACCACGCTGGCAGGTTGGCGTCGCCACGGATTCTGAATGGTAAAAATCCTATCGCCCCTTCGCCAATACCGCCGAAAATGGAAGAGATAGCAGCTATGGTGGAAGGTAGACGGAAAATCCAGATTACAGAGATGAACCAGGATTTAATAGACCAGGTTATCGATAATTTTGCCAGTGCCTGTTATCGATGTGTCGAGGCTGGGTTCGATATGGTAATGCTTCACGGCGGCCACGGATGGCTCTTGGGACAGTTTGTATCGCCTTATTCGAACAAGAGGACAGATGCCTACGGTGGAAGCCTTGAAAACAGGGCAAAATTTGTCGTCGAGCTCTTGACCGCCATCAGGAGGCGAGTGGGTAACAGGCTGGCCTTAGAGTATCGCGTAAGTGTGGATGAAATTGTTCCCGAGGGAATGCACGAGGAGGAAACCATCGAGTTCCTTAAAATGATAGAAGACAAGGTCGATCTCATTCATGCATCAGTAGGCGTAGTAGGCGACCCCAGATGCACTACTCGTATAATCCGGCCAACATACTCCTCCCATGCTTTTAATGTGCAAAGGGCGGAAAAGATAAAGAAAGCGTTGAGAACCCCGGTGACATGCGTCGGTTCGATTATGGACCTGGCAACGGCTGATAGAATTATTGCGGAAGGAAAGGCTGACATAGTCGCCATAGGACGTGCATATATGTCAGACCCTGAAATCATAAATAAGACTATCCGCGGAGAGCTTGATGACATCAGACCTTGCATTCGCTGTAATATGTGCCACGAAAGAGTAGCTCCTCCCGTTTCCTTGCCAATTCGGTGTACGGTAAATCCAGTAGTCGGCAGGGAAGTGGAATATGGATCCATACGTATGGCAGAAAGGAAGAAGACCGTCCTTATAGCAGGAGGGGGGCCGGCAGGTATGGAAGCTGCCGTAGTGGCCTCTTCACGAGGGCATCAGGTAGCTCTGTATGAAAAGGAAAAAGAACTGGGTGGAGCCCTGCGCTTTGCGGCAGGGCCTGCATTCAAAGCCGATATGAAGAAGTATCTGGATTGGATGATAATGAAGACCCGGCAGGCGCCCGTGCAAGTAAAATTATCGACTGAGGCTACTGCCGAGTCCATTAAAGCTGCAAAACCGGATGTGCTCATAGTGGCAGTTGGTGCGGAACCTATCATTCCGGATATTCCGGGCACCAATAAGCCTAATGTTGCATGGGCGGGGGATGCGGATTTAAACAAGGCAAGAATAGGTGAGACGGTAGTGTTGGCTGGCGCCGGACTGACCGGATGCGAAACTGCCCTGCACCTGGCTCAGCAAGGCAAGAAAGTTACGGTCATTGATATGATTAGTGAATTGGAAATTGCCAAAGATGTCGCCTCTGTCAGCAGACCGGTGTTATTACAATTGCTTCGTGAGCACGGCGTTGAATTCAAAACTGAGGTGAAACTGGAAGAAATAACCGACAAGGGCGCCCTGGTCATCGATAGGCAGTGGAATCGATTTGAAATACCCGCTGATACCGTCGTGTTGTCCACGGGCTTCACGGCTCGGTGTGAAACCGTGAAGGCATTTCGAGGATTGGCACCTGAAGTCTACGTGGTCGGGGATTGCTCAAGTCCACGCAATCTCATGGCGGCAATCCATGATGCCTTCAATGTTGCTGTAGAAATATGAGGAATAAACCATTAAACTCACTGAGGTATGCTGAGAACACCATCAACCTCCTCCAAGTCAAACCACCACCGCTCCCTTTCATTTGCATCCCCGCGACCAATGATATGATCGGCCTTTATAGCGAGCCTCCTGGCCACACAGAATCGACTCACTAACCACCGAACCATATTGTGCGGCCAAGTAGTCGGCCTTGTAAAAGGACAAACCTTTACACATCTGCCGCATCCAGCCCCCTTCTTGTTTGTCAGAAAAAAGGTGCCGCAGCGCTGCTCATCGAGCTTCCATGTTTCATATCCGTTATACATAACCTTGTCTGCCGTTGGGATTGCCTTAGCTGGGCACATTTCGGCGCATATCCCACAGTGCTTGCAAAAATCTTGAAGCCCGAAATCAATGGGCTTGTCGGGCAGTAACGGCAGATCGGTAAGGACAACAGCGGCCTTGTAATTAAGCCCCAGAAAGGGATTAAGAATAATTCCTGTTCGACTGACTTCTCCGATACCTGCCCAGAGGAGAAGCGGCGGTACGAGAACTCGATATCGCCTCACGTGTTGAGGGGAAGCCCTATACCCCAGCCTCCCGATGTACCGAGCGATGGTATGAGCTGCGAGAGCAGCACGTTGATAAGCCTGAAAGCTTATGGAGTCAACAATCCAATCGCAACCGGTGGACGCGTTTACCGTCCGGTAGTCTTTACCCATTACAATCACCAGAGCAAATGGGTAATCGATATCGATAGGATCCCCCATGTGGTCAAAACTGTAAACGGCGTATTCAGGGACCCGGCAGATCCCCACGATGTCAGCCCCTAGATAGTAACCAAGGCCTTTGATGTGACGGCTTACCACATATGGATCCTCCGAAATCGGTGCTTTGTGAAAAGCCATTTCATTATCCCGAATACAGGCAAGATGGGTTATGATATCCAATTGGGAAGCTATCAAGGGCTCTTTCTTAGGGCGATTTTGCTCCCTCTGGGCTGCAGCCCCATAATCCCCGCGCTCCGCCTTGCTAAAAGCGTTTTCTCGGCTATCTATCCTCTGCACATTTTCGGTAATATGTGTCGTGGGCGTGTCCACGCGTTTCAAGCGATGCTCAGGAAAGCGGCTAAACTGTCCGTGTTCAAGCAATGCAAAATCCTGTTTCACGGAAATTCCCCTCTTTGGGTAAATCTGAGGGGCATGGCTTGGCCGAGTTTGGGTTTTCCCCCTCGCTTTTCATCGAATGATTTCTGTTTTTTGTCCTTTTTCATTGCGCACGTCAGCATCCAATTTCGTATTGCCTTCTCGACAGCACTAATTTTCCAAAGGGCTTTACTTCTCATCGAATGGATAGTCTGGTTCCTCTTCAAGGGGTATCTTTGGCTGAGGTGTTTGATATTGGACCTCGGTATTCATCGGGATTTGTGCATTTGGCAGCACGAGAGGATTGCTGGCGAATTCATCCAGTGATTTCCAAGTAACAATATTCGCATCCAAGAAGTCCTGGTAAGCGTTCCACCAATGTAATTTGATCCCGCTCAGGTGCGTTTGTGCTACCAGTACTATCCGGTCTTCCTTCACCTTAAATAGGATCTCTTTAAAGCCATCTGGAGCTACACCCCTACTCCATAAGGATTGGTCACAAAACGAGCCGGTACCCAGCTGCTTTGAAGGCACATTGCTAACCAATACGAGTGTAACGTTATACTCTTCCGGTTTGAACACAACGGCCCTAGCCCCAGCTGCCCCTCGCGCAAACACATACCCAACCCCAAGTGCATCGGCGGCTCTCAGCGTAACTTCATCGTAGGCAGAGTACTTGGAGCCGAATATCCGCATAGGTTTACCTGTGCATGCTTCAACCTTGTCTTTTATGCGGCCCATCACTTCGTGTTGAAAGCTATACGGTTTATCCCAAAAGGGCTGTTCATTGTAGGAACCGCAAATCTCAAATCCTTTAATACAGAGGTCCTTTATCATGCCGTTTTGCTCGGTTACCATATAGTCATTTGTCTGAATTACGGCAGGCATTCCTCTTCTTTCAAATTCATCGGTCCAGTGTCTTAAACCCTTCACATTTCCGTGGTCTATTATGAGAAACAGCCCTTCAATGTGAGCAACTTTACTCTTCTGCATTTCTTTGCCTCCTTTGGGTTGATTAAGCAAATATATAAAGAACAATGTTTCCTTCATTCAGTGAGGTACCCAGAGTACGGTTCTTGGCTTTTCCCGAAGGTGATCAATTAGTTTTTCTATCTTCCCGAATCTCATGACCCCCGCCTGACAATGCTTAACACAAGCGGGTTGTAAGCCGCTGGAAATGCGTTTCCCGCACAGGTTGCAGTTATCCGTTGGAAATGGAAAGTAATACAATTTGCCGCCCGATATCTCAGGCTCGACTTCCATTACCCGTATACCCCATTCCCCGCTAGGACGGCTGTGTTCCTGTTTACAGGCAACCTCGCAGGCGTGACACCCAATGCAAAACTCGTAGTCTATGAGCAGACCGTACTTTGGCATTCAGGATTTCTCCTTCTTATAAACTCTGCACATTTGAGCTTTAAAGGGATACCCGAAACCCGATCTGCCCACCCATCCAGAGGGAAGCAGTAGATTGATATTTGATTCCCATGCCCCAAACAGACTCGGATCGGGTCCAGGTTTTTCCGGGAACCACCATCCATGTTGAGCATGAACAACTCTTGGATGGATCCCCGCCGTAACCTTGGCCCGTTGCTGGCATCTCCCGTGCTTATTCTCTATGTATATCCAGTCTCCATCCTCAATTCCCAGCTTTTCGGCCGTTTCCGGATGAATCTCCGTTATCGGATCCGGATTCATTTGGCGGAGCAGGGGAATTTGACGATGCTCTGAGTGGAAGAATCCCCATGACTTGCCACCGGTGGTGAGAACAAGCGGGAATTCATTTGCTATTTCTGGCGTGCTAACGGGGCTCTCCGGAGGCTCCTCAAAATACGGGAGGGGATCTAGGCCACATTCTTCGAAAACGGTAGAGTATAGCTCGACTTTTCCCGTCGGTGTGTCAAAACCTGGTTTCTTGTCAGGCCGCAGGAGTCCCTTCTCGTATTTTCTGTACTCAAAGGTATCATAGGCAAACCCTATTTCCCTGAGTTCTTCAAAGCTCATCCCCGTCGGCCCAAGCATGCCGCTGAACATCCCCTGCACGTCATTCCAGGGCCATGCCGATGGATTAAGCCTTCTGCCCAGCTCAAGGTTGATTTCCATGTCTGACTTACACTCTCCAACAGGCTCTATCGCCTTGTTTATCGTACCGACGAAGATCGTATTTCCCCCTGTCAACGCGATTCCGTCTCTTTCGGCATAGGTGGCAGCCGGAAGCACGATATCGGCAAAGGCCATGGCAGTTGGGGTCATGAACAGATCGACAACAACAACAAAGTCCAGTTTTCTGAAGGCCTCATAAACCCGCTTTGGATCGGCAGCGCCACAGGCGAAGGTGTTGGTCGTTTGTATCCACGCTGCTTTGATTGGGTATGGCGAATCAGATAACATCTGCTCTATTACCTCTGATCCCACCGCTGGGGTATACCAATCGTCAAGTAACGGGTATTTGCCTATACCAATCTTTTTCTTTTTCCGGTCTTTGATTATTGCCTGCAACTCCTTATTTATTTCAGTTTCAAGATCGAAATTGTGGCTCTTGATTACGTTACCTCCCGGCACGTCCAGATTGCCAGTAATTGCCCATAAAGACATAATCGCGTGGATAGTTGGAACACATTCCTTACTCTGATCAATTGAGACACCCCATTGTATGGCCGCCGGCTTGGCTGTTGCGTACATTCTACCGGCTTTTATGATTTTCTGCTTCGGTATCCAGATAATTTCCGCAACCTTTTCCGGTGGATAGTCTTGAACACGTCTCTTTAATTCTTCAAATCCATAGGTCCATTCCCCCACAAACGCATCGTCATAAAGCTTTTCACTGATAATCACATTCAGCATGCCCAGGGCTAGCGCTGCATCGGTTCCAGGTCTGATCTGCATCCATATCTTTGCCCGTGTGGCCAACCAGGTTCTTCTCGGATCTACGACAATGATCTCAGATCCACGTTTCATACACTCGATAATCCAGTGGCCGAGAAAGCCGTCCGGATTAGAGGTCAGCGGGTTGTTGCCCCACAGGATTATGCATTGAGGTGTCTTCCAATTGGCGTTTTCGTAACGGTCCGATACGAATTGCGAGCAGTCTGAAACTTCGAAGTCCCCGGTGGTTGCGGCTAGAGCCGTAACTTTGGGTGCGAAACAGGCGTGTCCATGTAAGGGACCGAAGGTCACCCTATTGGGGCTCCCAAACGAATAAGCGAGCCTTGAAATGTAGGGGCCGATGTCTCTGCCCGTACCTTGGCAGAAAATCACAGATTCCGGTCCTAGCGTACTTTTGATAGCTTCAAATTTCTCAACTATGGTCTGGTAGGCCTCCTCCCAGGTTATCCGCTCCCATTTTCCCTCTCCCCTTTTACCTACCCTCTTCATGGGATACCTGAGACGGTCAGGATGGTAAACCACCTGTGTGAGCGCCAAGCATCTGGGGCATAGGCGACCTTGACTGGGCGGAAACTCCGGGTCACCCTCAACCTTTACGAGCTTCCCGTCTTTGACATACAAGAGCACTCCACAGCCTTCATGGCACCCCGGACCTGTTCGCGCAATACTGCGAACGACATTTAGGTCATCCTCACGCCATGTCCACGCGCGTTCCTTTTCCAGAACCCTACTGTTTTCTTTTTCAGGCATTCTTTCCCTATGGAAGCAGTTGCGAAATCGTTATCAAACCGTGAAGCGCATCGCTTTCTGCCTCGGCTTAAACGATTATTCGCTTTCGTTATAATCCTCGCTCACTGATTTCCTGTCCACAGCTAGCATCTCCTCTTGCTTCTTCTTGGATAAGATGCCCGTGCCGTGGTAGTACTCGAAGTCATATAGGCAACAGAGGAGATAGGCACTGCGGCTAAAGGTAGATGGAAAAGGAGGGTCGAATTTGTGCTTCCACCTGAGCTCGGTATATGCCTTTTGCACTTCTATGAAGTATTCCAACGGTGGTCTTTGCTGGTCGGCAAAGGCTGACCCACTCTCAATGGTCCATTGGTTATACCGGGGAAGCACTCCGTGGCTCATCAGGAAGTCCCAGCCACCGGCAGTCGATTTGACCGCGGAGCTGACATCTTTGAATCCATGAGGTTGTGCCATTTCAACCCCGATCACGAAATTGGGCTGAATCAGTCCTCGCCCCCAGAAGTCTACGCCTCGGATGGTTCTCTTGATCCATTGATCGCGTCCAACCAGCTTGTCCTTACCGGGACATATCCAGGCAAACAGGTTCTCATCCCAGACTTCTATGTTCGGCTGTACGCTCCCAACGCCGGTGTCATGGAGTCTTCTCCATCCCTCATCATCTTGGGGGTCAATCTGGAAAGTAGAGGGAATCCAGACCTGCAGCTTCTCTCTGATCGCATTCAAGCGGGAGCAATAAAAATCGATTTCAGTTTGCCCTCTGTACGTGCCGAGAATCGTGCCACCGGTTATGACGATAGCCAGGCGATACCGGGGGTCCACCTCTCTGGCGAGTGCCAGGGCCTCGGCAAGGACGTCAGGCTCTAACCGAGCTACCACATCCTCTTCCCCGGCTCTCTGTGCCTTAAAAAAGGCGTTGATATCACAGAAAAGACACTGGTTTCCCTTCTTCCAGAGCTCGCAGTATCGGTTAATGGTCATAAACATGTACTCACCGGAAAACCCCTGAACAACGGCTGCCACGGGCAGGCCATCATGGAATTTCATATCGTACCATTTTGGCTTGGGGTCAAAATAGAGTTTCTCGGCGATTGTCTCACCGTTTTCCGAGAGCACGAACTCACCATCGATGTAGTCCATCGTGTAGGGGGATTTTTCATTTGTCCGTATCTGGATATTACACCCATCGGAAAGGTGGAAGCCCATGGGAATCTTATTCTTGTAGACTTTGGGGCTATCCGAATCATACGAGAAGATATGGAATCCCCTCCACAGGATGTCATCCCTTCCGTTGAATTCTCGCTGAGCGCTCTCAGAGATCTTCAAGCCTTGTCGTAAGACGTCGGTCTTCAAGACAATATTAGGGTGAACATCGGGAAACTGTGTATAAAGATCGGTCATGGTCATTTATCAAGCTCCTTTCGATAAAACTATTTGTGAAACCTTCACTCCAGCACGGGAACCAGGCTGCAGCTTACCACTTCGAGATATGTTGACCCGCAAAAACCGTATTCACGCCTTAACGTAGTCATTCAGATGCTCTCAGTTTACCGGTAACCGCAGTCACCATGCCATACAGTCTGGACCTATCGGCCCCTTCACCGGCGCCGCCCTATCTCCAGTTCAACATCTAATTCTCTACAATCCCCACGAGACGCACCATACCGCCATCTGCTAGCTCGCACCGGAAGGGAAAGGCAGCTATCGTGCACCGTTTTCCTGTCAGCAGGTCAACATCTCCTCCGGCATTTTCGATCGTGACGATCCCGTTTCTCAAGAGAATCCGGTGGCATGGCTCATACTCTGGAAAATCCACATCCGGGTCCCTCCCCGTTTCCTCCCTGTATTCCTTATCCAGCCATGGCATCGTTTGAGAAAGCGGGTAATGCCACAGGGGGCTGTCCGTGGCACCCCACGTACCGGCAACTCCCTTGACCTTTGTTTCCAATAGCCATTCCGCTGCTTCCGGGCCGAGGCCGGGGTAGTGATTATAATACTCGTAGTTGTTATAGCGCCAAAGCTTATGCCATCCGGTGTTGAACACCACAAAGTCCCCAGGCTCTATTGTGGGGTTAGCCTTCTCAAGGTCTTCCGGGGTGATGATGTGCCATTTCTTCAGGTGGCGAAAATCCACCACAATGCCGGTGCCATAGCAGTTCTCCAGCGGAATTTTGTCAAGCATCACCCCGCCTTCCGAGGGGTGCAGTACGTGGCTCGGCGCATCCATATGAGTCCCTGCGTGCAATGTCCCCGTATAGACAACGCTTCTTTTGTGGAATCGCTCGAGATATTCCGCTCGTTGAAATATAAGGTCTTGCCTCGGGCCCGGAAAGGGCCACAGGGGGGTATCCACCCCGAATGGTAGCGACAAATCATAAATCTTGGTGGTCATTTTCTTCCTCTCTCAAAATAGGTTAGGTCATTGAGTGACATTTCTCACTTAGTACAGAATGGCGTCCAGTCCTCCAGCCACCAGCCCACATACCAACCAGTCTCCTGCTTCATCCGTCTTCTTTCTTCCTTCAAGCCCATTTCCAGGCAATTTCTCTGTTAGCCTGGAAGCCCCAGTATCCTCCTTGCCTCCTCAGGGGTTGCCGGCTCCTTGCCTAGCTCTCGGGCAATCCGGACCGATCGAGCCACCAGCTGAGCGTTGCTGTTGGCCAGCTCGCCTTTGCCATAATAGATATTATCCTCCATTCCCACCCTGGCACATCCCCCTAGGATCATGCCCATGGTGGTAAGGGGGAGCTGTGCAGCGCCCACCGCCGTTACATTGAAGATCACGTGCTCGGGAAGAAAATCGATCAGTGATTCCAGATACTTTGGGGTAGCTTCCAGAGCCCCCTGATATTTCATGCCCAGGACGAGATTGATGTAATACGGCTTGTCCACGAGTCCTTTAGAGATCAGGTTTTCAACTTCTCGGAACATGGCGTGGCTGTAAACCTCCATCTCGGGTTTGACCCCCAACTCCCTCATCCGCGTCACATACGTTTCGATATCTTCCCGCATGTTTGAGAAAGGAGTGCCCGCATACTGGCCCGAGACCCGCATCAAACTGCCCATGTTAAGAGAGGCCATCTCCGGTTTGGCATAGACGCATTCGATGCGCTGTTCAAAGGTCAGATTGGGGCCACCGCCCGTGGAGTCCTGGATGATGATAGTGCACTTGGCACGGATTCGGTCATGGATCTGCTGGAAGACCTCTCTGCTTCCCGTGGTTTTACCTTCTTTGTCTCGGGCATGAATATGGCAAATCACCGCCCCCTCCTCATAACAGGCGTGTGCCGATTCGGCAATCTCTTCGGGCTGTTCGGGAAGATTGGGGTTCATCGATTTGGTCACCAGGGCTCCGGTTTGAGCCACCGTGATGATCACCTTGTCCTCAGGTAAGCCGATCATTCAATATGCTCCTTTCCTTCTATTCAGCAATAAGCTCCACTGTATCAAATAAAACCTCATGGTTCCATGGGGGATTTATGTTCTGGTCAACTCTATTTTGTACTTGTACAGATCAGGCCGGCAATGCGTTAACGACATAAACAAGGGTGCTCCATCTCTGGTATAGTATTGCCGTTCGATAACGAGAACCGGGGTCTCTACTTTGATGGAGAGATTTCTCGCCACCTCCTCACTGGCTAGAGCAACATTGATCGTTTGACTTGCACGGTGAACCCTTGACCTCAATTTTCCTTCAACAAAAGTAATAAACTCAGTCGTTTCCGTCAATTCATCCCGGGAAATCATTTCCCCCAAACCGGGAGGAAGATAGATGAACGAGTAGCCGAATGGCCCTTTTGGGATCAACCGAACCACTTCAAGCCGAAGGACGTTTTGACTTTCTTTCAAACGCAAAACCTTAGCCACGCTGGGAGGCGGAGGCACTTCCTTGTATTCCAAGACCTTGAGCCGCGTACCTCGCCCGGCGGCGATAAGGTTTTCAATGGTACCTTTCAATGAGAGGTGTTTCAGCCCTGCTTGATCGGTGACAAAGGTCCCCTTTCCACGTTCTCGGTAAATAAATCCCTCCTGCAATAGCTCTGAAAGCGCCTGACGTACGGTAGCGCGGCTGACGCCATACTTGATACAAAGTTCGGCTTCAGAGGGCAAGCGCTGCTGACCCTTCAGTTCCTGTGTGGTGATTTGGGTTTTAAGGATGGTTTTCAGCTGAAAATAGAGGGGTGTTGGTCCGGCATCAAGGATCATAATTCATGCCCCAAGGGTGAATCGTTACTATGGATCACTGTATTGAAACTTGTTAGGACAACCGGATATCAGCATGTCGTTGCCTTGTCAAGGGAATTCTTATGCATGTATGTGTGAGGAGGGTTTTCAAGGCGGGCACTCCCTCCGAAGCATCCCGTCCACTTGTTCCAGAGCAAATCGGCCCTCTCTCTGCGAGTATCTCTCCTAACTCTTATGAGGATCTTGGCTCACTTACCGAACTTTCTATAATTGAAATAAGGGGCAATTGATGCTAGATACACGGGTGAAACCAAGAGATATGGATTTTCTCGATTGGAAAGGAGGCGTCAGATGGGCGAGGATATCAGGTGGGTAAAGACGCATTGCGCCCGAATGGACCACGGTGGTTGCGGTCTGCTGGTAGGGGTTGAAGATAACAGGATTGTGAGCGTTAAGGGAGATCCTGACGGCTTTCTGAACAAAGGGTATGTCTGCTTAAAGGGTATTGCCTCACCTGACCGGCTTACCCATCCTGACCGGCTCAAACATCCCCTCAAGAGAGTCGGGAAACGGGGTGAGGGAAGGTGGAAGCGGATCTCATGGCGCGAGGCCCTGGGCGAGATTGCCGAGAACTTGATGAAGATAAAAGAACACTATGGCGCAAAGGCAGTTGCATTCGGCGCAGGCACACCCAAAGGATTGGAGCACTTCGTCTTGATCCGTCTCGCCAATATCTTCGGCTCGCCCAACGTCGTTGCCCCCCAGGACGTATGCCATGCGCCCCGGGAGGTAACCGGTGTACACACCTGTGGGTTTTATCCCGTGGCGGATTTTCATCATCCAAGCAAGCTGATCCTCCTATGGGCAAGCAATATCACCTCCACCAACGAGGAGGGGGAGATATGCAGTATGCTTTTGGAACAGGTACGAAAAGGAACCGAACTGATAGTCATTGATCCAAGGAAGATCGATCTCGTCAAAAAAGCCAAGAAGTGGCTCCAACTCAGGCCTGGAACGGATCACGCCCTTGCGCTGGGCTTCTTACACGTGATCATTGAAGAGACCCTCTATGATAAGGATTTTGTTGAAAAGTGGACCCATGGTTTCGATGATCTTGCCGATCACGTAAGGAAATACACCCCTGAAAAGGTCTCTGAGATCACCTGGGTACCACCGGACCTCATCCGGAAAACGGCGAGGCTCTACGCCCGAGCAAAGCCGGCCGTCATACAGTGGGGAAATCCCATTGAACACACTATCCATACCTTTGACATAACACGGGCGCTCACCTGCCTGATGGCGATATGCGGCAATCTGGATGTGCCCGGTGGGAATGTCCACGCCAAAGACCCTGACATCATGGGTTTAGGACCCTTTGTGCGGGCCGATCTTATACCGGACAAGCGAAAAGAGATGATCGGCGCCTATCACGGGGTTATACCCGGATTGATGACCACTCCCTCGGCCTTCTTCAGGAAAGCGGTTCTCGAAGGAACACCATACCCGGTGAAGGGGCTCTATTCAATATGCGCAAATCCCCTGTTGTCCTATGCCGACAGCCGCCAAACATATGACGCATTGATGAAACTCGATTTTATGGCAGTTGCCGATCTGATTATGACCCCCACAGCCGCTCTCGCGGATATTGTGCTTCCGGTGGCTAGTCAGTTTGAAATTGACGATATCGGCCACTACGGGCTCGGCCACGGTTTTATCCTGGCCCGACCCAAGGTGGTTGATCCGCCGGAGGAATGCTGGCCCGACATGAAGATACTCAATGAGCTGGGTAAGCTTGTTTCTCCCGAGGAATACTGGTACGATGACCATACCCGGTTTTTGGACGACGTCCTGAAACCCAGCGGCCTCACGTATACTCAGTTCGTTGAGAGGGGATATCTAAAGGGTACCGAACGATTCAAGGCTTACGAGGAAAGCGGTTTTCGAACTCCCACCGGCAAGGTGGAACTCAGGCTGAGTCAGGCCGAGAAATTCAACCTATCGCCGTTGCCTCGGTTTCAGGGCCTGCCGGAGGAGGATGATCCGGACTATCCCTTGGTCTTGACAAGCTCTAAAAGCCGGTACTACCTCCACTCATCATACCGGTGGGTCAAAAGACTCAGGGAAAAAAGGCCGGATCCCAAGGTCGAGATTCATTCCCAAACTGCTGCACAGTATGGTATTAAACAGGGTGATGAGGTTGTTATCGAAACAAAGGTCGGTGCCATAACCCAGATTGCTCACCTCACTGACAGTGTTGACAAAAGGGTAATAAGCGGTTCCCACGGATGGTGGTTCCCCGAGGGAAAGCCCGAAACCCTCTATGACTGGGAAAGATCCAATTTTAACATGCTCACCTCGACCACTAACCTAGGCAAGGAATTCGGAACACCGAATCTGAAAGGGATTGGATGCAGAATCACGAGAAGATGAAGCTTTCCCCAGCCCCGCACGGCAGGCTCTCCCTCGTAGTTCCGTAGCCAGGGTTACTGGTGAAGACGGGCGCTCTTACCATCTACGGCGCGGTTCGCTTCGCCTTCTATTGAAAAGATGATAAGCACTGGCTTTGGTCTCAGCTGTCAGCACGATGAGTAAATCGCTAACAGGCGAAACGTCTGAGGAGGGATGAAATGGAATTATCACTTGAAGGTAAAGTAGCACTCGTAACCGGGGGCAGTCGCGGTATTGGGAAGGCAATAGCGCTTGGGCTTGCTCGGGCGGGTGCAGATGTTGTTATAGCGAGCCGGAAACTTCCCGACCTGGAAAAGGTGGCTGATGAGATAGGCAGCCTTGGCAGGAAAGCCTTGGCCGTAGCAACGCATGTTGGCAAGACAGAGGAAATAAACACCCTTGTGAATAAGGTTACGGATGCCTTCGGGAGGATCGATATCCTGGTGAATAATGCCGGTTTCAATCCTGTCATGGATTCGGCGCTGGACATAGATGAACGCGCCTGGGACACTATTATGAACCTCAATCTGAAGGGGTTATTCTTTCTCAGCCAAGCAGCGGCGAGGGTAATGAGGGAACACGGCGGCGGCAATATCGTCAATGTTAGCTCAACTGAGGGGATTACCCCGACCATTTTGCCGGTCTACTCCATAAGCAAGGCCGGGATCATTATGGCAACAAAGGTCATGGCAAAGGAGTGGGCCCAATACAATATCAGGGTCAACGCAATCGCCCCCGGACTGACCAGGACTCGCTTCAGTGAAGCACTTTGGAACAATGAGCAGATCCTGCAAGCTTCTTTGAGCAGAACTCCTATGGCACGCATAGCCGAGCCCGAAGAGATGGTAGGCGCTGTACTATATCTTGCCTCTGATTTGGCGAGCTATGTAACCGGGCAGGTTGTTGCCATCGATGGGGGGTACACTATGTAGATTAGCTCGAAATGAGAATCTACCCGTCCAGTGGGTCTGCGTTGGCTTGTGCCGGCCGGCAGATACTGCGACATCTTCAGGTATTGAGTTCTTTTGGGGCCGCCCCCTGGACGCACGACTTGCCTTGATCCCAACGCCCTTGAAGTCTGTTCACAGTTCTCAGTGTTATGTCACTTCATAGACGGTAATGATCACTTCTCTAAGACGGCGTTCGCCGGTTGCAATTGTTACGAGGCCGTTAAGCCATGTATATTCCGGCGTGCCTGTCTCAAAAATCGGCGTTGTGCGAAAGTAATATTCACTGGGGTCAACCTCATCGCCGGATGCGAGGCGCTCCATCACCTTTTTTGAGCCGCGACGTAGTCCCCTGTTATACACGTATATGAGGGCATCGTCGTGCGTTTTCAACGTATATCGTGCTTCCAGTTCAGCAACGCCATCATCCCGTATGATTTGCCAATCAGCACCGCCAGGCAGGACGCGTCCCGATAGTCGAGGCCCATTAAAGGCACCCCCTTTTATGGTGATGATTCGTCGCTCCCCGTAAGGCGAATGACCCACGAGCAGAGGAGGGTCTACTTCAATCCTCGATGTATAGAGAAACAGAAGCGACGGCGTTACTGAAACCCGTGGAATCTGATCAGGTTTCATCTCAGTACCTCACGTTAAATTCCTATGCATTTTCTGTCCCAGGCCAGTTCGAAATCGATTTCAATTAAGCCGGGTTAACCACCTCATGAACATAAGCAGCCAGGCAAGGGAAGGACTGAAGAGCAATTCGGAAGGCGAAACGAATGATCAGGCCGGTTAGAGACTGACCATAGTGATAAGGTGGACCTTCGGTTCTATTCGAGATTATGAGGTAATAGGGCCTGATTTTCGAGGCCAACCCGATGAACCGGCACACCTACCGGAATGAGTGAGGGGTGGGAATGTAACCCACCCCTCAGATATTGAGGGCTCCTCGGGACCGCCTAAAAGCGGCGCCCATCCCCGTCCGTGAGATAATCAGGGCTTATCCCTTTTGGATCACGGGCCGTCCTCGGTGCAGATCTCCGCCCCCTTCTCCCCGTTGCGGGCCAGAAGACCCCCACCTTATAATCCCGTGTGCGGTGAACTAAGGGCGGCTATTTATATAACTCGCTAAATGTTTCAACCATTTCTCTTGTCGCCTCAAACACAGCTTTCCCGTCAATGCCCTTCTTGTTCGCGTTCTCGATGTACTCATCGAACACCGGCTCCACCGCTTTCTTGAACTTGGCCGATTCCTCGGCTGAGAGCGTTATGAATTCCTCACCCAACTTCTGAGCGAATTTAAGCCCCGATTCATCGCTATCACCCCATGCCTTGGCCGTAATGCATTCATATGCCTTGCTCACATCGGTAATAATTTCCTGCAGGTCCTTTGGAAGGGCATTCCATTTGTTGAGATTCATGACAACAAAGAATCCCTGGGAATAGGAGGAACTATAGGTGAGCGTGGTATACTTCAGGACCTCGGCCTGCTTAAAACCTTCCAGGGCTTCTATAGGCACCAGTGTTCCATCAACAATGTTTTTCTTAAGGGCATCATAGGTCTCCCCCTGCGACATGGCTACCGGGGCCGCCCCAAGTGCCCTGACGATTAACTGGCTTGTTCCGGTCGATCGTATCTTGAGCCCCTTTACATCTTCTAATGTATGGACCGGTTTTCGTGCCGTATGCAGCAGGCCGGGGCCATGGGCATAGAGGTAGCATACGTGGACATCGCTCAGTTCCTTTGGCTGGAATCTCCTGTTAACCTCATTAATGGCCCTTGTTGCAACAAAGGCATTAGGGTAGCCTAAGGGATTGTCAATGGCTGCTATTACGGGGAAGCGTCCCGGAGAATAGGCAAAGACCGATAAACCGAAATCGGAGATCCCCTTAACGACGCCATCATATATTTGTGGCGCCGGGGTCAGTGAGCCGCCGGTGAATATCTTGATCTTTATTTGACCGTTCGAACGCTCTTCGATCTCTTTTGCCCACGCTACCGGTACCTTTGTTTGGATGTGTGTGGGTGGGAAGAAGGTGCTATACGTGAAGTCAAAGGTCTTCGCTTCGACTGGTGTGGCGGAAATCCCCATGAACACAAGGAATGCGCCCAAGAAAGCCAGGCTTGCCACGGTAAGGAAAAATCCCTTTCTCATCTTAAACCCTCCTTTTTGGTTAGAAGTTTAGAATAGCCCTAATCAAAACCCTCCTTTCTTTGTTATGGGTTAATTGATACGTTTCAGTGAATCGTTTACGCAAGACTGAGATCCTTGCATGTGTCATGAATTGCTTAACCACATGTCTTCTATCATATCTTTGCGAAAAATTGCTAGCTTTTTTCTCGTGCCGTCTATGAAACAAACACAAAAAATCAATAGGCCGCAAAGCTCGGCAGAAATAAGGCGATCTGAGGAAAAAAGACCATGATGATTACATAGGTGAGCAAGGTCAGAACAAATGGGATGGCGCCCTTGAAGATAACCTCCAGCGGCACGTTCCTGGCAATTCCGCTGACCACATAAACATTAATCCCTACCGGTGGTGTAATCACACCCAGTTCCGTTACAAGGACGATGACCACGCCAAACCATATGGGGTCATAACCAAGAGCAATGGCGACCGGATAGAATATCGGGATCGTCAGCATAATCATGCCGAGGGCATCCATAAAACACCCCCCGATGAGAAAAAAGAACATGACGACAATCATGACGGCCCAGGGGGGAATGGGGAGGCCAACAACCCATGTCGATAGCGTAGTGGGAATGGTTGTAACCGCCAAGAAGTGGCCGAAAACCGTGGCTCCCGCCACAATCATAAAAATCATACAGGTAGTTCGTGTTGAAGAATAAAGGGCCATAACAAACCCTTGCCAGGAGAGCTGCCGCCTTACAAGCGGAATGATCAATCCCCCGAAGGCCCCAACAGCCCCCGCTTCGGTCGGGGTGAAGATACCGATAAATAGGCCGCCCATCACCAGGACAAAAAGGATGATCACTTCGATAAGTCCGGTAAGGGATCTTATCCTCACCCTGAAACCCTGTTTTTCTACACGGGGTGCCATCTCTGGATTGATTGAAACCCAGATATAGATGGTGAGGATGAAGAGTATGGAGAGAAGGATCCCGGGAAGGATCCCCGCCATGAAGAGCTTTCCTATGGATTGCTCGGTCATGATCCCGTAAACAATAAAAATCACACTGGGTGGGATGAGAATGCCCAGGCTTCCCCCGGCTGCTACCACGCCGGTTGCCAGTTCGTCACGGTATTTGAATCTTTTCATCTCCGGCAGAGCGACCGTTGCCATGGTGGCAGCAGTCGCATTCGTTGAGCCGCAGATGGCTGAAAAACCAGCACAGGCACCGACCGTTGCCATGGCAAGACCACCCTTATAATGGCCCAACCATGCGTAGGCAGCATCGTAAAGCTTCCGGCTGATCCCCGCGTAGAATAGGATCTGGCCCATGAAGACAAATAAGGGCACAACGGTGAGTGAATAGGAACTAAATACAGTATAAAAATCCTTGACAATGATATTTAACGCTGCTCCCGGTGAAACCAGATAGCCGAACCCCAGAAGCCCTACAAGGGCCATGCAGAAGGCGACCGGAAATTTTGAAAACAGGATAGCAACGAGAAATACAACCCCGATGATGCCAACATGAACCGGGCTCATTGTTTTTCCCCCTTCAGCCAAATCTTTAGAAGATTAACCAGGATAGCAAAGGAGAGCACAAAGAAGCAGACGGCCATACAGTATACAATTGGATAAAACGGGATAAGTAGGGTTGGTGTGACTTCGCCGGCAGCCTTCATGTCCACGGCAAGGACGATACACTGCCAGACCAGCACAAGAGACAATACGATGCCGGCAGTATGGGTAGCGGTTTCGATGATCAGCTGCTTGCTCCTTGACAGGCGCTCTATCAGAATTTCCACGGCAACATGCCCCTTTTCCAACATCGTGTAAGGCATTGCAAATGAGGCTAGGACCGCTCCCATAAGGCTGACAACGTCATAGGTTCCGGCAATGGGTCGATTGAAGAAATAACGCATAGACACATCAAGAGAGGTGAGCATAATCATTGCAAAGAGCGAGGCCGAGGCTAATATGTTAAACAACGAACCTAAACGCGTAACCGCTTTTTCGAAAATTGACGTTTTCATGACTTCGCACACCTTTTGGAGAGTTTGCCCAAAAAGCTCTAGCTGTGGTCGATCGAACCGGGCCATTTAGGTCCACATCACCTCCTTTTACCCGCCTACGCAGAAAGCCACGGGCTTGCCCGTGGATGAATGCTGGGCAGGGTAATCCGCCGTAGTCCTATTGGGACGAAGGCGGATATGCTTCGGCGGGTTCCGCCGAAGGATGTAGGGGTGCCACGCGCTTGCGCGTGGGGCTCCACATCTCAGCGATGATGGCTAAATCCCCGTTTGAATCCAGGTCCTTATCATACCGGATTTCCCGGGGGCTCAAAACCGCTTGGTATATAGCATTTTTTTCTTGGTATGTACATGCCGAAATTTGAATTTTTCCGGGTTTTTCCTTTCTGAGCTACTCAAGGGTTTTGGCGAGTAAGAAGAAACCTTCACCAAAGGCCAATATCCAACCTTAAGAGCATTCACAGACGCTAACAGCACAGCCTCGTTGCAAAGCCGACTATCCCGTGCCTCCCTTTCCCTTGACTCACAAGGCTATTTCATCCTATACTTCGCATCGAATAAAGGGAATTCTTATCATTTCGTTATCATTCCGTATACTTTCCATCAGACAAAGGGAATTCTTAGCATTAATAGCAGGCTAGGCAACCGCATCGCTCCGTCTTTTTTTACCCGCCTACGCAGAAAGCCGCGGGCTTGCCCGTGGATGAATGCTGGGCAGGGTAATCCGCCGTAGTCCTATTGGGACGAAGGCGGATATGCTTCGGCGGGTTCCGCCGAAGAATGTGGAGGTGCCACGCGCTTGCGCGTGGGGCTCCACCGAAAACAATACTGTTGGTACTATCGCCATTGATTGTGCGGGACCATTTGACGCAGGAGTCTACTCTCAGGTCCTCAGCGGATGAAGGAACTCGATATAGTGCCGAAAGGGTTGTTGGAGAGTGGAATTACGCGACAATTAATACATCATTTTCAGGAGAAACAGCTATGAGTGCTTCAGAGGAAATCGCAACCATCTATCTTGAGGGTGAAAGGGTGCCCCATTTCAGATCCCTGTCCGGCAATGAATACAAGCGGATCTATACACAGGCTGATTGGTCTGATGAGCTATCAGATGCAGCGCAATACCCTTTTACCAGAGGAATCCACACGGATATGTATCGAAAGAGGTTGTGGACTCGGAGACAGCAGAGCGGTTATGGCACACCTGAGGAAAGCAATGAGCGAATCAAATACCTCCTGAGGGTGGGGCAGACCGGTATCAATATGGACTGCGATACGGGAACCAAATTAGGCCTGGATCCTGATTATCCCTTAGCTCAGGGGGATGTAGGTCTTCAAGGTACTTCACTCTGCACGTATGAGGACATGAGAACTCTGTACAGGGATATTGCGCTGGACAAGGTGAGTTCGACGCTGATCATTCAGCCGCCTTTCTCCGCACTGATCATGGCGTGGTATCTCCTCTTGGCAAAGGAGAGGGGGATACCATGGGAAAACCTGATCGGAACCATCATGAACTGTGCCATTACCCAGCTTGTGGGACCAACATATCAGTCCAATATGGCCTTTTTCCCTTTTAACCTCACCTTGAAAACAGGCCTCGATGTCATGGAATATATGATACCTCGTGTCCCGCGATGGAATATTGTAAACATCAATGCGTACAACATTCGTGAAACAGGCGTTAATGCTATACAAGAAGCGGCATTTGCAATGACGCTTGCTGCTGATTATATGAAGGCTTTGATCAAAAGGGGCCATGATGTTGATAGCTTTGCCCCCCGGATGGCCTTTTTCTGTGCCGCCCACATAGACCTGTTCGAGGAAGTCGCGAAGTTGAGGGCAATGAGACGAATCTGGGCCCGAATGCTCAAAGAGAGGTTCAGAGCGAAACATCAGAAGAGTATGTGGTTCCGGGCCGCCATCCAGACCTCAGCCTTACCGCTCACGGCTCAGGAACCGTTGAACAACATCGTCCGGGCAACTATTCAAACCTTGGCGGCCGTGCTGGCAGGAACCCAATCTATACACACAACAGGCTATGATGAGGCACACAGTCTCCCCACCGAAGAGAGCCAAAGGTTGTCCATCCGGACGCAGCAAATTATAGCTTACGAGACGAAGGTCGTGAACTCGGTCGATCCCCTTGGCGGGTCATACCTGATTGAGAGCTTAACAGATCGGATAGAAGAACAAATCTGGGAATTGATGAAGATTATTGAGGAGAAAGGTGGTTTTATTCAGTGCTACGAAGACGGATGGATAGAGGAACAAGTTAATGAAGCCCGTTACATGATGGCAGATGAGATTGAATCAGGACAGCGCCCTGTTATTGGATTGAATATGTTCCGCGATGAAGACGAGAAGACGGACATAGAGATTTTCAGATATGCGCAAGACATGCAAGCCCGAAGGATCCGGTATGCCCAGGATTACAAGAAGAATCGCAATCAAGAACCTGTCAAAAGGGCACTGGACAAACTGTACGAATTGACCAAGCACAAACCGGAGGTGAACTTTGTTGAACCCATCATGGAAGCGGTTGAATCTAAGGCAACACTGCAAGAAATTTTTGATGCCATGAGAAGAGGTGCCGACTTCACTATTCCGAGTTGAACAATACAGGCGGGAGGGGAAAGCAATGGAGTTTAAGGGAAAACGGATCGTTCTCGGGAAGCTTGGCTTGGATGGTCACGATACTGGTATGAAAATCGTTGCCAGGTGGCTTTTCGAGGCAGGGTACGAGGTACTCTATGCTGGACTTTATAACAGTCCCCAGCGTATCGTTCAGATGGCGATTGAGGAAGCCGCTGATGCCATAGGGATCAGCTCGCTGGAGTTTGAGCATCTCTACTATGCGAACAAACTCTTGGAGGAATTGCACGCCAAGAGTTTAGGTGACCGGATTAAGGTTATATTCGGTGGTGTAATACCTAAGGATGATGTGCAGAAACTGAAACAACTCGGTGTAAACGCCGTTTTTACACCTGGAACGAGGAAGGATATCCTGATACAGGGCATCAATGACCTCTTTGCGAGCACGTTCTAAGAAACTAACGATAACAAAAGAGCATGGAGATGTCTTTTTTTGCTCTGCCCTCTAAACAAGGCCCCGTACAGGGCCGTTTCAAACCGACGCACCGCCCCATAAGCCTTAGCACTAAGGTACCAGCCTGTGTGCGCCGTTTTGAAACGCCCACTCCTCTGAACGATGGGAGGCCTGCCCTGGCGCTCAGCTTCCGGAGTGTTGTATGGATACGAGAGTATCTCACATCTCAGTTCTCCTTACTCATGCCTTATGAGCCAGGTCTGGGCCAGGGACAGAGTCAAAAAAAGACATCTCCATACTCAGCAGAGCGTTTCTTTCATGTATAACCCTGAAGCGAAGCGTCGGGGTCATGTGCTAAAGACAGGTGGAGGGGTAGCTATGAATTTAGTAACCATCATTCAGAGAAATGGTCGCTACTATCCCAATGATACGGCATTTATAGAAGTAAGGCCTGTATCAAAGGTTAGAAAAGCCGCTACATGGGGACAATTCAGCGAACGGATAAATCGATTTGCAAATGCGCTTACCCATAGGGGGGTAAAGAAAGGGGATAAGGTTCTTATATTCGGGAAAAACTCAATTAACTGGCTCGAGGCCTATTTTGGTGTCATCTCCGCAGGAGCGTGGGCCGTTCCGCTGAATTTCAGGTTTACAGACAAGGATCTTGAGTTTTGTGCCGGCGTGGCCGAGCCTGTGGCGTTTATCATGGAGGAGGAGTATGCAAACCGGGTACATGCGGTTCGTTCCCAGTTTCCGATGGTGAGAGACTATATCTGTATGGGCACCTTTCAGAAGATGCTAAGCATGGAAAACCTTATTGGGGACGCATCGCCAGCACCTCCGAACGTGAACATAGAAGATGAGGATGAGTGCGCCCTCTATTTTACCTCAGGTACCACTGGAGCCCCCAAGCCGGTACTGCATTTGCACAGGACCATGATGTGTGTTGCCATCAATGAGATGGCCTGTGAGCACTGGGATCACAGCGATTGTCTGCTGATGTTGCCGCCCTTTTACCACTTGGCCATCGGGCATCTCCTCGGGTCTTTCCTTGTGGCAGGACGAGCCGTTCTGTTAACAGAGCAAATTACCCCCCAGACCATTTTTGAGAACATTTCACGAGAGCCGGTGACCCTTGCATTTCTTCTCGTACCGTGGGTTATTGATATCCTCGAAGCCCTCGACGCAGGAAAACTCAAGAAGGACGATTATGATCTTACCAGATGGCGTTTACTCTATATGGGTGCGCAGCCTATCCCTCCTAGCCTGGTGCAACGGTGGAAGGAGTATTTCCCACATATGCAGTTTGATAATACCTATGGATTGAGTGAATCCGCGGGGCCACATACCCTGCACCTCGGCATTGGAAATGAGAAAAAAACCGGCTCTATCGGGAAACCAGGGCCCCTGTGGGATGTTCGTATCGCCAATAACGACGGTGAAGACGTGCCCCAGGGGGAGGTTGGCGAGATACTCGTCAAGGGTTGTGGGGTCATGAAGGAGTACTACAAGAACCCTGAGTTGACGTCTGAGACAATTCGAGACGGCTGGCTGCATACGGGGGATCTTGGCAGAATGGATGAAGAAGGCTTTATCTACCTTGTTGACAGAAAGAAGGATTTGGTGATTAGCGGAGGTGAGAACGTCTACCCCGTAGAGGTTGAAGAAACGATCCAGCGACATCCAAAGGTTCGTGATGTGGCGGTGATTGGGACGCCGGATGAGAGGCTTGGTGAAATCGTGACAGCCGTTATTGAGCCGGTGCCTGATTCGGTGTTGACGGAGGAGGAAGTAAATTTATACTGTGAACAGAATCTTCCCCGGTATAAACGTCCCCGCCGTATCATCTTTGACATGGTGCCTCGTAGCCCTACCGGCAAGTTGGAAAAACCCAAGCTGAGAGAAAAATGGGCGCGGTAGCCAGGCAGGGCGGCCCTGTTTCCTTCTACTTACTACTGAGAGCATACAACAGTCTGCACCATCGGGAGGGGCGTGGGGAAGGCCTCTCTGAGAAAACCTATCAGTCCGTCATTTTTGGGGACGTATTCGTTTTCGCACCGTATCCCAGGAGGACGTTGTGAGGAAGCTCTCCTCCATGTTCTCGACCATCCGGCGAAACTTGGTCATGGGCGCTGCAAACGTCAATTCATCCTTAGGAACATACGGCCGGGCGGAAACGTCAAACATGCCGATAACCCCTCTCGGCCGTTCGGCACCCTTTTCCAGGTAGGGATATAGGACAATGGAACCGCATCCGGCGGAGAACGGAGCGATTACGCCGTTCTGCTCCACTTCGTCATAGTTTGCAAGCGTAAACAGGCCGGAGAGCACATCCGATTTTGCATAGAAGATAACCACGTCGGGATTGTCGGATTCCTCAAGGTTCTCCCACTGCTTAAACACGATGAACCTGGCCGGTGCTTTGAACTCGGGCATCCTTTTCATCACCTCCCGCACCAGTTCCGGCGATTTCTTGTACCGTTCTCCTTCCAACTCCCCTGGGATCCCGCAGGAGAGAAAGTATTCGAAGTTCGGCATCATCTCTTGGGTAAAGCCGGTGTATCTCTTTCCTCCGCCGCAGCCCACGGAGTCGCCCTCAAAGCAAAGCGATTGCCCATTGCGGACCTTGGTAAGTACGCCGATGAGGCACTGGTGCGTAGCCGACGCCTTCACCAGTTCACCCCGCCCCTGCTCATTGGTATAGTAAAATGTGATCGGGAGTTCCGCTCCATCAAAGTATTTTCTCCACAGTTTCATGAACCTCTCTTTGAATCCTAAGTCCATACCATCCCCTCCTTTTTTTTCTCTCACCTCCGACTTTCCACCCGACAGATGACCTACGCGCCTATAAAGCCCTGCTTTCTTTTTTAGTTCTACACAATCACCCTTGTCTTACTATACACGGCGATCCCGCCCCTTCCAATATTCATCTTTGATGAGCCTTTTCAGTATCTTGCCCGTAGGATTCTTGGGCAATTCCTTTCTGAATTCTACGGATCGGGGCTTCTTGTAACTTGCCAGTCTTTCCTTGCACAAGGAGATGAGCGCTTCTTCACTGACTTTTTTGCCCTCCTTCAGGACAACCACGGCCTTGACCGATTCTCCCCAGTGTTCATCAGGCACGCCGATGACGGCGGCTTCCAGGACCGCATCATGCTCGTACAACAACTCCTCGATCTCCCGGGGATAGATATTCTTGCCGCCACTGATGATCGTATCGTTCTTTCTATCGACAATATACACATATCCATGGTCGTCGAATCTCCCGAAATCACCGGTATAAAGCCACCCATCTCTGAGGGTTTTGGCCGTCTCATCGGGGAGACGCCAGTAGCCGACCGTCATGCACTCGCTTCTCACGATGATCTCCCCCACCTCTCCCGGCGCCACGTCATCTCCGTCTTGATCAACAATCCTGACTTCATAATTCACCACAGGGCGACCTGCTGAAGAGAGTCTCTCCATCTCAGCCTCGGAGCCTTCGAGCACGTGGTCCTCAGGTCTAAGCACGGTTGTGAGCGGCCCTGTCTCTGTCTGTCCGTAAAGTTGCATGAATTGGCATTTGAACCTCGTCATGGCCCTCTTGAGTAATTCGACAGGCATGGGGGACGCCGCATAGGTAAGCAGTCTGAAATGGCTCAGATCATACTCTTCGATGCCTTTCTCCTGGAGCAGCGAGCTGATCATGGTGGGGACGAACTGGCAGATGGTGATCTTTTGTCCGGAGAGGATTTCCAGGACTTCCTTGGGGTCGAAGCTCCCTTCCCTTCTGATCACGATCGTGTTGCACATCAGGATGTGCCGCAGGTTGTCTTCCCAGGTGACATGATAAAAGGGGAATACCATCAGGACCCGATCATTGTACTGAAGTCTCAGCTCTATGGCCCCCACCATATTGTCTATGAAAGCGTGGCGGTGTGTTCTCATTGCCCCTTTGGGTAGCCCGGTCGTCCCGGAGGTGAGGAAAATACTCATGATATCATCATCCGAAACGAGGACCCCGGGTTCTTCGCGGCTTCCCTCTTGAACGAGCGTTTCGTATGGAGTGAAAGGCGAGGAGGATTCCCCTCCCAGTTCTATTAAGAACTCCGTGCACGTGATTTCTTCCTTGAATCTCTCTACGCGTTCTCCATAATCGGGGCTGAAAACCAGAAAGCGGGGCTCAAGGTATTCGAAGATCTTCTTCAACTCCGATTCCTTCAAAAGGGTGTTGATGGGAACGAATATTCCCCCGCTCTTAGCGCATGCATAATAAATCTCGAAGTACTCGGGAGAGTTGTGAAGCAGAACGGCAACCCGGTCTCCTTTCCCGATCCCCAATTTCAGCAGGCTGTTGGCCATGCCGTTGACGCGCTCATTCAACTCCCCATAGCTGAGCTTCCTCTCACCAAAGATGAGTGCCGTCTTTTCCGGGGACCTGTGGGCACTTCTCCGGATAATGTCTCCCATTGGCATGACTGTCTCCTTTCCTTAATCACATAGGTAATGCTCAAGCTAATCTTCTGTGGGAGATTTCTGCCTCCCTCCCTCAGCAGGTTTCGTTTGGCTCATACCAGTCCCTGAAAAGCCTGACGATATGGGTATGATCACAGAAAATCTCAGGCTGTCCCAAAGGTGTTACTCGCAGCACAACCTTCACCTTTTCGGTGAGGAAAACGGTTAGAACCTGGCCAGGCTCAACGGACACTGTGTCTAGATCGGTCATTTCTACTATAGTCGGGTTTCTCATGGTGTCCTCCATTATGCGGTCTTCAATCAGAACCTCGATTCTCCGGTGCGTAATCCTTGCCAACAGGGCACACAGCGATACACCTTCCGCAGGCTAAGCCCCTGGCTTTCAAGTCATCGAAGGCACACTTATACTGAGTAACACCGCCCTCATCCGGCCAAGCCTTCAGGGCACCGCTCTGTTCAGTTCTACACACTTCAATACATCGATCACCGCAGCTTCCAGGCTTGATAAATTCCAGACATATTTCACGCTCCAGCCTGGGGTCAGGTATCAGTTCTGCAGTGGTTATCACGGTTGTCCATCGCTGCCGGGGTCCATACTCCGGTGTCAAAACAACACCAACTTTGCCTCTCTTACCCAGACCGGCTGCAACCGCAGCATGAATGTGACAAAAGCTCGGAGACATACGTGGTTCTCCATGATCTCTCTTCGTGTTGAAATACGCATAAGGGTCTGTCTCGGGGAAATACAGGGCCTTGAAACCCATATCCTGAAGACCCCTTGCCAATCGATAGCCCGCCTCGAGCAGCCATGCGTTCATCTGCTCGTAATGCTTGGCGTAAAGAGGACTCGGTGTGGTGTCGAGTATCTCCCGAAGCACCTTTATACCTCCAGTGATAGCTGACTGAGCGCCAGGTAACCATTCATCGGGGTGGTGTCCTTTAGGGGCCCTGTCAAACTGCGGATCAAAAGCACTCGCAATCCCCACAAGATCAAATCCCACTTTCTGATGTGCATACTCTTTCACCCTTTTGGTCAAGTCCCGGGCCTCGTTCATTGGTCTTCTCCTTCCAACTTCCTGACTGTCATGCAAGACGTGGGTGTCCCACCTTTGATAGCTCAACCCTGATGGTCTCGTAAAAAGTCGTCACTCCGGTGAAAACCGGAGTCCAGGACCTCTATAACTAACTGAAAAGACTGGATTCCGGCTTTCGCCGGAATGACGGAAAATGGTCATTTCCGACTTTTTACGAAGTCATCAACCCTAGAAGTCAGCATATTCATTCCTGCCTCTGTCAATCTAATCATTATGACTGCCTGCCAAACCTGCTATCTGAATATCGCCTGCTTTCAGGAAAGATTACGAAATCAAATGTGAAATAGCAACTAAGTATCAATTTCTCAGAGAAACCATCCTTCTCAAAGCCCCTTTTTGTGGGCGGATCTTTTTCCATTCTTACGCCTGGGATCAGGGGGACACTTACAATAAAAAGGGAATTTAACTTGATAATTCCCTGCAGCGGCTCGACTGAGCTCGCCGAAGTCTTGCTGCAGGGTTACAACATAGTGCCTCCCCCTTGATGGGGGAGGTTAGGTGGGGGTGATAAAATATTTGGTCACCCTCCCCTTTACCCGCCTATAATCTGGCGCGTTGATCCCCTCCGCTGCCCGCTCGTGCCTTGCAGTGGCAGGCGGGCATTAAGGGAGGGGACTTTGATAGTGGATACCCTGCAGCTTGCTGCAGGGTGGTTCATTAGAATGTGGTCATGGTAAGGCATACGAATTTCTTGATAGAATAGTAGAATGGTGGCTATATTTTAGGATCTTATGAATTCAAGGGGCGAATCGAAGCACTTAGGTAATGACTTGACTAATTCTATCCAACCGGGGAGTCTTAAATTTTTCCTTGACGAACCTTTTCTCTCCTCTTATAGTGAAGAATATGAACCGAGTGACAGACAAAGATTCTATCAAGACTTTGACGAACTGGTGGTGGTGCAGCTCTCGTGCGGAGGTGAGGCCACCGGGACCAGCATAAAAGCATAAGCTAAGGAAACCGTGGGCTTACTTTCACAGGGCCCACGGTTTTTTATTGGTGTCATATTTGAAAGGCCGTGGGCGAGCAACCCTCACGGCCTTTCTTATTGGCAAACCCAGAATATCTTTTAATAAGGGAGGGAAGAACAATGATAAAGGAAGCAATTGCAAAAGTGACAAAGGGCGAAGACATGACAGAAGGAGAGATGGAAGACACCATGGCTGACATCTTAACAGCCAAGGCCACCCCTGCCCAAATCGGCTCGTTTCTTACGGCCTTGAGGATAAAGGGGGAGACTGTCGATGAGATTACCGGTGCTGCCAGGGCCCTGCGAGCGAGGGGAGAGAAACTGGTTCTCGCCAACCACCTGGTAGCTGTTGATAGGGATGAGATAAACGTAGACGATGAAACCATACTCGATACCTGCGGGACCGGGGGAGATGGCACCAATACCTTTAACGTCTCGACAGCAACGGCCTTTGTCGTGGCCGGAGCTGGCGTAAAGGTGGCCAAATACGGCCAACGGACGGACTCAAGTCTTTGCGGGAGTGCCACAGTGCTTGAGGCGCTGGGCGTGAACCTGGATATCAACCACGCTGGTGTGGAAAAGTGTATCCGGGAGGTGGGGATCGGCTTTCTCTACGGTCCGCGATTCTATGGTACCATGAGATACCCCACTGAAGTAAGACAGGAGATCGGAATCCGCACCATCTTTAACCTGCTGGGGCCCCTCACCAACCCGGCAAGAGCACCAATCCAGATCCTTGGCGTCTATAGCCCTGAACTGACCGAGAAGATAGCCCAGGTACTCAAGAGACTCGGCACCAAGCAGGCATTTGTGGTTTACGGGGAGGGAACCTTTGATGAGATAAGCATTTGTGGGCCTACGCGAATCTCTCATCTCAAGGAAGGCAAAATCAATACCTTTACCGTAACCCCTGAGGAGTATGGATTCAAAAGGGCAAATCCTGAGGATATACGAGGTGGGAGTGCTGGAGAAAACGCTCGCATTATCAGGGAGATTCTTGAAGGCCGTCAAGGTCCAAAGCGGGATACGGTGCTGTTCAACGCAGGAGCCGCTTTGGTGGCAGCAGGTTTGGATAGGGATTTTGGAGCAGGCATCGAAAGGGCCGGGGAGACGATAGATTCCGGCCGTGCCAGGCAAAAACTCGATGCTATGGTCTCCTTTACCCAGCAGTGCGGCTATTTTGTTCGTGAAGAACTATAGGTAATCGCTAAAACTTACCTAAACTTCCAGATATTCTGGTCATGTAGATTTATTCGCCAGGCCATTCACACTAGAGCAGACGTCAATAATCAGTCAACAACCACCCCTAAAAAGGGTGGCTTGTTTTGACCCTAAAAGGGTCTTTAATCTCTCACCCCAGTACGATGCACGCACCTACGGGGCAGGCAGAGAACTCAGAGAAAAGCCTTGGATCGCTTAAAAGGCCCGCGCAGCGGGGGCCCCGATGACTTACATCGGGAGAATGGAGAGCCTTCACGGGCAGAAATAAGCTCGCTTATTTCTTGCCGTGGCGGTCTCTCCAAATACTTTTAAGCGATCTGTCAGCATCAACTGATTCATTTTCCTAACTCTGAGTCCTTTGTGGGCTCGAGCGACCCTGAGGAACTTCGAAGGGGAGCGGGCGAGAAATCAAGAGTCAAACCCACTCACCTGCACAGCATAGCTTGGACCATCAGCTGAGCTGATGGTTTATGGTATTAATTAATCATGCCTGCCCGCCGTTTTTCTTGTCCGCCGTTCTTGTGGCGGACTGGCGGGCCTGACCCCATTCTCATTCACCCATCCTCGCTTTTGCTTAATTAGATGTGATTGCCTTGAGCCTTAAGCCCTGCTTGCCCTGTGGAATGCGAAGCCTATTCCTCTGGGGCGAAGCATATTGCACCAGGGCGCCTTGGGCCAATCCGGCTTTAGCAGGGTTACGTATGCAAACCAATCACTATCTGTGACGCGGACAAAACCCTTCATTTCGTATTCCCCAGAACGATTTACTGCCTAACAATTGTCAAAAAAAGATTTATTCCGCCCGCCCCGTTGAACCAGGGACCCTCCGGGTGTTCAACTGGGGTTAAATGCTCGCCCTATGGAATGTTTACCGCGCCTGCCCCGTTAAATGGTGGAACCCTATTTAACAGGGGTTGAATGCTTTTTTTCTATTCAACTGGGGCGCAGCCTACTTAACTGGGACCCGACCCTTTTATTTCGCATAAGTTCATTCAGAAACTACGTCCCCCTTTTATAAGGTCACGATTTGCCCCGGCTCACTTTGGCAACTTAGTTTTTTAACAGCGTCCCCCCTTTCAAAAGGAATGTTTTGATCCCGAAACATGGCAAAAGTAAAGATTTGATATCCATATAAAGGGCTTCATAATGAAGCCCAGTGCAGGAGGTGCTCGTCAAGCGTGACAGGTTCCTTTGGACCGCTCAAGCTCACTGTCACAACGGCCTGACGAGTGTAATGAAAAAGACACCTCACGTTCGATGGTAAAAGCTGGTAGGATTCAAACAGGTGCTGTTTATTAACCATCAAACAACAAGGAGGTGTCTCATGGAAACATACGCTGGAATCGATCTTCATTCAAGCACTAATTACACTGCGGTGATCAACGAGGGAGATTAAAGGCTCTATGGCAAGCGATTGCCCAACAGAGTGGATACCATTGTATCAGCACTGGAGCCCTTCAAGGAAACCCTGGAGGGTGTCGTGGTAGAGTCCACCTACAACTGGTACTGGCTCGTGGATGGGCTGCAGGATAACGGATACACCGTGCATCTCGCCAATCCCTCAGCCATGAAACAATACGAGGGATTAAAGCACACCGATGATAGGTGGGATGCATTCTGGCTTGCCCACATGCTCCGGTTACACGTCCTGCCCGAAGGCCACATCTACCCCAAAGAAGAACGGCCCGTAAGGGATCTGCTCAGAAGAAGGCTCCTGTTTGTCAAGCACCGCACTGCCCATATCTTGAGCCTGCAAAGCATGATCACCAGGAACCGGGGTAGCCAGATGTCATGCCGTGCGATCAAGCGCCTTGAGCAGGCAGATGCCGAGATACTCTTTGATCATCCCCATCTGGTGCTGGCTGCTCAAAACAATATCGCAGCGATTCGATTTTTAAAAGACAGGATTGAGAGCATAGAGAGGGAAGTAAAATCCGTGATCAAACTCCGTAAGGAGTTCACCTGCCTACTAACCATTCCCGGCATTGGCGATATCCTGGGACTGACGATCATGTTGGAGGTGGGGGATATTACTCGTTTCCCCAAGGTTGGTAACTACTCATCATACTGCCGGTGTGTAAGAGCTGAGCGGCTCTCCAATGGCAAGAAAAAGGATACAAACAACAGAAAGAACGGCAACAAATACTTATCCTGGGCCTATGTGGAGGCAGCCAACTTCGCCATCAGGTTTTCTCCCCATGCCCAGAGGTTCTATCAGCGCAAGATGGCACAGACCAACAGAGTCGTTGCCATCAAGGCATTGAGTAATAAGTTAGCCCGGGCATCCTACTACCTCATGCGAGATCGGGTGCCCTATGATGCGGATAAGCTGTTCAGGAAATAGGTTTGGGTGCAGCAGGGAGCCGGCACAGGGGTTGGTAGCAATCCACGAGATTTGATTGGTGCCTGCTGCACCCATAGATAATCAGAAGGCAGTCGTTTTTCTATCCTGATTCGCCCATGCCGTGAGTCACAAAAGGGGTGGCTCACAACCATGAGATTTGTCATACATCCACTTGAACACGGCATGGCACCGATGATTTTCTGGGTCCGGGCAACGGACAGGGGCCGTCTCATCAGTTGGTTGCTCCGCTTCGAGATCCCCACAGGTCTCTACGCTTCGCAACCTTTAATGCACGGCCTTGATCCCGATGGGTGACCGGTGCGGGTCAGCATATGACCAGAACCAATACGAGAGAAATAACGGGTGCGAGCAGGGGTGAAAACGAGGCCGTGCTGGTGCGATAGTAAGAACCAAGCGAAAAGGGATACTTTTTTGCCATGGAGAGGTGTTTTTTCTCTTGACTCGCCCTTTAATGGGTGACCCCTTTATCTTAAGAACCTAAGAGTAGGGCACTCTTGTAAGGCAGATATTATGGTTTCCTCGCTTAAACTGAGAAAGGATGCAGACCACATGGAAAGTTGACGATGGATTTACCAGATAAAGATGTATTATCCTTAAACCGCAAATACTTGGATGAAGGAGAAAGATGTTGTAACTGTTGTTCATCGCTGTACTCAGTAGCTCATTGTTATCAAAGTATAGTAAACAGCGTATTAGTGTTGGAGTTTGGAGTTGAAGAATGTTATCTAACAAATTATCTGATAAAACACATCAGTGTTAACTCTACAGGTCGAAGATTAAAGAATAATTACCATGGTGGAGGATAATAATGGCAAAGTACAATGTCGAGCGGCTGAATGGTAAGCCCTACTTTAACAATGATGGCTGGTGGGTTTCACCCTTTAACTTCATTGCAGAGTTGGCTTGCCAGTATACTGGAAAGAGTGTTTCCATTCACGATGTCACTCTCAGGGACGGAGAGCAGACCTTCGGTGTGGCCTTCTCGCCTGAGGAGAGGGTACGTATTGCCGAAGCATTAGATGAGATGGGGGTTCCTCGAATAGAGGTTGGCATGCCGCCTGCGTCGCCTGAAATTCTAGAAGGTATCAAGCAGGTAGTGAAGCGGAATCTTGATGCGGAAACTGTAGCTTTCATCCGCACGCTCAAAGACGATATTGATATGAGTATCGATTGTGGTGTAAAGACTGTCATCGTGGAACACATTGTTAATCCGTATGCATGCGAGGCAGGGTATAGGCTTGAAAAATCTGAGGTAATCGATAGGATTGTCTCCAACGTCTCATACGCAAAGGATAAGGGACTGAAAACGATATTTATGGGCTGGGATCTGACGCGCGGAGATGATCTTGACTTCATCAGGGATGTTTACACGTCCTTGGCGAGAGAAGCACTACCACATGGCATAGTTGTAGTAGATACCTTTGGTGTGACGTTGCCCAGGGCAATACGCTTTATCTTTCGTAAGCTAGGAGAATGGATACCGAGCGTACCCCTGGAGTTCCATACACACAATGAACTGGGGCTCGCCAATGCGTGCATTATGGAGGCAGTTGCCGAAGGGGCCACTGTGATCCATACTGCCATCAACGGCCTCGGTGAACGAACAGGTAACGCTGCCACTGAGGAGGTGGCCGTAATGCTGGAGTTACTCGCAGGGATGAAGACGGGCATAGTCCTCGAACGCCTCATGGATGCTTCCTTGTTAGTGGAGAACATTTCCAGAAGAAAGGTGCCGAGTAACAAACCAGTAGTTGGACGCGGATTGTTTGACGTGGAGACAGGGATTGGCGTTGATCTCCACAGAAAGATGGAAAGGGCGGGATTCAATGTAACAATCCAGGCGTTTTTGCCGCACATAGTGGGCCAGGATCCAGTTCGATTGGTACTCGGAAAGAATAGTGGGGCGGCAACAGTTGAATACTTTCTGGATAAACTGGGTTTTGAGGCTACGGAAGGCCAAATAAAAGAGATAACAGATCGAGTTAAACGAGAGGGCCGGCTACAGCGCGCTCTTTTAACTGAATCTCAGTTCACTAGGATATGCCAAGATGTGCTGGGCTGACAAACATGAAGGATATCTCTTTCGCAAATTTTTGAATGACAATAAAGATGATGGAAAAGTCTAAACTTCAAGCAATAACCAATTAGATCATAGAACTCTTAAGCAAAAACATAAGGGGCAATGAAAAAAATATGGAGGTAGAGAACGCCCCGTTTCTGAATTCATGTCTCAAAAGTTGGATTGAATTACACTACATGGTATTGTGAAGGGGGATGGACTAACGGAGGGAGCCCGTAGGGCGACCGGAGTTAGTCCATCCCTGGTAGCGAAGAAAGGAG
>Ga0307378_10001310_pt1 | contig 40706 bp, 39 predicted proteins | sample UN1MG_FD_202238 | JGI IMG/M metagenome (GOLD analysis project Ga0307378, IMG submission 202238) | Soil microbial communities from Risofladan, Vaasa, Finland - UN-1 | ecosystem: Environmental > Terrestrial > Soil > Coastal area > Acid sulfate soil | place: Finland: Risofladan, Vaasa | collected...
TCGTATGGATATCGGAGAAATTCTCGAATTTCTCGAGGATGAAAAACTCATTCATCATTCAAAGGACAAGTGGTACTGGACATCGGATGCCTATCCTGCCGATGGAGTAAGCCTCAGGAGCATCAGCTCTGATAATTTTGTTGTCATAGACACCTCAGGAAAACCCAAAGCGATCGCCGAGGTGGATTTTACTTCAGCTTTGACGGCACTTCATCCGAAAGCGATCTACCTCCGAGAGGGCGAGCAATATTATGTCGATGAATTGGATTTCGACCGTCGAAAGGCCTATGTAAGAAAAACGGATGTCGATTACTACACAGATGCGATCGACTACACCAAGATCAAGATCTTGGATATTTTTTCAAAGAAAGACGAACCCAGAATGTCCTTTAACCATGGTGAAGTGCATGTGGCCACCCAGGTTGTGGGATTCAAGAAAATAAAACTGTACACAATGGAGAATGTCGGTGCCGGAGACCTCAGCCTTCCCCAGAACGAGATGCATACGACAGCCTACTGGCTAACCATCCCCGCAAAAGTTTTTCACGCTTTGCCGTATTCACCTGTGGAGAAGATCAACGGGCTTTTCGGCCTCTCCTACCTTCTCCACCATGTTTCTCCCCTTTTTATGATGTGCGACCTGCGTGACGTGGGAGTTTCGATTGGAGACAACACAACAGGAAAATCACTGCCTCCCCGCAACCTTCCTCCTCAGTTGTCCAAGGAAGAAATGTCCGTGGACCCCACAGATATTTCTTTTGAACCGAATATATTCATCTACGACAGCTTTCCTGGCGGAATAGGATTGAGCCCATCGCTGTTCGACCTCCAGAATGATCTTCTCGAGCAGTGCAGGAAGACTATCAGAGCGTGTCTCTGTACTGAAGGATGCCCCTCTTGTGTAGGCCCCACCAAGGAAAGCGGTCGGGGGGCGAAGGACGTCGCGCTGTTCATTCTGGATACTCTTCTGGATTAACGACAAATCCGTGATGTCGGGACCGGCCCCTTCCGCAAAGAGACTCGGCTGCAGCACTACGGATTTAAAGACTTTTTCGAATCGAGCTTTTTGAGATGCTCTTCTTCCCCCAAAATGATGAGGATGTCACTGTCTTTGATGACAAAATCCGCTTTGGGTATGAACGTGGTTTTCTCGGGGATGATTTCCTTGATAGCCATAACATGGATGCCATACTTGTTCCTCAAATCCAGCTCCTTCAGGCTTTTTCCGATGAATTTCTCGGGTGCTGCGATCTCCTGAACGCTTAAGCCGGAAATGAGCGGCAGGTACTCCAAGATATTCGGATTGCTCAATCGCAAGGCCGTCTTGATAGCCATATCTTTTTCAGGATAGATCACTTCTGTCGCTCCAACCGCATCCAGGATCTTTGCATGATCCTCGGTAAGTGCCTTGGCAACGATCCTTTCGACTCCCATTTCCGATAAGAATAACGTCGTAAGAATGGATGATTCCATCGCCGGGCCCATACTCATCACTACAATGTCCATATCCATGATCCCCACCGCCTGGAGATTCTCTTTGTTCGCTGCGTCCATATGAATAGCATGTGTGGCCAAATCCTTCAGGTCGGCCACCCTGGCTTTGTCTTCATCGATAGCAAGAACCTCATGACCCATTTCATACAGTGTTTTGGCGACATAAGAGCCAAAACTTCCCAGTCCGATCACTGCAACCTTCATATCTCTGCTCCTTCAGTCCAAAGTTTATCCGATCATGACGGATCCCTCAACATATTCGAACTTCCCGTAAGCCCTTCGACGGCTAAACGCATAGAGGAGCGTTAAAGGGCCTATCCTTCCAACATACATGGTGAGTACCAGAATGGCTTTACCCAATCCTGTCAGTTCGGGAGTGATGCCAAGCGAAAGACCCACTGTTCCGAAGGCGGAGACAACTTCAAAAAACACTCCCTCCATAGGCCCCTCTTGCTGCACGAGAAACAGGGCAAAAGTGGCAAGGAAAATCACTCCGATACTCAAAGTGACGACTGCAAAAGCTTTGATGACCTGATCAAGCGGAAGAGTTCTGTAAAAAAGGCTGACCGACTCCCTGGCCTGAACCCTTGATTTCAGGAAAGCGAAAATAACTCCGGCCGTACTGGTCTTCACACCACCCCCTGTGGATCCGGGGGATGCACCGATGAACATCAATATAACCAACATAAAAATGCTGGCAAAACTCAGGGAGTTCAACGCCATCGTATGAAACCCGGCTGTACGTGCAGTAACCGCCTGGAAAAAAGAAGCCAGGATCTTTTCCTTCATCCCGAAATCCTGCATGGCGCGATTCCCTTCAATAAAAAAGATAGAGAGAGCGGAAACAACAACTAGAAAAAAAGTAAGAGTGAGGACAAGCTTTGTATGGAGAGAGACGTGTATTTTTTTTCGCTTAATCAATGCAACGCTCATTCCTATAAGCTCTTGGAGCACCAAAAATCCCAAACCTCCCAGTACGATCAAAACCATGAGAATGATGTTCAGCCACATATCGCCGCGGCAAGCAATAAAACTGTTGCTGGAAAGCGAGAATCCAGCATTGCAAAAGGCGGATACAGAATGAAAAACTGACTCAAAAAACGTTTGAGGTCCAGAGAATCGACTGCACCAGTGTATATAGAGAAAAAGAGTGCCTATAAGTTCAATAATCAATGCATAGACGAAAATATTTCTCAACAAAACCTTTACATTCTTAATCTTAGAAGAAGCGTATCCCTCCTGGATGACGATCCTGTCTTTTACGGATATCCTCTTCCCTGCAACGAGCAGGATCAGTGTGGAAAAAGCCATGATCCCCAGGCCCCCCAATTGAAAGAGGATTAATAATATAACCTGTCCCACAGGGGAGAAATACGTGGCTGTATCCCTAACGGTCAAACCCGTCACACATACGGCTGAAGTCGCTGTAAAGAGGGAGTCCACGAAGGATATTTTGCCTGATTGTGTGCTGAAGGGAAGCGCTAACAAGAGAGTCCCGATCAAAATTGCACCAACAAAGCTCGCAGCGAGCAACTGCGCAGGCTGGAATCGCCTCTCCTCTCTGGACACTTTTCTTTCAGTCATTCCCATCCTCTTCCGGTATGTTCGCACTTTCAATCTATTACGTGAACCCTTGTTTGTCAAACCTTCCTGTAACTCTATAAGCATTTCCAAAATCGTGATGTCAGGAATCGCAATGCGGTATTGAGAGATCAGATTGTGTGATGGAAAAAACCGTGAGAAGGGTTGGACGGGCATGGTACATCTCCCAAGGGGAGATGTGAGGGAATCCCCTACGTCCGAGCGAAGTTTCCTCGCTGGGGAAACTGAGACGGAATTTCGTTTTTGATATCATATAATCTGATCACTCTGAATAACATCAACACGGATTTGGAAATGCTAACCAACAGAGCGGAAAGTTTGACAAGTAGCCAGGTATATGCTACTTTTGAAACGGAAAAATGGACTTTCTAAACCTTATATTTGAAGCCAGTATCATCGTCAAATTTGTACTGCTCGTTCTTCTTTTTTTTTCTGTCTTTTCATGGGCGGTTGTATTCTTTAAGCGAAAAACTCTGAGGACAGCATCCTCTCAGTCCAAGAAATTCCTAAACATCTTCCGAAAAAGCGCAAACCTCAACGAGGTGAACGAGGCTGCTAAGAAGTACAGAGGAAGTCCTGAGGCAAAGCTCTTCCGTTCCGGATTCAAGGTGCTTTCACACTACATGAAATCCAATCCCAACCCAACTCTGACGCCCGCCAATCTAGAGACGGTCAACAGAGCTCTCATCAAGGCTGCCAACAGAGAGGTATCTCGGCTGGAAAAAATGATGAATTTTTTAGCCACGACAGGGAGCGTTACGCCATTCATCGGCCTGTTTGGTACGGTTTGGGGAATTATGGATTCTTTCCGCGAGATCGGTGTTCAGGGAGTGGCCAGCTTGGTGACAGTCGCGCCAGGGATCGCCGAAGCGCTCATCGCGACAGCCTTGGGGCTCTTCGCGGCAATCCCGGCGGTCGTGGCCTACAACTATTTCCTTTACCGCATCAAGGAAGTTGTCTCCGATATGGAAGATTTTTCGATAGAATTCTTGAGTATCACCGAAAGACTCTATGACCTTTAAATATCATCCAATACAACGGAAAGAAATCGGGACTTCACTCTCCGAAATCAACGTCACTCCTCTTGTGGATGTGATGCTCGTGTTGTTGATCATCTTCATGGTGACCGCTCCTATGATGCAATCCGGCATCGGTGTCAACCTCCCTCAAGCTGAAACCAATTCCTCTCCCGCTGAGGAGGGACTCACGATGACGATCACCCAAGACCGGTATATCCATATCGGTGAGTCCCCAATAAACATCTTTTTGCTCGAGAACAAACTGAAGGAATATTTCTACGGTAAAGAGAGAAAAGTGGTATTCATAAAGGCGGATGAAAGCCTTCCCTACGGATATGTCATCAACGTCCTCGATGTCACAAAAAAAGCGGGAGTCGAAGTCGTTGGGTTGGTCGTTAAACCCATAGAAGAAAGGGACAGGCAGTAGGAATGGCTACAGTGAGTCATGGGGATCTAAACTTTAAACGAGCTCTGGTCGTATCGATCTCATTCCATCTTGCGCTATTTCTTCTTATTCTGCTCTCGCCTTACTTCCCTAAGTCGCCAAAAAAAGAGATGATCCATTACGTCAATGTGATCTCCTTCCCGGGGAGTGGTGGAGGCGGTGGATCTTCTGGCGGTGGATCCCGTACAGAAGAAAAGCTCATAGAAACCGCAGTTCCCCATAGAGAGACCCTCAGGGATCTGACGACCCCACAAAAACTTCAACAGGAATCGTCATCAACTCTCAGGCATCCTGTTGAAAAACCGAAAAGAGAGAAGACCCCTCCGAGCGAGAAAAAAGCTGTCATACAAAAAACACAGAAATCCCCAGAGAGCAGCTCGTCGAAAACATCCGAAGGTGTAGATTCAAAAACAGGAAGCGGAGCAGGCACTGGAGTGAGGATCGGTATCGGCAGCGGCCCTGGAGGTGGCGGCGGCTTTGGTTCGGAATTGTCTTCCCAGATCGGACTCTCTAATTTCCCGTACACCTATTATCTTCAGACGATTCACGGCAAGATCTCTGGCAACTGGTATACATCCCAGATCAGCCCAGGGGTCACCGGAGAGTTTCACACAACGGTCTACTTCAAAATCTTCAGAAACGGAGAGATCTCCTCCCTCGAGATTCGGGAACGAAGTGGGATACGCTCCCTCGACCTCTCTGCACTCAGGGCCATCCTGTCTTCGGCTCCATTTCCTCCCTTACCCAATGATTATGAAGAAGATTTTTTAGGCATTCATCTGATATTCGAGCATAACAAATGAATAATAAGACAAAGAAAAAAATCATCTTGACATGTGTTATTTTTTGGGTTTGCACGGTAACCCTCTTTTCCCAACAAGATGTGGTGATGAGCATCAAGGGGGGCATTCCTGCCGTTCCCATAGCAATCCCCGATTTCATCGTGAACGGCTCTACGCCCGAAGTTAAGTCTTTTGCAGAGAAAGCCCGGGAGATCATCACAGACAACCTTAAATACAGTCGAGTTTTCAACACGCTCCCCAACAGCTACTACAGCTATATCCGGCCGCTGGACCCTCAAAAGATATTCTACAAGGATTGGGAGTCCATCCAAGCAAAACTTCTGTTTGTAGGAGAGGTCTCGGAGGGAGAAGAGGGCAACATCCTATTCGAAGGAAAACTCTTCGATGTCAAATCGGAAAAATTTATTTTCGGGAAGAGATACCAATCTGAAACGAACCTCATCCGCTTGGTTGCCCATAGAATGTCTGATGAGATCATGAGAATGCTCGGCCATCCTCTCATTTTCACTTCTAAAATCGTATTCATCTCCAACAGAGATGGCAACGACGAGCTTTATATGATGGACTATGACGGCTACAATCAAACACGTATCACTTACAACACCATCAAAGATTACATGCCTGCATGGTCTGCGGACGGAAAAAGTGTCGCCTACACCTCTTACCGCCAGAGCAGAGCGGGCCTGTATATCCTGAATATCTACGAAGGAAAACAGATAAATGTCCAGAGCGAGGGAACGAATTTTGGCGTGGCCTTTTCTCCGGATGGGAAAAAACTGGCCTTCTGCTCGACTCTTGAAGAGGGGAACTCCGAGATATACGTAGCAAACAGCGATGGCTCAAATATCAAAAGACTGACTTTTAACAAAGCCATCGACACCGCCCCCTCATGGTCTCCGACTAGTCGAGAGATCGCTTTCACCTCGGACAGAGGGGGGACTCCGCAGATCTATATCATGGATGCCGAGGGGTCAAACATCCGAAGAGTCAGTTTCGGGGGGAGTTATTTCGATGGGCCCGCATGGTCTCCAGCCGGAGATATGATCACATATGTGTCCAGAGTTGACCTCTTTTTCGATATTTACGTCCTCAATTTAAGAACAAACCAGACTATTAAACTCACAGAGAGCAATGCAAGGAACGAATCTCCGACCTGGTCTCCTGACGGGCGGCACATCATCTATTCCTCAAACCGTATAGGAACCATCCAGCTTTGCGCGATAGACTATGATGGCGCAAACATGCGCCGTCTTACTTCTAAAGGGGAAAATAAACTCCCGGATTGGTCTCGGTAAGTGGCTCGACACTTCGAATTTCAACAGGGATTCTTTTGAGTTTTGAATAGATGATGTTGACAGGAGAATTTTTAATCGTATACAATTGGGGTTGATTGGATTGCCCTATTAACAAAACAGGAGAGATGGAACAAAACGTGAAGGAGGTCACATGAAAAAAACACTCATCCTTATTCTCGCTTGCTTTCTGGTCTTTGGGTTCCTCATGTCATGCAAAAAAAAGGTGGAGCAGGCCCCCCCGCCACCACCTCAGGTGAAGGAGCAACCCAGAGTCGAAAAAGTCGAAGAACCTCCCGTGGTGAAAGAACCGGAACTCACGGAAGAAGAGATCTTCATGAAAAAATCCCTGGAAGCACTCAACGCTGAAAAACCACTCCAGATGATCCATTTTGATTACGACAAATATTTCATAAGAGATGATGCCAAACCTGTCCTGGAGGCCAACGCAGCATGGCTCAACAAATTCAGTTCAGCCAAACTCCTCATTGAAGGACACTGTGATGAAAGAGGAACAGAGGAGTACAACCTTGCACTTGGAGAGAAAAGAGCCAAGAGCACAATGGATTATCTCTCTTCCCTTGGCATCTCTTCTGACAGACTCAAGATCATCTCTTACGGCAAGAGCCAACCGCTCGATATGGGAGATAACGAGATGGCATGGCAAAGGAATAGACGCGCACAATTCACGATCATCGCTAAATAATTCATGGGGAAAAAACTCTCTTTCGGACTCATTCTGCTTCTTGGTATTTCCCTAGCAATCAGCGGAAGCCAGAACAAGAGCGAAAAGGCTTATGAACTCATCTACAAAGATGTGCAGCAGCTCAATCAACAAGTCCTTGCCCTGGACAAAAAGATCGAACAGAACGCAGAGGAGATCAAGGGCATACGGGATCAACTGAAGGAGCTTCTCGACCTGACTCGACAGTTCCAGTCAACCCAGGCAAGTGCCAGAGAAGAACAGAGAAGGCTCCCTGCACAGTACCAGATCCTGCTCGAGAAAGTAGAGAACATAAACACGCAGCTTGCCCAATTCTCCGAAGACTTGATCGAGATCAAAAGAATTGCTCTTCCGCTAGCCGAGCAGGTCACAGAAGGGGAGGATTCCGAGGGAATCCATACCGAGTCTGCCCCAACACAAGAGCATGGAGATACCAGCGACCAGCCCTCCGAAGGGGAGGCACCGCCTTCGATCTCTCCAAACCTCTCACCGAACGAAGTGTACAATATGGCCAGGTCCGATTATTTGAAGGGAAATTTTGAATTGGCTATCGAAGGCTTCACTATCTACAAGTCCCAATTTTCTGAAAGCCCTCTCGCCGACGATGCTCTCTACTGGATCGGAGAATGTTACTTCAGCCAAGAGAAATATAATGAAGCCGTCGAACATTTCAACGAATTGATACTCAACTACCCCAACGGGGATAAGATTCCAGCCGCATACCTCAAAAAAGGAATAAGCCTCGCAGAGCAGGGAAAAAAAGAAGAAGCGTTTTCTGTGTTCAAGCTCTTGATCACAAAATTTCCCCTCGAAGAGGAAACCAAGATCGCTCAACAGAAAATTAGAGAACTGGAAACAAACAATGAGAGACATCAACAGCCTTAATAAAGTCATTTTAATCGGTCGCCTTGGCAGAAACCCAGAGCTGCGGTACATCCCTCAAACGGAAAGGGCCGTCGCCAATTTCAACCTGGCCACAAACGAGAAGTATTTTAATCCCAACACCAATGAGAGTGACATTCGGGCAGAATGGCATCGTATTGTGGCCTGGGGAAAACTGGCCGAATTCTGTGAAAAATATCTGACTCAGGGAAAACAAGTCTTGATCGAAGGAAAATTGCGAACCCGCAATTGGCAAGACAGGGACGGGAATAAAAAATTCACGACCGAAGTTCATGCTCAAAATATCGTCCTCCTCGGCAAGAGAGAGGACACCTCGGATGAGGGGTCATTTACTTCCCAGGCTTCGCCGTCGGAATTTCCTGAAGGGGATCAAAGCCCATCCATTGAGGAGAGCGGCGAAGACGACGAAGTTCCCTTCTGACCCTTACACAGGCGCACTCTGAGTTCCTGTGGTCTAGGAAGCCAGGGGGATTTTTCACAAAGCGGATTAATTTTACCTGTTCTGTGATAGACAATATCCCTTGGACCTGTGGCTTCCTTCAAAACCATTGTTGGGAGAAAAGTAAAATAGAGCAGAGGAATGGCAAACAAGAATGAAAACACCCGATAAAAAAAACCAAACCGATGAAATGGCCCACTTCAAAAAGGACATCGTGGAAGACATCCGACCCTGGGGAAAATTCCGTTCATTCCCCCACCGATCCGCAGGAAGTATTAAGATTATCACTGTCAATCCGGGAGAGACACTTTCTCTCCAGTATCACAAGCGCCGCAGCGAGTTCTGGGTCGTATTGGACAGAGGTTTGGAAGTGACGGTTGGAGATAAAGTCTGGCAGCCAGGGAAAAACGAAGAGATATTTATCCCTGCACAAGCCCATCACCGGATGAAATGTATCGGTGATTCATCGGCGCGCATCATGGAGATCTGGATAGGCGACTCGGACGAATCCGACATCGTCCGGCTCGAAGACAAATACGGCCGCGACAGTTCTAGTTAATTGATTTATTCACGAGTTGAGGCCAACCCACCCCACCCTAACATTAAGGTTGAGGCAGTGGCCCGCGAAGCTGTAGTGAACTACTGCAAGTGGGCTACAACGAAGACTTTGTACTGAGATCGGCTCGCCCGAAGGGTAAAAGATGCTTACAATAAAATATTGAGTGTTATTTAAGTCTAAATTTGTACGCAGCTTTTATGAATAAATCAATTTTTTTGGCCCATTAGGAAAGCCTTCGGATACTTAACAAGAACCCTTTCGATGATGTACTCTTCGATCTCCTGGGCCGAATTAAGCTGCATCGCTTTCCGCACGATCCTCCGGATTGTCTTGTTTTCCACTGAACGCAAGACCTCTTTGATCCGGGGAATAAAAATAGGATTCATGCTGAATTTGCGCAACCCGAAACCGAGCAAGACAAGTGCAGATAGGGGGTCAGCGGCCATCTCGCCACAGACTGTGATCTCTTTCCCTGCAGCTTGAGTGGTCTCAATGATGAACTTTAGGATCCGCAAAATCGATGGATGGAGAGGCTTGAAAAGATAGGACACCAGCTCGTTCGACCTGTCCACAGCCAGATAGTATTGAATCAAGTCATTTGTCCCGATTGATAAATAATCCACCTCTCTGACCAGCACATCAGTCATCGCCGCCGCTGCGGGAACTTCGATCATGATCCCCAGGGGAATATGTGTATCGAACTTGATTTTCTGCGACCGCAACTCCCTCTTGACCTCTTCGAGGAGGTTCTTCACCTCTATGATCTCCTCATATTCAGTGATCATAGGGATGAGGATACGAACATTCTTAAAGACACTCGCTCTCAGGATCGCACGGAGCTGTGTTTTGAGCAGTTCCCTATCGCGGAGAGAAAACCTGATCGCCCTCAGGCCCAGAGCCGGATTGGGCTCCTTCTCTATTTTTAATTGGGGGAGACTTTTTTCGCCTCCGATATCCATCGTACGGATGTAGACCTGGGCGGGGTGGGCAACTTTGGCGCACTGATAATAGGCATTATAGTGCTCCTCCTCTGAGGGCAGGGACGTGCTGTGCAAATATATGAATTCCGATCGAAAAAGTCCGATTCCCTCCGCGCCAAGAGAAAATGCCGGTTTAACCTCGTTTGGTAGCTCGATATTGGCCAGCGGATAAAACCTCTCGCCATCCAAGGTCAAAGACTTCAGCTTGGCTGTCTTTCGGAGTTCCTTACGATAATTTTCATATCTTTTTTTCTTGCTGATAAACTCTTTTTCTGTGGCCAAGGGGGGATTGATTAGGACCTCACCATCGGTTCCATCCACAATTAAAATATCTCCATTCTTGACACGTTTGGTAATGTTCCTCAGTCCGACAACTGCTGGAATGTTCAGAGACCGAGCGAGAATCGCCGTATGGGAGGTCTGGCCACCCATATCCAAGGCGACAGCGAGCACGTTTCCTTGACTCAAACGCAGGGCTGCTTCCGAAGGCAAGAGGTCATGTCCCACCAGGATCTTGTCTTTATCGTCGTGAGTCCTCTTCGGTTCGAAGGGCTCTAAATTTTTATAGACCCGAGACAGCACATCCGAGACGTCGAACTTCCTTTCTCTAAAATATTCATCAGCGATGGATTCAAACTCGATCATGTATTGCTCATGGATCTGTGATATCGCCCATTCTGCACGAGTCATATTTTCTGTAATGATCTTTTTTAGACTTGCAAACAACGAACTATCCTTCACGATAAGAAGGTGGGCATCAAAAATGAAGGAATGTTCCTCCCCGACTTTTTCCTTCACTTTATCCTTGATAGTCGTCAACTGCAGTTGGGTGCGTTCGATGGCTTTTTCCAAACGAGCGATCTCATTGTCCAACTGCTCCGGCAAAATGCCGTCTTTTCTCGAGGAAAAAATCACACGCTTCGTCAAGAGAACCTCCCCGATCGATATGCCGGGAGATACGCCGATTCCTCTTAGCCTCAGATATTCCATCAGCCTATTCTTCTTCGTTAAACTTGTTCTCGATAAGCGCTTCCAACGCATTGAGAGCTTGGTCCTCATCGGGACCTGATATCTTCAGTGTTATTTCCGATCCCTGCACAGCCGCCAGAGTCAAAATTCCAAGGATACTCTTCCCATCAATTTCATTCCCATCCTTTTCGATCCACACAGAAGAGGCGAACCGATTAGCCAGGTTCATGAATTTCACAGCAGCCCTGGCATGAAGCCCGAGTTTATTTTTTACGACGACTTTTTTCTTTACCATGGGAGCCAAGCTGATTCAGCTCTTGGACCGCAAAAGAGCGCTAGCAAGGTGGATGTTCTTTTTACCCTGTTCAACAACTTTCTTCGCCACTTCCTGGAGGCTATTGCTCCTTTGGAGAGATGCAAATTTAATAAGCATCGGAAGATTCACTCCGGTAATGATTTCAACCTGATTGTCCTTTAAAAAACTGAAACTCAAGTTGGAAGGAGTCCCTCCAAACATATCTGTGAATATCAGAACTCCATTCTTCTGATCGACCTTTTTAAGACTCTCGTTGATCTTCTTTTTTGAAGCCTCGACATCATCATACCATCCGATGGAAATAGCTTCGATGTTGACAGTTTCGCCGAGTATAATCGTCAAAGTATTCAGAATCTCCTCTGCCAATTTGCCGTGGGAGACGATGATACCACCGATCATTCTTCTACTGCTTGTCCTTTTCGACTTCTAGATCCGTTTTGTCCATAGTACCAAACGGGGAGCGAACCCCATTATCTTTGCATAACTCATACTAATTATTCAACATTTTATCATCTATTTAAAACAATTCCAAATCCGTGTTGATGTTTTTCCGAGTGCTCAGATTATATGATATCGAAAACACGCTCAGTTTCCCCAGCGAGGAAACTTCGCTCGGACGTAGGGGCTTCCCTCACATCTCCCCATGGGAGATGTACCATGCCCGCCTAGAGCCCTTCTCACGGTTTTCTCCATCACACAATCTGAGCACCTAATAACGCTATTGAGTATTAATGACAACACAGATTTGGGAATGCATCCGAACAAGAATGACCATCATATAAAACAGGAAATCCGAATGTGGAATAAAAAAAGCAGGTCTACTTATAAATATCCCGATGATAGATACGGGCGTAGCAGGAATTGCTCCTCAAGTGATTTTTGATCTGCTCACCACAGACAACTGACCGGTGTTTGCCTCCTGTACAGCCCACGGAAATAGTCAGGGTGCTCTTCCCCTCTTCAACAAATTTGGGCATCAGATAATCCACAAATCTGTACAATTCCATCAAAAACTGATTCGCTCCCGCGGATTGGAGAACATATTCACGCACACTCTTGCTTCTTCCCGTTTTTTCTCGTAACGCGTTGATATAAAATGGATTGGGCAAAAATCGCGTATCAAACACTAAGTCAGAGTCGACAGGTATCCCGTATTTATACCCAAAACTGACAATAACGACCTGTAATTGTTGTGTTTTCCGCTTAAGAAATCGTCTTGTCAGTATCTTTTTTAGATCCCAGACACTCATCGCCGTGGTGTCGATCACCTCATCCGCCATTGTCTTGATCCCGGCCAAACTTTCCCTTTCCAGAGAGACGCTTTCAACCACAGATCTCTTTCGCGTTAGAGGATGTGGGCGCCTGCTCTCACTGAACCGCTGCACAAGAGTTTCATCTGAAGCTTCGAGAAAGATCATCCAGATCGGGATCTTCTTCCTTATGGATTCCACCACATTCGGGAACTCAGTCGTAAATCCTTCCTCACGAATGTCAACCACCAGAGCGACTTTTTCTATTTTGAATTCTTCGCGCATCCACAGATCCACAAAACTCGGGATCAATTTGGCAGGAAGGTTATCGATGCAATAATAGCCCAAGTCCTCCAGAAAGCGGCTGACACTGGTTTTCCCAGACCCGGACAAACCTGTAATAATGAGAAATCTATCGTCTTTCACTGGGGTTGCCTCTTTTTATTTTTTTTATCGAGAAGATTTCTGTCCAATCTCTCGATAATCTCTTGGGGCGCATGATATCCTGTTTCTCTCAAGAGATAAACTTTACAGGCCACTTCGATCAAAGCAGCGATGTTCCGCCCTGGGCCCACAGGAATCGTGATCTGGGGGACTGAAACATCAGTGATCTTTCGATCTCGAGCAAATTCCAGCCCCATCCTGTCGTAAATCTTTCCCTCTTCCCATCTCTGCAGTTTGATCACCAGACGAATCTCTTCTCGATAAGAAACGGCTTTTGCGCCAAAGATCTCCTTGATGTTTATGATCCCCAATCCCCTGATCTCCATGAAATGATGGCTCACCTCCGGTGCAACGCCAAACAATCGGTCATTCTCTACATAGCACTCTGTGACATCATCCGAGATAAAACGGTGTCCTCTCGTGATAAGCTCCAGTGCGCTTTCACTCTTGCCGACTCCGCTATCCCCTACGATCAGAACTCCCAGCCCGAACACCCGGAGCAACCCTCCTGGAATGATCATCTCCAAAGATCCTTACAAAGGGAAAGCTTCCTTTCCCTAATCATCTATTCTTTCTTCCTCGTCTTTGAGGACTTCCAAGATCATGCTGATATCTTCGGCCTCTTGGATCTTTCTGATGATACGTTTCGCTTTGCGCACGAGATGGGCGATGGCTGCAAGGATTTGAAGGTTCACGCTGGGGTTGTCCGGTGAAGAGACTACGAGGAAAAAGATATAGGAGGGTTTTCCATCCAAAGAATGAAAATCCAGGCCTTTTTTAGAGATGGCCAACATCACCACGGGATTTTTCACTCCCTTCATCTTACAGTGAGGGATGGCGACGCCATCACCGATGGCCGTACTGCCAAGCTCTTCCCGTTGCAACAATTTTTCGTATAAATCTTTATCTTTGGCTATTTTGTTCCGCTTCTTGAGAAACGCCCCCATTTCCCTGAGGGCATCATCTTTCGTCGTGCTTTCAAGCTCTGGGATCACCATATCTTGCGTTAATAAACTGTATACTTTCACTAGATTCTCTCTCTCAAGGAATTTATTCGGGCTCAACTAAGCCATAATTGCCGTCTTTTCTTCTGTAGAGAACAGCCCATTTTTCGGAATCAAATTTCCTGAAGACAAAAACTTCTTTTTTTCTGGATTCCAGCTGAAGGAGAGCCTCTTCCACAGACATGGGTTTTAGAGAAAAGTCTCGACTCGGGATCACTCTCACCGGTTGTTCTTCTGTCTCTAGAGGAAGAGGGCCCGACACGACCTCTCGGTTCTTTCTTCTCTTTCTTCCTCGCAGTTTCTCCTGTTCCTTTTTCACTCTTTTCTCGATATTGTCAAACGCCAATCCCATTGAACTGAACATATCGTGCGTTTCTTCCATGGTGTTCAACGTGACTCCTTTGATCTTGACCTTGATCTCGGCCTTATGCCTGTACTTCTCCACAGACAGGATAAGACCGGCTTCAACGGGATATCCGAGCAACTTCTCGATGGCCTTCAACCTTCGTTCACAGTGCTTTTTGACTTCAGGTGTAATGCTCGTATGTCTGGCCGTATAGTTGATATTCATTGAGTCTCCTCCATCCAATACTTTCTCTTTCTGATGTGGGAAGGTGGGATGCGGAGCTGTTTTCTGTATTTTGCCACAGTCCTGCGGGCGATCTTAAAATTCTCCTTTGCCAAGATCTCTTCGATCTCGATATCGCTCAAAGGATTCTTTTTATCTTCCTGTTCCACCAATTTTTTTATCTTCTCTTTGACTCTTAAAGAAGAGATCTCCTCACCAAAATCTCCAGAGAGAGACTTATGGAAAAAATATTTAAGAGGGAAGACCCCTCTCGATGTCATGATGTATTTGTTGGTGACGACTCGTCCTACCGTGGATTCATGCACCCCGATCTCCTGTGCCAGTTCAATCAGGGTTAAAGGTTTGATGAATTCAATCCCTTTTTCTATGAAATCCTTCTGTTTTTCCACAATGTAATTGGCGACTTTGTAGATGGTTTGGTTACGCTGATTCAAGCTGCGGAGGAACCAGAAGGCTTTTTTCATCCCATCCCTTAAAAACTGACTCGCCTCTGAATCTTCCTTTGACATTTGAGCCAACATTTTTTTGTAGAAAGAGTTGATTCTCAGCTGAGGCATTCCCTCATCATTGAGGATGATCTTCAGCTCGCCGTCCTCCTTCCGAACGATGATATCGGGCACAACATAGAACGTTTTTTCCTTGCTGTATTTTCTTCCAGGTGCCGGGTCCAGGCCTTTGATAACCTCGATGTGAGACTTGACATCTGCGAGAGATATATTCAACACCCTTGCCAGTTGAGAAAAATCGGATTTTTCCAGAAGAGACAAGTGCAGGTCGACGATCCTTCTTGTGACCGGATCATCAATTTCGAAATATTCCATCTGAGCGAGCAGAGCCTCTCTGAGATCCATGCTACCAATGCCGATGGGGTCAAACCTCTTTATCTTTTCACGGATTTCTTCCACCTGCTCTTGGGAGGCTCCAGTGGCCGCAATGATCTCTTCAACAGGTGAGATGAGATACCCATCCTCGTTGATGTTTCCGATAATATACTGAGCAACAAGACGATCTTTTTCATCAGAAAATGTTAAGTTCGACTGCCACTCTAGATGATCCCAAAGAGAATCTGTCTTGGACACAAAGTTCTCGAAATCAGGAGCCTCTTTCTTCTCCACAAAATAGGACCGCATAGAGTTATCAAAATAATCATGGAAGTAAGCTTCGAGGTCTGGATCCTCCTCTTTCTTTTGTGGTTCGGCCGTTTCATTAATCCTGGGGATATTGCCTGCATTTTCCTGTTCCCTTTCTGCTTCGCTACTTTCCTGCGTCTTCTCCTCCTCGCTCTTCACTTCCATAGTTTCTTCCTCGATCTCCAGCATGGGATTTTGAGAGAGCTCTGTATCGATGATCTCGATGAGTTCGAGATTCGTGAGAGGGAGGAGTTTGATCGCCTGTTGCAAAGCAGGCGCGAGAATGAGCTTTTGTACTTGTTTTTGCTGGAGCTGTTGTTTCATGGCCACTGTCGTTCCCTTAATCCATCTCCATCCTTCGATTCACTCCAACCCGAAATCCTCTCCAAGATATGATCGTCTGACTTCCTCAGAAGCGATCAGGTCTTGTGGGGTCCCTTCTTTCAAGATCTTGCCGCTATCGATGATGTATGCACGGTCCGTGATCTTCAAAGTCTCTCTAACGCTGTGATCTGTGATGAGAAGCCCGATCCTTTTTTTCTTCAATGCAAGGATGATCTCTTGAAGGTCAATGATCGCCAGCGGGTCAATGCCTGTGAACGGCTCATCCAAAAGAATGTACTCAGGATCGGTGATCAGCGCTCGTGCAATCTCAAGCCTCCTGCGTTCCCCGCCCGATAAGGTATATGCTTTGGCTCCAGCGAGTTTGTCGAGCCCAAACTCAGCAAGAGTTTCTTTAATGCGGCCATTGTATCTTGAGAGTGATCCTCCGATCATTTCCAGAATGGACGTTAGGTTGTCGGCAACTGTTAGTTTTCGGAATACGGAAGGTTCTTGTGGAAGTAGACAGAGGCCTCTCCGTGCTCTTAAATACATGGGAAGGTCTGTGATGTCCTCACCATCGAGAGTAATTTTGCCTGCATCATGAGGAACGAGCCCGAGAATGAGGGAGAATGATGTGGTTTTTCCTGCGCCATTGGGCCCTAAAAGTCCAACGATCTCGCCCTTTTTGACCCTAATCGAGACGTCGTCGACAACTTTTTTTTTATGGTAACTTTTTTTCAGTCCTGCCGCTTCGAGATAATTGTTCATATTTCACTATTTTACAACTGTAACAGATCTTTCTCGACCTCTATTTTCGACGACGATTTTACCATCGGCCATAAAAAAAGTCAATTTGGTCCCTGCTGTTCTCCCCTGGTCCTCGGCGATAAGGACCGGGTTTCCCGTAAGAACGATCGTCTCCTTTTTCATGTCGAACACAGCCCTTTGTCCTCTTCCTTGGTACTGCTCTTGTGTGATCACAACATCGTCGGTTGCCGTGATCCTTTTTATCTCCCCATCCCCCTTTTCCAGGTGGATGAAAACGGACTGTGCCTTTAAAAGGACATTCTCTACTTTAAGAGTATTTTTCCCTTGGTAATGAACAATATCCCTGTCAGGATCATACGACATTGCCTCTGCAGAAATAGTCACTCGCTCTTCCCCCTCCTTATCCTTGGGAACATAAGGGAAAGTCGAGCTGATATTGCCCTCTGCAGTAACCTTGCCAGTATCCTTGTGAATGTTGAGCACGTCAGCGAACAGAATATCCTTGTCCTGCCAAACTTTATTGCCTCCACTAAAATTAAAACGTTCCTGCGAGGCAAAATATCTCATGTCCTGAGTCGTTATAAACACAGGTTTGTTTTCTGAAAAGAATCCAACAGTCCGCTTTCCTTCCTCCTGAGCACTGAAAATCACTTGGACGTTCCCGCTTGCTTCCATATTGTTGTTCTTATGCAAAATTCTGATCAAATCTGCTTTTATATCTGAATCACCAGTTGAGAGGCTCGCTCTAATGGCGTCTTTTCCCCTGGCTACAATGGAGTTCTTATCGTCCTCAAGGGCTATTGTATCTCCATGAATACTCCTCTGAATCTCTCCGCTTTCGTCCCTCTCCGCGATCTCTGCATCCGTATTTGTAAAAAACCGCACCAGTTCGCCCTCACGGCTCAGGAGAAATTCTATGGATTTTCCTTTGATCTGGGTCAATTTTCCTGACGCTGCCATGAATTTGAAGACACAGTCGTCATTAGCCAATACTTGCCGGATCCTGGGAAAATCGAGAAAAGCCTGAACCAGGACTTCCTCGGCTTGTATCTCTCGCTTATCGCTATAGAGGGGAAGCGCTTCTTCCTCGGATTCTGAAGAAGAACTCTCCTCGTTCCCTTCCAGAGAAGCCCTGACATTTCCCGTGAATAGCATGGTTCTGATATTTTCGCTGTTCGAGGTCAATTTAAAATCAACGAGATCAGATGTGATCCAGCTGCTGCCGTGAGTAATGCGCACATTGCCTTCGAGCTTACCTTTCTTCGCACGCTTCATAAACAAGAACTTATCCCCCTCAAGAACTATGGGGATAGATGGACTTAGCTCAGATAACAACTCTAAATGTATGGCCTTTTTGAGCTCCAAAGTCCTGTCCTTCAGGGAATAGGCAATCCCTTCCCCGGAACCTGACAACTTCTCGGAAGTAAAATTGACGGGATAATTGCTTTTAAAGATCTGTTTCTCGGCATCGTATTCCAAAAAAGACATATCGAGGTTGAGGTCTTTAAATTGAACTTTGGATCTGTTTGTAAACTGAAATCTGGTTCCCTCTTTGTCATAGACAACTTCGTCGCCAAAGAGAAAGATATCTTCCCCCTCGCTCTTCTCGAAAAAAACGATCTCGACATTTCCCTCGAGATGATACTGGTCATCCTCTCCCATGTAGTGTATATCTGCCCGGATCTGCAGATTCCCCTTTTGCCCTCTGGCTTCAAAAAATTCGATCTGTTCTTTTTGTTCGAGAATCTCTTGCTCGGCATTTTCGGAGTCCTGGCCTATCTTTGGCTGTTGCTTTGTATTTGTGATCAGGTTTACGGCAATAACTGCCAGAAGGGAAAAAAATGCGACCGCTATGAGTGATCGCCAAACTTTTATCCACTGGATCTTGATTTTTTCGACACGCACAACTACACCGGTCATCTCACGTTATACCCCAAGGATATTATAAATGATTTTAGCAGATTTTGATATCCTCAAGCGAGAGATTGAGCTTCTCTTCACCCAGATACCGAGAGAACTGGAAAGAATAGACCAGGTCAACCAGATCTCCTCTCTGTGCCTGATCGGCCCAATCGCCTCTTCCCCATCCCAGGGCTTCGAACATCTTCCCGTTTTGCTTGAGTATGAATTTGCTGTGTTTGCCGTTGATCGTCTTCGGCTGTGCTACGACTTCTGCCATCTCAGTCAAAAAAATTGGTTTGGGATTTCCGACTCCAAAAGGAGAGAGCAACTGCAAATTGTCGAGGAATCGGACTCCGATGTTGTTGAAGTTAAGCTTTGCGTCGATGTGTATTTTTTTCTTTAAGTCATCCTCAGTCAGTTTTGAATCGGCAAAAGCGCTTACAGCCTTCCTGAACGCATCCATGCGATCACGCATAAGTTCACAACCTATAGCAAGAACATGGCCCCCATAGGTCAAGAGGAAATGACTATTCTCATCCAAACAATCAATGAGCGGAAACTCCTTTATGCTCCGCCCCGAGCCAGAGGCCTTCCCATCTCTGTAAGAAAAAAGGATTATAGGCTGATGGAAAGCATCCTTCAGTTTTGATGCCACGATCCCAATCACTCCCTTGTGCCATTCCTCACACCCAAGGATCAAAAGCTTATATTTCTCATGGAGCCTTTTTTCTTCGATCAAACGCATGGACTGTTGGAATATTTTTCCTTCGATCTTCTGTCTTTCGACATTCAGCTTGTCCAACTGTCGTACCGCTTCCTCGCTCTCGCCCACAGTTTCTGAAAAGAAAAGCTGGACCGCCAGATCGGTGAGGCCCAGCCTCCCGGCTGCATTGATCCTCGGTGCGAGCCTGAATCCGATATCCCCCACCGTGATTCTCTTCCCCAAGAGGCCGCAAACCTCTAACAAACTCTTCAGGCCGATGTTGTTGACATCTTCCAGTTGTTCCAGTCCGAACTTGACAAAGAGCCTATTCTCGCCCTTAAGAGCGGCAACATCTGCAATGGTCCCGATGGATATGAGTTTTAGGTAGTGGGGAAGCTGTGAAGTTTTCCCCTCCGATTCTAAAAGAGCCTGGATCAATTTGAACACAACACCGATCCCGGCTAGAGCCCCATCGGGATACCCCGAAGATTCCAAGACAGGGTTTAAAACCGCTATCGCATCCGGCAGAGAAGGTCCCGGCTGATGGTGGTCTGTAATGATGACATCGACACCCTGCTCCTTGGCCCGGCTGACAAAGTCCACAGCTTTTATGCCGCAGTCGACACTGATCACCAAGGAGGATTCTCTTGCGAGAACGTTATCTACGTATTTTTCCTTCATTCCGTATCCCTGTTTCAGCCTATCCGGAATAAAATATTCCACCTCTGCACCTAGGGATTGGAGGGCTTTTGTCAACACGACCACAGAGAGGATCCCATCGACGTCATAGTCCCCGAAGATTAATATGCGTTCCCCGGCAGAGATCGCTTTTTTTATCCTGTCCGTCGCCTCACGCATACCCTTCATCAGAAAGGGATCATGAAGGTTTTCTAATGTTCCAAACAGAAATTGCTGTACGTCTTGTGTTTCACTGATGTTGCGGTTGATCAATATCTGAGCGATCTCAAGAGGTATCCCCAGCTCTTTCGCAAGGGTCTTTGCATGCTCATTTTCGGGGCGTAATACCCATACGGGTTCTCGCATAGCCACCTAACTTAACACAATTCAGATTTGACCTCAATCACTCATTTCAAAAAGTTAGGGTTTCCAAATTCGTGATGTCTTGATTACTCGATAGCGTGATTGAGTGATCAGATTGTGTGATGGAGAAAACCGTGAGAAGGGCCGGACGGGCATGGTACATCTCCCAAGGGGAGATGTGAGGGAGGGCCCCTTGTCCGAGCGAAGTTTCCACGCTGGGGAAACTGAGCGTGTTTTCGATATAATATAATCTGATCACTCTGAATAACATCATCACGGTTTTGGAAATGCTTCCAGAAAGAATTGTAGAGGTTGATTTTGGGTAGATTGAAAAATATAATGATTAGGCTGTGCTCGGAAACCTAAAAGATAAACTGGCAAAAACACGAGAGACATTCAAGGAAAAATTCGACGAGTTTCTTGGAAGCGATAGGGACAGAGAAGAGATCCTTGAAGATCTTATGGAATCCCTTATTCTGGCCGATGTAAGCATACGATCATCGGAAAAAATCATCAGCTCCATTCGTGAAAAAACAAAAAAGACAGACCCTTTCCCAAAAATCAAAGAACTCCTGGGACAAGAGATCATCGCCATTCTCTCTCAGTTTCCATCAGAGCTTCGGCTGAATGATTCCCAATCCGTTGTTATGTTTGTCGGAGTCAACGGTGGGGGGAAAACCACGTCTCTTGCAAAACTGGCCAACCATTACGCTAAAATAGGACAAAACTCTCTCTTAGTCGCCGCGGACACGTTCCGAGCTGCCGCTCCAGAACAGCTGGCCATTTGGGGAAAAAGACTGAATATTCCGGTCATCAGAGGCCAGTATGGAGCGGATCCGGCCTCTGTTGTTTTCGATGCAGCCCAATCCTTCAAGGCACGGGGGCTGCGACTTCTTCTGATCGACACAGCTGGGCGCATCCATACAAATGTGAATCTCATGAATGAATTGGAAAAGATCAAAAGAGTTGTCTCCCGAGAAATCGAAGGGGCGCCTCATGAGTGCTTGCTGGTTTTGGATGCAAGCATCGGACAAAACGCTCTCAACCAAGCCCGAGAGTTCTTGAAATTCTCTGGCTTGACAGGGATTTTTCTCACAAAGTTGGATGGAACGGCCCGAGGCGGGAGTGTTATCAGTATCGTCGATGAACTCGAGCTCCCCATAAAATTCATTGGCATCGGTGAAGGGGAAGAGGATATCCTTCCCTTTTCAGCGGAAGAATTCACAAATGCATTGATCTCATGAATACAACACGCCTTAAAGACATCTCATACCTCCAAATGGCCTATGGTCTGGCCGAACAGGCCAAGGGCTGGGCCAGCCCTAATCCCCTTGTGGGCGCGGTCATCGTTAAGGGAGACGTAATCACCGGTTTTGGGTACCACATGAAGCCGGGGCAACCTCATGCCGAGGTTGTCGCTCTCCAAAGGGCAGGTCGAGAGGCAAAAAACAGCACGGCGTACATAACTCTTGAACCCTGCATTCATTGGGGAAGGACACCCCCTTGTGTGGATAGCATCATTCAATCTGGCATCAAAAAGGTCATCGTGTCCTCCCTGGACCCCAATCCTCTAGTCTACCGAAAGGGCATTCAGAAATTGGATCAGAGCGGCATCGCTGTCTCTGTGGGCCTTCTCGCAGAGAGGAATAAGACGTTGAACGAATCCTATTTTAAATACATCACACAAAAAATTCCCTTTGTCACGGCCAAAGCCGCCGTAAGTGCGGATGGAAAAATAGCGACAGAAACCCACGCGTCCCGATGGATCACATCGCAGCCCACACGAGAGTATGCCCACCTCCTGCGTGGAGAGAACGATGCCATCATGGTGGGAATTAACACCATTCTCAAGGACAATCCCAGATTGACCGTCCGCCACCGAAATTGGCCCAGGAAACGTATTACCCGGGTGATCCTGGACTCCACATTGCGCCTCCCCGTCCATTCGCGGATCTGTGACACGCTCGATCACGGTGAGGTTGTCGTGTTCACCAACAGAAAAGCCTCCCCCAAAAAAATAAACACGCTCACAAAAAAGGGCATCCGAGTCATTCCGCTCTCGCCGCCCAGAAAGAAAATCAATGTCAAAGAGGTTCTGTCCTGGCTCGGGAACCATGAGATCTCGAGCGTCCTCGTCGAGGGAGGCAGCTTGCTGCTCTCATCAATTTTTGAGGAAAAATTGGCAGACAAGATTTTCCTCATGCGATCGCCCAGATTGATCGGAGGGAAAGACGCACCCACAATCTTTGAAGGGCGTGGAGTTGCGACTGTCAAAGAATCACTCCAGTTGAAAAGAACACATCATTTTTCAATCGGGAGCGACACCATTTGCGAAGGATATTTTTAATGTTTACAGGGATCATAAAAAATCAAGGATTATTCAAGGGATACAGGTCGGGGAAGCAGGAGATGGCTGTAGAAGAGCCAACTCTGGCTGGCCGATTAGACCTGGGTGAAAGCCTGGCTATTAATGGGGTCTGTTTGAGCCTCACAAAAAAAGATAGAGATACTCTTTTCTTTTACTTATCCGAGGAGACGCTCAAACGAACGACTCTGGGCCTCCTGCGCCCCCAGGAGCGGCTCAATCTCGAACTTCCCCTCTCTCTCTCCACTCCACTGAGCGGCCATATCGTGACCGGCCACATCGATGGAGTGGGGAAACTCGTGCGCATCAAAGCCATGGGCAAGGGGAAAAGGTTTACAATTTCCTTCCCATCTGAGCTTCGCCCTTACTTTGTTCCCAAGGGTTCGGTTGCGATAGATGGCGTAAGCCTGACAGTTGCAGATTTATCATCCTCAGCGTTTGATGTCCAAGTCATCCCGATCACTCTAGAAGAGTCCAACCTGGGCGCGCTCAGAAGGGGTGACGCAGTCAACATCGAATGTGACATCTTGGGTAAATACGTGTATAATTGGATATCCAAATACCCGCGTTAAAGGAATACAAATAAATGTTACGGAAACCGAAAGTTGCCTCAGTCAAAGACGCCATCCAAGCGGTCAGATCCGGAAAGATGATCATCATCATCGATGATGAAGACAGAGAAAACGAGGGCGACCTCATGGTTGCCGCAGAAAAAGTGACTCCAGATATCATCAATTTTATGGCCAAGTATGGCCGAGGCCTCATCTGTCTTCCTTTGCGCGAGGAGAGGCTAAAAGCGCTCAATCTCCCCTTGATGGTGGCCGAAAATACAGCGCAATTCCAGACGGCCTTCACCGTCTCTATCGACGCAAAAGAGGGGATCACTACAGGGATCTCTTCCTATGATCGTGCAAAAACGATCCTCACGACTATTGATCCAGACACTTCTCCCTCAGACCTGGCGCGGCCGGGACATATCTTTCCCTTAAAGGCCATGGGCGGAGGTGTGCTCGAGAGGGCGGGACAGACAGAGGCTGCTGTGGACATCGCCCGCATGGCAGGCTTGAAAGAGGCCGGAGTCATCTGTGAGATCATGAACGAAGACGGAACCATGGCTCGAATGCCTCAACTGGAAACCTTCAGCCAGGCCAACGACATCCCGATCCTCACGATCGCGGATCTCATCAAATACAGGATGAAAAACGAGACTCTTGTTAAAAAGATCGAAGAGGCCGATCTTCCCACAAAATTCGGGGACTTCAAGATCATGGTGTTCGAGGACAGCATTCGTGGAGAACAGCACATCGCGCTGACCTGTGGATCGCTAGAAAAGGACGTGCCGACTCTTGTGAGGGCTCATTCCCAGTGTCTTACAGGAGACACATTCGGCTCGAACCGCTGCGACTGTGGAGCTCAGCTCCATCAAGCCATGAAATTGATCGGGGATGAAGGAAAAGGAGTGATCCTCTACATCCTCAACCACGAGGGCAGAGGCATCGGGCTGATCAACAAGATCAAAGCTTATGCCATCCAGGACGAAGGTTTAGACACCGTGGAAGCCAACGTAAAACTTGGATTTAAACCCGACCACCGAGATTACGGGATCGGCGCTCAGATTCTTGTGGCTATGGGAGTGCATAAACTCCGACTTATAACGAACAATCCGCGCAAATTTATCGGACTTTCCGGGTATGGGTTAGAGATCGTCGATCGCGTATCGATCGAAATACCCCCGAATGAAACCAACATCAAATATCTCAAGACAAAAAAAGAGAAAATGGGCCACATCCTGGAAATGGTCTAACTCGACCCAGATCCCCAAATCCTAACATTCAAATTTGTGTTTTGGAATTTCCGGTATGTCTGTTATTATAATAATCCTTTAGCCTGGATTATTCACGAGTTGAGGTTGCCGCAGATGCAAGGCGTCGGCCCATGAAGACGTGGTCGTCCACTTCGAATGGGCCGCAACAAAGCAGATGCGGTAAGATCGGCGGGTTAGGTTGGGTCGGCGCCCGAAGGGTATAAGATGCTGCCAATAAGATATCGAGTGGTTTAGAGTGTAAATTTGGCAGCAGATTTTATGAATAATTCAGTTTGAGTGAATGGGATGGAAACAGAGGATAAGGTTACGAAAGAACTTACGAAAAAAGACAACAGGCTTCGTGCATCAGCTCTTAGAAAGATCAAGGGCGCTAAAGAAAAGCACAAGCGGTTAAAAATCATCAGAACTCTCTTTTCGAACACAGACCCTTGGGCGAGTGAGGTTCTGCTTGAAGCTCTCTTAGACTCCAATGAAGAGATCCGCAACCTGATCATCCAAGAATTAGGGAAAAGAGAGGGCTTGGATGTGGAGTGGGTCTGTCAAAGACTCTATCACCCCCATTGGTATGTCAAAAGCTCAGCCCTAAAAATTTTGGCTTTGATAAAAAACGAAAAGGCTCTTTTCCACATTGAGGTCATGATCACAGACCCAAACGTCGAGGTCCGCAGGGGCATCGCCGCATGTCTGGGAGATATCGGGGGAAAAAAAGCGCTTTCTCTGCTCATGAGTCTGGAGAAGGACGATAATCGTTTCGTCCAAACGTGTGCTGAAGCTTCCATTCGGAAGATCTCCAATCTTCGTATCACCTGACATGGAATATTCATAAAAACTGACGCTGTTCTCCTTTACAAAATTTCCAGCTCCCATAATCGGCATTTTTCACACTCATGAAGAATCCATGTTTCACAAGGATTTAGCGGTGTATGTCTTACGATTTGAGGTTTGTGGAGGATTTGCGGGATTCGAGGATAAAAGTGACGGGGCCATCGTTCACGAAACAGACATCCATCATGGCGGCAAAAATGCCAGTTTCGACACGCATTCCATGCTCTCGCAAGCGATCCACAAAAGCACCAAAAAGCTCTTCGGCACGTTTGGGTTGCTCGGCTTTGTCAAAGCTGGGACGGCGCCCCTTCTTCACGGACCCAGCAAGAGTAAACTGAGATATTGCCAAGATCCCCCCGGAGATGTCTCCCACGGAAAGATTCATCTTGCCGTTTTCATCGGGAAAGATCCTCAATTCGACAATTTTTTTTGCCAAAAATCGAGCATCCTCCTCCTCGTCACCTTTTTCGACACCCACAAGAAGGCAGAGGCCACGGTTTATGCATCCGACAACATCACTCCCCACAACAACAGAGGCTTCTTTAACTCTTTGCAAAACAACCTTCATGCTAGTCGGATTCCTTTATGATCTTCTCTTTGGAAAACACACTCTTGAGGATTCGAAGATCCTCATGATTGAAAAATAAATTGAGCAAAACATAGAAAAGAATCCCGATCGCGATCGCGGCTAGCAGGACCCCGAATTGTTCGATAAAAGGAAGATGCTCGAAATTAAAGTGGTTCACGAACATCCGGACAGTACCTGCCATAACGGCAGCGAAGAAAAGAGATTTACCAGCAGTCACAGCAGTATCTTTCTTCTTTATGGGCCCGATCTTCTTTTGGAGAAGAAAAAATAGCAGAGCAAAATTTAATACCGATGACAGCGACAGTGCCAGAGCAATCCCACCCACGCGGAGTGGTTTCATAAGAATAAAAGAAAGGCCGATATAGCTGATCATCACAAAGAAGGCCACGATCACCGGCGTTTTGGTGTCCTTAAGGGAATAAAATGCAGGGGCAAGGATCTTCGCGCCTGAAATGAAGGGTAATCCAAAGGAAAAAAAGAGCAAGCAGGATGAACTCATAGCTGTAGAAAGCTCATCAAAGACACCTCTCTGGTAAAGGACCTGGATGATGGGGCGGTTCAAAACGAGAAGGCCTGCGGCTGCAGGAAAGGTCACAAGAGAGATCAATTTAAGAGAAAAAGTGAGTGTTCTCTTCATCCCTTCTGTGTCTTCATGGGCAGCAAGTTCAGAAAAGGCTGGAAGGAGAGCGATGGCAAGTGCGATAGAAAACAGGCCAAGCGACAGTTCCTGAACCCGGGAAGCATAGTACAAAGAGGAGACACTCCCCTCTTCTAGGACCGAAGCGATCATTCGGCTGATCGCAAAGTTTATCTGTGAGATCCCAACGCCAAAGATCCCAGGGACCATCAACCTCGCGACCTTTCGGATGGAAGGGTGATGAAAATCCAGGGACGGTTTGAAGCGCATTCCTTGTTTCCAAAGAAAAGGGATCTGAAACCCGAGTTGGAGGACTCCTCCGACAACAACACCCACAGCAAAGACTAACGCGGGCTCTTCTGCTTTTTTTGCAAAAAGCAAGGCTATCGTGATGATGGCAAGGTTGAAAAGGACAGGAGTGAAAGCAGGAACAAAGAATTTCCTGTAAGAATTGAGGATAGCCATCGCCAATGCGGCGAGACTAATCAGAAAGATATAAGGGAACATAATACGCGTGAGGACGATGGTCAGTTCCCACTTCCCTTGAAAGTTCTTGAAACCGATCGCAATAAGCTTGACCAGAAACGGCGATAGCAGAATCCCGACGACCATCAAAAAGGCCATGACCAACGTCAAGTTAAAGAAAAAAGAATTGGCGAACCGCCAGAGATCCTCTCGTTTTTCTTTCTCTTTGATCTGGGTAAAGATAGGGATAAACGCCGCCGTCATCGCCCCCTCTCCTGTCAGACGCCGCAAGAGGTTGGGAATGACATAGGCAATGGTGAAGGCGTCCGCGCTCCTGCTTGTCCCCAGATAGAAGGCCTGGAGCATATCTCGGATATAGCCCAATATTCGGCTGAGAAAAGTAGGGGCAGACACTGCGAGTGTGGATCTCACCAAAATCTTGTTCTGAATGTCTTGCCTCACCATCCCCCAAAGGATAACAAATCTGCTGCTGAAATGCCAAATTTCAATGATTATTGTAAGTTTTCCAGACCGCGATGATAGACGCTCCGAGTGTCCCAATTGGTGGTTCGAAAACGAACAACAGGATAGCAACGCGGCTCTACTCCAATGTAGGGACCGTTTTCCAAACGGTCCGTTCGGGGAACGGACCCTACATAGAAAGGTGCCATAACCGCCCAGCCCTCCATACGGTTTTCTCCACCACACAATCGGGACACTCAATAACGCAATTTAATCCCTAGCATCACAGTACTGGAAATTCATCCAGCCCGATGGAAGGAGTTGACAGAAAAGGGAAGATATCTTATTATACGTGTTCCATACAGGAGAATGACATGGCAAATCACAAATCAGCGAAGCGCCAATGGAGACGCAGCCTCCGCAGGAACGCGATAAACAGACGCAACAAATCTATCCTTCGCACGCAGATAAAAAAAATGAGAGACGCGATCAAAAACAAGGACAAGGAATCTGCCCAAAAGCTTCTTCCAGAAACTTTTTCAACTATCGATAAATCCGTGAAGAAAAGGACCATCCACGAGAACTCAGGAAATCGATACAAGTCACGGTTGAGTCGTCAGGTGGAGATGATCAGCCCCTCAACTGCTAAGTAAGCCCCTCTCCTCTGATTCTATCTCTTACTAAAGGATGTACCCCTAGACCGACCCCTCAAACGACAGTACTCGAGCAGGAACGCTTCCAAGAGCGTTTGTAGGGAGAGGCCAGAGGTCTTGTATGTCAGATCCACCTTTTCCAATTCATTCAGTAAAAGGGTTAGGTCCTTTTGATTGATACTCCCGATCATGTCAAAGAACTGTCGGAATTTTGTCGTGTAAAAGGACCCAAATTTTTCCTTGATCTGCGGTTTAAACTCTTTGAAGATCTCCTTCTTATCCTTTTCGTTCTCCTTCAACCACAGCTTTGCCATCAGAATGTTGCGAAAAAATCGAACGATCACGCCCATGATATATTCGGGCCGGGTCCCCTCACTGAAAAGATTGTCCAACACGCGCAGACATTGTTCATAGTCCGCACTCTCCAGACTATCGGTCATTTCCCATTCTGCATATGTCTTGAACCAACCCGAAACTTCATTGACATCATCCACCTCTATAACCTTTTTATCGATCGCAAACGTATCGATTTTCTCGATCTCGCTGTACAATCGGCCAAGATCATTTCCGACGATCTCAACGATCCGCTTTTTCGTCTCTGGAGAGGCTATTTTCCCCAATTCTTGAAAGCGCTTGTCGATCCAATTCAACAGAGCCATCCCTCGCAGCGGCTTGACTTCCTCCACATGAACGGCTGAGGATGGAAATGAGGCGAAAAACTTAACGATCGGTGAACTCCATCTAACACTCCCTGTGAAAAGGATCAATAGAATGGATTGGGGAGACGGGGAGGAGAGATACTCCTTAAGGAGTGTTTGCTCTAACTCTGTCAGATTTTCTTCCTTTTTTTCAGAGAGATCGACAACGATCAAGCGTCGCGAGGAGAAGAGGAAGGGCATGGTCCTGGCTGTATCTAAAACATCTCTCCAGGAGTGATCCTTGAGGCTTAATCTTTCAACACAGAAATCCTGATTGTCCGGGTCAATGAGTACAGCCTTCAGTTTGTTCACGAATTGATTGGCCAGGAACGTTTCTTCTCCGAAGAAAAAATAGCATGGTGCAAAAGATCCTTCTTTAACAGGATCTTCCAAAAGAAGTTTGTCGGCCAATCTAAAATCCCTCGAGAATTGTGCTGACGAGGCTCCTCGCAAATCTTTCCGCGACGACATCGATCGCCAGTGATTCCACGGATTCAAAATCCGTACCTTCTGGCACGCCATACTCATACTGGTAGACCATGCTAGGATTAGAGTAAATAACTTTTCTGCTCACATTGTCGCGCAGCACGATCTTTGTCACGATGATGATGTTGTAGCGATCAGCAGCGGATTCCCCGGAGAAAGCAACGGGGATGGCGCTGAAAGACTGGATCTCACCCAATAGCAGGGCATCCGCGGACTCTTCCTCTATGGCGATCTCGACCTTCCCCCGGGCAACCAATTCATCGATCACACGCTGAGTTAGTTTCAAGTCCAACTCATACCGAGTTGTCATGTTCTTGAACATGGGGACACTGATAGTCTGGATATGTTCGGGCAAAGAACTTCCTGTACCGCTGAGATGGTAACCACATTGGAGCACAAAAAGGCAAAAACCACAAAGAGAAACACAAAGAGCAGCCAATCTTGTTTCGAAAGTAATTATTGGCATGATCAAACCACAATATTCACTATTTTATTTTTTATATAAATGATCTTCCGTATTTCCTTTGCACTCACAATTTTCTTGATTCGACTCAGTCCGAGAGCTTTTTCTATGACTTCATCCTCGGGTAAATCCCGCTCTACTTCAAATTTATCTCTCAATTTCCCGTTCACTTGAACCACAATGGTCACGGTCTCCTCTTTGGCCAGTTCTGGATCATAATCGGGCCATGGGAGCTGGGCTAAAAGTGTACGATGGCCTGTCATCTCCCACAATTCCTCACAAATATGGGGAGCAAAAGGAGAAAGAAGAATGATGAGCTGCTCCATGACCTCTTTATAAAGCGCTTTATGGCTATCGCTCTCACCCAGCGTCTCACTCTCCTTCTTGATCATGTTGAAAAATTCCATGAGCGAACTGATTGCTGTATTCAGGCGCAAGCGCTTATCGATATCTTCACTCACTTTTTTTATGGTCTGGTGCATCTTTATCTCAAGCCTGTGGGAGGGGGATTGTTCCGCATTCTTATCCTCTCCCTTGAGATCCTCAAAAAAGCGACTCCCATTTTCCTGGAAGAACGCCCAAACCCGTTTTAAAAACCGGTAACATCCTTCGATCCCTTTTTCATTCCAGACAAATTCTTTTTCCGGAGGGGAAGCGAAGAGGATAAAAAGTCTGAGAGCATCTGCACCGTATTGATTCACGATATCATCCGGGTCAACAACATTTCCTTTAGATTTTGACATCTTGGCCCCATCTTTGGTGACCATACCTTGACCGAAATAAAAGGGAAATGGCTCATCCACTGCAGTCAGCCCCAAGTCCCTCAATACCTTGCAGAAGAACCGCGCATAGATCAGATGCATTATTGCATGTTCCACTCCACCGATGTAGACATCCACAGGCAGCCAATAATCCGCTGATTTGGGATCGAAGGGGAGGTTCTTTTCGTGGGGTGAGCAGTATCTGAAGTAATACCAGGAGGAATCAATGAAAGTGTCCATCGTGTCGGTCTCCCGCCTTGCTTCTCCTCCGCACTCGGGACATTCGGTCCGGATAAAGCTCTCCATTTTTTCAAGAGGGGATCCCTCCACGCCTTTGAACTCCACATCCGAAGGCAGTTCAACCGGAAGATCCTCATAGGGCACGCCCACTGTCCCGCATGTGGCACAGTAGATGACGGGGATCGGAGTTCCCCAATAACGTTGCCGGGAAATCCCCCAATCACGGAGACGATAAAGTGTGGTTTCACGACCGAATCCTCTCTCCTGGGCGAACTGGACCATCTTTGCGCTCGCTTCCTGCGAGGACAGCCCTGAGAACTCTCCTGAATTTATGACAGACCCATAGTCCTCATACGCCTCCTCCAATTCTCCTCCTGGAGCCTGCCCAGGAGGAACGATCACCTCTAGAATGGGGAGGGCATATTTCTTGGCAAAATCGAAATCTCTCTGATCATGTCCAGGGACAGCCATGATGGCCCCTGTCCCGTATTCCATCAGCACATAATTGGATATCCAGATGGGGATCTTCTCACCCGTGTAGGGATTGACCGCTTTTTTTCCTGTGTCGATGCCTTCTTTCTCGACCTCAGGTGCATCCCTCTTAAGGCGTTGTCCCGCTATGCTCCGGGAGATCCAATCTTGAAATTTTTCCTTATCCGGAAAGTCAGATATCAATTTCTGGGCTAACGGATGCTCGGGGGAAAGCGCCATGAATGTGGCGCCATAGATCGTGTCCACTCTGGTGGTGAAGACTTCGATCGATTCATCCATACCCACTACCGGAAATACGATATGCCCGCCCGTGCTCTTACCTATCCAATTTTTCTGCATCACAAGCACATGTTCAGGCCACTTCACAAGCAGGTCATGCCCCGAAAGCAGTTCGTCTGAATACTCAGTGATCTTGAGAAACCACTGTTCCATCTCTTCCTGCTCGACGGTCGAATCACAGCGCCAGCATCCCTGGCCGACGACTTGTTCATTAGCCAGGACCGTCTGGCACCGAGGACAGTAATTGACCCAGCTTTTCTTCCGATAGGCTAAACCTCGTTCAAGAAGCTTAAGGAAGATCCATTGATTCCACTTATAATACTCGGGCAGACAGGTCGTCACTTCTCTCGACCAATCATAACTGTAACCCATTCGTTTCAGCTGTCGCTTCATATGGGCGATATTCCCAAGAGTCCATTCGCGCGGATGGACGCCTTCTTGAATGGCAGCATTCTCCGCAGGCATGCCGAAGGCATCCCACCCAATGGGATGGATTACATTCAGTCCTCTCATAAGTTTATGCCGCGAAACGACATCCATGATGGAGAAATTGCGAACATGCCCCATATGGATGCGGCCAGAGGGGTAAGGGTACATTTCCAGGCAGTAGCATTTTGTTTTTTTGGAGTTCTCCTCGGATTTAAAGACTTCCTTGTCCTCCCAAATTTTCTGCCACTTTGTTTCAATCCGTTGGAAATCGTAATTGTGTATCATTTCGGCTCGATCTTTCTCATGGTATTATCCTTTGAATATTAGAGTTATACCCTGGAATTGTCAAGTTCTCCTAATGGCATATAAGCATCCCAAAAACGTAATGACTGCTGTCCGAGTGTCCCAATTTGTGATTTCGAAAATACGCTCAGTTTCCGCAGCGAGGAAACTTCGCTCGGACGTGGGGGCTTCCCACACATCTCCACTTAGGAGATGTACCATGCCCGCCTAGAGCCCTTCTCACGGTTTTCTCCACCACACAATTTGGACACTTAATAACGCATTGTGTATTCATGTCACCACGGTTTTAAGGACGCATACTGTAGAGAAAACTATTTCCTCTTCTTTCCCGTAATGATAAAATGAGGCACACCGATGAAATTCTTTTTTGTTCTAGATCACAGCAGAAAATACAGATTCTTCTCCTCAGAGCCCATCCAAAATATTCAGGTCAAGTTCACCCGGCTGGAAAAGCTCTGGGTAGAAGCTAAAAGGCGGCTCATGCTTTTACCCGGGAGGATCCTCGCCCAAGAACAGGCCTTTGCCAGAGCTCTCAAACTCAATGAAGACAGCATGGAAATTATCCATTCGGGGCGATTGGATGAGAAACGCCTCAAGATCAAATTCTTCCTATTCCTCCAAAAACAGAGGACAAAGCACATCCTTCTCCTTATAGGGGAGGCCATTCTTCTTCCACTGAGCGGGCTATTGGCCTTGCTCCCAGGGCCCAATATCTTTTTTGGAGTCCTGGCCTTGATCATGTTCACACACTGGCAGGCGTTTAAGGGCATCAACAAGGTTGCGCGGAAAAAACATCAGTTTGTTACCTCTCAAGCGCTCGATGAGTGGGAGCAGGTCCTATTGTCTCCAGAGGAAAAAAACTTAGATGCCGCTTTGGAAAAGATCGAAGAAGAATATACTCTGAAAGATCTTAACAAGATCCTGTTCAAATAACACACTGCAACTCCGTCACTCTTTTTCTAAAAGAATATCCTCTGTGCAGTGTGTCACTCACAGACTGCAGAGAATATTAAATTGACAAATGCAGTTGATTGCTTTATCTAATAAGTACGATGTCGCTCACCCTAAATCAATTCTTGTTCCTTGTGATCACTATTGCGGTGGTGGTTGCTGTCACTTACCTGGTCATGCTCACGATCCAGCTGAAAAAAACAGTCAAAGAGGGAGAGCGGACTCTCTTCGAAATAAATGTGTTAGTCAAGCGCTTGCAGGACACTAGCGAGAAGATTAATGGCAAATTGAATGATGTGGATGAGATCGTTAGTGCCACAAAAAAGACGGCTATTGGATTGGCCGAGGCTTCAACGTTCATGGTCACCAAGATCATCCGACCTTCTTGGAGATATTGGCCGTTTCTCTTTCCGCTGATGCGACTTGGCTCGCGAGTTTTGAAAATGAAAAAGGAGGCTAAAAATGTCAGATAGGGATTCTGGTATCGTCGATATTACCATATCTTTCTTATTGGGCACAGCCACAGGTTTTATCTTAGGGATTCTTTTTGCACCGGCAAGTGGCGAAGAAACGCGAAAAAAAATCCACGAATCCGCTGCAAAAAGCGGCGAAAAAGCCAAAGAGAGCTACGAAAAGATCGCTAGAGAAACTGAAAAGGGCATCAAATTCGTCAAGGAGAAAACACACGAAGGCATCGATTCCATAAAGGATTTCGTCGAGAAAAAAAAGCAGGAGATCTCACAAAAAGCCGCTGAAATCCCCGCTGTGGAGGAAGAAAAAAAGTAAGTAGACCTCTTCTGTAGTCCGCTAGTTTTTGCACCCGCAATTTTTCTGTAAATCACGTTAAGGAGACTTATTTATGCCGTATGCCACAATCAAAAAAATTCTCGCCCGGGAGATCCTTGATTCTCGAGGCAATCCGACCATAAGCACTCAAGTGATCCTGGAATCGGACGTTGTTGGTAAAGCCTCTGTCCCCTCAGGCGCATCCACTGGTGCCCATGAGGCTCTGGAGTTGCGAGATGGCGATCCGGCGCGCTATCTCGGAAGGGGTGTGCTGAAGGCTGTTTCGAATGTCACAGAAATTATCGCCCCTAAAATCTTGGGTTTAGATGCCACAACCCAAGAGGAGATCGACAACATCATGCTCCAGCTTGATGGGACTCCTTCTAAAGAGAATCTGGGAGCCAATGCGATCCTTTCGGTTTCAATGGCTGTTGCTGATGCCTCTGCACGGGCACTGGGAAAACCGCTGTATGCATATTTGGGCCATGCCGAAAAATTTCTGCTGCCCACACCCATGATCAACATCCTCAACGGGGGTTCTCATGCCGATAACAACATGGACATCCAGGAATTCATGATCGTTCCTGCAGGAAGCCCTACCTTTACTGAAGCTATCAGATTCTCTGCTGAAGTCTTCCACCACCTCAAGAAAAATCTGAAGAAAAGGGGATTGAACACTGCGGTCGGGGACGAGGGAGGATTCGCCCCGAATTTAAAATCCAATGAAGAAGCACTTGATTTGATTATGGAGAGCATCCAGAATGCAGGATACGCACCCGGAAAGGATATCTTTCTTGCTCTTGACGTGGCCGCCTCAGAATTTTTCACCGACAATACTTACGTCTTCAAAAAATCAGATGGGTCAAAAAAATCCACACAAGAAATGATCGATTTCTACGCGGACCTCATCGAAAAATATCCGATCGTCTCCATCGAGGATGGTTTTGATGAAGATGATTGGGACAGTTGGAAAACCATGACAGACGTATTCGGAAAAAAAATCCAGTTGGTCGGGGATGATATATTCGTCACCAACTTAAAGAGGTTCCAAAGGGGAGTCGAGCAGGGAATAACAAACTCCATCCTCATAAAACTCAACCAGATCGGGACCCTTACGGAGACCATCCAGACTGTGAGATATGCCCAGGAAAACGGATACACGACCGTCATCTCGCACAGGTCCGGTGAAACAGAAGATACGTTCATCGCAGACCTGAGCGTCGCTTTGAACGCAGGGCAGATCAAGACCGGATCTTTGAGCCGGAGCGAAAGGGTTGCCAAGTACAACCGCCTGCTAGAGATCGAAGAAGAATTGGGTGACAGAGGAAGTTATGCAGGATTGCATGTCTACACTAAGTTTGACAAATGACAAAAGAAAGAAAAAAGATCTTCCAGACTCAATCCGGGATTGGCATAAAAGGAATCTACACTGAGGATGAGCTACGCTCCTTTAAACTGCATCAAGATCTGGGACTGCCCGGTGAATATCCCTTTGTTCGGGGAGTATACCCTACGATGTACCGGTCGAAATTCTGGACAATGCGACAGTATGCAGGCTTTGGAACGGCTGAAGATTCAAACATTCGATATCGTTTTCTCCTATCTCAGGGCCAGACAGGATTGAGCGTCGCTTTCGACCTGCCCACTCAGTTGGGTTTGGATTCAGATCATCCTCAAGCCCTGGGAGAAGTCGGAAAGGTCGGTGTGGCGATCGACACACTCGAAGACATGGAAACTCTTTTTGCAGACATTCCGCTGGAGAGAGTGTCGGTGTCCATGACGATCAACGCGACAGCAGCGATAGTGCTGGCTATGTATCTCGTTTTGGCAGAACAGAGAGGAATCACATGGGAAAAGCTTTCTGGCACCATCCAGAATGATCTTCTCAAAGAATACATCGCTCGCGGAACTTATATCTTTCCTCCCCAACCGTCCATGAAGGTCTCTGTGGATATCCTTGCCTTTTGTCAAGAAAAGGTTCCCCAATGGAACACCATGAGCATCAGCGGCTACCACATCCGCGAGGCAGGCGCGACAGCCGTGCAGGAGTTGGCTTTCACCCTGGCCGATGCGATCGCCTACGTCGAGGAGGCGATACAGAGCGGACTGGATGTGGATGCATTCGCTCCCCGTCTCTCCTTCTTTCTCGCAGCGCACAACAATGTGTTTGAGGAGATCGCCAAATTCAGGGCAGCAAGGCGTCTATGGGCAAGGATCATGAGGGAAAAATTCAAGTCGAAAAATCCGCAATCCTGGAAATTCAGGTTTCACACACAGACGAGCGGCGTGACTCTTGTTGCTCAAGAGCCTGAGAACAATGTTGTCAGAGTCACGCTCCAGGCGCTTTCTGCCGTATTGGGAGGAACACAATCCCTTCACACTAACTCAAGAGATGAGGCATTGGCCCTCCCAAGCCAGAAATCCGTACAGCTCGCCCTGCGAACGCAGCAGATCATCGCTCACGAAAGTGGAGTCACGGACACGGTAGATCCTCTTGGCGGGTCCTATTTCGTAGAAAGCTTGACCAACGCCCTTGAAAACAAAGTCTTGGAGTACCTGAAAAAGATCGAAGACCTGGGAGGCATGCTCAAGGCTATCGAGACAGGCTACATTCAAAGAGAGGTACAGGATAGCGCCTATGCCCATCAGAGGCAGGTCGAGGACGGGGAGCAGATCATCGTGGGGCTCAATGCCTTTTCCAGTGAACAGAATGAGGCTCGATTCGACCTCTACTCCCCCCCAGAAGAATTGGAAAAAAACCAGAGAGCAAAGCTCCAGGCATTGAGAGGAGCTAGGGATGCTGTTTTGGTGGAGAGAGCCCTCCGCAATCTTAGGGACACCGCAGAATCAAAAAAGAATGTGATGCCCCCCCTTTTAGACGCCGTGAAAGCCATGGCAACGCTCGGAGAGATCACCTCTGTTCTTAAGGACGTCTACGGGACTCACACTGAGAATTTAAATTTCTGAAATTCAAGAGTATTTGACTTTAGGTCAGAGCAATTCTAATATTATCCTATGCCCAATCCATCCACATTTAAAAAAGTCTCGGCCCTAGTTCTGTTTTTTTCCATGAGCATGGCTTTACATGCCGTCGACAAAAAAACCTCTCAGTTTATAGACCTCGAGATCCAGAGGCACTGGGATGAGATTTTAAAAACCCGCCGTTTCATCCATATGAATCCGGAATTGAGCAACAGGGAGTTTGAAACGTCCAAACTCATCGCCGCAAAGCTGATGTCCTTGGGACTGGATGTCCAGACGGAAATCGCAAAAACAGGAGTTGTGGCCCTCCTTACGGGAGACCAGCCGGGGATCACTGTGGGCTGCCGCGCGGATATGGATGCCCTGCCCATCCAGGAACAGACAAACGTCCTCTATAAATCCTTAAATCCCGGAGTCATGCACGCGTGCGGCCACGATATCCACATGAGCATAGCACTGGGAACGGCCATGGTGATGAGCACGCTCAGAGATCGTTTGGGTGGAAACATCAAGTTTATTTTTCAACCTGCAGAAGAAGGAGCGCCTGCGGGTGAGGAAGGTGGAGCCGGTCTTATGATCAAAGAAGGAGTCCTGGACGACCCCCCAGTCAGAGCCATCTTCGGACTACATGTAATGCCTCTTGATGTGGGCAAAGTCGAGTTCTCCCCGGGAGCGATAATGGCCAGCTCAGACCATTTTGAAATAACGATCAAAGGAAAAAGCTCCCATGGAGCAAGACCCCACGAAGGCAAAGACGCCATCACACTAGCCGCACAGGTGATTTTAGGCATTCAAACGATCGTGAGCCGAAACCTCGATGCCACGGATCCCGCAGTCATTTCGGTCGGAAAGATCGAGGGCGGAATACGCTCGAATATCATCGCAGATGAAGTCCGGCTGGAAGGAACAGTAAGAACTCTCAGCGAAACGAACCGATCAAAGATCCAGCAATTGATGGAGGATATTGTCAAAGGGATCACTTTTTCCTTCGGTGCCGATTATGCCTTCAGCTACAGAAGGGGTGGCCCCCCCGTCTACAATCATCCCCAGTTGGCCAAGATCATGATCCCCACCCTCCATGAGGTTTTGGGTGAAGGAAATGTGGGAGAGATCAAGCCTCAAATGATTGCCGAGGATTTTTCGGCATACTGCCAGAAAATCCCGGGTTTCTTCTTCTTTTTGGGAGTAAAACCGCCTGGACAAAAATCCATGGCTCCCTTACACAGTCCCCTTTTTAATCCTGATGAAAGGAGTATATCCATAGGCATCAAGGTCATGTGCTCTCTGCTTTTTGATTGTCTCGAACATCAGAGCCATATCGAAAACACATCTTGATCTGACAATCCATGTCCTTTCCTTTTCTGTTCCTTGCTCTTGCCCTTGGGATCGGGATTGTGTTTTTTTCCCTCCTTACCATCTCCATTCCCATTCAAGTCCTGCTCATCCTGATCTTTCTGCTTTGCGGATGGCTGTTTTACAAACTCGGAAAATATCGCATAACCTTTATAACGATCCTGTTGATCACGTTCTTCCTCGGAGGTGCTCTTTTTACGCTAAACCACAAAGAGTATTCCGAAAACGCACTCCACAATATGAATTTCTCCACCTACACAGATTTTATCGGCACGGTCACCAAATCTCCAGGGCTCGGCCTGGAGAACGACCAGCTTTACCTGAAAGTCGAGGAGGTCAAGGTCGGGACAGAGAGAGAGAAACATAGGGGAAATCTCAGAGTGACAATCCCGCACTCCTCAGAATTCCCCTCCCGCCCCAGCTGGGTTTTGAATGACAGGCTCAAAGTATCCGCCAAGCTCACCTCCTCCAAAGGGTATCAAAATTTCTATCCCCAGCCCCAGGATAGATATCTCGAGATCCAGAGGGTCCACAATAGGGCATTCGCCAAAAGCCCCTTGCTTCTGGAGAAGCTTGAATCTGGAAAACCATACTCTCCTCTCCGGATCATATCGATAATCAGACAGACCCTCCAAAAAAAGATCGAGGCCCATTTCAGGGCCGACCAAAACACTTTTTCCACTGAGGGAGCGATTTTTGAGGCGCTCCTCTTGGGAGAGAGAGGAAGAATTCCCGATGCCATCAACCGCTCCCTCCAGGATGCGGGCATCTACCATCTGTTCGCCATATCCGGTGCCCACATTGCCATTTTTTCTTTCCTCCTTTTTTTCCTCTTCCGCGCTATCAGGATCTCGACACGTTTATCCTATTCCCTGCTCATCGCCTTTCTCCTGTTTTATGTCCTTCTCGTCGAGGGAAGGCCATCTGTCCTCAGAGCAACAATAATGACAATTGCCTTCCTCTTGGGCAAACTGCTGTGGAGGGACATCAACCTCATCAATACGCTCTCTTTCAGCGCCTTTTTCCTTCTTATTGCCAATCCTTCCAGCCTCTTTGCACCCGGATTCCAGCTGACCTTTGCGGCCACGCTCTCGATCATCCTCTTTTACCCCAGAGTTATTAAAAAACTGCCCCGGCTTCCGCTACGGATCACTGAGATTTTTGCCCTATCGCTCACAGCACAACTGGGAGTTTTGCCTGTGGTCGTTTTCTTTTTTAACCGAGTCACATTTTCAGGCCTCCTTCTCAATTTTGCCGCCATCCCTCTCGTGGCATTGATAATGGCCATCGGTTATCTCTTTCTTCCTCTGTCATTGTTGAGCTCGTTTCTGGCAAATATCTTGGCCAAATCTGCATCTTCCCTCATCGATCTGCTGCTCGGCATTTCTCATCTCTACGATCAGGCAAACTTATTGTCTTTCAGGACACCCACTCCGCATTTGTGGACTGTGTACGGATACTATCTTTTCCTGGGCCTGCTACTCCTTCCTATCAAACACAAAAGACAGAGGCTGGTCACCTCGGGATGTTTTCTCCTCTTTCTTTTTGTGATCGTCACTTATCCCTTTCCATCGTATTCTAAGAATCTTAAGTTCACCTTTATCGACGTTGGCCAGGGGGAGTCCATCCTGGTTGAACTTCCCGGCACGACAAAAATGCTGATCGACGGGGGAGGAGTGCCGGAGGATACGTTTGATATCGGCGAAAACGTAGTGTCCCCATTCTTGTGGAGGAAGGGGATCAAAAAGATCCACTATTTGGTCCTCACCCACCCGCATCCCGATCATGCAAACGGCCTCAAAGCTGTAGCGAGAAACTTCAAGATCGGCGAATTCTGGGAAGGCTACAGCGTTTTGGAGAACGAAACGTACGCGCTCTTTATAAACACCCTTGACACCACAATCCCAAGGAAACGGATGTTCAGGGAAAACCAAACCACTATCGAAGATGTGCTCATCCGGT
>Ga0307378_10001311_pt1 | contig 40688 bp, 29 predicted proteins | sample UN1MG_FD_202238 | JGI IMG/M metagenome (GOLD analysis project Ga0307378, IMG submission 202238) | Soil microbial communities from Risofladan, Vaasa, Finland - UN-1 | ecosystem: Environmental > Terrestrial > Soil > Coastal area > Acid sulfate soil | place: Finland: Risofladan, Vaasa | collected...
TTCACGGATAATCGGCGCTTTCGTCGTCAGCCGTCGAAGTACCTGGCGGAACTCGAGGCGCGAGCGGCAGAGATCGCTAGTCAGCAATACCATGGCAATATTGGTGTGTGACTTTTTCTCTTTGGCGAATTTACCCGTTTTGCCAAGGCAAATATGCAAGCGTGGGCCAGGGCCGGCGTCAAGACGGTGGTGACTTCATGTGCCGACGGCTACCATGCCTTCAAACGGCTCTACCCCCAGTTGGGCTCTCAGGTTGAAGTGCTGCATACCGTAGAGTTCATCGATCGCCTGATCAAGGAAGGAAAGCTCACGTTCCGTTCTGAAATTCCGATGTCCGTCACCTATCACGACCCCTGCCACCTGGGAAGGCAGGGGGAACCGTATGTACCGTGGAAGGGTGTTGAGAAAAAGATCAAGAGCCAGATCATCGTCTATGAGCCGAAAAGGCCAAGGTATAACGGAGCCTGGGGCGTGTATGATCCGCCGAGGGAGATCCTCAGGAGCATCCCCGGCGTGGAGCTGGTGGAGATGGAGAGGATACGGGAATATAGTTGGTGCTGCGGGGCCGGGGGAGGCGTTCGTGAAGCCTATCCAGAATTCTCCATGTGGACCGCCAGCGAAAGAATCGCGGAAGCCAGGGCTACCGGTGCTAAAGCGCTGGTGAGCGCCTGCCCATGGTGCGAGAGGAATTTCATGGACGCCATCGGCGCACTGGGCGAACCCATGCAAGTCTATGACATTGTCGAGCTTGTGCAGAAAGCGATGTAGCGGAGGGGGAGGGAGAAAATGACACTACCAAAGAACGTGTATATGGCCCTGGAGGATATTGTAGGCGCGGAGAACATATCCGACGACCCGGCGGTGCTTGATTCATACAGATACTCACTCGCCCACACGGCAATTCACCTCGGCCCCTATTTCGACACCTTTACCCCGAGGGGAGCGGCAGTTCTTCTGCCGGGGAGCACTGAACAAGTCCAGGCAATCGTCAAATTGTGCAACAAATACAAAATAAAATTCAAGGCCTCAAGCACCTTCTGGTCCGCACAGGGGTACCCCTCAGAAGACAATACCATCCAGTTGGACATGAGACGGATGGACCGAGTTCTCGAGATAGACGAAAAAAACATGTTTGCCGTAATTGAGCCAGGGGTCATCGGGGCCACGCTTCAAGCCGAGGCCATGAAGGTGGGCCTGAACACGCATCTCCCGGGCTCCGGCTGCAGTTGCTCCATATTGGCCGGCGCCACCTCGTACTTTGGGTCCGGGCCAAGCAACCTGTACGGCGGCTGGCATTACGATAACTTGCTTGGGGTAGAGTGGGTCATGCCCACGGGTGAAATCCTGAGGACAGGATCACTGGGTTCCAGTTGTGGCTGGTTCTGCGGTGAAGGCCCAGGTCCAAGCATGAAAGGCGTAGCCAGGGGATTTATTGGATCCAAAGGCGCTATGGGTGTGTATACGAAATGCGCTATCAAGCTCTTTGCCTGGCCCGGCCCGGAGAAACTGCCTGTGGAAGGGATCGTACCCGCCTACAAGGTATCACTCCCGGACAATTTCAAGGCATATACCGTGGCTTTCCCGTCGTGGAAGGCGTGGGCCGATGCGGCCTACATGATATGGGACACCGGCATTGGGTACCTCGCTCACCGGCAGTACATCATGTTCGGCAGAGACCTAAAGTATGCCATGGTCAAGATCCTCACCGACCCCACGAAGACGCTGGGAGACCTGGAGGAGATTCTCGAGGACCCAGAAGTACAGAGAGCTACAGAGGATTCCAAGCGCGATTTCCAGATCGTTCTGGTCGGCATGACCCCACGGGACATCGAGTGGCAGGAGAAGGCATTCGATGAAATACTGGCCAGGACAGGGGGCTGGAAGGTGGAAGCCATGAACGAGCCCGACGTGAACAGGTGGATGCTCCTTTACCTGATCAGGCTGGGACACAAGAACCTGAACCTCGTTTTCGGCGGGGGATATGACGGTTGTTTCGGTCTGGTGGGTGCTGCCGACTATGGGACAGCCCACGTCGAAGAAGCGGCCGAGTTCAAGGAAGAATGGGAGAAGCAGGGCGCCATAGTGGAGGCCGGAGGGGACTGCATGATGGGGCCGATAGGCGGCCAAGGAGGAGGAGGCACGTGCCTTTGGGAGAACTTTACCTGCTTTGATCCGCACGACCAGGAATCGGTCGAGGGAACCCTCGAGTTCTTTGATGCCTGCACCGAGCTGGGGCTGGAAAGGGGCTGGGGCGTCGGCATGGAAAAGTGGAACGCCCAGGCACGAGGGCCCGACGGCAGGACGACTCCCAAAGAGGAGCGCGACAGAATCCATTTGTCCGCCCCACAGCCATCCATTTTCCGTTACCAGCAAAAGATCCGGGAAGCCTTTAACCCGAACGACCTGGGGGATGCGTACTATGAAACGTTGGAGGATTGAGTTCCCCCAGTCGGCGAGCAGACCGCCGTCCAAGTAGCGGTGGCAGAGCCCGTCGCCAACCAGCTTGACAGGCTCTCGAAATTGTGGTATTATATAGACGCATTTAAAACCATCTATTTGCTTGAGGGAGTGAACGATAGTGGTTAACTGTGTGGACTTTTGCAAGGCTTTGGCCGACGATACCCGGCAGCAGATACTGGAGATGCTGCAGGAGAGGGAGATGTGCGTCAGTGATGTCGTGGCCGCCTTCAATATGTCCCAGCCTACTATCTCCCACCACCTGCACATTCTCAAGCGGTTCGGCCTGGTGACCAGCCGCAAGGAGGGCAAGCAGGTGTTTTACGCCATCGACCGCGATAAGGTGATCGAGTGCTGTGGCAAGCTCTTCGCCAAGCTCGATGCAAGCGAGGTCTGCGAGATTTGAGCGTTTTTTTTGTCCTGACGCATAGAAGCATTTAAATACCACTATACGAGTGAGGAAGGGAGTCGATGAGCCAGAAGGAAAAAAAAAGAGTTGCGCGTGCTGTTGTGGGCCAGTAGCTAGCACTGAATGTACTCCAGAGGGTGCAGAATCCTCGACCATCCACCCCACGAGCAGCGCCATTTCCTGGGCGGATCGCTGGGATCACTTCCTGGCGCGCTGGGGTTACAGACGGAACGAGCACAAGGTCGAGCCGGGATTGTATGCCCTGGGAAACGCCACCCCGGATTCTCCCGTCTTTGTCACCGCCAACTACACTCTCAGTTTCGACGCCCTGCGGTCGGCGCTGGATGGCATCGACGGCACCATCCTGGTGCTGAACACCTACGGCATCAACGTCTGGTGCGCCGCCGGCAAGGGCACCTTCGGCACCGACGAGTTGGTGCATCGAATCGAAGCGACCGGGCTCCGCGATATCGTCAATCACCGTGTGCTGATCCTGCCCCAACTGGGCGCGACCGGCGTCGCCGCTCACGAGGTCAAGAAGCGCGCGGGCTTCAAGGTCGAGTACGGGCCGGTGCGGGCGGCCGACCTGCCCGAATACCTCAAGATCCATCAGGCCACGCCGGAGATGCGGCGGGTGCGGTTTACCCTGTGGGATCGCATGGTGCTGATCCCGGTCGAGTTGGTTCACGATCTGTTGCTGATGGCGATTGCGGCGATCGTGCTGTTCCTGATCGTCGGCCCCCTGGCGGCAGCGGGCGTGGTCGCGGCTGTTCTGGCCGGGGTAGCGCTGTTCCCTATCCTGCTGCCCTGGATTCCGACCCGCGACTTTAGCAGCAAGGGATTCATCCTGGGTGGGCTGGTGGCACTCCCCTTTGCCCTGGGGGCACTGCTGGGCCAGCCAGATGCCGCGCCGTGGCTGCGCGTTATCGAGGCGCTGGCGTACCTGCTGGGCCTGCCGACGGTGACCGCCTTCCTGGCGCTGAATTTCACCGGTGCGACCACGTTCACCTCCAAGAGCGGCGTGCGGCGCGAGATGCTCGCATACATCCCCGTGATGGCCTGGACGTTTGGGACGGGCATCGTCCTGACAATCGTCTTCAGACTGGTTAGATTGCTTGGATGAGGAGGCGCTGCGATGGCTACTGAGATCATGCGCACAAACGTCAACACACTTGAATACAACCCCACGTTGTGCATCAACTGTGGTATGTGCAGCACCGTCTGCCCACACGGTGTGTTCTCGCCCGACGGCAGTGTGGCGCAGCTTGTCCGCCCAGAGGCGTGCATGGAGTGCGGCGCCTGCCAGCAGAACTGTCCCACCGGCGCGATCACGGTCGATAGCGGCGTGGGGTGTGCCGCCGCGATGATCTATGCCGCGCTCACCGGCAGGAAGGAGGCCACCTGCGGCCCGGATCTGGAGCCAGATGGTTGCGGCACTGCCCAGATCACCACTTGCTGCACCGGGACAGAAGAGGAGGCCAGTTGACACAAACTCGCTGGCCGCCTCCCTCTTGACAGGGGTGTCATCCGCCGTGAATGGCCTGTAAAACACTCACAGGGACTCTACGAGGTATTTCATCATCCATCTTTAGTATTCGGCCTTCCACAATGACGACTGCCCTTTGGGATTCTGAGATTTCCAGAAGGGCGAGGAGGTCCTTGACCGTCGTCCCGTCCGGAATCTCGACCTCGATACCCTGCGAAGGCTGGTAACCGGGGAAACGCAAAGTCCCGTAGAGTTTGACCTTGACGTTCATCATTCGGAAAATTCGTGGTTTTATCCCTAGCCCAGACGAAACGTCATGGCGGCTACCGACAGCGGCGGGAGCTCCACCCCGGCCCGACCGGCAGCGATCCTCACATCCTCGAAGGGCTGCGACCTGACCACGTCGGGCTGCTCGAACGAGTTGGCCGCCTTCGGGCCTGGCCCGGTGAGCAGCTCGGCGCTGTCCAACGCGGCAACGGTCCGGTCGGCCAGCTCGACCTGCACGCTGGCGGGTTCGTCGAGGCTGCGGTTGGTGGCAAAAACGTGCAGTTGGTCAGCGTCGAGGATGGCGCTGGCGTCGACGACGTTCACCCGTCCATTCGTCCTGCCTTCGTAGGCCGGGCCGGTCACGACGGGCCGGAGCGAAGTGCCCTCGCGCCGTCGCGAGAACATCTCGAACGGGTAAAAGGTGGGCTGAATCAGCAGTTCGTCGCCGCGCGTCAGGATCGGCGCGATGACGTTGACGATCTGCGCGACGTTGGCGATCTTGACCACGTCGGCGTGGCGGATGAAACTGTTCAGAAAGCCCGCGACGACGAGCGCGTCCTCTAGATTGTACACCTCTTCGATCAGGTGAGGGGCGAACTTGGCCGCGCCGTCCACCTCGTGATTCTTGTACCAGACGTTCCACTCGTCAAAGCACAGGTAGGCGCGCTTCCCGGTGCGCCTTTTTGCCTGGACGAACCGGCAGGCGGCGTCCATCTCTTCGATCTGGCGATCGATCGAGTTGGTGATGGCGAGATAGTCGGGCGTGTCGTCGTCTGGATTGCCCACGTACCGGTGCAAGCTGACGTAATCGGCCAGGTCGCCCACGTACTCTAACACCTGCCGATCCCATTCCATGTACGTCTTCATACCCACACTACACGAGCCACACACGACCAGCTCGATGGACCTGTCCACGTCCTTCATCATCTTGGCGGCTTGCTGCGCGCGGATGGCGTATTGATCGGCAGGGACGTGTCCCAGTTGCCAGGGGCCGTCCATTTCGTTGCCCAGGCACCAGAGCTTGACGGCGTGCGGCTCGGGGCTGCCGTTGGCGGCGCGCACGTCCGCGTAGTGCGTCCCGGCGGGGCAGTTGCAGTACTCTACCCAGTCACGCGCCTCCTCCGGCGTGCCCGTGCCGAGGTTGACGGTGAGCATCGGCGTCCACCCCATCTTGCGGCAGAGCCTGACGTATTCGTCCGTGCCAAAGCGATTTGGTTCCAGGCTTTGCCACGCCAGATCGCGCACGGTGGGACGCTCGTCGCGCGGGCCGACGCCGTCCAGCCAGTGATAGCCGGACGCAAAGTTGCCGCCGGGATAGCGCATGGCCGTCATGTCCAACCGGCGCAGCGCGCCCATCACGTCGGTGCGAAAGCCGTCTTCGTCGGCATGAGAACAGCCGGGATCGTACACACCCTCGTAGACGGCGCGGCCCAGGTGCTCCAGAAAGCCCCCAAAGACGCGCGGATCTATGGGGCCGACCTGGAACTGCGTGTGGAGTGTAATCGTGGTTGTGTCCATCTTTCACCTCGTCTTTCTCTCAACCAGGTTGCCAATCGTTGTACCTGGGATGGTCCTTGCCGATTTGAGATTCCCCAACCTCTGCGCCTGTGCCTCGGCCTTCAGCGCCAGTTCCGAGGCCAGAAAGCAATGGTCCTGCGGCACAGCGGTCTCGGTGCGATTGATCACATCAGCGACGATCTGCCGGCCATAGGGCAGCTCGACGTCGCTACAGTCGACGTAGCGCGTACCCCGTTGATCGACCAGAAACAGGTGATCGCCGCCAGGCCGTCCGGCGACGTCGCAGTACTTGCGCAGCTCGACGTAGCCCTCCGTCCCCAGGATGACCAGGCGTCCGTCCCCCCAGGTGGGCAACCCGTCGGGTGTGAACCAGTCCACACGGACGTAGCCCGTGCCACGATCCCCCCGCAGGATCATCTCACCAAAGTCCTCCAGCTCCGGGTGCTCGGGATACTTGTAGTTGGCCACCTGAGCCGCCACCACCTCGGCCTGGGTGGAACCGGTGAAGAAGAGGAACTGGTCCACCTGGTGGGACCCGATGTCGGTGATGATGCCGCCGTATTGCTCGCGGCGGAAGAACCAATCGGGACGGGTGTACAGCCCGATCCGATGTGGCCCCAGGCCGATGGTCTGCACTGCTCGGCCAATCGCACCTGCCTGGACCAGTTCGCCCGCCTTGACGGTGGCCTTGCTCCCCAGGCGTTCGCTAAAGTAGATGGAGTAGATGCGCCCGGTCTCTGCCTGCACCTGGCGCGCTTTGGCCAACTGCGCGAGGGTGGTGAAGCCGGGCTTGTCGCTCATAAAGTCCTTGCCGTGCTGCATCACGGCGATGCCCAGCGGCGCGCGCTCGCAGGGGATGGCGGCGCTGACGATTATGTGGATCGTCTCGTCCTCCAGGACCTCCTCAACGCTGCGGGCCAGCTTTGCCTGGGGATAGGTTTCGGCAAACTGGGCGACGAGGTCGGGCTCCCTGGCGTAGAACGAGACGAACTCGGCGCCAGCCTGCAGCAAGGCATTCACCTGGATGTAGATGTGGCCGTGGTTCAGGCCAACGGCAGCAAAACGGATGGTCGGTCGAGATGGCATACGGTTCCTCCGTTCAATCATCGCCCGGCGCTACCGCCGCATGAAGCGGCGTTCCAGTTCCTCGACCGTCAGCAGGACAAAGGCCGGGCGGCCGTGGGGGCAGGTGGCGGGCGACCAGGCGGCCTCCAGATCGTGGAGCAGCGCCCGCATCTGCTCCAGCGTGAGGATGTCCCCGGCCTTGACCGCCGCCGTGCAGGCGGCCTTCATGGCCAGCCGCTCCCGCACCGCCTCGGGGTCGAGCCGGCGGCACGCGGGCAGTTCGTCCAGGAGCGCTTCCAGCAGCGCCCGCGGGTCCTGGCCCACCAGCGGCGCCGGGACGCTCCGCAGCAGGAAGGCGTGGCCGCCGAAAGGCTCCACCTCGAACCCCAGGTCGGCCAAATGAACCACGAACGGTTCGAGCAACCCGGCCTCGCGGGCGGTCAGTTCGACCCGCAGCGGCGGGTTCAGCGGCTGCCCCTCCCCCGCGTCCAGCAAGCGCTCGAAGAGCACCTGCTCGTGGGCAGCGTGTTGATCGACGACGATCAGTCCCTCCCAACTGCGGGCCACGACGTAGGCGTTCTGGAGCTGCCCCAGCGGCTCCAGGCCCCCGGTGGCGTATCCGGGCTGCGGCTCGTGCAGCGCCTCCCGCTCCGGCGGCACGTCGCCAAAGGGCCATGCCAACGTCGGAAAGTCCTGCTGTTCCATGCGCGGGTAGGGGGCCAACGCCTCCTCCACCGCCCGGGTCACGGCCCCGTAGACGGAGCGCTCCTGGCTCAGGCGGACCTCCTCCTTGCGCGGATGGACGTTGACGTCGACCAGGCGGGGATCGAGCCGGACGTGGATCACGCCCAAGGGTCGCCGCTCGGGCGGGAGCCGGCCGGCGTACGGGCGCTCCAGCATCACGGCCAGGAGGCCGGAGCGGACCGGGCGCCCGTTGACGAAAAAGAACTGGCCCCGCCGGTCCCGCCGCCCGCACGTGGGCGCGCCCACGTGCCCCCAGATGCGCAGGTCGGCCGCCTCCCAGGCCACGTCCAGCATGTCGGCCGCCACGTCCCGCCCCAGCGCGGCGCCGATCCGCTCCAGCGGCGTGGCGGGCGGCGCGACGTAGGTCTCGCGCCCGTCGACAATCAGCCGGAAGGCGACGGCCGGGTAGGCCAGCGAGTAGCGCACGACCGTCTCGCGGACAAGTTGCATCTCGCGCATGGGGGATTTGAGGAATTTGCGGCGGGCGGGGGTGTTGTAGAACAGGCCGCGCACGGTGACGCTGGTCCCGGCGGGACTGGCCGCCGGTTCTAGCTCCACCTGGCCGCCGGCGGCCTGCAGGCGCGTGCCCGCCAGTTCCTCGCTCTCACGGGAACGGGTGAGGATCTCGAGCCGGGCGACGGCAGCGATGGAGGAGAGGGCCTCGCCCCGGAAGCCGAGCGTGGCGATACCGTCCAGGTCGGCCAGCGTGTGGATCTTGCTGGTGCTGAAGCGCTCGAGGACCAGGGAACCGTCGGCGCGGGTCATCCCGGAGCCGTCGTCGGAGACGCGGACGAGGGAGAGGCCGCCGCCGCGGATCTCGACGCTGACCGCCTTTGCGCCGGCGTCCAGGCTGTTTTCGACCAGCTCCTTGACCACCGAGGCGGGCCGCTCGACGACCTCACCGGCGGCAATGCGTTCGGCGACCTCGGGGGGCAGGATTTGGATGGCAGGTTGAGTGGTCATCAATAGAGTGAAACGTGAAACGTGAAACGTGATGCGTGAAACGTGAAACGTGATGCGTGAAACCTGAGACCTGAAACGTGATGCGTGATTCGTGATGCGTGATGCGTGATCAGTGATCGGATCGCGACGCTGGAGCCATTTTCACGGCTCACGTTTTCTAGGTCCCCAGAAGGAACCCGTCCACACAATCGTGGATTCTTCTATCCGTGGTCTTATCGTGTATTTCCCTATCCGTGGTCCTCTCCTCTGAGGCGCTGCTGCCATTCGTTGAGCGTCACCAGCGCCCGGACCGGGGTCAGGTTGGCGATGTCGAGGCCGAAGAGCTCGCGCAGCACGGCCCACACCACCTCGTCGTCGGCGGGAACCAGCAGCCGTTCCTGCTTTTCTCCCGCCAGATACAGCGCGCTGATCTCCTGCAGTGCCACGCTCCCCTGCTCCTCCGCCCCCCTGCCCCTCTGCTCCCCTGCCCCCCTGCTCCCCTGCTCCTCCTCCCCCTCCAGCCGGCCCATCACCTCCCGCGCCCGCTCGATGACGTGGCCGGGGACGCCCGCCAGCCGGGCGACCTGGACGCCGTAGCTGCGGTCCGCTCCTCCCTCGACCAGCCGGTAGAGGAACACGACGTCGTGGCCCCGCTCCTCGACCGCGAGGCTGACGTTGCGCGCGCCGTCCAGTTCGCCGGTCAGCCCGGTCAACTCGTGGAAGTGGGTGGCAAAGAGGGTGCGGGCGGCGACGCGGTCGTGCAGGTCCTCGCCCACCGCCCAGGCCAGCGCCATCCCGTCGTAGGTAGAGGTGCCGCGCCCGACCTCGTCCAGCACGACGAGGCTGCGAGCGGTGGCGTGGCGCAGGATGTAGGCCGTCTCGTTCATCTCGACCAGGAAGGTCGAGCGACCCTGGGAGATGTCGTCGGTGGCGCCGGCCCGGACAAAGATGCGGTCGACCAGCCCCACCCGGGCCGAGCGGGCGGGGACGAAGCTGCCCATCTGGGCCATCAGCACGATCAGCGCCACCTGGCGGATGTAGACGCTCTTGCCGCTCATGTTCGGCCCGGTGATGATGAGAAAGCGCTGGCCGTCGGCGTCCAGTGCGGCGTCGTTGGGGACGAAGCGGCTGCCGGCGGGCATCATCTGCTCGACGACGGGGTGGCGGCCCTCCTCGATCTCGACGACGGGACCGTCGTCGACGACGGGCCGGGCATAGCCGCAGTGGGCGGCCACCTCCGCCAGCGCCGCCAGCACGTCCAGCTCGGCCAGCACCCGCGCCGCCCGCTGCAACCGGTCCGCGTGGACCGCCACCTGCCGCCTCAGTTCGACGAACAGGTCATATTCCAGGTCGTTGGCCCGGTCCTCGGTCGAGAGGATCTCTGCCTCGCGGGCCTGCAACTGGGGCGTGGTGAACCGCTCGGCGTGGGTGATGGTCGCCCGCCGCTCGTATTCGGGCGGGACGAGGCCGCTCTTGGAGCGCGGCACCTCGACGAAGAAGCCAAAGATCTGGTTGTAGCGCACCCGCAGGGTGGAAATGCCGGTCCGCTCCCGCTCCTGGGCCTCGTACTCGGCCAGCCAGTCCCGCGCCTGGGCAGCGGTCCGGCGCAAGCGGTCCAGCGGTTCGTGGTAGCCAGCGCGGATGAGGCCGCCCTCGCGCAGGAGAACGGGCGGGGCATCAACCAGGGCCGCCCCGACGAGGGCCGCCACGTCCTGCAGGTCGTCCAGCCCTTCGTCCAGGGCCCGGAGGCGGGGGGAGCGGGCCTGCGCGAGGAGGGCCTTGATGCGCGGGATGCGCTTCAGCGTCCGGCGCAGCGCCGCCAGATCGCGGGCGTTGGCCGTGCCGAAGCCGATGCGGCCCACCAGCCGCTCCATGTCGTGGATGCCGTCCAGGGAATCGCGGAGGTCGGTGCGGAGGAAGGAGCCCTCAACCCCTCCCCCCGCCTCTCCCCTTCCCCCCGCAGACGGGGGGAAGGGGAGAGGAGATGGCGGCTCCTCCTCCCTGACCTCCCTCTCCTCTCCCAGGTTGGGGTGAGGGCAGAGTTCCTCCACCGCGTCCAACCGCTCGTGGATGCGGGCGAGGTCGACCAGGGGCTGCTGAATCCAGCGCAGCAGCAGCCGGGCGCCCATCGGCGTGACGGTCCGGTCGAGCACGCCGAGCAGGGTCCCCTGCCGCGGGTGCCCCTGCCGGAAGCTTCCGGGCCGCAGGCTTCCGGGCACCCCGCCGTCCCGCAGCGTGCGGGTCAGCTCCAGGTTGCGGCGGGTCACCCCGTCCAGCCCGACGGTGGCCTCGGGGTGGTAGGTCTCCAGGTCCCGCAGGTGGGCCAGCTCGGAAATCTGGCTCTCCTGGAGATAGTAGAGCGCAGCACCGGCGGCGGCCGTCGCCAGCGGCAGCCCCTCGCAGCCGTACGGTTCCAGCGAGACCGTGCGGAAGTGGGCCAACAGGCACTCGCGGGCCGCGCTCGCGTCGAACCGGGCCGGGTCGACGGGGGAGAGGCGGGCCGGGCGGACCCCCTCCAGGCAGGTCGTCCACGCCTCGTCCTCGATCAGGTCGGCGGGCAACAGGACCTCGCTGGGCTGGAGCACGTCGATCTCCTCGGACAACTGGGACCAGGCAGTGGCTCCCTCGAACTGGGCAGTGACGAACTCGCCGGTGGACAGGTCGACCGCCGCCAGGCCCCAACCGGCCGCCTCTGTGGGGACCTGGACAGGGCGTCGAGGAGCCAGCGCGACGAGAAAGTTCTGGGCCTTTTCCGCCAGGAGCGGCTCCTCGACGACGGTGCCGGGCGTGATGACCCGCACCACGTCCCGCCGGATCAGCCCTCGCGCCTTGCGGGCGTCCTCCAGTTGGTCGGCGATGGCGACCTTGTGGCCGAGGGCCAGGAGCTTGGAGACGTAGGTCGTGAGGTGGCGGTAGGGGACGCCGCACATGGGCAGCTTGACGCGCTTGGAGAAGCGGCGGGAGGTGAGGACCAGGCCCAGTTGGCGGGAGACGAGGCGGGCGTCCTCCTCGAACATCTCGTAAAAGTCACCCAGGCGGAAGAGCAGGATCGCGTCGGGGAAGCGCGCCTTCAGTTGGCGGTACTGCCGCAGCATGGGCGTGGTCTGCGCCATTCCGGGATCTCCTCGGTGGAGATTATAGACCAGTCGGATGGGGCGTCAAGTGGGATGGCGGGCTGGATTTGTCGGCTCTGCCTATCGCCAACTTGACCCTCAGTAAGACAGTACCTGTCGGGGCATAGCTCAGGATGCTGACGGTTAAGGAATGGGAGATATGAACTCGCTGTCAAAGTAGAAGATTCGTGTCCACGACGGCGTGGGTCACTCTTTCTCCTGCCGTGCCTCGTGAACCAGTGCGACGAGCTCCTCGTCGCTAGGGAGATGACCCTCGTCGAGGGCTGGTTCAGAAGCATCCCAGGCAGCCTGCACCGCGTCAAACGGCCGCCGCCATTCCTCCGGCGAGAGGGCAGCCAGGCGGCGCTCCTGCTCTTCGAGAGAAAGAACGGGCTGCGCCACGACCACGACAACCTCAGTGCCCGCAGGCAACGAGGGGGCCTGGCACAGACGCACGATCCCCTCCTCCTCGACGACGCCGTGGTACGCCGTCAATACAATACTCATTGGCAGACTTCCTGCTCTGGCGCAGACATCTCCATTGGTGCTGATTATACCATCCCCGATGTACCACTGCAACCGGGCACGTGGGAGCGTATCGCATTTGGGACAGAGCCCCGCCGATGATTGAAATCATCGGCTGATACCAAAAGTGCGTTGGAAACGCACTGGAGGAACCTGTCTGCAACAGGGTTTGGGTACCAGCGGGGCGTTTCAACGCTCCGCTGGATGAGTGCCCCAGCGCCGCCTGTTCCACGGCGGCGGTGACCGTCGCCCCAAAAGCCGATGATTGAAATCATCGGCTGATACCGAAAAGTGCGTTGGAAACGCACTGGAGGAACCTGTTTGCAACAGGTTTTGAGTAACAGCGGGGCGTTTCAACGCTCCGCGTGGCTTCATTCTCAGCGAAAGAACGCCCGGCCCTGAAAAACAAAGGCATCTCGGGCCTTGGCGACACAGCAGGGACGCATGGGCGGCAATTCGTCTCCGGGGCCAAAGTAACGCGCCCCCACGATCTCTTGCATATCCGGCCGAAGCTCGCCCCCCACGACCCGGCACTCGAAGAAGGTCGTCACCGGCTGCACCTGGTCGCCATTGGGATAGAGAAAGATGTACTCCAGGCTGGAGTAGATGCCGATCAGCGCCACCGGCTCGACCTTTAGCCCAATCTCCTCGTACACCTCGCGCGCGACCGCTTCATCGGCCCGCTCGCCCGGCTCGATGGCGCCGCCGGGAAAGCCCCACAGGTTCTCTCCGTCGCTGCGCCGCAGGAGCAGGATACGTCCCTCTCCATCCCGGATGCAGGCCGCTGCCGCGGGAGCGAGCAACAAGTCGTGCCCCACACACTCCCGCAGGCGGCCAAGATAACCCGTTGCCCCCATTTTTCCCTGCCTTCCCGTTCTTGTGCCCCCGCGATTATCGTCAATCGTATGCCAGGCGTGTCTCCTCGTCCGTCAAGACGTGCTGGATGCGCTCCTGCCCCCTGGCCGACCGCCAGGTCCCCAGTTCCTGGTGGGTCAGGTAATAGTTCTGCGGGATGGGGTGGGTACCGACGACCACCTCCAGCCCGTACTTGGTGGGGATAAAGTCGCAGAAGGCGTCCAGGCGCGGGCAGGGCGGGTAGCCGACCACCAGGCCCGTAGCGAGGTGGATGACCTCCGCGCCATTCTTCTTCATCTCGGCCGGGGCATACTCGACGTTGCCACCGGGACAGCCTCCGCAGGTGGTATAGCCCACCAGCTCCACTTCCTCGCCCTCGTACAGGGCGAAGGCGCCCTCCCGATTCCGCAGGGCCCGCAGGCACTTGCCGCCCGCACAGGTATGGTAGCGGTTGCAGATGATGATGCCGACTTTCTTCATGTGGGTTGTGTCTCCTTGTCACGTGATATGATTGACGAACCGTACTTAGCCATGTCGCCGCACCGGGCCCGACCGTCGCGCCACTTTGACCATCTTCAGTTCACGCCTGTCCCTCCCGCATCAGCGTCAGCAACTGTTTGCCGCGTATCTGCGGGAAGGTCGCTCCCTGACCGACGGTCCGCAATGCGGCAGGCACGTCCACGACCCGCGTCCCGGCGACCGCATCCACGCCGTAATCGAACAGCACCGGCGAAAGGGGCGTACTGCCGCCCAGGAGGATGACGAAGGCGTCGGGACGGCACAGGCGGATCAAGCCATCGAAGGTGTGGTTGATGAGCGACGTGCCGGTCAGGGCGACCACGTCCGCCTGGGGCAGCACGTCAGCCGCCCGCTCGGCGGGGAGATCACCGGGGCGGGGGTGCAGCTCCACCACCCAGCACCCGGCCGCCGCCCGCCGCACCCGTTCGGTGAAGGGAAAGTGGCCCACGATGGCTACCCGCCGGCCCGTCCCCCACTCCAGGATCACGTCCTCCGCGTTGACCTCGATGCACGCTTCCTCATCCACCTCCAGCAGCGCGTTGAACGCTGCCATGCCGATGCTGGCCTCCAGCGTGCTGGAAGAGCGCAGCCATCCGGCCAGCTCTCGCCCGCTGTGCTCCAGGAGGCGCCCGGCACGGGGGACCGGCGGGCCGCCGGGATGGGTGTCCGGGCGCAGTGTCGAGGCCAGGCCACAACGGAGTGGATGGGTATCGAGCGCCACGGCCGTCCAGAAAGCCCCCACCAACACCTGGCGGACCGGCGCGTTGGCCTGCAGACTGCTCAGCAGGGCCTCAATGGCCTTCATCTTTGCTCTCCTCGTCCCCGCATATCTCTTCCTTCCTCGTGTGACCGCCAGAGAGGTCATGCCTCAGGCAACCCCAGTATAGCACACTATGTGTGATTTGCCAATAGTTGAATTACACATAGCTGATTGACTGACAAATCCAATTCTGGACACAGATTCACGCAGATTTCCGCAGATAAAATAGGTAGGGTATAATGCCTTTCGGGACCGCGGCTTCAAGCCCTGAAACGCGGGAGATAGGAGGTGGCCTCCCCCGGTTGCGCTTTCTTGCGTTGTGTGATACACTTCACATGCCAACTACGCAAGAACGGCGCAGAATCCGTGGCGTCGCTCGCGTAGAAAAAAAAGGGACGGTGGAGCTAGCCCTTCCCCTCGCCCCGTTTCACCCCTGACCTGCCAGGACCAGGTCATAGGGGCTTGAACTGCAGCACAAAGCCGCTGCCCTGGCAAGTCAGGGAGCGGCTTTTGCCTTTCACCGGTGACCGAACCTGAAGCGGCTCGTCCAATATGTCCAAGCTTCCGTTGCCCAAGCTCGCTGAACTGGAACAGCTCCTACCTGACGCCGGCCGGCAGTATCACAGGCTCGTCCTGGTGATCGGTCCAGCCGGTTCGGGCAAGACGCCGCTGCTCAAGGAGCTGTGCCGCCGACAGAGCTTCCCCTATCTCAACGTCAACCTGGCCCTTAGCCAGCGGTTGCTTGACCTGACCACCAAGGAGCGCCCTCTGCGCGTGCGTCGCCTGCTCGACGACGTGATTGGCGAGCAGCCAGGGGACGCCGTTGTTCTGGACAACATCGAGTTGCTTTTCGACCCGGCCCTGCACCAGGACCCGCTGGCGTGCCTGCAGGCGCTCAGCCGCAACAGGACGCTCGTCGCATCCTGGGGCGGCGCCTATGCAGAGAATGTGCTGACTTACGCCGAGCCGGGACACCCAGAGTACCGCCGCTATGAACGTCCTGAAGTGATCGTCGTTGCCCTGCCGTAGGAGGAGATCGGACACATGAAGTACAAAGACCTGGTCCAGTTTGAGCCCATCGAGACCGTCGTGCAGTTGCGGGAGGCCGACGACAAGCTCGGGGCGGCCACTCTGGTCAAGACCTATGTCATCTCCGACCGCATGGCCGACCTGCTGACCCGCCTGGTGATCCCCCAGTTGCAGTTCGCCGAGCCGAAGGACAACAAGGGGCTCCTGGTCGTGGGGAACTATGGCACCGGCAAGTCGCACCTGATGTCGATGCTGTCCGCCGTGGCGGAACACGGCGACCTGGTGGCGTCCCTGACCAACGAGCTGGTCGCCAGCGCCGCCGGTGCCATCGCCGGCCAGTTCCGCGTCGTGCGCGCCGAGATCGGGGCGACGACGATGCCCCTGCGCGACATCTTGTTCGGCGAGTTGGAGATGGCGCTGGGGGGGATGGGCGTCGCTTATTCGTTCCCATCCATGAGCGAGGCGCCGAACAGCAAAGACCTGCTGGTGGCGATGATGAGCGCCTTCCACGCCAAGTACCCCGAGCAGGGGGTGCTGCTGGTCGTGGACGAGTTGCTCGACTTTCTCCGCTCCCGCCGTGATCAGGAGTTGGTGCTGGATCTGACCTTCTTACGGGAGTTGGGCGAGGCCTGTCGCCTGTCGCGATTCCGGTTCGTGGCCGGCATCCAGGAGTCGCTGTTCGACAGCCCCCGCTTCCAGTTCGTGGCCGACTCGGTGCGCCGGGTGAAGGACCGGTTCGAGCAGGTGCGCATCGCCCGCGAGGACGTGGCCTACGTCGTGGCCGAGCGGCTGCTGCGCAAGAGTGCCAAGCAGAAGGGACGCATCCGCGAGCACCTGCAGCGCTTCACGCCCTTGTACGGCACCATGGCCGAGCGGATGGACGACTTTGTGCGGCTCTTCCCGGTCCACCCGGCCTACCTGGAGGTGTTTGAGCGGGTGGTCGTGGCCGAGAAGCGGGAGGTGCTCAAGACGCTCAGCGCCGAGATGCACGCGCGCCTTGAGAGCGACGTGCCGCCCGATCAACCGGGCCTGATCGCCTACGATTCCTACTGGGCCAGGCTGCGCGAGAACCCTTCTTTCCGCAGCATCCCGGAGATTAAGAAGGTGATTGACAAGAGCCAGGTGCTGGAGGACCGGGTGCGCAACGCCTTCACCCGACCCCAGTACCGGCCGGCGGCCCTGCGCATCATCCACGCCCTCAGCGTCCACCGGCTGACCACCGGCGACATCTACGCGCCGCTGGGCGCCACCGCCGAGGAACTGCGCGACGGCCTCTGCCTTTACCTTCCTATGCCGGAGTGGGACGCCGATTTCCTCAAGACCACGGTCGAGTCCACGCTGCGGGAGATCACGCGCACCGTCAGCGGCCAGTTCATCTCGTTCAACCCCGACAACGGCCAGTATTACCTGGACTTGAAGAAAATCACTGACTTTGATGCCCAGATCGAGCAGCGGGCGGAGAGCCTGGACGCGAATCAGCTCGACCGCTACTACTTTGAGGTGCTGGCGCAGGTGATGGAGTGCGCGGAGGCCACCTACGTCCCCGGCTATCGCATCTGGCAGCACGAGGTGGAGTGGCGCGAGCGGCGCGTGACGCGCCCGGGCTACCTCTTTTTCGGCGCGCCCAACCAGCGCTCCACCGCCCAGCCGCCCCGCGAGTTCTACCTGTACGTGCTCCAGCCCTACGAGCCACCGCAGTTCACCAACGAGCGAAAACCCGAAGAGGTCTTTTTCCAGTTGGCCCGGCCGGACGAGGAGTTCGAGACCGCGCTCAAGCTGTACGCCGGCGCCCGCGAGATGGCCCAGTCGGCCTCAGGCGGCAACCGGATGCAGTACGAGAAAAAGGCCGCAGGGCACCTCAAACGGCTTCAAAAGTGGCTGCGGGAGAACGTGCTCCAGGCGATGGACGTGACCTACAAGGGCGTGACCCACCCGTTCGTCGAATGGATCAAGCATGGCGCGGCACCTGGCGCCACGGCATCGGTACGCGACCTGGTCAACGGCGTCGCTTCGGCCTGCCTGGCCACCTGCTTCGCCGAGCGGCTGCCCGATTACCCAACTTTCTCCATCCTGGTCACGCAGGCCAGCCGGGCGCAGGCGGCCCAGGAGGCGGTGCGCTGGCTTGCCGGTGGGATCAAGACCCGGCAGGGGACCGCCGTGCTCGACGCGCTGGACCTGCTGGACGACGGGCGAATCCAGGGCCGTGACTCGCGCTACGGGGGCTATTTCCTGGATCGACTGGCCCAGAAGGGCGAGGGCCAGGTGCTCAATCGCTCCGAGTTGATCGGGGGCGAGATCGACGCCGAGGCCGACCTCCGCTTCGGGTTGGAGCCGGAGTGGGTAGCCGTGGTCCTGCTGGGGCTGGTCTACACCGGCGAGATCACGCTGGCCCTCCCTGGCCGCACGATTGACGCCGGCAACCTGGACGAGGCCAGCAAGATTGATAACGCCGACCTGGCCAACTGGAAGTTCATCAGGCGGCCGAAGGGACTGCCGCGGGCTGCGCTCACCGAGCTGTTCCAGTTGCTGGATCTGCCCACCGGGCTGATCAAGGACGCCAACCAGCATACTTCAGCCGTCGAGCAACTGCAAAAGCGGGTGGCCGACGAACTGGACCGGTTGGTGCTGGTCCGGCAGAAGGCACAAGGAGGGTTGCCCGTCTGGGAGGCCAACCTGCTGGAGGGGCGCGCCAAGGCCGACCTGCTGCATCGCCTGGACGGGCACAAGACTTTTCTGGAATCACTCCAGACCTACAACACCCCCGGCAAGCTGCGCAACTTCCGCTACAGCGCCGACGAGGTGAAGGCCCAGGCGGCCGGCCGGGCGCTCGTGGGCGACCTGGAGGCGCTCGCTGAGGTGGTGGCTGCGGTCCAGCCGCTGACCGCCTACCTGGGCGTGGCCATGGCCGTGCTCCCTTCGACAGGCTCAGGGCAGGCTCCTTCGACAGGCTCAGGGCAGGCTCCTGCGGTGAGCCCAGCCGAACCGCCCGCCGGTCACGAATGGCCGCACAAAGTGAAGGCGTTGCAGGCAGAGCAACTAGTCCAACTGCGGAACTCTAAGAACTGGCGCCAGCCCACGCTGCGCGCGTCCCTGAGCGGCGCGCTGGAGAACCTGAAGAGCGAATACATCCAGGTCTACCTGCACCTGCACCGCCGCGCGCGGCTCAACGCCGCCGAGGACGACCGCAAGAAGCAGTTGATGGGCGACCCGCACCACAAGCAGTTGACCACGCTGGCAGCGATCGACTTCCTGCCGGTGGCTGACCTGAGGGATTGGGAGAGCGATCTGGCTGCCCTGCGCCCCTGTTATGCCATCGGCGCTTCAGAGCTGAAGGAACATCCCCTGTGCCCCAACTGCGGCTACCGCCCGGTCGAAGAACCGGTGCAAAAGCCCGCCCAGGCCGTGCTCGACGAGCAGGAGGAGAAGCTGGGCCAGCTTCACGCCGGCTGGACCAACGCGCTGCTGACCAACCTGCGCCAGGAGGCGACCCAGGCCAACGTCGCATTGATGACGCCAGATCAGCAAAAGCTCGTCCAGGCTTTCCTGGACGCGGGTGCGCTGCCGGAGAAGGTGGGCTACGACTTTGTGCAGACAGTCAAGGAGGCGCTCACCGGCCTGGAGCGGGTGGCCGTGCCGCCGGAGGACATTCTGATGGCGCTGACGGAAGGAGGGATGCCCTGCACGGTGCAGGAGCTCCTGGCCCGCTTCCGCAGCTTCGTGGAAAAGCGGACCGAGGGCAAGGATCCCAACAAGGTACGGATTGTGGTGGAGTGGTAAAGGATATTCCAATGCTTAACATTGACACGGTACAGAAGAACATCTTCCCAGGAGCACACGACTCCATCTGGCAGGCGTTTCCCTGGCACGGCGGGGCAGCCAGCCCACACTCGTCACAGGCGCTGGCGGTGAGCGTGTTCGGCACGCTCGCCGTACACCCCGAGTGCCAGGTGCTGGTCGCCGAGACGCTCCACTTGATGTTTGATTGGGACCCTCAAGGCGACGGCGAATGGCGTGTGGAACTTGAGAGAGATCTGCCGCGCAGCCTGCTGGGAGAGCGACGACCGACCCAGGTAGACGTACTTTTGCAGAACAAGACCAGCGCCGTGCTGCTGGAATGCAAATTCACCGAGGCCGGCGGCGGCCCATGTTCTCAGACCAAGCCTCTATCGTCAGGTAAGCACAAGGGGCTGATCCAGTGTGACGGCAACTACCGGGAACAGACCAACCCCGTTAACGGGAAGACCGCCCGCTGTGCCCTGACTGCGAAAGGGATCCGCTACTGGAAGTACGTTCCCAGGTATTTCGACCTGGATGCACATGTGGATCACGAACCCTGCCCCTTCTCCGGGCCGGCCTACCAGTACATGCGCAACACCCTGGCAGCTGGACAGTGGGCCAGGGATCACGATCAGGAGCGTGCTGCCTTTGGCTTGATCTACGTCGAAGGAGAGTCGTTCTCCGTGGCCGGCGAGGTGGCCGATCCCCAGAGCGAGTGGGGGCAGTTCGTCGCGCGTCTGCGTTCTGATGCTCCAGTGGCGGTCCAGGCGGTTTCCTACCAGCGTCTACTGGAGACCTGGTGCCAGCATTTCCCAGAGGACGAGAGCCTGGCCCGCTTGGCCGAGTGGTTTGCTGAGCGAGTGTCCAATGTTGAGCGAACACTCCGCCCCGACGTATCAGTGGCGTAGCCGAAGGGTGACTGGGGGGGACCCTAACAAGGTGCGGATTGTGATTGAGTGGTAGCCAGGAGGCATCGAGTGAGACGCTACGCATCTCGTGACGATAGATCATATGCAGTTGAAGTCATCCCCGGATGGCTTGAGTGGGCTGAACGACAGGATGCAGCGGGGGCCTACATGGCCACGTGGATGGCTTTCAACGCGATCTACGTGACCGAGTACAATCGGCCATACGCCACCGTCAAGAAAAAAGCAGACGGCACCAAGAAGTTTGTCAACCGCTACGGACATGGCTGTCAGATGATTGACGTGAGGACTGCCAGTGAACGCGGTATGATCCAGCACGCGCTGGAGAAATTGCCAGCCGAGTTCAAGAAGAAGCTGATCACTCTGCCGTCGTCCCGAGGCGACGACACTTGTCTTGGCTTCTTTGCCCACCGTGTGCCGGTCTGGAAAGCGATCGAGATCAAGCGAGATGCCTTGGGGCAGCCAATCCAGGGTGTCGTCAATGTCCGGGAGACGGTGTCCAACAAGTATCCTCGTTGGGTTCCAGTTGACTTGAAAGCACTCGAGACCTTTTTGAATCAACATAGAACCGGCGCTGATCCCGATGTGCCGGATCGGTTGATAGAGCAGTTGGGCGATGTGCTCTATACTGTGCGCAACAACTTGTTCCACGGCTGCAAAGGGCCAGAGGACTCTAACGATACCAAAGTTCTGCAAAACGCTCTGAAAATGCTGCGTACCATCGTGGAATTCTACATTGATTGGGTCGATGAACCGACGACAAAAACCACCACATCGGAGAGTAGCCAATGACCCACCAACCCGAACTCCTTCCCGACCAACCCTCCCCCGACCAGGCCGCCCGCGACGCCGAGCGCGCCGAGTACCTGGAGCGGCTGCGCGAGAAGCTGAAGGATCCCGACTTCCGCGCCATTGAGGGCTTCCCCATTGGCGAGGACGAGGATATCCTGGCCCTCTCCGATCCGCCGTACTACACTGCCTGCCCTAACCCCTTTCTGCCCGAGATTATCGAGCGCTGGCAGGCCGAGCGCGCCCAACTGCGCGAGGAACTGGGCCTGCCCGACGACAGCGCCGACAACGGGAACGGCGGCGAACCCGTATACCACCGGGAACCCTTTGCGGCCGACGTGTCTGAGGGCAAGAACCACCCCCTATACAGAGCTCACGGCTACCACACCAAAGTACCTCACAAGGCGGTGATGCGCTACATTCTGCACTATACCGATCCCGGCGATGTCGTCTTTGACGGCTTTTGCGGCACTGGTATGACCGGCGTGGCTGCCCAGCTTTGCGATCACCAAAAGGCTGTGGAGAGTCTTGGCTATAAGGTGAAGAAAGATGGTACTGTTCTGGACGAGCACGGTCAGAACATCTCTCGTCTAGGTACACGTCGAACTGTCTTAGTTGACCTCTCCCCTGCCGCTACCTTTATTGCCTACAACTTCAACACCCCTTCGGAGGTGGCTGTCTTCGAGCGGGATGCAAAGCGGGTACTTGGGGAGGTGGAGAAAGAGTGTGGCTGGATGTATCTGACCTTGCATAAGCCGGATTCCAGCCAGATTGATGGGGCAAGATCTTTTCTCGATACTACAGACTCGGAGCTCGCGGAAAAGGGTTCAGGTCTTCCCTGGGGCCGCATTAACTACACCGTGTGGTCCGATGTGTTTGTGTGTCCAGAGTGTGCAGGGGAGATTGTCTTTTGGGATGAAGCTGTTGACAAGAGTACGTGGCAAGTGAGGAAGCGTTTTTCGTGTCCGCACTGCAGAGTTGCAGTCACTAAGACGGACCTGGAACGAGTCCTCGAGACCCGACTGGATCGTGAACTTGGCGAGCCTATTCGTCAAGCTAAGCAAGTTCCAGTTCTAATTCACTACCTAGTGGGCAGGGAGCGCTATCTGAAAACGCCTGATGCCTTTGATCTTGCCCTCATTCACAAGATTGAGGAGAAAGATATTCCCTGGCGAGTGCCTACTGATCAACTACCAGATGGCTACAACACTCGTCAGCCTGTAGAGAGTCATAACATCACTCGCGTGCATCACTTCTACACCCGACGCAATCTTTGGTCGCTAGCTGCATATGCAAGCAGGCTGGGACTACCTCGGAAGTTTGTGAACGTCACCTCTACGGCCATGGTTATCACCAAAATGTATCGCTTCCGATCGCAGAACAGAAGCCTGGGAGCTGGCGGGGGGCCATTGACTGGGACGTTGTACATACCTTCACTGAGCAAAGAAATCCCCATACTGAAGACTCTGCGCGAACATATTTCCAAGATGGCTAGGCTTAGGAGCCTACTCCAAGAGAGAGGATTGAATCTGATAGGAACAGGCTCTCACACGCAGGTGCATGGAATCTCCGATGGAAGCGTAGACTATATCTTCACTGATCCCCCCTTCGGTGGCAATCTGATGTATTCTGAATTGAATTATCTGTGGGAATCATGGCTTCGCGTCTTCACCAACAATGAGCCTGAAGCAATCGTTAACAACGTTCGGAGAAAAGCACTTCTGGACTATCAGGATTTGATGGTGCAATGTTTCAGGGAGTCCTACAGAATTCTCAAGCCTGGCCGCTGGATGACTGTTGAGTTTCATAACTCTCAAAACGCTATCTGGAACGCGATCCAAGAGGCAATACTGCGCGCCGGTTTCATGATTGCCGACGTACGCACATTGGACAAGAAGCAAGGTTCCTTCAAGCAAGTGACTACATCTGCCGCAGTCAAGCAGGATCTCATCATATCTGCCTACAAACCCCGCACTGGCTTCGAGCGCCGCTTCCTGGAGCAGGCCGGCCGCGCGGAGGGGGCCTGGGATTTCGTCCGCCAGCACCTGGAGCAGTTGCCCATCGTCGTCGAACAGGACGGCGCGCTGGAAGTCGTCGCCGAGCGGCAGGCCTACCTGCTCTACGACCGCATGGTCGCCTTCCACATCCAGCGCGGCTTCAGCGTGCCCTTAGGCGCCGCCGAGTTCTACGCCGGGCTCAAGCAGCGCTTCCCGGAGCGGGACGGTATGTACTTCCTGCCGCAACAAGTCGCCGAGTACGACCGGCGGCGGATGCAAGTCAGCAAGGTGGAGCAGCTTGCGCTCTTCGTCACCGACGAGAAGTCGGCCATCCAGTGGCTGCGCCGTGAGCTGGACCCGGCCACCGGCTCCGGCCCCCAGACCTATCAGGACCTCCAGCCCAGGTTCCTGCGTGAACTGCACAAGGCTCGCCACGAGGATCTGCCAGAACTGAGCGACGTGCTGGCCCAGAGCTTTCTCAAGGACGAGCGGGATCGCTGGTACGTGCCCGACCCGGCCCGCCAGGAGGACCTGGAGAAGCTGCGCGAGCGGTCGCTCCTGCGCGAGTTCCAGGAGTACGCCCAGGGCAAGGGGCGGCTGCGGGTCTTCCGCACCGAGGCGGTGCGGGCCGGGTTCAAGCACGCCTGGCACGAGCGGGACTATCGGCTCATCGTCAAGGTGGCCGAGCGGCTGCCGGAGTCGGTGCTGCAGGAGGACGCGGGCCTGCTGATGTACTACGACAACGCGCTGATGCGGGCAGAGTCGGAGCCGGAGCAGAGAAGGTTGGTGTAGGCATCTGATGAGGCGCAAACCGTCTCGGATGAAGCGGAAAACAACGTGCTCATCGTCGAGGTGGCCGAGCGGCTGCCAGGATCGGTGCGGGGTGTAGAATTGGCCACTGATGCTCTGTGTATAGAATGTGACGTAATTGGACCGTTCCTGTACACGCAACCCAAGTAATGCCTCCATGGTCGGTGAATCCCTGAACAGTCACTCGTGAGGTCAATCGCTGGTTGCGGCAGAGCAGGCTGGCGTAGGTGATGATGGATAGCATCCAGGCTAAACGTGAGACTCTGAAAGAGTGGGAATCCTGGCTCGTCCCACAGGTCCGCCGGGTCGAGTTGCTGGCCGAGATTCCCATCACCACCGAAGAGTGTGCCCAATTGGGCAAAGTCATCGGTCTACGTGTGAAATCTCTGAGCCGTGGACAAGCTCTGAGGCTGTTGCAGTCCGAGTACCCTTGTGTTTTTGCTGTCTATCTAGTGGCGCAAGGTGTGTACGGCTACCAGGGTGGCGACTATTGGAGCGAGGTCGTCCAGGCTACTGGGCTAAGCAGCGGCTCCACCTGGCAGATCGGCCAGACCTTTGAGAAGATCCTGGAGGATCTGGGCCTGCCGCTGTTCTACGATATGCGGGCCGAAAAGGCACACCGCTACGTTAGCCTCATCCTGGCCCACGGCGGTATCCCCAACTACTGCCTGCCCGATTTCTTCAACAACATGTTGCAGCCATCCGTCCTGCGCGTGCAGTACGCCGATATGTCGGCCGCGGAGCTGATCGACGAGTGGCGCTGGCGCTCCAGCGTTCAGTACTTTACCGACAAGCCGGTGATCCGCTTCCTGGCCTACGGCGGCCACGTGGCCGAGGACTTTGTCCAGCGTTGCCGAGAGGTGGCCAGGGAGTACCTGGACTCCGGGATCGTGCCCGATGCCGAAGAGGTCGGGCTCCCGGAGCGGGTGGTGAGCGCCTACCGGCAGTGGATCGCGGAGCAAAGCGCCGACCAGGTGCGGCGTGCATCGGCCGACCGGTGGCGTCTGCGCAAGCCAGAGGTGTTGGTTGACCCGTGGGGAGAGGGCGTGATCCTCGATTTGCCTCCACAACAGGTGCCGGCCACTATGGTCCAGGCCGACTTTGCCTGGCAGGTGACGGCTGGTGAGGAGGCATACACTGTCCCCGTCCGCGTGCGTCGGACCGGCATCGACCTGAAGACCAATCCCGAGTCGCTCTCCTTGAGCCAGCCGGCCGAAATGTACGCGGTCTCCTTGTTGGTAGACGGTCAGGCCAAACACACCTGGCGCTACCGGGGAGTGGACGACGAACATCCTCTACTCGCCTTCGACCCAGAACGGTTCACCCTGCTTTCGTGGCAGCACTCCCTCCCGGCGCGCCGCCTGGGGTTGCTCTATCCTGCGTGGTCTGAACTGCAAGTCGAAGAAGCTAATTCTCTGGAAGAGTTGCCACGCCTGCCCTGGGGCTGGGCGGACTTTTGCGGGCAGATATGGGATCTCAGCCACGCCACCCGCCTCACCTTGCTGAGAGACGGGGAGACGGTTCTGACTGTGCCGCTGCGACCGGACGAGTCCTCCAATCGTCCTCACTTGATAGGTGGGCAACTTCTCTTGCCGGAAGCATCCACCGTCCGTGCACCAGTCTACGTCGGTCCTCCTCCCGATGTACGAATACCTTTCACTGGCCGGAGGAGCCTGGGCGAGGAGTTGGGTCGCTGGCGGCTGACGGTGCGCAACAAATGGCCGGCCCTCCCCGAACTGCACACCACGATGACACTGGCCGAGTTGCGCCCGCATTTGACAATCGGCGAGCAGCACGCCGACCTGCCGTTGAGCCTGCCGTCCCTGTTGGGCGAGGCCCCTTGTGGCAACTTTGCCGTGCGGCTGCGCGGGCCACTGGGACGTGACGCTGAGTTCACCCTGCGATTGCTGCCACACTTGCAGATCACGGGCCACGAGACCCTGTACTTGCCCCGCAGACCAAGTGGTCCCCAGCCCGTGAAGCTTTTGGTCGAAATCCCGCCCGGCGATAGCCTCGAGTGTCAGAGTCAGGAAAATGAATGTCGCATCCTGAGCGTGGAGCGTCGTCAGGACAATTGGATGTACGAGGTCCAAGTTGCTCCCGACGTGGCGAGGGTAGAGCTGACGGTTGTGCATTCCTTGTCCGGTGGCGACTCCGTACGTGTACCTGTCCCGGTCTCTATCCGCCGTCTCCGCTGGGCACTGGTGGGAGAGCGGGAAGGGCCAAGCCGGAAAGTGTGGACGGGACGTGTCATCGAGCATCCGGTTGACGCGTTGCTTCAACTCCGGTCTCCCTTTCTGCTGGTCAGATTGCCCTTGCGCGAGGGAAAACAGGCCCGCCTGGGGCTTTGCCTCTCGAACGTGGACGATGTCGAACTACAGGTAACAGACCTGGCTTCGCTGCCCCGAGGACAACAGCTATGGCGCTTCGACCTGGCAGCCTTTCTGGACACCATCCGAGCCAGCCAGTCGCCGGTCTTGCGTTTGGAACTCGTCGTGTGGGACCTGCCTGGACGACACGGCTCCTTACGCTTACCCATTCTCAGTTTGACCCAGACGTTAGTGGTTGAGAATGTTGTTCTGGAAATTCATCGGGTTGACGATCGCGCAGACTTGGCGCTGAGGTGGCACGAACCGGCTCCTTTGAAAAATCGCCGCGCGCGTTTTTGGCCGCTATGGAGACCTTGGGATCATTTCGTCGAGAAACCCATCCCCGACGATGCCGAGGGGGAGCTTTCCTGCCAGGTTATTGCAGACGAGATGCGTCCAGGCAAGTATCGTGTGGAATTTCTCGTCGTGGATCCGTGGGTGACACCGTCCGCACCTGAGACACCGCCGGAAGAGTTCCCCTGCACTGCTGACATCGAGTTGATCTCACCTGACACACAACTGCAGGTTCTCGACACCAGACTCCAGAATGAGGGACGGTGCTTTGACATTCTCCTGGAACGGGCGTTTGTCTGCTACGACGCAGGCGTCCCTCAAAAGGCTCAATCGGACTGGCAGTGGTGCTTTGAACACCTGGACGAGGGCAGTATTCCCCAGATTCTGGCCCTGGTCGGGCTGGTGCAAGCCGCCGGCGACCCGGCCACGCAGATGGCCTTGCGACTAAAGATGTGTGCCGCCGGCCGGATAGAGCGGTTGCGACGCGCACGCAGCCAGGGCGAGGTCTCGCCGGATCACTTTCGGCGCTATCTGGCTAACCTGCCCAGATCAAGCCTGTTGCCCCAGAACACGTGCCAACAGTTGCTGTTGGTTGAAGATGAGACTGCGCGTCTGTACGCAGTGCAGCAACTGATCCGGCGGGGAGAGGTGCTGGGATTGGACACAGTGCTGGAGTGGATTGAGGGCGCCACGCTCTCCGACGCCGACGCTATTGCGCTGCTGGCGCTGAATCCCAACCTCGCCATAGAACGCCTTCAGAAACAAGCAGATGGCCTGACTGCCCGCCGCCTGCTGGATGGCCTAAACCGAGCTGTGGCGCCGGAAGAGATCGTACGGGTGGAAGATTGGGTGCATTGCGACGTTGGCTGGGGACGCATCGAACGCATCGAGAATCCCCATACCCGCGCCGAGGTCAAGTGGATCGCGGGAAAACGAAGCCATTATCAACTCCACGTCACGTTGCGCCCCGACGTATCTCCTGAACCGATCACCATTGATCTGGCGTCAGCCTCGGCGCGTTTCCTGGAGCCTGGCCGGGTCTTTGCTTGCGCGAAGTGCGAGAGGTTCTCAACGCAGCGTAAAGGTGACCTGCGACTGCACTTTCAGCAGGCACACCCCATTCGGAGCAAGAAGGAAGCCGAACGTGGTACGATCAAATATCGCTTCGAAGAGGAACCTGTCTCGCTGCAATTGTTGGAGTTCACCTCGGAAGAGCCACACAATCAACTGCTCTGATCCAATGCAGAGAAGGGAAATCTATGGCCGGACAACTCCATCCCTTACATACCACCGCCCTCATCCGCGATAGCTACCTGCGTTACCTGAAAACCATCTACCCCTTCCAGGAACAGGATCTGCGCGACCAGTTCTGGCGGGCATTGGAAACGCCCGACCTGCTGGTCAAAGGCCCACTGCTGGAGGCATCCCCTCCCTTCCAGAATGGGCGCAGCATTCGGGAACTGATCGAGGTTGGTGTACTGCATCCAGCGTTCCGCACCCTCTGCTCGGACACGCTTCCCCTGGAACGCCCCTTGTATCTGCACCAGGAGCAGGGCGTGGACAAGGTGGTGCGCGGAGGACGCAATGTGATCATCGCTACCGGCACCGGCAGTGGCAAGACCGAGGCCTTTCTCATCCCCATCCTGGATCACCTGCTGCGCGAGGGTGATGCTGGTACACTCAGCCAAGCAGGCGTGAGAGCGATGCTGCTCTACCCGATGAACGCACTGGCGAACGATCAACTCAAGCGACTGCGCCGCGTGCTGGGTCACTCTCCTTCCATCACCTTCGGCCGCTACACCGGCGAGACCGAGGAAACCGAAAGCCGTGCTGAGGATCGCTTCCGAGATCAGTTTCCCCGCGAACCCCGGTTGGACAACGAATTGATCAGCCGGGAGCGCATGCGCCAGACGCCGCCTCACATTCTGCTCACCAACTATGCCATGCTAGAATACCTGCTCCTCCGCCCCCAGGACTGCGAGTTCTTCGACGACGATACGGGGCAGCACTGGCGTTTTATTGTATTGGACGAAGCCCACGTCTACGACGGCGCTTCTGGCATTGAGATCGCCATGCTGCTGCGGCGTCTGAAGGATCGCGTGGTACGCAGCGAACCGGGCCGCTTGCGTTGCATCGCTACCAGCGCCACCCTGGGCCGGGGGCAGGAGGACTTTCCTGCCGTGACCGGGTTTGCCGCCGCGATCTTTGGCGAGCGCTTCGAGTGGATGGACGACGATGCCGCTTCGGGCGAAGCCGAAGCGCCTTCGCTTACAGAACGACAGGACGTGGTAGCGGCGACGCGCCTTCCTATGGCCGCGATGGGCACGCCGTGGGGCGAGTCCACTCCCGAACTCTACACGGCGTTACAGCGGGCTTTGTCCCCTGGTGATGCAGTTCCTAGTGGCGCGATTGACACACTGGCCGGGGTGGCCGCTCAGCATGGTGTGCCTGCGGCCATCGTCGAGGATGCGCGACAGAGCGCGGCTCAAGCCCAAGGACAAGAGGCTGTTAATCGCTTCCTGTACTTTTTGCTGCGCGGCGACGAGCGCTTGCGCGTGCTTCAAGACAGGCTGGCCGAGAAACCGCATTTCCTGCGCAATCTGGCCCCTGATCTCTTTCCCGGTCGAGAGGATGCAGACGAGCGGCTGATCAATTTGGTCAACCTGGCCGTGCGCGCCAAACCAGACCCCGATAGTCTCTCCCTGTTGCCGGCTCGTTACCACGTCTTTGCCCGGGCGCTGGAGGGTGCTTTTGCCTGTCTCAACGCTGCTGCCCACGAGGGCGCGGATGGCGATCCTCCACGCCTGTTTCTGACTCGCCGGGAGGAATGTCCGCACTGCGGTTCCCAGGTGGTCGAGTTGGCGACCTGCGTCCGCTGTGGCGCGTCCTACGTCGTGGGCCGTCTGGTGCACAGCCAGGATGGTGACCGGAGAGTGTTTCTGCGCCACCTGACCGGCCAACCGGACGATCCGCGTGGCGAGAGGGCGTACTTTCTTTTGACTGACCAGACCGCCGGACTGGACGAGGACGAGGCAGTCGCCACTGGCGAAGACCTGGAGACAATCGCTGAAGACGAATGCGAGCCTTACACTCTCTGTCTGGATTGCGGCGCTATTGCGCCGGGCATCGGGGCGGATACAGAATGTGACTGTGAGCCATCCGTTCCGAAAGTGATCCTGCGACGGGTAGACCTCCAGGACAAGCCCGAGTTGCGACGCTGTGTCTCCTGTGGCGCGCGCAGCAACACCGGGATCGTCTATCGCTTCCTGACCGGCCGGGATGCCCCGGTCAGCGTGCTGGCCACTGCGCTGTACCAGACCTTGCCCCCTTCGAGTGAGGAAGATATGGAGGATTTGCCCGGACAGGGACGCAAGCTGCTGGCCTTCTCAGACAGCCGGCAGGATGCAGCCTTCTTTGCTCCCTACCTGGAGCGCACCTACCGGCAGGTGCTGCGCCGCCGGCTGATCCTGAAGACGCTTCTCGAAGATTCCGCCGGGCACGAGGGGCGCTTGCGGCTGCAGGATCTGGTCGGACGGTTGCAGCGCCAGGCCGAGGAGGCTGGCCTTTTCACACAACGCCAGAGCTACGACGAGCGCCAACAGCTCATGGCCACCTGGCTCATGCAAGAGCTGATCGCCTGGGACCGCCGTATCAGCCTGGAGGGACTGGGACTGCTCAAATTCCGCCTGGTGCGTCCCGCGCGGTGGCATCCTCCCCAGCCACTCTTGGAACCTCCCTGGAATCTAACCCCTGACGAGGCCTGGCAACTGCTCGCGTTGCTCGTGGACACCCTGCGTCACCAGGGCGCGGTTACCTTTCCAGACAACGTGGACCCACGCGATGAAGCATTTGCCCCGCGCAATCGAGAGTTGTTCATGCGGGGGGATCGGGCTGACGCCAGGAACGGCATCTTTAGCTGGGCCCCAACGCGGGGAAACAACCGCCGCCTGGACATCCTGACCCGCCTGCTGGCACGCACCACAGACCTGCCGGAGGAGGAACATCAGGCGGTGGCCGCCGAAACGTTGAAGGGAATCTGGCAGCATTTGACTACCTCCGGTTCAGTGTGGCGCGACCATCTGCCCAGCGAGAACCGTCGGCGGGTAGGGGTGGTCCATCGCCTCAGCCATCACTACTGGGAAGTGGTACCGCTCGTCGAGGCTGCTGAAAGCGTCTACCGGTGCAACCGTTGCCGAAGCCTCTCTCACACCAACGTGCGCGGTATCTGTCCTGCCTATCGTTGCGATGGCACTCTGGAGCCAATAGACGCGGCCGCGCCTGGCTGGGCGCAGAATCACTATCGCCACCTGTATCAGGTACTTGAACCTATCCCCCTCAGCGCTGAAGAGCACACGGCCCAGTGGACCAGTCCAGCAGCCGCGGCTATCCAGGAAAAGTTTGTGCGCGGTGAGTTGAACGCACTCAGTTGTTCCACCACCTTCGAACTGGGTGTAGACGTGGGCGAACTGCAGGCCGTGCTGATGCGCAACGTGCCGCCGACGACAGCCAATTACGTGCAGCGCGCTGGACGGGCCGGACGGCGTACCGACTCGGCCGCCTTTGCCCTCACCTACGCCCAGCGCCGGTCTCACGATCTCACCCACTACGCTCACCCTGAGCGCATCGTCGCTGGTCGTATTCGCCCTCCGGCGGTGGTGGTCACCAACGAGAAAATTGTGCGCCGCCACACCCATTCGGTGTTGTTTGCGGCCTTCTTCCGCTGGGCGGTCCGGGAGCGCGACAGACAGTTTCGTAACGTCGGCGCCTTCTTTGCCCCAGACGAGCCTGGCCCGACAGGGCCGGACTTGCTTCGAGAGTACGTCAAGGCCCGTCCCCCACAAGTACGACAGGCTCTGCAACGCATCGTTCCTGATAGCCTGCAGGATGAGCTGAGCATCGCCGATTGGGGCTGGTTGCCCAACTTGTGGAATGACGAAGGAGATGGTATCCTTGACCGCGCGATCCAGGAGGTGACGAGTGATCTGACACTTTTGCACCAATTGGAGGAAGAAGCAGCAGCAGAGCGCAACTACGGGCGGAGCCAGCACTTTCAGCGGGTGGCCAGGACGGTGCGCGGCCGCAACCTGCTTGGCTTCCTGGGCTCCCGCAACGTACTGCCCAAGTATGGCTTTCCCACCGATGTCGTCGAACTCAGGACGAACCATCTGCCGGTAGCGCAGGCAGGGCGCATTGAGCTTCAGCGTGACCTGCGTATCGCCATCTCCGAATACGCGCCGGGCGGCGAGGTCGTGGCGGCCAAGCACATCTGGGTCAGCGGCGGGCTGAATAAACGGCCCGACCGAGATTGGCCGACCTTCCACTACGCCGTCTGCCCGGAGTGCCATCGTTTCCATCGTTCGGCGACTCCCATTGACGGGCCTTGTTCTTGTGGCGGCAACCTGTTCGGCTGGCCAAAGCTCTATGGCGAGTTTATCATCCCCGAGTTTGGGTTCATCGTGGCAGACTCTCCACGGCCCTCGGGGGAAGCCCGCCCGCAACGTCTCTATTCCTCGCGGGTCTACTTTGCCGAATACGCCGCGCCGGAGGGAAAAGAATCCTCTGAACCGCAGCCTGAACCGCTTCTCTCTAGTGCACAAGTGCAGATATGGAAACATTATTCTCGCTACGGCAAGCTTGCTTTGGTGAACTCGGGGCCGCAAAATCGAGGTTTCCGTATCTGTTACACTTGCGGCTTCGCCAAGCCTGCACCAGAACAACCTACGGGGCGCCGTCAGCGCACTTCGCACACTCACGACAATCCGCGCACGGGCAAGAAGTGCCGGGGCAAGCTCTACACCCGTCACCTGGGGCACGAGTTCATCACTGACGTCCTGGAGCTGCGCTTCCAAGGTCTCTTGGCATCAACGATCGACTACGAACTATGGCTCTCGGTGCTCTATGCCCTGTTGGAAGGAGCCAGCGAGACCCTCGGCATCCGGCGGGATGACCTGGATGGCACCCTCTACCGCTACAGCGCTGGCATCGCGCCGGCCGTGGTGCTCTACGACAACGTGCCAGGCGGCGCCGGTCACGTCCGCCGTATTTCCGACGAAATGGAAGATGTATTCGTGGCTGCCTGGGAGCGAGTGGACGGATGCGAGTGCGGTGAAGAGACCAGTTGCTACGAGTGTCTGCGTAATTTCCGCAACCAGCCCTACCACGATCTTTTGAGGCGGGGCTTGGCGCGCGATTTCCTGTCCAGCCTGCTACAGGCGACAGGCGTCCCGACGAAAAGCGAGGCTTGATATGGCTCGAATGTATCCCCAACCGATGCGCCCGGACACGCGCAGTCACGCCGAGCGCAAACTGTACACGGCGTTCCAGCGCCAGTTGCCGGACGACTTTGCCGTCTTCCACTCCGTCTGCTGGCAGGTGCGCGATACGAGGTCCGGCGTACGCGATGGAGAGGCCGACTTTGTCGTCGCCCATCCCGACTTTGGCATCCTCCTGGTGGAGGTCAAGGGTGGTCGTATCCGCTACGAGGGCCAAACAGGAGAGTGGTTCAGCAACGACAACCCCATCAAGGACCCTTTCCAGCAAGGCCGTGATGGCAAATACAGCCTGCTGGAGAAGATGAAGGAGCTGCCCTACTGGCGCGATCGCTGGATCACCATGGGCTACACAGCCGCCTTCCCCGACGTGGCGGTTAAGCGCGACCTGCGTCTCGACGCCCCGCGCGAGTTGATCCTCGACGGTTCCGACATGGCGGATCTGGAGGCCTGGGTGAATCAGGCGCTTCAGTACTTGCGGGACCGCAGGCCAGACGATCATCCGCTGGCGAAACGGGGGGTCGAGGAATTGATCTCGAATCTGAGCCCATCGTGGAACCTGCAGCCCTTGCTATCGACAGAGATCGAGGAAGAGAGGCGGGAGCTGGCCCGGCTGACCGAGGAGCAGTTCATCATGCTGAACTTCCTGGGTCGCCACCGGCGGGTGGCCATCAGCGGCTGCGCGGGCTCTGGCAAGACGACGCTGGCCGTCGAAAAGGGAAGGCGATTGGCTGAACAGGGATTCCGCGTCCTGCTCACTTGCTTCAACGTCAACCTGGCCGAGTTCTTAGGCAGCAACGAGACGTTGCCCAGGCGTCTTGAGGTGGCTAACTTCCACAAGTTGGCCCAAGACCTTGTTCGCAAGGCGGGTCTGGCCCACTCCGGGCCTCGTGATGACCGCTACTTTGACGATGTCTTACCAGAGTTGATGATGGAGGCCATAGACCGGCTGGGAACGCAGTACGACGCGATCATCGTGGACGAGGGCCAGGATTTCCACGACAACTGGTGGGTGCCACTGCAGTGCCTCCTGCATGACCCTGACCAGGGCATTTTCTACGTCTTCTTTGACGACAACCAGAACCTCTACCGCACGGCGCAGAACATTCCTCTGGAGCTCGCGCCTTTCCCCTTGACCCGCAACTGCCGCAACACGCAGCGCATCCATCGGGTAGTGATGCAGTTCTATCAATCGGATCAGACGCCATTGGCGCAGGGACCTCTGGGACGGCCGGTCGAGGTTCGCGCCTACGCCTACCTGGGCGGGCTCAAGCGAGCCTTGCGCCGGGTGCTTCACCGGCTGGTGGTGGAAGAAGACGTGCCAACAGAAGACATCGTCATACTCACGCCCAAGCGGCGGGAGCGCAGCAAGCTGTGGGGGCTAGGGCCGGTGGGTAACTTTACGCTCACCGATCAATGGTCCGCCGGCAGCGGCGAGATATTCTGCTCTACGGTCCACTCCTTCAAAGGGCTGGAAAGTCCCGTCGTCATCCTGGCGGAGATCGAGCCCTCCGCTGCTCGGGACCTGGAGACCGTTCTCTACGTCGGATGTTCCCGGGCGTGTAACCACCTGATCGTGCTGGCTTCGGCCGGCCTGCCGGAAGATGTGCAGCGGAGGCTGGCGTCGGGCCGGAGTCACGAACTGGCTTCGACACGCTAGTCGAGGAGAGGCTCACTTGACACCCAACTGGCGCGACTACATCCTGCAACACTTCCGCGAGCCGACTTACCGACTGACGCTGGTGGCCGATCCCGATGGCCTCATGCTGGAGGAAGAACTGCTGGCTGCCATCCGGCAGAACGGCTTCGATTTGCTCCCCTTCGAAGACCCTATCGCCTTCCGTTACGCCTATGAGTCCGGCTACCGCCAACGCTGGGACGAAGGCCAGGACACCGACCTGGTCGTGATCCTGCGCTCACCCGAGGCCAGTCTGCACTCCCTGCCCTATGATCTGTTGCAGAGCGGCAGGGCGCTTAGCTTTTGCCTGCCCGATCTGTTCCCCAACTTGAGCTACCCCGTGGTCAGCGATCTGGATCCCGTCTATCTGCAACCGCTCTACGAGGCGTATCAACGATACGCCGGGCCAGAGATGGGGGATCGGGCCAGCGCGCTATTCGTGCTCAAGCACGTATTCGGCGTCGTGCCCGACACGATCAGGACGCCGGCCGACTTGCTAAAGCTGCTTCTGTCGCGCCACGCGCGGGGGGGACGGGTGCCACACCGCCTCGACACGCTGCTGCTCAAGTCGCTTCGCCGCAACCGCATGTTCGGCACTTGGCCACTGGAGGCATTGCTGCACAGCGCGGCCGATTTCTTTGCCTTCCTGGAAGGACGATGGACCAGCTACCTGGCGACCCAACAGCCAGCCGAGGCGCTGGCCCGAGAGCCAGGGCCAGCCTACGCCGTTAGCGATCTCCTGCCCTTCGACGAGCCGGATGTCCGCGCCTACGTGGGCACGCTGTTCCTGGAGGGGAAGCTGAGACCGGTCTCGCTGCCTGAGGGCTGGACCGTCGAGGGATGGGCCCAGGTGGGCGTCGAGTTTGACGAGCAATCGTTTGAACTGCGACGCTTCGCCGCGTTGCTGGAGCACCTGGAGCGCGAGATCCCCACCGCCCACGCGACCCACAAGGATTGGATGGAGTTCGCAGGCCGGTGGGCCGAACTGACGGTGATGCGCCACCGCCTCGTTCCCAATCTGGCGGACGAGAAACATCCCAACGCAGAGATGGCTGAACGATACAGGGCCTTGCACCTCGGGGTGGAGGAGCGATTTGCCAATTGGATGATTATGCGCTATCATACCCTGCATAGTCTGCCCTTCCTGCCCGCACCAGCGATGGTCCATCGCATCCCCGACCACATGGCTGCCTATCGCAGCCAGCATCCCGAATCTCGTCTGGCACTGGTGATCGTGGATGGGCTGGCCCTGGATCAATGGCTCGTCATCCGTGACGTCTGGGCCAAAGAGGCACACGACTGGATGGTGCGTGAAGGCACCGTCTTTGCGTGGGTGCCGACGTTGACGCCCATCTCGCGCCAGGCGACCTTCGCTGGCACCACACCACAGTTCTTTCCCGGTTCGTGGCAGACCACGGGGCAAGAACCGTCGCATTGGCAGCACTTCTGGCGCGAGCGGGGCCTTCATCCGGCGGCCGTCGGCTACCTGCGAAATCTGGGGGTGAAGGACCTCAAACCCGGTGAGTATGATGAGAACAGCCTCCTTCCAGACGGCGAGGCGACGCTGGAGGCGGAACTCGGCGATCTACTGGAGAACCCCCAGATCCAGGTGGTGGGCCTGATAGTGAACACGGTGGACAACATCATGCACGGGATGCAACTGGGCACCGCTGGCATGCACCAGCAGGTGAGGTTGTGGCTCACCCGGTATCGCTACTTGACCAAGCTGGTGAGCAAACTGCTGGGAGAATCTTTCGCCGTGTACCTCACATCGGATCACGGTAACGTCTGGGCACGAGGGATTGGCCGCCCGAGCGAGGGGGTGCTGGTGGATAGGCGTGGCGAACGGGCACGCATCTACGCCGACCCTGTCTTCCTGGCCCTGGCCAGGCAACAGTCGCCGACCGCCATCGAGTGGACCAACGTAGGCTTGCCTGCACAATTGAAGGTACTGCTCGCCCCGCAATTGGATGCATTTCTGAACGTAGGAGATCACGCCGCCTGCCACGGCGGCATCGCTCTGGAGGAAGTCATCGTGCCGTTCGTTGAGATCTCGCGGAAGTAGATTTATGAAACAGATGATTGGGTTTGACCGCAGACTAGAATTAGACTGGCTGGACGCCACAGTCGGTTTGTGCCAGGAGAGTCTAGATCCTGGCGTTGTTGCCGGACAGCTTCGACAGAAACTGGCGCACGAGATTACGGGAGATGAAGCGCGACGTAAGACGGTCACGGTTCTGTTGCGCACGTGGGTGAACGTGCCAGCGGAAGCCAGTCGATTGCGCGACGAGGCGCTTCAACTGGCAGCCAAGGTGAACCCTGAGGAGCGCCTGTGGCTGCATTGGGGCATGTCGCTGCTAGCTTATCCTTTCTTCCGGGACGTCGCTGCCACGGTGGGCCAACTGAGCCGTTTGCAGGGCACCTTCAGCCAGTCCCAGGTCCAGCGGCGTATGATCGAGAACTGGGGACAGCGCACGACGCTACAACGAGCGGTCCGGCGGCTTCTGCGCACTTTCGTTGATTGGGGTGTAATGCGGGACACCGACGTGCGCGGCAGCTACGACGTTGCCCCACCCCGGCGGACGGAGGACCGAGCTTTGGCGCTATGGCTCCTGGACTGTGCGTTACAGGCCAAAGAAGCCGAGCAGGTGCCGCTGCGGGAGTTTGGCCAGTTGTCGTACACATTCCCGTTCGACCTGCTGCCCTTCATCGGTGACGTCCGCCGCTCTGAGCGATTTGAGGTTGCTCGCCAAGGGCTTGACCTGGAGATGGTTGCAACGGTTGGGAGCTGACAGGCTGCGCCTCGGGCCAAGGGTCCGGCTCGCGGTCGGGGTTGTCCCACTGGCGGGCGAATAGCCCGACGCGGGCCAGGTACAGCCGCCCGGTGCCGGGATCACAGCGCAGACGGGCGGGCGGCTCGCTGCGCAAGGAGGACACCCTCAGCCCGGATATTGACGTTACTTCTAGCCTTCCTCCACCTGACCAGCGTCCAGGTCAGCTTGAATCTCGGCGACCATCGCTTCGCACAGCGCCAGGTCTTCCTGCTGCTCACTCAATTCATCCTCTGCCCGGCTGACCATCATTTGCAGCACGTCCACCTGGATCTGCCAGGTCTCCCGCGCCGCATCGTCCTGCGCTTTCGCCAGCAGCCGTTGCGCAATCTCCAGTTCGTACTGACGCCGTTCCAGTTCAGGCACAATCTCTTCATCGATCCTGGCCTGGTCGTCAATAGCGCGGTCTTCCCAGGCCCGCAATACCTCGCGTTTCAGCATCGTGCGTTCCTCCTCGGCGTTGTGCGGGATGGTGGCAAAATAACGACCTTCATCCAGCGCGCACTCGGCAAAGCCCTCCACACGGGTGTGAGCGCGCGGCAGGTAGGCCTCCAGCACTTGCACCGCCTCAGCGCTCCCGTCGTGGGCCAGGATCAGCAGCGCTTCTTGCATCTCCCAGCGTTGGCTGTCGTCGCGCTCCAATAGAATGCGACGGGCGTCGGTGACAGTCTCCGGACGTTGGCGCAGCTCAAACGGCGGGCAGCATTGCCTATAGCCGGGACAGGACTCGCCACAGGTGGATGCGCGATACCCCACACCGCTGTCCAACTTTACCAGCCCGCCCGGTATCACTGTGAGATTGCCCTCAAACTCCTCCTCACCGAAATAGTCCCCGGCGATGACGTCACGATAGTCAGCGCAGCAAATCCCACAGCCGGGGCAGCGCGTGCCGCAGTCGGCGACCTCGATCAATCGCCCACCTTCGTCTTCCACCGCCGTTGCGCCATCCACCCGGCGCGGGTCATACGGGGGTGTCCATTGGGTCCAGTCCATCGGTCTCCTTTCACGTGAATGATGTCGGGGATCACCAGCTCCAGGGGGCCGTCGCGGTGCAGGGCGGCAAGGTCAGCAGCGATCTCGTCGGCCCAGGTATTCTATCAGTCCGGCTTTGTCCACGGCGACGGTTGCGTTGTCAGGCCCAGCAAGGCAAAGGGCACATCCTGAACGTAAAGCGTGAGCGCGCGCAACGGCCCGCCGACGCCAACGGGGTCATCGGAAGTGAAGGGTTCGTCGGCTCTCAGGCCCAAATGGGCAGCGGTGCCTAGCCGATCCTGAAAGATGGCGAAGGTTTCGTCAAGACGGGGGTCAGGTTGCATTGCCTGGATCTTTGACAGGCGCCGCCTCCAGGACGATCTCATTGAATCGTTGGAAGTCTGCCTGGTTATAGGTTGCCAACCTGCGGACACCATGAGTCAACATCACGGCGACGATATTGGCATCGTGGATGTTCTTGCCGCGGACCTGATACCGTTGTACTAACGTGCGCAAGAGATCGGCCGACGCCAATGGTTCGTCGAAGACCGTAAGGCTGGGAAGCAGCGTCTGGATGTGAGCTAGAACCTGATCTACACTGAATGATTTCCCAAAGACACTTCCTCGTGTCAGGACGACCAGGTACTCGCGCAAAATCTGGGTCGTGACGCAAAGACGATGTCCTTTGCTTTGCAGCGCTGCTAGCCACTGGCGTGCCTGTTGGTGCCAGGGGTTGCCGGAGGCCGTGCTGTAAACGAGCACGTTGGTATCCACTATGCAGGCGTCAACGTCCATCGTCATCATAGAGCTCCTCCCGACGCAGCGTCCCGCCTAGATATTGGCCGCCGTCCAGGACAGGCCAGGCAAGTGGGGAGAGCGGAGCTCTATCTTCTGTGGTGGGTTTTCTCTCGTAAAGCAGGATCAACTCCACTTCTCCCTCGGGCAGTCCAGGGGGCAGCCTGGGCAGCTCAAGTCGCCGGTCGGGGTGGATTCTTCCTTTTAGCTTGATCGCTTCTAACATAGGGTACACTCCTTGTCCTGAGCAGTTCGGCTTCGCTCACTGTAAACTGTGCCGAAGGAGCCTGCCCTGAGCTTGCCGAAGGGTCGGGCACATCGGCGGGACGGGCAAGAGCCAGGCATCACGCAGGTTGCTGACAATCAAGTAGGGAATACGCATTGTCTTCTTTGCCTTGTCTGGATCCCACTCAAATTCTATGTGCATAGTAGTCGCTTTCTACGCTTGCTCCTGCCGCGTACCTGACTTGCACTGTGCATGCTTCACGTTTTACGTATTATCAGGAAAATTGTAGCACAATGCAGGTGGATAGGCAAATCACTGGGGCGCAGCCGCTTGGGCATGCCCCGCATCTGTGGGCCAGATCAGCGGGATCTGGTCAAGGCAGTTGGGGCCGTCGCTGCGAGATGGGGAGATAAGCCAAGCGACATGCCGCCCACGGACCTGTTGTCCTCAATCGTTCGTCGGTAGCCGGAGATACTGCAGGCACCCCTCCCACGCCTGCAGCGCCCGGCGCACCCGCCCGGCCAGGTCAGCCAGTTGCGGTTCGGGCCAGGGGTCCGGCTCGCGGTCGGGGTTGTCCCACTGGCGGGGGAGGTCGATGCCCTGCCAGGCGGATAGCTCGACGCGGGTCAGGTACAGCCGCCCGGTGTCGGGATCACAGCGCAGCCGGGCCTCTGGATCGCTGCGCGAGGAGAGCACCCTCAGCCCGTATTCGTCGTCCTCGCTCTGAATGGGCAAGAGCGGCGACAGCCGGGCTTGCACCTCGGCCGCCCAGCGACGCCAGGCACTCGCCTCCGGCATCGGGATCGGCGCATCCATCGGCAGCGAGGCACAGAGCCTGACGTCTATGCGCAGCCAGGGCCGTTCCGTGACCAGGTAGTACCCGTCGCGGCCCAGCAACTCGGTCAGCAGACCCTCCTCGGTGGTGGCGCTTCGCGCCGCCAGCGCCGCATCCCACTCCCAACCCAGGGCGGCCGTGACGTAGAACGGGCGGGGCTGCTGCGTGCCCAGCTCGACGATGGTCTCGTACGTGCGGCTCATCCGGCCGAGGCTCACGGCCTCCAGCGACTGCGGAAGAGTGGGCATCAGGCCGGCCGCGTCCAGCGCCTCGTGGAAGAGCGTGCGGAAGTGGCCGTAATCCACTAGTACTACAACGTGACTTTTTTGAGATGTTGTGATATTCTACCCTCCAACCTGAAGACGGAGGGCAGAGATGGACGTTAGTAACGTAGGGATCACTGAGATAGACGAGGCACCACCACTGCTTGA
>Ga0307378_10001312_pt1 | contig 40687 bp, 43 predicted proteins | sample UN1MG_FD_202238 | JGI IMG/M metagenome (GOLD analysis project Ga0307378, IMG submission 202238) | Soil microbial communities from Risofladan, Vaasa, Finland - UN-1 | ecosystem: Environmental > Terrestrial > Soil > Coastal area > Acid sulfate soil | place: Finland: Risofladan, Vaasa | collected...
ACTTCGGACGAGTGATTTCAGTCCACATGTTGTGTCTCCGGTATTGCTTAAGCACAATTACCGAATCACAACTCACTGAAATCACTCAACTAGTTTCGGGCCAGACACTCAGGAGCGAGCGAGGCAGCGTCTCGAAGGACGCACGGTGGATCTACAGTGCGTCCTACCGCCTCACCGCTAGCGCGCTTCGGCCAATCGCGTGACCCGCTTCTCGTTGATCGGGAAGTGGATCAGCGCCGCGACCACACCCAAGGCGACCGCAAGCCACCACACCACGACATAGGAGCCGGTCGTGTCATAAAGTTTGCCGCCCAGCCAGACGCCCAGAAAGGCGCCGACTTGATGGCTGAAGAACACGAAGCCGAACAGCATTCCCATGTAGCGCGGCCCGAACATCTGTGCGACCAGGCCGCTGGTCAGCGGCACCGTCGACAGCCACATAAGCCCCATCACGCCGGCGAAGACCAAGGTCGTGACCACGGTCGGCGGGATCATGACGTACACCGCGATCGCCACTGCGCGGGTGAAGTAGAGCCCGCTCAGAAGATACTTCTTGCTGTATCTGTCGCCGAGTACGCCGGCCGTGAGCGAGCCGACGATGTTGAGCAGGCCAATAACGGCGATCGCCCAGGCGCCGACATAAGCATCCATTCCGGCGTCGGTGATGTAAGGCGGCAAATGGACCTGGATGAAGGTCACGTGAAAGCCGCAAACAAAGAAACCCATCACCAGCAAAAGGTAGCCCGAATGGGTGCCGGCCTCGCGGATCGCCGCGCCGATCGACTGATCCAGACCGACGCCGTCGAATTCCGACTTGCCGGCCAGCGCCATCGAAAGCGGAATGATCAAGAGCGGGAAGGCGCTGGCGATGATCAGCGCCATCTGCCAGTCGAACCGCGCGATCAGAAACTGGCTGATCGGCACGATCAGAAACTGCCCCATCGATCCTGCTGCAGTGCCGATGCCCAGCGCAGTTGAGCGCCGCTCTTCGGCCACCATGCGCCCGAAGGCAGCAAGCACGATCGAGAAGGACGCGCCAGCAAGGCCGAGGCCGAGCAGAAGTCCGGCGGAGAGGTAAAGCGTACCGGGCGTATCGGAGATCGCCATCAAGTAGACGGCGACCGCATAGAGGACGGCGCCGACGGAAAGCACGCGCGCATTGCCGTACTTGTCGGCGAGCAGGCCGGCGAAGGGTTGCGCCGCGCCCCAGACGAGCACCTGAATGGCGACCGCCAGCGAGAAGACCTCGCGGCCCCAGCCGAGCGACTTCGACATCGGATCGAGCCACAGCCCGAACCCAGCGCGGGTGCCGAAGCTGACGATCGAGATCAGGCAGCCGGCGAGGATGATGATGGTCGGCGTGCGCCAAGTCTTCAAAGCGTCTGTCATTGCGGCTCAATCCAGGAATTAAACATTATGGGCGACCTACGCCCCGGCGCGCGGGCTTTCAATCTTATGCACGTGCATGGCAGATGCGCGCAAGGTGCAGGCCCATTGGCGACACGCACCACCGGAGATGGACCTGGACCGGCCCAACGTCCATGATCCGGCCAGGCTGAGTGTTCGATATCACCGAAAGGCGCGACCCTTGACGATTCGCGAACCGGCACCGGCCGTGCCGTCGGCGACGATCCTCCTGGTCCGCGACGCGGCGGACGGCCTGGAAGTGTTCATGGTGGTCCGCCACCACGAAATCGATACCGCCTCGGGCGCATCGGTGTTTCCGGGCGGCAAGCTGGCGGCGGGTGACGGCGATCCGATCCTGCGGGCGCATTGCGACGGCGCCGACGGTCTGGACGATATCGGCCTGGCGCTGGCGATTGCCGCGATCCGCGAGAGCTTCGAGGAATGCGGCGTGCTGCTGGCGCGGCGCGAAGGCGAGAGCGGCCTGCTCGGCGCCGGGTCGGTCGCCGCCCTTCAGGATGCCCGCACGCCCTTCGAGACCGGCGCGCTGGCGATGGCCGATTTCGTGCGCGAACAGCGCTTGCGCCTAGCCTGCGATGCGCTGGTGCCCTTCGCGCGCTGGATCACGCCGGTGATCGTGCCCAAGCGCTTTGACACGCATTTCTACCTGACCGCCGCGCCGGCCGATCAGGCAGCGCTGCATGACGGCGGCGAGACGGTCGACTCAATCTGGATCCGTCCCGATGCGGCGCTGCGTGAGGCCAATGCCGGCGAGCGGCCCATCGTCTTTCCGACCCGGCTTAACCTGATGCTACTCGCCCAAGCGGTGAGCGTGGAGGCGGCGATCGTTGCCGCCCGGGCCCGCAAGGTGGTGGCCGTGCAGCCGGAAATCGAGGACCGGGGAACCGGCAAGGCGGTCTGCATTCCGGCCGAAGCGGGCTATCCGATCAACGAAGTACCGGTGGCGGTGGCGCGCGGCGCGGCCTGGCCGGACGGGCCCGTATCATGACGAAACCAAGCTTGGCGATTGATCGTACGGGGCGGAGGGGCTACCTCTAGCGCCGCTTGCGGGGGACCGGGTTGTCGGCGATCCCGCGCGATATCACATCTATGCTGAAGCGATACGGGACCTGACGACATGGCAAAACCACGCACGCTGTTCGACAAGATCTGGGACGGCCATCTGGTCGACCGGCAGGACGACGGCACTTGCCTCATCTATATCGACCGTCATCTCGTGCATGAGGTCACCAGCCCGCAGGCCTTCGAGGGGCTGCGCATGGCCGGGCGCAAGGTGCGCCGGCCTGACGCGACGTTGGCGGTCGCCGACCACAACGTGCCGACCTCCGACCGCGCCCTGGGGATCGAAGACGAGGATTCGCGGATCCAGGTCGAGGCCTTGCGCGACAACTGCGCCGAGTTCGGCGTGCCCTATTACGACATGGACGATGTGCGCCAGGGCATCGTCCACATCATCGGTCCCGAGCAGGGCTTCACGCTGCCCGGCGTGACCATGGCCTGCGGCGACTCGCATACGGCCACGCACGGCGCCTTCGGGGCCTTCGCGCTCGGCATCGGCACGTCGGAGGTCGAGCACGTGCTGGCCACCCAGACGCTGTTGATGCGGCCCTTCAAGAACATGCGTGTCACCGTCGATGGCGCGCTGCCGCTGGGCGTTACCGCCAAGGACATGATCCTCGCCATCATCGGCAGGATCGGCACCGCCGGGGGCACCGGCCATGTCATCGAATATGCCGGCGAGGCGGTGCGCGCACTCTCGATGGAAGGGCGCATGACGGTGTGCAACATGTCGATCGAGGGCGGCGCGCGCGCCGGCCTGGTGGCGCCCGACGAGACGACCTTCGACTATGTGAAGGGCCGGCCGATGGCGCCCAAGGGCGGCGCTTACGAACAGGCGGTGGCGTATTGGAAGACGCTGCCGAGCGATGAGGGCGCGACGTACGAGACCGAGGTGACCTTGAATGCGAACGACATCGTCCCGCAGGTTACCTGGGGAACCAGCCCCGAGGACGTGGCGCCGATCACCGGCGCGGTTCCCGATCCCGCCTCGTTCGACGATGCTGGCAAACGCGAACAGATCGTCCGGTCGCTCAAATACATGGGCCTCACACCGGGAACGCCGCTCAGGCAGGTCCCGATCGACAAGGTCTTCATCGGCTCGTGCACGAACGGCCGTATCGAGGATATCCGCGCCGCCGCCGAAGTCGCCAAGGGGCGCCATGTCGCCGAGGGCGTCTACGCCATGGTGGTGCCGGGATCGGGGCTGGTGAAGGCGCAGGCCGAGCAAGAAGGGCTCGACGCGGTGTTGCGTGAGGCGGGCTTCGACTGGCGCGAGCCGGGCTGCTCGATGTGCCTGGCGATGAATGCCGACCGCCTGGAGCCGGGCGAGCGATGCGCCTCGACGTCCAACCGGAACTTCGAAGGCCGGCAGGGGCGCGGCGGGCGCACCCACCTGGTCTCACCGGCGATGGCGGCGGCCGCAGCCGTCACCGGTACGCTGACGGATGTTCGGGATCTTTCGTAGGCGCGGTCGATCGCCGAACCCTAGCGCTGGCCGATATCGCTCTCGGTCACGAGCCTGGCCAGCTCGGGCACGTCTTTCAGCGTCGGCACCGTGACGCGTGACAGCGGGTCGCCGCCGGTCAGCAGGCGCGCGATGGTGGCCTTGTGCTCACCCAGCCGCAACGGCTCGTCGGGCTCGACGGTGACTTGCGCGAACTGCACCCACTGGCCATCCATCAGGACATAACTGCCGACCGTCGAATCGAGATCGATGACGTCGTAGAGCCCGTCGGACCGGCAGCGCACCTCGGCATGGTGGCGCGAGACCGTAACGTTGTTGAGGACGATGTCGTTCTCGCTCGACCGTCCGACGCGGTAGCATTCCATGGCCGCTCCGATCGTATCTGCGGGCCCTGATGAGGGCAGCAGACCGAGCCTGGAGCATGAGCGGCTAACAATTCATTAAGGATTTGAGGCCTTTTAGGCGACGATCGGCCAGTCGTCACGCCGATGTAGACGCGGCCGCATTGCGCTTCTTGACCATGTCGTTGGTCAGGAACGCGTCGACCAGCCACCAAAGGCCAAGCAGCGTGAGGGGAACCGTGCCGATGAACCAGCCGGCCGATCCTTCGCCCATCAGCATCAGTCCGACGCCGCCCAAGAGGAAGACCGATTGCACCGCCCCGGTGATGTAGGCGCCGAGATAAAAGCGGTGGGCGCCGAGGCCGCCGAGGAAAAACCACAGGAGATAGGCGACCAGTAGCGACTTTGCCCCGCCGCCTCCGGCGGGGGTGAGGGCAGATGGCGCGGCCGGTTCGCCCGCCGCGGCAGGCGCCGGCATGGGCGGCGCCTTGGCGACCGTCGGCGGCGGCGCCGCGCGGCGCTGTGGCTGGGACACCGGGCGCGAGGTTTCAGGTGGGCGAAAAGCGTCGGCCGGCAGCGCTTCGGGCGGCGGCGTTCCTGGCGGCGGCTGTGGGTTCGGCGTCCCCGCGGGTCCCTCCGAGCCAAGCTCGCGGCTGGCCTCGCGGCGGGTTTGCAGGGGTTTGGGCCCGCGTTCGGTGGTGCGATCGAAGGGATCGCGGTAGGCGGCCAAAAGCAGTGTCGGTGTGCTCTCGAACTCGCCGAGCCGGATCGTTTCGTCGGGACCGACGGTGGCGTGCTCGAACTGCACCCAGCGGCCTTCATGCAGCGCGAAGGTGCCGACGGAGGATTCTCTGTCGAAGATATCGAAACTGCCGTCGTCGTTTCTCTGCATCTCCGCGTGGTTGCGCGAGACCGAGGGATGATCGACCACCACGTCGTTCCCCTGTCCGCGTCCAATGCTGAGTCTTGCGGGAGTGGCCATGGTGTCTGCGCCCGGCGAGGCCTTTGTGGATGGAACGGATTGAATTGCGGCCGGGCGGATTCGATCACCGATCGCGGCTCCCGGCAAGGCCTTCGCTGCCACAGCCATGGCCGGATCGCATAAGTTACGCCGGTACACGGCGCGATTTGGACATCTTTCTTGCACGTCTGGAGCGGTGGCGTGGCACCGCCCGGCATGCTAACACCATGGGCTCGTTTCGCCGTTTGGCGACGTTATTCCGCTGATAATCCCGGGGTGCGGAGCATGGACAAATTCACCAGCCTCAGGGGCGTGGCCGCCCCATTGCCGATGATCAACGTCGATACCGACGCGATCATCCCCAAACAGTTCCTGAAGACGCTGACCCGCAAGGGTCTCGGCAAGCATCTTTTTACCGAGATGCGCTACGCGGACGATGGATCGGAGATCCCCGATTTCGTGCTCAACAAGGAGCCTTATCGGAAGGCCGCGATCCTGGTCGCGGGTGAGAATTTCGGCTGCGGGTCGTCACGCGAGCACGCGCCCTGGTCGCTGCTCGATTTCGGCATCCGCTGCGTTATCGCGCCGTCATTCGCCGATATTTTTTTCAACAACTGCCTCAAGAACGGCGTCCTGCCGATCGTGCTGCCGCAGGAGCAGATAGACGCGCTGATGGAAGACGCCGAAAAGGGCGCCAATGCGATCGTCACCGTCGATCTGGAGAGCCAGGAAATTACCCGGCCCGATGGACAGACCATTGCCTTCGAGGTCGACAGCTTCCGCAAGCATTGTTTGCTCAACGGGCTCGACGATGTCGGCCTGACGATGGAGAAGGCGGCCACCGTCGATACGTACGAAAATCGCCAAAAAGTCGAGCAACCCTGGCTCTACTGATCGGGCTGGGCGGACGGAATATGGGTCATCCGGGGGGATCGACCACGAGGGGGCGGGTCTTTGCCAGGATCGTCGATATCGAGAACGGCGACGAGGGCGCGCACCTTCACCAATAACCGAACAAGGGTAGCGGCGTATGGCTTCGAATCGAAAGTTACTCATCCTGCCGGGCGACGGTATCGGCCCGGAGGTGATGACACAAGTCCGGCGGGTGATCGACTGGCTCGGCAAGAAGCGGACCATAAGCTTCGACATTGAGGAGGATCTGGTCGGCGGCGCCTGCTACGACGCCCACGGCGTTTCGATCCGCGACGAGACCATGGAGGCTGCCTTCGCGGCCGACGCGGTGTTGTTCGGCGCGGCGGGCGGACCCAAATGGGACAACAAGGTGCCGCGTGAGCAGCGCCCCGAAGCGGGCTTGCTGCGTCTGCGCAAGGACCTCGACCTTTTTGCCAATCTGCGGCCCGCCCTCGTCTTCGAGGCGCTCGCCGATGCCTCGACGTTGAAGCGCGAGGTGGTCGAGGGGCTCGACATCATGATCCTCCGCGAGCTCACCAGCGGGGTCTATTTCGGCGAGCCGCGCGGCGTGGAGACCCTGCCCGACGGCACGCGCCGGGCCGTCGACACGCAGAGCTACACCGAGCCCGAGATCGAGCGCATCGTGCGGGTCGGCTTCGAGCTGGCGCGCAAGCGGCGCAACAAGGTGACCTCGACCGAGAAATCGAACGTCATGGAGACCGGCGCCTTCTGGCGCGAGATCGCCGGGCGTATTGCCAAGGACGAGTTCCCCGATGTCGAGTTCGAGCACATGCTGGCCGACAATTGCGGCATGCAGCTGGTGCGCAATCCCAAGCAGTTCGACGTGATCGTCACCGACAATCTGTTCGGCGACATGCTGTCGGATGTGGCGGCGATGCTGACCGGCTCGCTCGGCATGCTGCCATCGGCGAGCCTGGGCGCAGTCGACGAGACCACCGGCAAGCGCCATGCGCTCTACGAGCCGGTGCATGGCTCGGCCCCCGATATCACGGGCAAGAACCTCGCCAACCCGATCGCGACCTTGCTCTCATTCGCGATGGCGCTGCGCTATTCCTTCGATGCGCCGGAGGATGCCGATCTGGTCGAGCAGGCGGTGGACAATGTGCTCGCCAGCGGCATGCGTACCGCCGACATCATGCAGCCGGGCAAAGCCAGGGTCTCGACCGACGTGATGGGCGACACACTGCTTCGCGAGCTCGACAAGTTGGTGGGGTAAATCCCCTCTCCCGCAAGCGGGAGAGGGAGGGGCCCGCGGCCGCAGGCCGTGGGAGGGTGAGGGCTTCGGACATCGAAGCCGAACCCGGCGCTTTCCGAGAATTGCTTTGCTTGCGCGGCCCTCACCCGGCCCGCCCTCGCGGGCGTTCCACCCTCTCCCGCAAGCGGGCGAGGGGCTATCAGCTCGCTGCGCCCTCCATTTCCGCGATAGCGTCGGCGAGCGCGATCAGGCGTTGCGCGCCCTCGACATGGAGGTTCTCGATCAGCTTGCCGTCAACCACCACGACGCCCTTGCCTTGCGCCTGGGCATCCTCGAAGGCGGCGATGATCGCGTAAGCCTCGGCGACCTCGTGCTCGGCCGGACCGAAGATCTGGTTGGCGGCCTCGATCTGGCGCGGATGGATGAGCGTCTTGCCGTCGAAGCCGAGCTCGGCGCCCTGCCGGCAGGCCGTTGCCAGCCCCTCATTGTCTTCAAGGTTGAGATGAACGCCGTCGACGATGGCGATGCCGTGGGCGCGGGCGGCGAGCAGGCACAGGCCGAGGCTGGTCAGCATCGGCAGGCGTTCGGGCGTGTGCGCGGCATGCAAATCCTTGGCGAGATCGGAGGTGCCCATGACCAGGCAGTCCAGGCGCGGGCTGGCGCCGGCGATCGCCTCGGCGTGAAGAATGCCGAGCGGGGTCTCCATCATGCACCAGATCACCTGGTCGTCCGGCGCGCCGTTGGCCGCCATGATGGCCTCGGCCTGGCCGACCATCGCCGCATTTTCGACCTTGGGCAGCAGCACCGCGTCGGCGCCGGAGCCGGCTGCGGCGGCGATATCGTCCTCGCCCCAGGGCGTGTCGAGGCCGTTTGTCCGGATCGCCACCGCGCGCTTGCCGTAGGCGCCGGAGCCAGCCGCCTCGACGACCTGGGCACGCGCGGCTTCCTTGGCGTCGGGGGCGACGGCGTCCTCCAAATCAAGAATGAGGGCGTCGGCGGGCAGGCCTTGCGCTTTTTCCAGCGCGCGGGCGTTGGAGCCCGGCATATAAAGGACGCTGCGGCGCGGTCGGACGGCGTGGCCCATGGAAGGATCCTTTCGCTCGCGGCGGTGGGGCGGCGTGAGCCTTAAAACAACGCCGCCGCCGTGGCAAGCTGGCGAGACACTCTGAGTTCACCCTGAGCGAGCACCGGGCGGCGATGGCAATACTCTCGATCCAGTCGCATGTCGCCTATGGGCGGGTCGGGAACCGGCTCGCGGTGTTTGCGCTCGAGCGCCTGGGCCATGAGGTTTGGCCGATCAACACGGTCGACCTCAGCAACCATCCCGCCTATGGGGCGTATCGCGGGCGGGTCGTGCCGGCGGGCGAGGTCGCGGCGCTGATCGCGGGGATTGCCGAGCGCGGCGCGTTCTCACGCTGCGAGGCGGTGCTTTCGGGTTATCTCGGCGCGCCGGAGACCGGTCCGGTGGTTCTCGACGCGGTGGCGCAAGCCAAGGCGGCGAACCCGCAGGCGGTTTACTGCCTCGATCCGGTGATGGGTGACCGGCAGAGCGGTATCTATGTTGCCGAGGGATTGCTGGAATTTTTTCGCGGGCAGGCGCTGCCGCTCGCCGACATCGTGATCGGCAATGATTTCGAGATCGGGTTGCTCGCCGGGCACGCGGCGCGCTCATTCTCCAATCCGCGCGATGCGGCAACCGCGCTGCTCGCCAAAGGTCCGGCTGTCGTCGTGGCAACCGGCATCGCGGAGGGCGCGACCCTGGCAACGATGGCACTCAGCCATGAGGGTGCCTGGATCGTCCGCTCGCCGCGTGTGGCGGCGCCGTCTTATGGTGCCGGCGACCTCTTCAACGCCGTCTTCCTCGACCGTCTGCTCGCCACCGCCGATGTCGCTGCGGCGCTGGAACACACCGTCTCGGCGGTCTACGGGGTGTTCGCGGTGACGGCGCAGGTCGGCGGCGATGCCCTTGCGCTGGCCGCGGCCCAGGACGAGCTGATCGCGCCGAGCCGGCTATTTACGGCTGCGGTTCTTTGAAACCGGGTTGGGGGATGCCGGTTCAAGCGACGCGATATTGTGCGAGGTGAGTTTTGCGGCGGGCTTCACGGGACTTTTGGCCGCGCGCTTGGCGGCCGGCTTGCGCTTGCGGAGCTCCGCGCGCAGCGTTTTGACGACCGTCTCTATAACACCTGCCCAGTCGCCGGGCTCAGCTTGGCGGAAAAGCTGCATGGTCGGATACCAGGGGCTGTCGGCGCGCTCCAGCAACCAGCGCCAATCGGGCACGTAAGGCAGAAGTGTCCAGACCGGCTTGCCCAGCGCGCCGGCCAGATGCGCCACCGCGGTATCGACGCTGATGACGAGGTCGAGATTGGCGATGGCGGCAGCGGTATCGGCGAAATCGGCGGCCCGGCCCCCGAGCGGTGTGATGTTCATGCCCGTCGGCGGGTCGGCAAGCGCCGCCTCGGCGGGGCCCTTTTGCAGGCTGTAGAGCGCAACGCCGCGGATCTTCGCCAGTGGGGCCATATCCTCCAGGCTTATCGAGCGGTTCCGGTCGTTGTCGTGCTGCGGCCGGCCGGCCCAGACGAGACCGACCTTGAAGCCCCCGGCGCCGGTCCCATCGACGCGCGGCGCCCATTGCGCGATCAGCGCAGGGTGGGGATGGAGATAGGGGACGGTGGCCGGGATCGTCGCGGCATTGGTCTCAAAGATCGCGGGCAGGCTCATCAGCGAGACGACAAGGTCGTGGCCGCGCGGCAAGGGCATCCGTCGTGGCGGCTTCTCCAGCAGCCGGTCGACGCCCGGAAATCCGGAGAGCAGGCGCAGCATCGCCCGGTCGCAGGCCAAAGTGACGCTGGCGTCTTCGGCGCCCCGCCGCGAACGCAGCAGCGGCAGGTAGCGAACGAACTGGACGGTATCGCCCAGGCCCTGCTCGGCCTCGACCAACAGCGTGCGGTGGCCCAGCGGCTCACCCCGCCAGCGCGGGATGCCCGTGCGCAGCCCAGCCATCTTGGCGATGCTGGCGATTTCGATGCGCGCTTCGTAGAGCGGCCAGCCGGCTTCAAAGCCGCCAAGCGTGAGATGCGCCATGCCGGCATTGAACCGCGCGCGCGGATTGTCCGGGTCGGCCGACATCGAGCGTGCATGCGCGGCAAGCGCTTCGGCGTGACGGCCCAGCCGGCGCATCATCAGGCCCAGATTGTTCCAGCCGCCGCCATGGCCGGGATCCAGCGTGACGGCGCGGCGAAATCCTGCCGCCGCCCGCTCGGCGTCGCCAGCTTCCCTGTCGATCGTTGCAAGATTGTAGTGGGGCTCGGCCCAGTCGGGCTTGGCCGCGATCGCCTTGCCGTAAGCGTCACGCGCCGCGCCGTGCTGGCCGGCCGTCTGGCGCAGACAAGCGAGGTTGAAATGCGCCAGCGCGTAGTCGGGCTTGCATCGGGCCGCTGTCTCGTAGTGCTTGGCTGCGTCTTCGGTGTCGCCCAGCGCGCGCAGCAGATTGGCCAGGTTGTTGTGCGCCTCGGCGTATTCAGGGTCGCGGGCGGTCGCCGCGCTATAGGCCGCGATCGCCGCGTCGCGGTTGCCTTCGCGCGCCATCGCGCGGCCGCGCTCGAATTCGGCGCGCGCGGCCAGGGCCGCAGATACGGGAATGGTCGGCAGAGCGGTCATCGGTTGGGCGCTGCTGGCGAGCTTCTGGAAAAGTGCCGGTTAGCCTGCATCGCGGGCCGTCAGCATTCGGTTAAGAGCGGCGGCCGGCAGGGCCGCACCGGTGCGCTATCGCCGCTCGCTTTACAGGCCGCGCGGTTCGTGGCAAGGATCGCCCGGCATGGAGATCATCCTACTCTTCAAGGGGATTTTCGTCGGATTCCTCATCGCCGCGCCGGTAGGACCCGTCGGCATCCTGTGCGCCCAGCGGACCCTGCAGATCGGCCTGCTGGCCGGGCTCGTCTCGGGACTTGGGGCGGCCTTCGCCGATACCATCTTTGGCGCGGTGGCGGCGTTCGGGCTGACCTTCCTTGCCGAGTACCTGCTGGAGAACGAATCGCTTATGCGTCTGATCGGCGGCTTGCTTCTGGTGGGCATCGGCGTGGAGACGATGCTGAAGAAGCCGGTTCAGGTGCATGCCGACAAACTGCCGATGGCGCATCGTTACGCCGCCAGTTTCTTTCGCACCTTCATGCTGACGATCACCAACCCGATCACCATCATGGCGTTCGGTCCGGTCTTCGTCGCCGCCAACGCGGTGGTCGAGGAGGGCAATCTGGTGCAGGCCTGGGCGCTGATCGTCGGTGTGTTCTCGGGCTCGGCCTTGTGGTTCTCGATGCTGTGCGGCGGCGTCCATGTGGGCCGCCACCACATCAACGACCGCCGCATGCGCTGGATGAACCGGATTTCCGGCATCGTCATCGTCTTCTTCGGCGCCATGGCGGTGGCCAGCCTGACCCCGGTCGGCAAGCAGATCTTTGGCGAGAACAGCACCGCGGCGGTATTCAAACCGTCCATCGCCAAGCCGAAAGACGCGCCACCCCAAAGTGGTGCGACAACTGGCAGTGCAACGACCGGCGGCGCGGCGACAGGTAGTGCGACCACAGGCGGTGCGGCGGCGGGCGGTGCGACCACAGGCGGCGCGACAACTGGCGGTGCGACGACGGCTGCTCCGCCGAAGCCAGATGCAAAGACGCCGACGTCCGATTAGGTCGCCAACGTCGGACCGGGGCGAGGTTTCGCGATTGAAGCGCGACGGCCGGTCGTTCGCCGGCCTCGGCGTCAGGCCGCCTTGGCCAGGTAGCTTTCGATCAATGTCTCGGCGATCTGGACGGCGTTGAGCGCCGCGCCCTTGCGCAGATTGTCGGCGGCGATCCACAGGCCAAGGCCGTTCGCCACCGTCGGATCCTTGCGGATGCGCGAGACGAAAACCGGGTCGTCGCCGGCGCATTCGACCGGTGTCACATAGCCTTCGTCGGCGCGGTGATCGACCACCGAAATCCCTGGCGCCGCGCGCAGCGCCTCGCGCGCGGCGTCCTCGTCGATCGGGTTCTCGAATTCGATATGGACCGCCTCACCGTGGCCGATGAAGACCGGGACCCGCACACAGGTCGCAAAAACTTCGATCGCGGGATCGAGGATCTTCTTGGTCTCGACCGCCATCTTCCACTCTTCCTTGGTAGCGCCGTCATCCATGAAGCTGTCGATATGCGGGATGACGTTGAAGGCGATCTGTTTGGTGAACTTCTCATGCTGGATAGGCTCGTTGGCAAAGACCGCGCGGGTCTGCTCGAAGAGTTCGTTCATGCCGGCCTGGCCGGCGCCGCCGGCCGACTGGTAGGTCGCCACCGAAACGCGGCGGATCGTCGCCAGATCGTGCAGTGGCTTCAGCGCCACCACCATCTCGATGGTCGAGCAGTTGGGATTGGCGATGATGTTGCGCGCGGTGTAGCCGGCAATCGCCTCGGGATTGACCTCGGGCACGACGAGGGGAACGTCCACGTCCATGCGGAACTGCGAGGTGTTGTCGACGACCACGCAGCCGGCCGCCGCCGCGCGCGGCGCATACACCTTGGAAACGCTGCCGCCGGGCGAGAAGAGGCCGATATCGACGCCGGAGAAATCGAACTTCTCCAGATCCTCGACGACCAGATCCTCGCCGCCGAATTCCACCGTAGTGCCCGCCGAGCGGCTGGAGGCGACGGCATGCACCCGTTTTACCGGGAACTCGCGCTGGTCGAGGATTTCGAGCATTTCCTTGCCGACGGCGCCGGTGGCGCCCACGACGGCGATGACGTAACTCATGGCAGTCAACTTTCGCTTCTGACGTTAGCTTTGCTCGGGTCGTTTTCCCGGATTGTTTTCTGGGCGCCCGGACGGCTTATATTAAATTGATCGGGTTGCGAAACCTTCAAGTCCTTGGGGTCCCGGCGATGCCGGGCCTTGAGACAGGTGACTGGTAAACAGGCAACTGGCGGGAGGCGATCGATGGCGACGAAGATCGACAACTACGCCGATTTCTGGCCGTTCTATCTGGGTGAGCACCGGAAACCGACGACACGCGCGCTGCACTATTTCGGCACCTCCGCGGGGCTGACCTGCCTGGTGGCGGCGCTCGCGACGCAGGCCTGGTGGCTGCTGCTCGGCGCCTTCGTCTCCGGTTACCTCTTTGCCTGGATCGGACATTTCTTCGTTGAGAAGAACCGGCCCGCGACCTTCACCTATCCTTTCTGGTCATTCATTTCCGATTTCCGGATGTTCGGCACCTGGATTGCCGGGCGCATGGGCGCCGAGCTCGAGCGCCATCAACTGCGTTAAGCCGACCGGTTGAGATACCCAAACGAAAAAGCCCCGCGGAGATCGCTCGCCGCGGGGCTCCATCGCGTTTCGGGATGCGAATTACTTTTTGACGCTCGACGCGGTTTGTTTGACCGTTGTCTGGGGCCCGGTCTTGGTGACCGTGGTCTGGGCAGACTTGTGGCTGGCATGCCCGCCGCAGGCCAGTGCCGGGGCGGTGAATGCCGCGACGACAGCGGCCAGGACCGAAATTTTGATGACTCGCATTGTGGTGCGCTCCTGTTGAGAACGATCCAACGTGGCTCACTCTAGATCAAGATCATCTCAGATTGCAATAATCTAAGACGTGAATCTTGATCTATCATATATATTTAGAGCACGATTCACGCGTCACACTAGGTCACTGAGACGCGATCGTGCTCTAGGGCGGATCGTTCAGGCCGTCAATGGCGCGGGCAAAACCAACCCCGCGGCGCGTTGGCGCCGCGGGGTTCATCTGAAAACACGCGGACGCTTATTTCTGCGTCGACGACGCGGTCTGCTTGACCGTGGTCTGCGGACCGGACTTGGTCACCGTGGTTTGCGCCGTCTTGGCGCTCTTGTAGCCACCACAGCCGCCGCCAGCACCGCCGGCATAGGCGGGCGCGGACAGGGCCACAACCGCGATTGCCAGAACGGACATCTTTACGATACGCATCGGCGAATTCCCTTCATGAGAGATGCTAGCCCCGAAACGCTAGCCGCCGCCGTTCACCGGGTCAACCGCCCTCACGGTGAAGTGATACACTTTTTCGGTTCTTACTCCGCGGTATGCGCGAAGGCGCTTGGCGGCACCAGCACGCTGGCGCTCGCGCCCGGCGGCTGCCAGTAGAGCTCGAGGGTCGCGGTGCCCTTGCGCTGGAAGTACCAGATCAGCATCGGGTACCAGCCCGGCTGGTCGATGCGCACCGGGATCGGATCGGACATCTCATCGGAGTGGACCACGGGATCTTCGAAGAGCAGCTTGCCGCTCAGATAAAGCTGCACGCCGTCGTTTGAATGGACCTTGAGTTGGTAGACGCCCGGCTTGTCGAATTTGATGAAGCCGTAGATCTTGGCGCCGACGCCGATATTCCGGTCGGTGGTCAGTACCTTGCCGTAGCCGGTGTGGTAGTTGAGCTGCGGTAGCGGCTTGCCGACATCGCCCTTGCGCGGTTCGGCATAGCGACGAAGCTGACGCATGTTGCGGACCAGCGAGAAGTGGTAGTTGACGCCAAGCCCCGGCTTCAGCGCCGCTTCCTTCGGCTGGGGCGAGGCCGGACTGACGGCTTGCTGGGCGGTCGCGCCGTGCGGGATTGCCAGAAGTGCCAGCGCGACCGTTGCCGCCGCCGCGGCCGCGCGGCCGTTGTCATAGAAAAATTGCAGCATATTGCTATTCCTCAACGTCGGTGGACCCTATCCCCTAGGCTGGGGCGACTTTGTGCGCCCTTCTGAAAACGGCAAAAGATAGCCGTCCGGGGCGGGCGGTGCCAGTGCGAGTTACACTTGTGTTACGTGCGCGTGCGGGCGAAGCACTATATTGACGACCAAGTTGACGCCAATTTTGACGCCAATTTTGACGCCGAATTTGACGTAATGGCGTTGCGGTTGCTATTCCGCGCCGGTATTCCTCGAAGAAAATGGGCCATCCATGACTATTCCGACGAACGCAGCCGGCAACGCCTCGCCGAAGACCGTGCCTGGCAATTATTTCGAGAACTTCGCCGTGGGGCAGGCGCTGGCGCATGCGACGCCGCGCACGGTCACGGCGGGCGATACCGCGCTCTATACCGCGCTGTACGGGTCGCGCTTCGCGCTGCAGAGCGCCGATACCTTCGCCCAGACGCTGGGGCTGGCGCGCGCGCCGGTCGACGACCTGCTGGCATTCCATATCGTCTTCGGCAAGACGGTGCCCGACATCTCGCTGAACGCGGTCGCAAATCTGGGTTACGCGGCGTGCCGGTTCGGCGCGCCGGTTTTTCCAGGGGACACGATCACCGCGCGCTCCACGGTGACGGGCCTGAAAGAGAACTCCAGCGGCAAGACCGGGGTGGTTTACGTGAACTCGGTCGGGCACAACCAGGACGGCGCGGTGGTGCTCGACTATGTACGCTGGGTGATGGTCAACAAGCGCGATGCCGGCGCCCCGGCGCCGGCGCCCGTCGAGCCGGATTTGCCGGAGGCCGTAGCGGCGGGCGATCTTGCTGTACCCGACGGGCTATCGTTCGCGGACTATGACGACGCGTTGGCCGGATCTGCGGCGCGCTGGGATGATTATGCGCCGGGCGAGCGTATCGACCATGTCGACGCGATGACGGTCGAGGAAGCTGAGCACATGCTGGCGACGCGGCTCTATCAGAACACCGCAAAGGTTCATTTCAATCAGCACGCCGCGGGCGATACCCGGTTCGGCCGGCGCATCGTCTATGGCGGACACGTGATCAGCCATGCGCGGGCGCTGTCGTTCAATGGCCTTGCGAATGCGTGCAAGATACTGGCGATCAATGGCGGCCGGCATGTGGCGCCGCTCTTCGCCGGCGATACGATCTATGCCTGGTCGGAGGTGCTGGAGCGGATCGCCCTGCCGGGACGCAACGATGCCGGTGCGCTGCGCCTGCGCACGATCGCGACCAAGGACAGTCCTTGCGCCGAATTCCCACACAAGACGGACGATGGAAAATACGATCCGGCGGTCGTGCTCGACTTCGACTACACGGTCCTGATGCCGCGCCGATAGCCGCGCCTAGCGCCTCTACTCCGCCGCTTGCGGCGTGCGCTTGGCGCCAGGACGGGCGTCCTTGTTGGCCCAGTAGTCGGGCGAGGTCCGCATCACGGCGAGCTTTTCGGGCGTCTCGGTGCCGGGCGCCATCGAGGCGTCGGTGCCCGACAGCACCTGGTGGTGATCGATGTTGAGCGTGCGCAGCCAGCGCTGCTGGCCCATCGTGATGGCGATGAAATAGCCGAGCTCGACGATCTCGGGCTCCGCGTAATGCTCATTCAACTTCGCCCACAGCGCATCGCCGGCTTCAAGGTCCCAAACGATCGCCTCGGCGTAGCGCAGCGCCGCCTTCTGGCGGTCGTCATAGTGGGTCGATTTCTCGAAGTTGATCAGATCGAAGTAATCGTCCTCGACCAACCCCTTCTCGCGCGACTGGATCGAGCGCTGGTTGCCGCAGAACTCGCACTTGACCGAATGCGAGACATAGACCCGGCACAGCTCCTTGATCGTGTGGTCCATGACACCGTTGTGGAAGACGTCGCGCCAGGTTCTGGCAAAGGACCAGAAGGCGGCCGGCACATGGGCGCGGATCGCCTGGCTTTCGGGACGCGGCGTGCCCATGGTGCGACAGCGTTCGAACTCGGCGCGCATCTCATCGTCGACGTTCGCGGGGTCCACATAGCTGATGCGTTGCTTGCCCATGGCGATCTGCTCCTAGTCGGTGGTCGGTGCCCGAACCTGTGGCTGTCCTGACCGGGTGTCGAGATCGAGGATTGCAATCGATTGCCACGATCATGGCAGGACCGGCGTCGGCGGGTCAATGCGCATACATGTATTTGCAAGCGCGTGCTCGCCAGCGTGTGTTCGCAAGACAGTTGCGAAAATCCGCACGATTCCCTGGATCGCGGCATCTCTTGAAAGATCACGGAGTACAATAGAATGAGGCGTCAGGGGCGCGACCGGGGGGTCGGCGCTGCGGTGTCCGGCGGAGACACACACCCTGACGCCTCTGGGTTCATTCGACCCGGCCGTGAAGCACGTGCCGATCAACCCTTCGGTTCGCGTGAAGCTACGTGGTAGTGCCTTTTCACCCCGACAATTTCGCGCCCGTCCCAGGCAGATCCGGCGCGCCGCGGTTACTGCGGCCAGCCCCCGAAAGGACCGTTTCCCACGGTGCCGCCTGTTGATCGGTGCCTGCTTTTCGGCTGTCCACCCTTGCGGGTCTTCCTCCGGTCCACCGGCTCCCAGGCAGCGAGGCCTTCGTCTAGTCCGCGAACGAACCTTAGATTGCCCCCCGAGACTTCCTTCTCCCCCATCCGGCAAAGTCTTGCGACCCTGCCCTCCGGTACAGATCAGAACGCCCCGAACGCCCCTGCGTACCGAGGACTATATTCGATGTGTCTTTGCTTCCTTGCAATAAAAAAATAGAGAAAGAATCAAATTTCTTGTGAATAAAACAATAATTCTCCCACATTTCCTTCACAATCTATCCACAGACTTATTCACAACTTGATGTATGCAAGTGAAAAGACGTAGTTCTACTATCTGCGCTTTCTGCCCTTTGTCCAATGGGTTGCGTGAGGATATTCGCCCGTGCCATGGCAATCCACACAAGGCAGGCAGGCGTGTCGGCGCGGGCCGCGACGGGAGGCGGCGTTGACTGCCCCGCGTCCAAGGTCTAAAGGTGATTCCCCGAGCCGCTTTCGGCGAAGCCGCGCGGAAAAAGGGGGAATACCGGGCTATGACGACACGCGACCGTCCGCTGTCGCCGCATCTTCAGATCTATCGCTGGCAGTGGACCATGCTGCTGTCGATTGTGCATCGCCTAACCGGTGTGGCGCTGTCCGTCGGCACGCTGCTGCTGGTGTGGTGGTTGGTCGCCGTGGCCGCCGGGCCGGAGACATACGCGGCGGTGCAGGGGTTCATCAGCCACTGGTTCGGCCGCCTGGTCCTCTTCGGGTTCACTTGGGCGCTCTTTTATCATTTGGCGAACGGCATCCGGCATCTCTTCTGGGACGCCGGGCGCGGCTATGCGCTGGCGACCGGCTATGCCAGCGCCTGGGTCGTGGTGCTCGCCTCGCTGGCGCTGACCGGCCTTGCCTGGCTGGCCGGCTACGGGATCATTTGAGGGAGGCGCGGGATATGAGCTATCGCAGCCCCCTGGCCCGCGCGCGCGGCTTGGGCTCGGCCCGCGAGGGCGCCGGCCACTGGTGGGCCCAGCGCCTGACCGCGGTGGCGCTGGTGCCGCTCTGCCTCTGGTTCGTCATCGGGCTCTTGGAGGTGATCGGCGAGGGCTATGAGGCCGCCGCGGATTGGATCAGCCTGACGGAGAATGCCGCCTTGCTGGTGCTCTTTGTCGTCGCTGCCTTTCATCATGCCCAGCTCGGGCTGCAGGTGGTGATCGAGGATTATGTGCACCATGAGGGGCTCAAGATCGCCGGCATCATAATCGTCAAATTCGCCGCGATCCTGCTAGGGTTCTCGGCCATTTTTGCTGTGCTCTCGATAAGTTTCGGAGGCTGAGGCCGATGGCTGAGAAATCGTCGAACGGATCGGCCAAGGCGGCGCCCGCGATCAACGGCGACGCCTACCCGATCACCGAGCATGAGTATGACGTGTTGGTGATCGGCGCCGGCGGGGCGGGGCTGCGCGCGACCTTCGGGCTCGCCCAGCACGGCCTGCGCACGGCCTGCATCACCAAGGTCTTTCCCACGCGCAGTCATACGGTGGCCGCGCAGGGCGGCATTTCCGCGGCGCTCGGCAATATGGGCGCGGACGATTGGCGCTGGCACATGTACGACACCGTCAAGGGCTCGGACTGGCTGGGCGACCAGGACGCGATCGAATACATGTGCAAGGAAGCCGTGCCGGCGATCGTCGAGCTGGAGCATTTCGGCGTGCCGTTCTCGCGCACCGCCGAAGGCAAGATCTACCAGCGCCCCTTCGGCGGTATGACCACCAATTACGGCGAGGGCACGGCCCAGCGTACGGCGGCCGCGGCCGACCGTACGGGTCACGCCATCCTGCACACGCTCTACCAGCAGAGCCTCAAGCACCAGGCCGAGTTCTTCGTGGAGTATTTCGCCCTCGATCTCATCATGGATGACGAGGGCGCCTGTCTGGGCGCCACCGCGTGGAACCTCGACGATGGCTCGATCCATCGCTTCCGCGCGCATCAGACGCTGATCGCCACCGGCGGCTATGGCCGGGCGTATTTCTCGTGCACCGGCGCGCATACACAGACCGGCGACGGCAACGCCATGGTGCTGCGCGCCGGGCTGCCGCTGCAGGATATGGAATTCGTGCAGTTCCACCCGACCGGGATCTACGGCGCCGGCATGCTGATCACCGAAGGCGCGCGCGGCGAGGGCGGCTATCTCACCAATTCCGAGGGCGAGAAGTTCATGGAGCGCTACGCGCCCTCGGCCAAGGATTTGGCGAGCCGCGATGTGGTCAGCCGCTCGATGACCGTCGAGATCCGCGAGGGCCGCGGCGTCGGCGCCGAGAACGACCACATTCATCTGCATCTGGAGCATCTCGACCCGGCGCTGCTACACGAGCGTCTGCCGGGCATCTCGGAGACCGCCAAGATATTCGCCAATGTCGACGTGACCAAGGAGCCGATCCCGGTGCTGCCGACCTGCCACTACAACATGGGCGGCATCCCGGCGCTCTATACGGGCGAGGCGGTGACGGTGAAGGGCGGCGATGCGTCAAGCGTCGTGCCCGGGCTGATGGCGATCGGCGAGGCGGCTTGCGTCTCCGTGCACGGGGCCAACCGGCTGGGCTCGAACTCGCTGCTCGATCTGGTGGTGTTCGGGCGCGCCGCAGCCGACCGCTGCGCCGAGATCGTGACCGCCGGTGAGAAACACAAGCCGCTCGCCAATGGCAACGCCGAAGCCGGGATCGCGCGGCTCGATCGCGCCCGCCATGCTGATGGCGATGTGCCCACGGCGGCACTGCGCCTTGAGATGCAGCGGGTGATGCAGAACCATTGCGCCGTCTTCCGCGAGGAAGCTTCGCTGAAAGAAGGCGCCGACAAGCTCAAGCAAGCCTGGTCCAAGCGCGACAAGCTCAAGGTCGCCGACCGCTCGATGATCTGGAACTCCGATCTTGTCGAGACGCTGGAGCTCGACAATCTGATGGCCCAGTCGCAGGTGACCATCAACGGCGCGCTCAACCGCCGCGAAAGCCGGGGCGCCCAGGCGCGCGAGGACTATCCCGACCGCGACGACGAGAACTGGATGAAGCACACGCTCGCCTGGTGCGACGACAAGGGCACGGTGAAGATCGACTACCGGCCGGTGACGCTGCAGCCGATGACCAACGAAGTGCAGTCCTTCCCGCCCAAGGCGCGGGTTTACTGATGACAGTGGCCGCCCTCGTGCTTCGAGAGGCTCAGCATGAGGGTCTTGTGTCTGGATGGTTGAGTAGTGTGCAGGCTCAATTGGAGGACCTCATCCTGAGCCTGTCGAAGGACGAGGTCCGGGCGGGCGCACGTTTGGTCGCTGACATATAAGGAGCGGACGTTTAGGCATGGTCGAATTCACGCTGCCGAAGAACTCGAAGATCAAGAAGGGCAAGCATTGGCCGGCGCCGAACGGGGCGACGAACACCAGGACCTTCTTGGTCTACCGCTACGATCCGGACTCAGGCGAAAACCCGCGCCTCGACAGCTTCGACGTCGACCTCGACACCTGCGGGCCGATGGTCCTCGACGCGCTCATCAAGATCAAGAACGAGATGGACGCGTCGCTGGCCTTCCGGCGCTCCTGCCGCGAGGGGGTGTGTGGGTCGTGCTCCTTCAACATCGACGGCGTCAACACGCTCGCCTGCACGAGCTACATCCCCGAGGGCAGCCGCGCGGTGAAGGTCTACCCGCTGCCGCACATGCCGGTGGTGAAGGACCTGATCCCTGACCTCTCGATTCCCTACGCCCAGCTCACCTCGATCGAGCCGTGGCTGAAGACCGACAGCGCCCCGCCGACGCGCGAGCGCCTGCAAAGCCCCGAGGAGCGCGAGAAGCTCGACGGCTTGTGGGAGTGCGTCCTGTGTTTTTGCTGCACCACGAGCTGCCCCAGCTATTGGTGGAACGGCGAGCGCTATCTGGGGCCGGCGGTGCTGTTGCAGGCCTATCGCTGGATCGCCGACAGCCGCGACGAGTATACGGGCGAGCGCCTCGATGCGCTGGAGGACCCGTTCAAGCTCTACCGCTGCCACACGATCATGAACTGCTCGAACACCTGCCCCAAGCATCTCAATCCCGCCAAGGCGATCGGCGAGATCAAGAAATTGATGGTGGCGCGGCGATCCTAAGCGATCGCGAGGTTGGGGAATATTTGTAGGGGCGGGTTTCAAACCCGCCCGTTTTTTCACCACAGAGACACAGAGGCACAGAGAAATGCGGCCGTGCCGTGGTCGCACCTCTCGCCGTCATTCCCGCGAAAGCGGGAATCCATTCGAACGCTGCCATAGATCCCCGCTTTCGCGGGGATGACGAATGAGGATGAGGACGCGCGCCGAACCCGCTCTGCGCCTCTGTGTCTCTGTGGTTTTCCTTCCGGCCGGCGGGCGGGTTTGAAACCCGCCCCTACAAATACCCGACGGCCAGTAACATGCCTCGCCCACCTCAGCCCGCTGCCGCCTCCGGATAATGGCGGCGGACGTTGTCGGGATAGCTGCGCGAGAAATAATTCCAAAGCTGATCGCCGTAGATGTCCGGGTGGTCCGGGCTTGCCATGGCAGCGACCCCGGCTTGCGTCTCGTCGCTCTGCGCCATGAAGCCGGCATTGGCATGGCGCGGGCTCGCAGCCACGGCCTCCGTAAATCGCCGGTCAAGCTTGAGCGGCGCGAGCGGCATGTCGAGCGCCGGTCCGTGGAAATAGGCTGCCGATTGGCGCGGCGCGTTGGTGCGGACGCGGTGCGGGGTCGCTATGAAATAGTTGCCTGTCATCGCCTGCAGGATCTCGCCGAGGTTGATGACGAAGCTGCCCGGGATGATCGGCACGGGGATCCAGTCGCCGTGGGCATTCTCGACTTCCAGGCCCGGCGTGTCGCCTGGCGCCAGCACGGTCAGAAAACCCGCGTCGTGATGCGCGTTGACGCCGAACTGGCCCGGCGGCGTTGCAGGATAATTGATCAACTTGGTGAGCGACATGCGCTCCTCGCCGAAGATCCGTTCGAAATGATCGGGTTCGAGGCCGAGCCCCATGGCGAGGATCTGCATCAACTCGCCGGCCAGCCCGCCGAGATCGGTGAACCAGCGCTCCAGCGTGGGGCGGAAGCCGGGAAGGACGTCGCCGGGCGGCCATTGGTTGGGGCCGAGCAGGCGATTGTAGAGCGGCGTGACGTCGGGCGCGCGCGCCGGGTGCTCGGTCCACAGATCGATCTGCTCGCGGATGTCGGGTTGGTTGTTGGTGTACTCCGCGCCTTCGGGCTCCCAGCCGCGAAAGTGCCGGGACTTTCGTTTGTCAATGAGCAGTTTTTGCTCCAGCGGCAGATCGAAGAAGCGTCTGGAAATCGCAAACGTGTCGTCGACGACCGCGCGGTCGACGCCGTGATTGGTGACGATGAAAAAGCCGACATTGTGACAGATCTCGCGCAGCGTTTCGGCCAGCCCGGCACGGTCTTCAGCCGATCCGCGCCAGTGCGAAAGATCGACCACGGGAATTTCCGTAAACGCCCCGTCGCGCGTGTCTGCATTCAGATCGTTGATTGCCAGTTCCATTGTCCGCTCGTCCGCCGCTGCGCGCGCCCATTGAGCCAACAGGCGCCATATACCGTATCATGTGATTTGTGAAACGGTACCCCGAAGGCCAACGGCGCTTGCGACCCGCTTGGGCGTTGGACCGGAAAGGCATGAGCCCATGTACATTCCCAAACCCTTCGCCGAGACCGACCGCGCTAGGCTCTTCGAACTGATCGAGGCGCATGCCTTCGGCCTGCTGATGAGCGTCGAGGACGGGCTGCCGGTCGGCTCGCACATCCCCTTCGTGCTCGACCGGGCGAGCGGCGAGAACGGGACGCTGCAGGGCCATCTCGCCCGCGCCAACCCGCAATGGCACGGCTTTGACGGTAGGACCGAGGTGCTGTGCGTCTTCCAGGGTCCGCACGCTTATGTTTCGCCCGGCTGGTACGATCCCGCCAACCCGGCTGTGCCGACCTGGAATTATGCTGCGATCCATGCCTATGGCGTGCCGCGTATCATCGACGATCCGGCGCATCTGCGCGCCCAGCAGGAGGCGTTGGTCGCACGCTTCGAGGCGGGGCGGGCCGATCCATGGTCGTTGGCGAGCCAGCGCGAGGATTACATCGAGGGGATGCTGAAGGGCATCGTCGCCTTCGAGATCCCGCTGGCGCGGCTTGAGGGCAAGTTCAAGCTCAGCCAGAACCAACCCGAAGCCAACCGCCGCGGCGCCATCCGGGGACTGCGCAAGGAGGCGGGCGATCCGGACAGCCGCGCGGTTGCTGCGTTGATGGCGACGCGGGAGGGCATCGACTGAGTGTCGCGACGGCTCGGCAGGCGCGGGTCAGGGCTTGCGGCACCAGAACTGATACATGCGCGCGAAGGTGCGCGGGTTCTCCAGCTCGAAGGCGTGCCATTTGGTGAGCGATGCCGTCGCGCCGGGCTCCGGGTTCGCTGTCTTGAACCTTCGAAAGGCGTCGAGATCGCCAAGCTCGAAGCCCAGGAACTCCAACCCGAGCGTTGCCAGAGCCGCTTCGATCTGCGGCAGCGTGAAGCGATGTTCCTGGACGTGGAATATCAGATCGCGGCACATGCTGAGCCCGTAGAAATCGATTAGTCCGGCGAGTTCGGCCATCACCGCATTGCCATCCCCGGCCATCTGCCGGATGTCCTCGCGGCAGCGGCGTATGTCCTCGGGCGTGCCGGCGTAGCCCTTTTTGGCGATCAGCGCGCGGGCGGCGACCACCGGCTCTCGCGCCAACTCGCTATAGAGCGCGATCTTCATGAAGCCGCCGGGACGCAGGCGGTCGACAAGCACCTTCCAGCCGGCCAAGGGATCTCCCAAATGATGGAGGACGCCCGAGCTCTCCACCAGATCGAAGCGGCGGTCCAGGCGGCCAAGCTCCATGATGTCGGCTTGCGCGAATTCGATGTTTGTGAAGCCAAGCGCGCGGGTTTGCCGCGCCGCATAGCCGAGGCTGGCGAGGCTGAGATCGACAGCAAGGACCCGTGCACCCGCAAAGATCGCGGCGGCGGTGAGCGCGTGCCGGCCGGTGCCGCAGCCGGCGACCAGAATCTCCGGCGCATCGATGGGATCGAACGCGCCCATGTCGAAGTGAAGCGGCGGGCCTTGCAGGACGTCCTGGATGCTTCGGGGGGTGCTTTCAAGCGTGGTTTTGGTCCAGCGCGGATAAGGGTTTTCCTCGTATTGCGCGCGAACCGATATGGAGACCGCATTTTCGATCGGCGTCAGGCACGGCAGCTGGCCGGCGAGTGCTTTTTCTTCGCGGGGCTCGGCGATCTGCCGACGAATGACCTCCAGCATATCGCCGGGCCAGTCCTGGTGGAGCAGGTCGTCCGCCCAAGACTGTTGGTAAAGCGGCCGGTATGCGCCGAGCGCGGCGACCAGGGCTGGCGGCACGGCGTGTCCGTCCGTCAGCAGCGTTCCGATCCGATTTTGAATATCTTCGACGGCCGCCGTTTCCTCAGCGGTTTCGCTGAAGACGTATTCATTGGTGAAACAGTGAAGCGCCAAAGCCGCCAGAAAAGGCAGGGCTCTATCGATGCCCGCGTCGGTGTTTGCATCGGTCTCTGGGGCGGCGTCCCTGTCCTCACCGGCAAGTGTCAGGATGAGATCGTGGCGGATTTGCGTGAGCCACGCCTCCAGCTCCTGATCGTTGATGACACTGAGCGCCAGCAAGCGAAGCAGAAGGGGAATGCCCGATAACCGCGCGGCTAGTTCGATAGCCGTGTTCGCTGCATCGCCATTCGTGTGGCCCGTCAGCGCGAGAATCCGGGCAGTTTCCGGATGACTTTGAAGCGCGCTCAGGATTGGCCGGGCGATCAGGTTCGGGCTGACCATGGGGCGCTCGAGGAGCTGCAGAAGAATCTGGAATGCGTCGTCGTCGGCGCTCGTGAAACGGATCGCCTCCAAACTGATCGCCAGGCCGTTCCAGAACGGATCGAAATCGGGTTTGAGGACGACCGCAGTCCCGCAGTGGGCAAAAGCGTCGTTCGGCCGCCCGATGCTGCGAAATATGGCGCCGAGATTGGCGTGGGCATCGGCGTAATCGGGGGCAAGGGCGAGCGTCTTCTGGTAGCTGGCGGCCGCCTCGTCCAAACGCCCCGCCTGATGCAGAACGAACGCCAGCTTGAAATGCGCGTCGACGTAGTCGGGTCGTGCGGAAATGGCCTTGCGATAGCCGGCGATTGCCTCGTCGAGCCGCCCGAAATGGGCCGATACGCCCGCCAGGTTGTAGTGAGCGTCCGGGAAGTCAGGCTTGAGGGCGATGGCTTTTCTATAGCTTGCGGCGGCTGCTTCCAGCCGGCCCATTTCGCCGAACACACTGCCGAGGTTGTTGTGATACATCGGCTGATTGCGGTCGCTGTCGATGGCTTTCGATATCAGCTCCATGGCTGCGGCCTGGTCGCCCGACTGTTTTGCCAGCACCCCCAACAAATGATTGGCGTCGGCGTGGCTGGGCTTGGAGTGGAGAATCTGGCGATAGATTGCTTCGGCCTCGGGCGCCCGCCCGGCCATCTGCAGCTGGAGACCCTTTTGAATGAGCTGGGTGTTGTAGTCCGCCGGGGCGCCGCGGGCGGTGGCTCCAGCAGGTCTGGGCGGCTGGCCGCGTGTCTTCAGCGCCGCCTTCCTCGACAGTTTCTTTTGCTGGCGTTTAGCGGCTCGGTTCATCGGTGGCGCTCGACTTTGCGGATTTGCCAGGAAGGCCAGATGGCCCATCCGGCCCGGCGCGCGGCGGACGCGCACGCTCTGGGATACCCGCAATTAGTGGAAAATTTACTAAGTTCGGACGGCTCGCATGGCATTGCCGGGGAGCGGCTGATCAGATGTCCGCCGCGACCGCAACTGCGTGCCGGTTTGCCATCGATTTGCCTCCCGCGACGAACATCTCTTCCAGGATTGCGGCGAGCCGGTCGATCGCGGGGGCCGGCGGCGCGCCCGGCGCTCGTGCGAGGGTGATGACCAGTTCTGGAAGCGGCGGGAGCGCATGATTTGCCGCGACCTGTGCCAGGCCCGGTTCGAGCGCGCGTTCGCCGCGAGCAGTGACGCCGAGCCCGGCGCGCACGGCGGCGCGCAGGCCGGCGAGGCTGGGGCTCGTTGGGACGATGCGATAGGGCAGGCGCGCGGCTTAACGGTATCTTGACCATCCAACCGATAGATTCCGCACCGTCTTGCTGCCTATGCGAAAATGTCCAGATTGGCACCCCGATTGACGCTTGCTCGTTACAGGAAAATGCAACAATTGGTTCTCGGCCTGTTGGTTGCCTACCTTTGCATTGCAGTCGCGGGCGGCGTGCAGTCACCGAAGGGCGAGATCTTTCCGTTCTTCAACTGGTCGCTATTCACCTATGTGAGCGACCATCGTCAGTTGATCGAAATCGAGATTCTGGCGATCAACGGCGTTCGCCTGGATGCACCCACCCGCTTCCACGATCTGCCGAAGCAATTCGCGGGCGCGCGGAACAAGTCGGTAAGCATCCTGAAACTCGCCTCGCGAATGGCGGCCGCTCACATTGATGGTGACCAGGCGCGGTTCCGGTCGCTCCGCAAGGTTCTGGAGGCGACCTATCTCGCTGAGGCGGAGCGCCTCAAATACCGCCTCGTTGCCAATCGCTACCATCCGATCGAGCGGTGGCGGGACGGCTCCATCAGGTCAACCATTGTGATCGGCGAATACACCGTGGATCGGTCGTCGTGATCGGCGCTCGTTCGCTTAGGGCCTGGCGCAGGGTGCTCCAAGGCACGCAGCACGAGCGGCGCCTTCCCCCGCTACGCTGCGCACGAAACGATATATACGGCCGCGTTCTGGATCGTGCGGTTTTACTACATCATCAATCTGTTCCTGGTTTACCGCCAATTGAGCACGCTGCGCGGCCTCGGGCTCTCGAGCAGCTCACTCGACGCCCTGTGGCCCGTGTTCTGGATCGAATCGGTGGGTTTGGAAAGGAGCTCGCTCCTTATCCTGCATTTGTCGATGATGGCAGGGCTTCTCGGGGTCTTGTTTTGGCACCACCGTTGGGTACGCATCCTGGCGGTCGTGGCCCAGCTTTTCGTCGGCGCGTTCGCCAACTCGTTCGGCGCGATGAACCACGGCTATCACGAGTGGCTGTGGGTTGGCGCCTGCTTGGTCTTTCTGCCGAGCGGGCGCATGCACGAGATCGGGTCGAGCCGGGCCGGCCGAATGTCGTTCCTGATGGTCTTTTCCATGGCTCAGGGGTTGATCCTGCTGTTCTACAGCCTGTCCGGCGCCTACAAGGTCGCCGCCGCGCTGGCTGCGCTCGGAGCGGGGGAGGTCGGCGGATTCTCGCCGCAGGCCATGGCGCTAACGCTGGCCAATCGCATGACCCAGGCAGACAGCACGGCGATCTGGGCGCCGTTCATCATCGAGAACTACTGGCTCGGCTGGCCGCTCTATCTCGGCGTCTATTTCATCGAGTTCGTCGCTCTCTTCGTGTTTCTCCGACCGGCACTGCACCGCCTCTGGGGCCTGATGCTGATCGCCTTCCATTTCGGCACCTTTCTGTTCATGGACATCCAGTTCTCAACCCATGTCCTGATCAACACGATGCTGTTCGTCTTCTCGCCCTTCGCCCCGGCTAAGCTCGACTTGCGACTCATGCTTCGCCAGATACCGATCTGCGGCATGCTGTTCGCTCGGCTGCTGCCGGTTCGCACTCCGACGCCGCGTGGCCGAGGACACGACTTGCCCATACCGAACATCTAGCTTCGGAATCCCGCCGTTTCAGTATCCCAGCGGCTTTCGGCCGAGCAGCCGGAGGGCAAGGTTGCGCCCGGAGCGAAGCGCGGGATAAGCGACCCGTGCCAGCCGCGGCGACTTGAAGAGCAGATAATTCACCCGGTTGAAGACACCCGAGCGCGAGCTCATCAATGCTAGGCGGTTGAGGCAGGCGTCGCCGTGATAGAGCACGCCTCCGATCTCGAGGACCATGCGATCGTCGAGGCGGAGCCCCTGCCGGCGTGCGCGGTCGACTTCCGCGCCGCCGTCACGGGCGTCGACCAGCCGGAGCGTGCCGACCGCCTGTCTGAGGCGTACGTAGCGCGCATAGCGGCTGCAGAACGGGCAGTCGCCATCATAGATTAGGGTGGCTTGGTCCGTCATCGCATGGTGCCGATCTCGTCGTTGCACGGCAGGGGGCGCGGACCCCCAGGCGGTCGAGCTGACCGAGGCCACGGCCGATGCGTCCACCGATCGCGATTATGGTCGATCGACCTTCAAATTCTTTGTTAACGGCAGCCGCGCGTGAGGCGGGGCCTCAGGCGGCGGGACGGGGCGCGGGGGCCTATTCGAGCGCGATCTTGCCGTCGATGACGTGATCGAGGCCGCCGCCGATCCGGATCGTCGCCGTCGCCTCGAGCGTCTCCTTGCCGCTGAGGCGGCCGCTCTCGAGCGCCAGGTCGGTCGGCGTCGCCGGGTCGACGGCGTGATGGCGCAGCACCGGGGCGAGCACCCGATGGCTGGCCGTTTCGAAGGCTTTCGTGAAGGCGGCCTAGTCGGGGCCGGGCCCCACATGCCGTGGATCATCAGGAGCGTGGCAATGTGCCGCAGCAGGTCGATGTCAAAATCAGGAATCATTCATTGATTCTTACAATGTATTATGAAGTTCAATCAATTTTTCGAATGTCATTTATGTCGCTACTGTGGCCCCACGCTGTGTGTGGACGCGAAAGAGGGAGACGAAACTATGATCACCGCAATCGTCCGCTTCAAAATGCCCGAGGGGACCACGCTGGAAGAAGCGACCAAGCTGTTTGAAAGCTCGGCGCCCAACTATCGCGGGCTCGATGGGCTGGTCCGCAAGTACTACCTCTTCGGCGAGGGTGCGAGCGCCGGCGGCGCGTATCTTTGGGAAACGCGCGCGGCTGCCGATAAGGTCTATACCGACGACTGGAAGGCGATGATGAAGGAGCGCTACGGCATGGTGCCGACGGTGGAGTATTTCGAATCGCCCGTGATCGTCGACAATGCGGCCGATCAGGTCAGCGCCGCTGCCGAATAGCCGTTTTTTCGACTTTCGTCGAAGCGGGTCGGTCCCGAAAAACATCGAATCTGTTCTGACCGGCCCGCGCCTCGATCCAGTCGAGGCAGCGCCGGACGGTCTCGCGCCACTTGGATTCGCCCTGGATCCAATGGGCGTTCTCCGGCAGCTCGGCGTATTCGCCGCCCGCTGCCGCATAGCGCCGCGCGGTAGCACGCACGCAGGCTGCCGGAACCGGGGTGATTGGCAGCTGGGTCAGGCAAAACGCGCACCACGTGCGCTTTTTTGGTTTGTGTCCAGCGGACTGCGATCATAAAATCGGCGCGGCGCCGAGCGCCGCTGGCAAAGCGCTGCCGACAGAGCGTAGTTGAATGGGTTGAGGGGGCCCGGACAAGCCGATGGCGAAAAAGATCAGATCGAAAGACAAGTACGCACTCGAAAGCGGCGCGCTGGGAAACGGGGTGATGAGCCCCGCCGCCTTCAGGCACTGGCGCAAATCGCTGAAGATGTCCCAGAAGGCCGCCGCCGAAGCGCTGGGCTTGAAGCGCCGTGTGGTGCAATACTACGAGAAAGGTGAGCGCGGCGGCATGCCGGTGGTGGTCCCGAAAACAGTCCGGCTGGCTTGCTACGCGCTGACTGCCGGACAGCAGGACTATCCGGGGCCCGAGGAAAGCTGATCTGCCTGTGCGCGAATGCGGGCAAGGGCTTCGCGGGGCCGGCGGGCGTGACGGGGAGGTGATCCGGCCATGAAGCTCAGCAAAGACCAGAAGGCGGCGTTTGAAGAACGCGGATACCTGATGCTGCCCGATCTCTTCGCCGCATCGGAGATCGATGTGTTGCGGCGCGCGGCGACGGAGGTCTACGCAATGAACCGCCAGGAGGTGGTTCGCGAGAAGGACGGCGCCACCGCGCGCACCGCCTTCGCCGCGCATACCTATCACGAGACGTTTCGTCGTTTGGGCCGCCATCCGCGCCTGGTCGAGCCGGTGCGCCAGCTGCTCGACGGGCCGGTCTACATGCATCAGTACAAAGTCAACGCCAAGGCCGCCTTCGACGGCGATGTCTGGCAGTGGCATCAGGACTACGGCACCTGGGCGCGCGACGATGCGATGCCCGAGCCGCGGGCGATGAACATCGCCGTCTTCGTCGACGAGGTAACCGAGTTCAACGGCCCGCTCTGGCTCATTCCCGGATCGCACGCGGAGGGCGTCTACGAAGCCGGCCACGACCTGGAGACGACGAGCTATCCCCTTTGGACGCTCGACAAGGAGACGGTGGCGCGGCTGGTCGAACGTGGCGGGATCTATTCGGCCAAGGGATCGGCCGGCTCGATGCTGATGTTCCACGGCACTCTGGTGCATGGCAGCCCGCCCAACATGTTGCCCTTCCCGCGCACCATCGTCTATCTCTCGCTTTGCCATGTCGACAATCACATTCGGCAGTTCAATCGCCCGGAATGGATCGCCCACCGCGATTTCGCGCCGATCGAATGCATCGGCGATGATTGTTTGCTGGAGCTGGCGGCGCAGGCGGCGGAGTAAGGGCGGGTCACCCATGAACCTCCACAGGCTCCTGCAGGCGCGCGGCGCAGCCGACAAGCCCGTCCGGGTGGGCGTGATCGGTTGCGGCAAGTTCGCTTCGATGTATCTGGCGCAAGTGCCGCGCATCCCGGGCATGCATGTCGCCGCGATTGCCGATATCGATCCGGGCCGCGCCCGCGACAATCTGGATCGCATCGGCTGGCCGACCGAGCGCGTCGGCATGCGCAATCTTTCAAAGGCGCTGAAGTCGGGCGGCACCTGGCTTACCGCCGATGCGGGCAAGCTCTTCGAAGCCGATGAGATCGACGTCATCGTCGAGGCGACCGGCGATCCGGCCGCCGGCATTGCCCATGCGCTCAATGCCGCCGACGCCGGCAAGCACATCATCATGGTCAATGTCGAGGCCGACGCGGTGGCGGGGCCTTATCTCGCAGCCAAAGTGCAGGCGGCCGGCGGCGTCTACTCGCTGGCTTACGGCGACCAGCCAGCGCTGATCTGCGAGCTTGTCGACTGGGCGCGGGCGAGCGGCTTTGCGGTGACGGCCGCCGGGCGCGGCCACAAATGGCTACCCGAATACCGGACTTACACGCCGGACAATGTCTGGGACGGCTACGGGCTCAGCGCCGCGCAGGCCGCAGAAGGCGGCATGAACCCGCGCATGTTCACCTCCTTCCTCGACGGCACCAAGCCCGCGATCGAGAGCACCGCCGTGGCCAACGCGACCGGGCTGACACCGGCACCGGGGGGCCTGTCTTATCCGCCCTGCGCGATCGACGATCTGCCGGAGGTCTTGCGGCCGGCGGATGAAGGCGGCGTGCTGCACCACAAGGGCCAGATCGAGGTCGTCTCCTCGCTCAAGCCCGATGGGACGCCGATCGACCATGACATTCGCTGGGGCGTCTTCGCGGTTTTCGAGGCGGGCGATGAGTATGTGCGCCGGTGCTTTTCCGAATACGGCCTCAAGACCGATGCGAGCGGGCGCTATGCGGTGAGCTATAAGCGCTGGCACCTGATCGGGCTCGAGCTCGGCATCTCGGTCGCCTCGGTTGCGCTGCGCGGCGAGCCGACGGGGGTGGCGACCGGCTTCCGGGCGGACGCGGTCGCGATGGCCAAGCGCGACTTGAAGGCCGGTGAGACGCTTGACGGCGAAGGCGGCTACACGGTCTCGGGCACGCTCATGACAGCCGAGCACTCGCTCGCTGACGGGGCGTTGCCGATCGGCCTCGCGCACAATATTGTGCTGAATGCCGATGTGCCGGCGGGCGCGGTTCTGCGCAAATCCGACGTGGCGCTCAACGCGAACAGCCTTGCCGTCATCGCGCGCGAGGAAATGGAGCGTGCCTTCGCGCCCCCGGACAAGACCGGGCAAGCATCTGAAGGAAAGGCGGCGGCCGAATGAGCGGGGTCCTGTTGGTCACCGGCGCCGGCCGGGGCATCGGCGCGGCGGTGGCGCGGCTGGGCGCCGCGCGCGGCTACGCCGTCGCGGTCAATTATGCGCGCGATACGGCGAGCGCCGAGGCTGTGGTGAAGGAAATCGAGGCGGCCGGCGGCCGCGCGGTGCGGGTGCAGGCCGATGTAAGCGACGCCGAGGCGGTCGCCAAGCTCTTCGATAGCGTCGAGGCCGGGCTCGGGCCGGTCACCGCGCTGGTCAACAGTGCCGGCATCACCGGGCAGATATCAAGGATCGCCGATGTCGATCCGGCGGCGATGGCCAAGGTCGTCGATGTCAACGTAAACGGCGTGCTCTATTGCCTGCGCGAGGCGGCGCGGCGCATGTCGACCGCGCGCGGCGGGGCGGGCGGTGCGATCGTCAATATCTCGTCTTCGGCCGCCAATATCGGCAGCCCGGGCGAATGGGTTTGGTACGCGGCCTCCAAGGCGGCGGTTGATACCGCCACGCTCGGCCTCGCCCGCGAGCTGGCCGGCGAAGGCGTGCGCGTCAACTCGGTGGCGCCGGGTCTGGTCGATACCGGCATCCATGCGGCGGGCGGCGCGCCCGACCGGGTCGAGCGGATGGGGCCGCTGATCCCGCTCGGCCGCGCCGGGACGCCAGAGGAAATCGCCGAGACGGTGCTGTTCCTGCTGTCGGACGCGGCGTCCTACGTGACCGGCGAGGTGCTGCGGGTCGCCGGCGGGCGGTAAAGAGTCAGCGGGAAGCTCATCCTTCGACAGGCTCAGGATGAGGTCGGATTTCCTCCGCCGGCAACACTTACTTGGGCAGTCAACCCCGCTCCTCACGCTGAGCTTGTCGAAGCATGACGGTCTCGCGATCCGGCTTCGCCGCTAACCCTCCACCGCGATCCCAAACACCTGGCGCATCGCCTTGTAGCCCTCCTGCGCCGCCGACCAGTGACGGCCACCGATCATGCCGCCATCGACGAGGATGTCGGCGCCGTTGATGAACGAGGATTCGTCGCTCGCCAGGAACACTGCCGCATTGGCGATGTCGTCGGGCAGGCCGGCGCGTTGGATCGGCTGCGCTTGGGCGAAGGCGCCCTCCATCAGTTTGGCGGTTTGCTCGGCCGCTTCGGTTTCCAGCCCCATCGCCTTGCCGAAGATGCCGGTGGCGATTGCGCCGGGGGAGATCGAGTTGACGCGCACGCCGACCTCGCCGAGCTCCATGGCGACACAGCGCGAAAGATGGATCACGGCGGACTTGGCGGCCGCGTAGATCACTGACGACGACCAGCCGGCCTGGTGCCCGGCGATGCTGCCATTGTTGATGATCGAGCCGGCGCCATGCTTTTTCATCACCGGTGCGGCGTGCTTCATGCCGAGCAGGACGCCGCCGAACAGCACCGACATTGCTTGTTCGCTCGCCTCAAGGGAAATGCCTTCGATGCCGCCCGTCGGCGCCGGACAGCCGGCATTGTTGAAGAGCACGTCGAGCCGGCCATAGGCGGCGATGGTCTTGGCGATCAAGGCCTCGACATCATCCTCGCGCGATACGTCGGTACGGATAAACCGCGCATCGCCTCCAATCGCTTCGGCGATTGCCTGGCCTTCCGCTTCGCGCCGCGCGGCGATGATGACTTTGGCGCCTTCTTCGGCAAAACGCTCTGCGGTGCGTTTGCCGATGCCGCTGGTGCCGCCGGTGACGATGGCGACCTTGCCGTCGAGCCTGGCCATGATCCGTCCTTTCGCGTGCGTGAGACCGAGCCCCGTTCTAGCGGATCGTCAGGCCTAGGCAAATCCGCGCAGTGGGCGGCAGGTCACGCACGGGATTTTTCGATTGCGGCGGCAGAACGGCTCTTGCGGGACAGAAAATCGGGGCCAAGTGTCCCGGACCATGGTGACGCGACTGGCATCGATCACGGCCCTCCTCACGGGCACGCTCGTCTTCATGCTCGGCAATGGCTTGCTGGGCACGCTGGTGGCTGTGCGCCTCGACAAGGCCGGCCATGACACGGTGATCGCGGGCGCGGTAATGGCGGCGTATTTCGTCGGCCTCATCGCGGGCTGCCTGCGTGCCGGGACGGTCGTCTCGGCGGTTGGCCATATCAGGGCCTTTGCGGTCTTCGCGGGATCGTCGGCGGCGCTGGCGGCGACCTTCACGCTGGTCTCCGATCCCATAGCTTGGGCGCTTTTGCGATTTCTTGGCGGCTTTGCCATCGCCGGGCTCTTCATGGTCATCGAGAGCTGGCTGAACGACGCCACCGAGAATGAGTGGCGCGGCCGCATCCTCTCGACCTACATGGTTGTCGTCTATCTCTCGCTCGGCGTCGGCCAGCTCCTGCTCGGGCTCTACCCGGTGGACGGCCCCAAGCTCTTCACCTTGGTCTCGATGCTGTTCGCGTTGTCGCTCATTCCCGTGTCGATGACACGCCAGGTCGCACCGGTGATCCCGGAAACCGAGATCATGGGCTTGCGCGCGCTGTTCGCCATTTCGCCACTGGGCGCGGTTGGCAGCGCCGCGGCGGGGCTTCTGCTCGGCGCCTTCTACGGGCTGGCGCCCATTTTTGCCCAGCGGGTCGGCCTCGATGTTGGCGGTGTCTCCCTTCTGATGGCGGCCGCGATCGTCGGCGGCCTGGTGGTGCAGTTTCCGGTCGGCGCACTTGGCGACCGCTTCGACCGACGCAAGGTCCTGACGGCCGCCTTGTGGGTTGTCTGCGCCTCGGCCGTCGCCGTTTCTTTTGCCTCCCTGTCGGGCAGCTTGTGGTTGATCGGGGTTAGTGCGGCCGGGCTTTGCTGCGCCTTCGTGATCTATCCGTTGGCCGTCGGCCACGCCAATGACCGGGTGCATGGCGGCAGCCGTATAGCCATTGCCGGGGGGCTGCTCTTGACCTACAGCTCTGCGGCAGCGCTGGGACCATTACTGGCGGCGGGTGCGATGAACCTTGCCGGTCCCTACGGCCTGTTCATCTATTTGGCCGCGGTGGCGGCGTTGACCGGGGGCTTTGCCCTCCATCGCATGCGCGCCAAATCGGCGGTGCCGGCCGACGAGCAAGGCGCCGCGCAATACATGCCGCGAACCTCGCCAGTGGCGCCGGTCCTCGACCCTAGCGTCGAGGAAGAGCTGGAGATCGCCGACATCCGGGCCGGTTGACGAGGCTTCGCCCGCATCGACATCAGGGCCGTTTGCGACCGGTGATCATGGCGCGCGGCAGGTTCTCGCGGTGGATCAGGCTCGCCAACACGACGCCGCCGATATGCAGGAAGATCAAGAACAGGGTGAAGTTGGCGAAGACCTCGTGGACTTCCTCCCAGAACTCATCCTTGCGCCTGCGCTGGCCGGATCGTTTGTTGTCGTCGTCATTCTCGTCGGCGCGGGCGGAGGGGATCGCCAGCACGATAGGCGCGGCATTTCCCGCGAAGAGCGGCGCGAGCGGCCCTTTGCGCTCCGCGCCGTAAGCCAGCAGGCCGGTTGCGACCGCCAATAACAGGCTCACGAGCAGGGCATAGACCATGAACGCGCCGGCCGGGCTGTGGCCGAGATGGCGTTCGGCGCGGAAGGTGAGAAGCGCGACGAGGTAGCGCAGCGCCGCGCGGGGCCCGTAGGCGAAGTCGCTGAAGCGGGCATGCCGGGTGCCAATGAAGCCCCAGCCAACGCGCAGCAGGACCAGCGCCCCGACCACGTAGCCCGCCCAGACATGGACGGTCATGGCGTCGTCCTCGGTGAAGTAGGCGACGAAGTAAGCGACCACCAGGCTCCAGTGGAACAGGCGCACGAACGGATCCCACACGCGGATCCAGGTCGGTGCCGCGGGTATGACGTCTTGGGTCTTAGTCTCGGTCATGCGTTCGGCCTTCCCATATGTCGCGCATTCAAGAGGGCCGATGAGGGTGTCTATCAGATGGCGTTCGGCGGCGGCGCTGTCAGCTGCGGCGTGTTGTCCAGCGCAACCATCGCCTCGTGGGTGCGAAGAAAGACACCGCCGGTCGTTGACGCAGGGCCGGAACCGGGTATCTCTTGGCGCTTCTTTAAGGACGAGCGCGCCACTCTCTCTCGCATGACCGACGGACCCCTTGCCGCCTATCGCGCTCTTTGCCGCGCGCAGACCATCATGGGCGATCCCGCCCAGGAACTGGCGGCGGAGAAACTGCAAAGCCTGCACAACGCGCTTAGGGACTACGAGCCCTCGGCCGGCGGCTGGGCCGAGCGTTTCGGCCTGGCCAGGCGCGCCGAGCCGCCGCTGGGGCTGTACATCTGCGGGCCGGTCGGTCGCGGCAAGTCGATGCTGATGGATCTCTTTTTCCAGACGGCGCCGCTGGAAAAGAAACGCCGGGCGCATTTCCACGAGTTCATGCTCGACGTCCATGCGCGGCTGCACAAAATCCGTGAAGACGCCAAGGGCAAGCCGCGCGAGGCCGATCTCATTGCGCCGCTTGCCCGAGGGATCGCGGAGGAGACCTGGCTGCTCTGTTTCGATGAGTTCCAGGTCACCAACATCGCCGATGCGATGATCCTGGGGCGGCTCTTCGAAGCGTTGTTTGCGGCGGGGCTGGTGGTCGTCGCGACCTCGAACGATGCGCCCGACGCGCTCTATGCCGGCGGCCTCCAGCGCGACCGTTTTGAGCCTTTCATTGCGCTGATCAAGGAAAAGCTCGATCTGCTGGTGCTCGACGGCGGCACCGACTACCGCCTGGAACGGATCGCCGGCCGGCCGGTCTATCATGCCCCGCTGGGTGCCCAGGCGACGGCGGCGCTCGACCGGGCCTTTCGCGATCTGACCGATCTGGAGGCGGGCCCGCAGGCAGAACTGGACGTGCAGGGCCGCAGGGTGCCCGTGCCCCAGGCCGCGCGCGGTGTTGCCCGCTTCGCCTTCGCCGATCTTTGCGAGAAGCCCCTGGGCGCGGCCGACTACATCGCCATCGCCAAGCATTTTCACACCGTGCTGCTCGACGGTATTCCCAAGCTCACCCCCGAGCAGCGCAACGAGGCGCGGCGCTTTGCCACGCTGATCGACGCGCTCTACGAGGCCAAGGTGCGGCTCATCTGCTCGGCCGCCGCGGCGCCGGACGAGCTTTACATCAAAGGCAGCCACGCAAAGGAATTCGAGCGCACCGCCTCGCGGCTCTTTGAGATGCAGAGCGCCGATTACCTGGCGGCATGACGGGACAGCATGTTGTCTGGTAGACTTTGGTCCAGAAAGCCAAGGGAGGCCGGCCATGAACATCGTCGTCAAAGAAACCAGCCGCAAGCCCGATCACATCAGCGACACCGAATGGGCGCTGCGCCTCGACCTGGCGGCGTGCTACCGGCTGGTCGAGCACTACGGCATGACCCAGCTCGTCTACAATCACATCACCGCCAAGGTGCCGGGGCCGGACAAGCATTTCCTGATCAACGAATACGGCCTGATGTATGACGAGATCACTGCGTCCAACCTGGTGAAGGTGGATCTGGCGGGGAATATCGTCGACGGCACGGCGGGCACGCGCGAGATCAATCCGGCCGGCTACGTCATCCATTCCTGCATCCACAGCGCGCGCGACGACGTGCATTGCGTGCTGCACACCCATAGCCGCGCCGGCGTGGCGGTGTCGTGCCTCAAGGAGGGGCTGCTGCCGATGGAGCAGACCGGGATGCTGTTTGAGGGCCGCGTCGCCTATCACGACTATGAGGGGATCGCGGTCGACGAGGACGAGCAGGCGCGTCTTCTTGCCGATATGGGCGCGCACAACATCATGATCCTGCGAAATCACGGGCTGCTGGCCTGCGGACGTACGGTCTCCGAGACGTTCCGGGCGATCTATTACCTGGAATTTGCCTGCCGCAACCAGATCGACGTGATGGCGACCGGGCGCGAAATCAACATGCCGTCAAAGGCGGTGCGCGATCATACGGCCGAGCAGTTCAACGGTGGGCAGGCCGGGATCGGCGACGGCAAGGGCAACACCCGCGAATGGCCCGCGCTGCTGCGCATGCTCGACCGCAAGGACCCCAGCTGGCGGAGCTGAAGGACTAATATCACTGAGATTTGGTATAACCCGCCACCTGATGCAAATGCACGTCTGTCTGCAGGAAGCGGGCCGGGCGCTCAGGCGTCTTCGGGCCAGCGTGGGCGGCGCATCGTGAAGAAGTCGTCGACCAACGCGTAATCCATATAGCCGAGCCGGGCGATCGCCTTCAGCTTGCGCGGATCGATCAGGCCGTCGGTCAGCACCGCCTCGTCGATATGGATGCCGATCACCTCGGCGACCACCATGATGTTGGGATGGTAGTCGGGCAGTTCTTTCAGGCGCACGCTCTGCAGGTATTTGCATTCGAGGTGGATCGGGCTTTCCTTGACGCGCGGCGGCTTGACGAGCTCGGAGGGCGCTTTGGTGAGCCCGGCGTATTCGAACTCGTCATGGTCGGGCGGGCTCTCGATCGAGCTCCTGTTCATCGCCTCGCGCAGCTCCCAGGTGGCGATGTTGGCGACGAACTCGCCGGTCGCCTCGACATTGGCGACGCTGTCCTTGCGCGGCGCGGCGTCCTTTTTTTTGCCCGCACCGGGCCCGCCGGAGAAGATCACCTGCGGCGGCGAATAGGAGACCGCATTGAAAAAGGAATAGGGCGCGAGGTTCACGGTGCCGTCGGCCGCCAGCGAAGAGATCCAGCCGATCGGCCGCGGCGCCACGATCGCGTTGAACGGATTGTGCGGCAGTCCGTGGCCGTCCTGGGGGCGGTAGAACATGGGGGCGTGCTTCGATTGTGCTGGGAGGTTTCGTGGGCCGGAAGCTTAAGCGGCGGCGCGACCGCATGCAATCGCTGGACATCCGCAATGATCGCGGTTCGTCACATCACCTTATCCCCGGTATTGCTCCAACCCCCACCCCTTGCTCCTCCCCCCAAATCGCGCTAGGTACGCGCGACGCGGTCGGCACGGGATGCCGGCCGTGAATACGCGGGAATTCGCAAGCCTTTCGGCGCCCCGCGCCTCTCGGGGGAGATCAATGGCAAGGAACAAAATCGCGCTCATCGGCGCCGGCCAGATCGGCGGCACGCTGGCGATGCTCGCCGGATTGAAAGAACTCGGCGACGTCGTGCTGTTCGACATCGTCGACGGCGTTCCGCAAGGCAAGGCACTCGATATCGCCGAGGCCACTCCGGTCGAAGGCTTTGATGCCAAATTCCTTGGCGCCAGCGACTATTCGGCGATCGAAGGCGCTGATGTAATCATCGTGACCGCGGGCGTGCCGCGTAAACCCGGCATGAGCCGCGACGATCTCATCGGCATCAACACCAAGGTCATGAAGGCCGTGGGCGAGGGCATCGTCAAGCACGCGCCGGGCGCCTTCGTGATCTGCATCACCAACCCGCTTGACGCCATGGTCTGGGTGCTGCGCGAGGTGACCGGCTTGCCCCATCACATGGTGGTCGGTATGGCCGGCGTGCTCGACAGCGCGCGGTTCAGCTACTTCCTGGCTGAGGAATTCGGTGTTTCGGTCGAGGACGTGACCGCCTTCGTGCTCGGCGGACATGGCGATACGATGGTGCCGCTGCCGCGCTACTCGACGGTTGCCGGCATTCCGCTGCCTGATCTGGTGAAGATGGGCTGGACCACGCAAGCCAAACTCGAAGAGATCATCCAGCGCACCCGCGACGGCGGCGCTGAGATCGTCGGGCTCTTGAAGACCGGCTCGGCGTTCTACGCGCCGGCCTCCGCGGGCATCGCGATGGCGGAAGCATTCCTGCGGGACAAGAAGCGCGTGATGCCGTGCGCCGCCTGGCTCGACGGCCAGTTCGGGGTCAAGGACATGTATGTCGGCGTGCCTGTCGTGCTCGGTGCGGGCGGGGTCGAGCGCATCGTCGAGATCGAGCTCGAGCCGGATGAAAAGCAGCAGTTCGATGCTTCGGTCGCGGCCGTGAAGGGCCTCGTCGACGCCGCCAAGGGCATGATCTGAGCCATGATCTGAGCGGGCGCCGCCTTATCCGCCATTCCGGGAATTCGCTGCATGAACATCCATGAATACCAGGCCAAGGAGCTGCTGCGCTCGTACGGCGTTGCCGTGCCCAGGGGCGGGGTCGCCTACACGCCGGCGGAGGCCGGGAAGGTGGCCAAGGAGCTGGGCGGACCGGTCTGGGTGGTGAAGTCTCAGATCCATGCCGGGGGGCGCGGCGCGGGGC
>Ga0307378_10001313_pt1 | contig 40667 bp, 56 predicted proteins | sample UN1MG_FD_202238 | JGI IMG/M metagenome (GOLD analysis project Ga0307378, IMG submission 202238) | Soil microbial communities from Risofladan, Vaasa, Finland - UN-1 | ecosystem: Environmental > Terrestrial > Soil > Coastal area > Acid sulfate soil | place: Finland: Risofladan, Vaasa | collected...
ACACTGTGGTCGTGCGGCGGGGGCTGAACGCGGTCTGGAAGGGGGAGATGCGACAGATCACGCAGGGGAAGGAGTCGCTGACGGTAGGGTGCGTGGGGCAGTGGATCCACCTGGATGATAAGAACTGCGGGGGCCAGGGACGTCTGTGGTGCGAAGCCAGGTACAAAAAGTGGGAACCGATGACGCGCAACAAGGATTCATCGTGTTGGTCGGAATCCTTCAACATGAACAACAGCGGCCAATTGTACATAGCCCCGAGGAAAGGCGAAACCTTTAGCATGACCGGGCCCTATGGGGAATACTACTTTTACTCTCCATATGCCAACATCGTGAGGGTGTCATTTGACTACGATTTCGTGGACCCGGACAGTTGGGTGATTGTGCTTTATCGGACTGTGGGCGACCCTTGGAACATCGGTGCGGACACACTTGAGTGGCTAGTCAACGCCACCGGGTCGGGCGTGAAGGACATCACGCTCACAGGCAATAGCCAATTCATCCGGTTTCGAATGTACTACGCACAGGCAGCCGCGGTCTACAACCTCGATACGGGCATCTGTCGGGCCAACATCTCCAACCTCCGCATCTGGGGCCAGGCCACGGAGAGCCCCAGCGTGATCCACGTGGCGGAGGACGCGATCGACCAGGTGGAGGCGGCCAGCCCCATCGATGCCAGCCACGACCTGGTGCAGGAGCAGTTGGCGGTGCGGGATACGTTCACGGATGCGAATGGGGTACTGTTGGCGAACCACCAGCCGGACGTGGACGCACTGAGGGGCGGGTGGACGGTAGTAGTCGGTGGCTATGACATCCAGGGGAACCAGGCCAATTGCACCGCGCTAGGGGGCGCTCCGTTAGTTGAAGCTGTGGCTGTGGCTGATTCGGGTCTCTCGGATGGGATCGTAGCGTGTGATATTCCGATTCTGGCCGCAGGCACTCATGCCATCGGAATCGTCTTTCGTTATCAGGACGCGAACAATTTCTGGATCTGGCAGATTCACAGCAATGGGAACGCCTATCTGGGGTACATCCAGGCGGGCGCCTGGATTGCAGTGAGCACTCTGACCCTGGGCATGGAGCGAAGTTATTGGTATCACCTGATGGTGAAAATGAGGGCGGACCGGATCGATTGCTACATCGGCGGAATCTGGAGAACGGGTACGAACAACGCCCTCTTCCAGACTGAGACGGAACATGGGATTAGAGATAGTTCGTCAACTGGGGGTAGACATGACAATTTCGAGGTCTACCAGGCGTTACCTCTGTGGCCACTATTCTACGAGGACGGGGAGAGCTGCTACGCAGCACTGAAGGATGCAGCGTCATTCGGAGATTGGGATTACCGAGCGCTCGGTTGGGGCGTGGAGACAGGCGGCGATCGGGTCTATCTCAGGGAGGCGGACCGGGAGAGCGTGAGATACGTGATCCCGGCACAGTATTGCCGGCAGCTCTCCTCGAGGGGCGAGACGCAGAGGGGCTTTTACTCGTCGGGGTGGGCGAAATACATCGACGAGGAGGGGATGCAGCGGTTCACCGTGCCATATTACGTGCACGTGACGAACGATGGGCTGGAAGTGAACACCACGGCGACGGGGGACGATCTGGCCAGCGTGGTATATGGCGTGGATCGGGATCACGTGTTCGATTTCGGCCGGGTGGATGAGGGGCTGGCGGTAGAGTATCTGCAGCAGGCGCTGAGGGAGAGCGGCCATCCACAGGTGAAGGCCTCGATCGAGGTGTATGGCCCGGTGCAGGATCTACACCGCGGAGGGGCCTTGATCGAGCCGGTGGAGATGGAGATGGGGTATCTGGTGAGGATACCGTATTTCAGGGCCACGGAGGCGCAGGGGGGCGGGGGAGTGGACCTGCGAGATTATGATACCACGCTATTGATGGTGGGGCTGGATGTGGACCTGGAGGGGGGAACGGCGAGGCTGATCCCGGAGGGCGCGCAAGAGGATCTGGAGAGGATCATCAAGTATGCCAGGGCCTTTGTGCAGAAGGAGGAGACGGAGCACATCGCCAAGAGAAGCCGGGTGATAGGGGGATAGAGTGGACCATGATGGGCTGGTCAAGGAGGCGGAGGGCATAGCCGCGAAGCTAACGGCGGGGGAGCGATCGGAGCAGGGATACATCTGGGCATACGTGGCCAACCATGAGCTGCGGATGGTGATCGAGAAACTAGCGGCTCTCACGAAGCTGGTCTGGGGGATCCTGCTGGCGCTGGTGCTGACTCTGGGCAGCGCGGTGATAGGGATGGTCTTCAAGGTGCTGACGGGATAGGAGAGGGAGATGAGACCGGGGCTGCATCTATCGAATGTTTCACCCATTACGCCGGCCGACGTGGACATCGTTCGCCGGTGGACTCCGCTCAGCGCGCTGCTGGCGATGAACAACATCGTGGAGGACAACGATGAGATAGTGAAGCTCGTCGCGCTGTGGGAGCTGGCGGGCCGGCCGCTGCTGATCCTGCGGAAGTATTTCAATCCAGAGTGGGGGTTGAAACCCGGGAAGTGGGGCCTCCATGCGATAGAATCGACGATCATGGCCAGGCGGTGCATAGCCCTGGGGGTGCCTCCCGGGCGGATCGCGCATAAGCCCTTCAACGAACCGAACATGCCTACCTGGGCGCTGAATGAGCCATTTGGGGAGGGGTTCGGAGATAAGCCGGAACAGATTGAGCGGTTCGGTCAGGCGCTCAATACGTTCATCGATGTGGCCAAGAACGAAGAGCCCGAGATCCTGATCGGGGGCCCGCACCTGACCATAGGCAATCATGATGTGCGGTTCCCCAATGACGCGGAGGGGCGATACTACTATGGGCCCAACTCGCTGTGCCAGGATGCGCTGGATCGCCTGGATCTGCACTTCGTGCACCTCTATGGCTTCAGGCAGGGGCAATACAAGGATCCGGCGCATGGGCTGCGCTTCCTGGAGTACGAGAAGTACTTCTCGGGCAAGCCGATCTACATCGTGGAGGGCTGCTACGGAATCCAAGGGCCGAATGGGGAGGCGATCGACCCTTCGCAGAACAAGGTGAGGGGAGAGGACACCGTAGCCTACCTGCGGATGCTGGATCAGCACCCCCAGGTGAAGGGGATCACACTATGGATCTTCGGCTGGACGGGGTGGCAGGATCACCGGCACTCAGACGATGCGGGTCCTGGCTCTCACCGGCCGGTCGTATTCTACGTGGAGGATTATTGCAAGAATGAACCGGGGCCGGGGCCGGATCCTGACCCGGGCCCCGACCCAGATCCAGGGCCGGATCCTCAGCCACAACCGGAGGTGAAGATGAGAGCATACAGGGCAGACGGAAGTGAGATCGAGCCGGCGGAGCTCCTCCAGGAGTACGCGATGAGCATCGAACCCTGCGAGGGACCTGGATTCAGGGTTGTGGAGCTGCGGGAACGGTGCGAGAGCAACACCTGCGACGTCCACGTGAAGGGCATGGGCGGGGAGCTCCTGGTGGGGCAGGCGGTGCGCTGGGGTTGGCCGGGGACGGAGATCAGCCAGGGTACGGGCTACGATGGCCGGGTGGGGTTCGTGATGGGCAAAGATTCCTACTACAACCCCGCAGACGGCCCGGGCCCCCACTGGGTGGCAGTCGCTGGAACCTCCGAGCTGGTGAGCGGGATCGGGATGATCCCCGGGACGGTGCACTGTACGGTGAACGTGATCTTCCAGTATCTGGAGACGGCGCCCGAACCGCAACCAGAGCCATCACCGGACCCGGAGCCGGGACCAGACCCGGAACTTGACATCGATGTACCCTATAGGTTTCTGACGGGCGTAAACAGGCGCCTGGAGCGTCACGGCCTTCCTCCGATCGTAGATCTGAGAGAACAGGTGAAGGCGATCAGCCGGCTGGGCGAGATCCCGAAACGTGAGTTTGGGATGATCACTACGATCATGGGCCATCACACGGGTTCAAATGCAGCTCAGACACCGATGGGGATCGTCCATGACCACATCGAGAATCGCGGCTGGCCGACGGTGGGGTATCACCTGCTGGTGGGTTGGCAGGGCGAGACATACTTCCTGGCGCCTTTCGCGTGGGAGATCCACGACGTTGGCGCCCACCTGAACCCAGAGACGATCGGCATTGCGGCGATGGGCAATTTCACATCGGGCTATCCCAGCGATACGCAACTACTGGCCGTGCGGCTGCTGATCGAGGAGGTCTGGCAGTTTCTGGGCCAGGGCTGGGGGAAGTGCCGCCGGACCTATCTGCTGCCGCATAGCCATTTGACATACGTGAAGGATGGTCAACCATGGCGGACGGCCTGCCCGGGTAAGCTGAAGGACGCGCTGATCTGGGAGGGCGAGTGGCCGATGCTGCCCTTTCGGCGAGAGCCGGCTGGTGAGTGAGTGGATGGACACGTTTGAGGCGAGGGCGCTGGAGAGACGGATCGAGGGGGAGACATCGATCGAGTTAAACGTGGAGGAGAAGAACGGAAAAGAGGAGGTGTGAGGTGGGAATACTAGCAGCAGTGGCGTTTGTGGCGTTCGTGGGAGAGAAGTTCGCCGAGCGAACTGTGAAGATGATCGTCAAGGCGATCTCTCCATATTTCGCCGACAAGGTGAATCAGGACCTCGCCGACCTGCTGGAGGCAGTGGTGTGTGCGATACCAGGATTCGCCCTGAGTCTGTTGGCGGGGCTTGATCTGTTCCCCGCCGTAGGGTTGCCCCTGGCTGGATCGAGCGGCCTTTGGATCACGGCACTCGGCGCTGGATTCGGCAGCAACCTGATTCACGAGATCGTGGGCGCGATCCCTGATGGTACGACTATCAACTGGGCGCTGTATGAGATGGGAAGCGCGCTGGAGAAGGAGCGGAAGGACCCTGACGTTTGATGAGTTGGAGACCCGAGAGGGTCGCGTTAGTTTTTCTCCTCCCCCGAGCCCCCTGGGCGTCAAGCCTGGGGGGTTTCGGGTTTGGGGTGGCTCGCAGTGGTTCTCGAAGCGGCGCAGCGGGCGCGAAATCAATGCGAGAGGGCGATGGATTGCGAGCCCTGGCGGACTTCGACGCGGAGGCCGATGCGGCGCAGGAGTACCTTGACGCGACGCGCGACCTCGGGGTCATGCCAGTGGGCGCGTAGATAGTCCAGGCCCGGAGCCATGCCCGTCTCGAGGGTGACGCTGAGGACGTCAGGATCCAGGCGAGGGCGACGCTCCTGGATCTGCTGTAGAGATGCGTCCAGGACCTCGATGTCGTCCTCGAGGCGCCGCCGGTGCTCGTAGTATTCGTACCGCCCCAGCAACCCATCTTCGTAGTCGCGGGCCCAGCGGTCCAACGCGGCTCGCTTGCTTTGCCGTGCCCTCTCCAGCTCTGCTTCCCGCTCCTCGTCCGCCTGTAGCTGATCCCCCATCATGGCTGCCATGTCATTCGCCAGGAGGTCGGGCCGCGTAGCCCGATCGTAGAGCCATTGGAGCACGGCCTGGTCGAGGAGGTCCATACGGATCGTGTTTCTCCGTGTGGGGCGGTCGCATTCAGAGCGCGGGGTGCGACAGATGAAATAGCGATAGACGTGCTCTCCCGAACTGGTGACGGTGGCAGACATGCGTTGCCCACAATAGCCGCAATAGATCGAACCGCTGAGGGGGTAGCGCCGGAGGGGAGCGTGGCCGTTCTCCCGGGCATCGAGTTCGAGCTGGGCGGCCTCCCACGTTTCCTCAGAGATGAGGGCCTGGTGGAGTCCAGCGCCGGTGATCCATTCTGAGCGATCGCGGAACCTGTGACCTGACTCATCGATGCGGTGATAGCCGATGGTGCCCATGTAGAAGGGGTTGCGGAGGATGTATTTGATGCCATAGAAGGAGCGGGGATACCGACCCGAGGCCACGGTAGGGACCTGCTCCTGGATATGGCTGATAGGGACGCCATCCAGGAGCCAGTCGAACATCTGGCGGACTACAGGGGCCTCCGGCTCGTAGATCTGACAGATGCCCTCGGCCCCGAGCCGGTATCCATAAGGGATCATGTTGGCGTGGTAGCCGTCTCTGGCGCGACGTCGCATCCCCGTTCGATGACGGGCCCGGATCTCTGCGGTCTCATCCTGGGCCTTGGCCCTCTCCACGGAGCGCATCCAGATCGAGGCGCGATCGGTGTGCTGGGCGAACTCCTCTGGATCCAGGATCCGCGTGGGCATAGTCAGTGAGTGGACCTGGACATTGTAGGAGGCGAGATACTCCTCCACCTGGGCGATGAGGGCATCGGTGCGCCCCAGGCGGTCGCGTCCTCGGCAGATGAGGAGGTCAATACTACCCGAACGGGCTAGAGACATCACCTCTGTGTACACAGGCATCTCGGCCGCAGCGTCGGCCAGGAAGATGTAGCTGCGGGAGTGGCCACCTACGACGAGAGGCTCGTGGACCTCATGCCAGCCCTCGTTGCGGGCGACGAGCTCGCGGGCGGAGTCGAGTTGAGAGGGGATGGAATCCTTCTCTTCGGAGGCCTGCGGTTTGGAGGAGACGGCCGCCCAGATGATACATCTCATAGTGCTACCGCGCGCTCGGTATTCACGGGGTGAGCTGGGGGACGTACCAGAGCAGGGCGCAACCGCAGATGAAGATGATGATCACAAAGACGATAGCGGTAGAGCAATTGAAGGGGGCTCCTGATTTCTGAGGCTGCTCAGTGGTCATGATCCCTCCCTATACGCTTCCTGAGCTTCAGCGGCCTTCTTCAGCTCGTGGCCTCGTTCCGCATCGACGAGGGCCTGGGCCATCCAGATGAGTTGATCCAGTGCTTCTCGGCGCGTGTGATGCGCCCTGATCTGGCGGATGGTATCTATGAGTCGCTGTTCCCTGGGCATAAGGACCCCCAGGGAGGGCAGCGGGTGCTTCCAGCCGGCGGCCTCCATCAAGTAGTCAGTAGTGACATTCAGTGCATCAGCTATCCGCGCAAGAACGCGAGCGTTGATTGTCTCATGAACATCGCGCTCGATCTTGCTCAGATGAGACTGATCGATCCCGCTTCGGAGAGCCAACTGTCCTTGTGACCAACCGCGTTCTTCGCGGAGCTGTCGAAGTGTGGGTCCTAGTGTCATAGGTCGCTCCGCCCTAGTTTCAATCATTATACCAGGTCTAACGGGAAGAGTGCTCATTAAAGAGTGCGTCTAACCTTAAAATATTCCACAGATACTTGACAACAGGAAAGAAAGTCTGTATACTGTTTCCTAGAGGCAAGGGAAGAGTTACCAAACATGAGTGCTATCAACATTGTGGCGAGACTCAGGGAGAAACAGGAGGAACTCGGCAGCACCCAGGCAGAGCTGGCGGAGATGCTGGATGTCAGCGAGGGCACGATTAGCCGTGTCTACTCCGGGCGGAGGAACCCCGGAAGGGCGGTGATCATGGGGATGCTGAAGGTATGGCCGGATGTGTTCAGCGAGAACGGAGGAGGCGATGAAGAGCCGGAGGGCGACGGAGGTAGTGGGGACGCTGGCGATGATCGCGCTGGTGATCCTGACGGCGACGGAGATAGTGGGGATGCTGGCGATGATCGCGCTGGCGCTCCTGTGGCTCTGCGGGCTGCTGGGGCTCCCGCTGCCGTTGGGACAGTAGAGTGACGATAGACGGGTTCACGATCACGGCGCAGGCCTCGGACGAGGAGATCGGCCGGGCGTTCCTGCGCCTGCTGCTTTCTCTGGGAGGAGAAACCGATGAGACCCACCAACCTGAGCATGAGCAACTTCATGCCCTACGCCGACGCCGAGCTGGATCTGAGCTCGCTACACCTGGCGTGTCTGGCCGGCGAGAACGGCCACGGCAAGTCGGCGATCATCGACGCCATCACCTGGGCGTTGTGGGGCAAGGCACGGGCCCGGCGGGATGATGAGCTGATCCGCCTGGGCGAAGAGCAGATGGAGGTCCGCCTGGACTTCCTCCTCGGTGACCAGCGATACCGAGTGATCCGCCAGAGGGACAGCTCAGGCCGGGGCAACTCCACGCTGGAGTTCCAGGTGGGGGGCAATGGGCAGTGGAGCGCGCTCTCGGGCAGCGCCATCAGGGAGACGCAGACGATCATCAACGAGACGCTCTCCATGGATTACGACACCTTCATCAACTCGGCGCTCTTGCTCCAGGGCCGGGCGGATGAGTTCACGAATCAACCCCCAGGGAAGCGCAAGGAGATCCTGGGGGAGATTTTACGCCTCCACGATTGGGATGATCTGGAGGAGAGGGCCAAGATCCGGGCCAGAGAGGCGCAGGGAGCGGCCAGCGCCATCGAGGCGAAGGCGCAGAGCATGGACGAGGAACTGGAGAAGCTCCCCGCCTATGAGGCTGAGCTCGAGGAGGCTTCGGAGCGAGCAGAACTGATCGGGGGTGAGATCGACGAGGCCCAGGGCAGCCTGGACCGGAAGAAGGAACAGGTCACAGAGCTATCATTCAAGCAACAGGCGCTGGCAGACGTGGAAGGGGAGGGGCGCCGGCGGAGGGAGGAACTAGAGTCGCTGCGGCGGCGGATCGAGCATCCTGGTAACCATCTCGGGGCTGATCTGGGATTGGTGCAGGATCAGATCACCGGCTACCAGAAGGAAGCAGCGGAGATCACGCAGCGGATGATCGGTTTTCATCCCGTGAAGTTGGAGTCATGCCGGGCAAAGGTGGCAGCGGTCCGGAGTGACTTGGCCGGGATGGCGGATCTGGCCGACAAGAGGAAGGCGCATGAGCAAGAGATTGGCCATCTCTCTGCAGAGAAGGCCAGCCTGACGGCCACGAATACGAGGCTACGAGAGGACATGGACGCCTTGAAGGAGGAGATGGCGCTCCTCGAGAGAGCGGGGGCCGCATGTCCTCTTTGCGATTCTGAGCTCACCGACGAACACCGCCAGGAGATTCTCTCGGGCAAGCAGGCCGAGGGCAAGGCGAAGGCGGACGAATATCGGAAGAACAAGGAGATCATCGAGGAAGATGACAACGAATTGAGCGCGTGGCAGCAGGCCCTGCGTGAGATAGAGACGGAACTCAATCGGGAGAGATTGCTCCGACAACAGGAGAGTGAAGGCGTCGCGCTAGTAGCGAAGCTAGAGGCCGAACAAGAACGCCTCGAGGAGTGGAGCGCGCAGGTAGAGAAGCTCAAAGAGTCTATCAGGGAAGCCAAGGATCGCCACGAGACCATGAAGGCCGAGCGGATCGCCGAATGGGAGGGAGAAGCGGCGAAGCTCGAGGAGACCGTCGGCGAGCTCAGGACCAAGAGCGACGCGCTGCGACTAGAGCTGGCCGGTGCGGACGAACTGACCCGAGCGATGGGGGAACTACAGGCGCAGATCCAGAGGCTGGATTTGGAGCTTAATCACGTCCGGCAGAAGGTAGGCGGGGCCCAGCAGAAGCTCGATCATTGCCAGTACCTCGAGAAGGAGAAGGCGAAGCTGGAGCAGCAGCACGCGGAGGCCTCCTCCTCCTCCTATCTCTACGAGCAGTTGAAGCTGGCCTTCGGCAAACGGGGCATCCAGGCCATGATCATCGAGACGGTGCTCCCCGAGATCGAGGAGGGCGCCAACGAGCTGCTCGGGAGGATGACGGACGGGCGGATGAGCGTCCAGTTCGAGAGCCAGAGGGAGACCAAAGCGGGCACCATCAGTGAGACGCTGGACATCCAGGTGGGAGACGAGCTCGGGACGAGGAGCTATGACCTGTTCTCGGGTGGAGAGCGGTACAGACTGGACTTCGCCATCAGGATCGCCATCTCGCAACTCCTGGCCAGGAGAGCGGGGGCGAGGCTGGAGACGTTGATCCTCGATGAGGGCTTTGGATCGCAGGACGCCGCCGGCCGTGAGAGGCTGGTGGAGGCGATCAACTCCATTCAGGGCGACTTCGGATTGGTCCTGGTGGTGACGCACATCGAGGAGTTGAAGGAGCAGTTCCCCGCGCGGATCGAGGTGGTGAAGGGCCCGGCGGGGAGCGTGGTGAGTGTGAACTGAGATGATATTCAAGCAGTGGGAGCAAGTGCTGGGGTTGACCCTACCGCTCAAGAGCCAGACGCGGCGGGTCAATTGCCCCTACGAACTCGCCGTGCAGCTATGGAAGCATGGGTGGAGCTATCCCCGGAACAATCGTAGGACTTCAGGAGGGAGTGTTTATCGTCCATATACTCCTTGGGATGAATGGCAGAAGCGACATCCGATCACCGATGCCCAGATTGCCGAGGCCAACCGCATCCTTGCTGAGCACGTCGTCACCCTTCCGGTCCAGCCGGGCCGGGGCAAGAAGTCTATGGGCCGGATACGAATAACCAAGATACGGCGGGAGAGGCTACAAGACATCAAGCCAGAAGAGTTCCGTAAGGAAGGGCTAGTCAGTGGTGCCCCGATTATGATTCTGTGGTTTATCGAACTGTGGAGCAAGATGTACCGGAAGCCCTACCGCTGGGAGGACAACCCCGATGTGTGGGTGCTGGAGTTTGAACTGGTCAAAGGGAGTGAATCATGAGAATCCTACACTTCGCTGATGCGCACACTGGTTTGGATGACTCAGGGCCCATCGATCGGCAGACAGGGCTGAGCGCGCGCTTGACGGACTACCTGGATTCGCTGGACCGGATCGCCGAGTACGTGGAAACGCAGGACATCAACGTGGTGGTCTTCTCCGGCGATGCCTTCCACGTCTGCCGGCCCACCCCCACTTTCGAGCGGGAGTTCGCCAAGAGAATCAACAGGATGGCCTCCAGTGCCCCCGTGGTCGTGCTGGTGGGCAACCATGACATGCCGGGAGCGTTCGGAAAGGCGCATCCTCTGGCGATCTACTCGGCACTCCATGTGCCGGAGGTGCATGTGGTGGACCGGCCTCAGTTGCTGCACCTGGAGACCCATGCAGGCTCGATCCAAGTCGTGGGGATCCCCTGGCCCAGCAGGCACAACGTGATGACCTCTGAGAAGGTCGCCGGTTTGCCCAAAGAGGAAGTCAACCGCCTGATCGGCGAAGCGGTGGCGGAGAGCATACAGAAGCTGGCCCGGAAGATGGACCCCGATTTGCCCTCCATCCTGGCGGCCCATCTGAGCGTCGAGGGCGGCGACATGGGCGGAGGCACGCCGGTGGGGTTGGGAACTGAGATCTCCTTGCCTCTCGAGGCGGTGGCGCTGCCACAGTTTGACTACGTGGCCCTGGGCCACCTCCACAAATACCAATCGCTGAACGACAGCCCGCCCGTGGTGTATGCCGGCAGCATCGAGAGGAACGACTTCGGCGAGGAGCACGAGGAGAAGGGCTTCGTGGTAGTGGAGTTGGGGAACGGGGACGAGGATGATCTGCTCGAGGGGGCATTCACCAGCGTGGAGTTCGTGCCCCTGCCGGCGAGGAAGTTCGTGACCATCCAGGTCTCTCTTGATGGTACGGATCCCACCCAGGCGGTGCTCCAGGCGATCGGGGAGCGGCAGATCGAGGACGCGATAGTGAGGGTGATCATCGAGGGCACGGCGGAGCAAGCGGCGCTGCTGGATGAGACGCAGGTGCAGCGGGCGCTGAAGCCGGCCCTGCGCCAGGCGGTGAACAAGAGGATCGAGCGGGAGACCAGGACGCGCCTCGAGGGGATGAGCTATCAGGAGATGAGTCCCTATGCTCTGCTGGGGGCATATCTGGAGAGCAACGGGAAGGGGCCGGAGGAGTGTGAGGCGCTGATGAAGGCGGCAGAGGAGTTGATGATGGAGGTGGCGGCATGAGCTGCGAGATCGAGGGCTACTGCGAGAACTGTAGACGGATTGTGAGTTGTGGCCAGTTGAAAGGTGAAGACAGTCTCTTCACGATTTGTCTGAGTTGTGGCGCGCTCATCATGTCTCAGCCCGTAGATAAGTTCACGAAGCTAGAGCAGAGGATCAGGGAGTTGGAAGAGTTCGCGGAGGAGCTGAAACAAAGGGAGGAGAAGGATGTCTAACATAGTCCAGCAGATCGTGGAGCGGGGAATGGAGGAGAAACAGGGCAAGCCCAATTGCTCACGCTGTGCCGATGAAGACCATTGCCTGATTGCCTTCATGGGTCCAGCGATCAAGATCAAGCCCAGCTACGTTGCAGCTCCTGGCTGTGGCCGGTTCGAGCCCAAGAGATATGATGCGGGGGAGGAGGACGATGCAGATCAAGGGTCTGAGAAAGGTTAAGCGGTTCAAAATCATCGGGCGGATCGGCCTGGGGATCACCGTGCCTGTCCTGGACAAAAAGACGGGGCAGCAGGTGATCAGGGATGGGGAGCCGGTGACCATGCCGCAGTCCACCGATCATTTCGTTGTGCCCCCAGAAGTGGCTGAGGTCCTGCGCGACAGCACGCCCAAGGCGATGCGGATCCACTTCGAGAGAGACAGCCTGGATGACGTGTTCCCCACCGGCCTGATGCAGTTCCGGGGCAACGGCGATCTGATCTGCATGGGCGATGGCGAGAGGGTCACCTTCCGCCGGCACATCGCTTCCGATCACTCCACCGAGACGGTGGTCTACGAGAGGGTCGCGCGTTGGGATCGGATCGAGGAGCTGGGCCTGCTGGAGGAGAAGAAGTGGGCCGACGAGAAGAACGGCTACGGCACCACCGAGCGGATCGGAACGAACGCGATCAAGTGTCTCTACATGGATTGCCCGCGGTACAAGGCGCTGCTCTGCAAACCCACCGGGAAGCTCAGGTTCTGCATCGAGGGCGTCACCACGCGCCAAGGGTATTACCAAATGACCGTCCACTTCAACCCCATGAGAGAGATCATCACTCAGCTCGACGATGGCCGGCAGCGGATCAGGAACCACACTGGCCGGGCCACCATCGTCTGGCCCGCGAAGTGGCGGCTGAAGCTCACGGGGCCCACAGAGCAATGGATGAATGTCAGGAAGGGCGGGCAGACCGAGAAGCGCCTGATCAAAAACATCTACACGCCCGAGCTGGAGCTGGATCCTCTGTGGCTGGAGGACCTCGAGGCGGGCCGGGTGGAGTTTCCCCAGATGGAGACGCTGACGGACACCGACGTCTGGGGTCCGCAAGAGGAAGAGTTGGACAAGAGCCTTCTCGATCCAGAGCCGTTCGTGGAGAGCAGCAACGACGAAGAGGATGATCTGCCGTTCTGAGATAGTAGCGGGCGGGAAGTGAGATATGGCCTGGCCTAAGCACGTCGGACAGGTGATTCAACTGCTGGAGGATGGAATCTATGTCATCATCGAACTCCGGGGATACCTCGAAGCCAAGGCTGGCGACGGTGATACGCGGGCAGCCCAATATGCGGGCCGACTGGAGGGAGTCCAGAACCTCTTCAAGCTCATCCGGCAGCAGCAGTATGAACAGATTGGACTCTTCGGGCCCGAAGAACACAGCAAAGCCAAAGAGTGATCTCCGCATCCCCTGGGATGAGCAGGGCTCGCTGGCCATGGTCTACAGCCTGAGCTACTTGGGGATCGATTGTCGCTTCCACGCGGACAACGGCGCGGGGGTGCTGCTGATCAGCATGGACGAGGAGCAGGATGCCCGGGTTCATACCCTGTGGGACGCGCTCAGCGATCTGAGGGTGAGATACATCGAGGCCAGACAAGAGGCCGCAGGCACGCAGCTCACGTATCTGGAGGGCGATGGTGCTGCCGAGTAGATATACGCTCTATCCCACGTCGGTGCTCAGGATGTCGGAGGTGCCGATTCACCTGCGCTGGACCTACCTGGTGCTGTACGCGCTGGCGTGGGTGCACGATTATCAGTGGCTCGACCAGACGCATCAGCAGCTCTCACAAACATTCACAGCCCTGGAGGGAGAGGAGATCAGTCCCAGGGGGATCAGACAGCGGCTTACCGACCTGGCTGGGCATGGCCTCATCGAGAGGCGGCAGGTGGGAGGTCGATACAGAACGTACCTCATGGTACGCCACGACAAGGGTGACGCCCCCAGCGTCACCTCTGAGGCGAGGGGTGACGCCCAGCAACGTCACCCTATTAAGAATAACTATGTTGTTGATGGGATTGATGTATCTGATTCACCAGAACAACAACAACATAATATTAAACAGGGTGACGTTGACGAAATCTGCGCGCTCCTCGAAGGCATAGGGGTCTGGGGGAATGTGGCCCGGCGCCTGGCGGAGCAGGAGCACGTCAGTCTGGAGTACGTGGAGCAGATCATCGCGCACCGGGCCCGGGAGGCAGGGCGGGGCAATAACCTGGGGGTGCCATGGGTGGTGAAGATGATCGGTGAGGGTTGGCAGCCCCCCCAGGAAGTGCCCGATCGATACCGCTACGTGCACGGGAAGTATGCGGAGTACGTGAAGCGATGAGAGCCAGAGAGTGCGTCCTGACCTTCGTGGAACCAGGTCTCCAGCGGCGGGTGTTCGCAGGGAAGATCGTCTGGCTGCACGTTCGGCATGGAGGCGGAATCTATGCCTACATGAACGACGTCAGGCTGGATCGGGACCTGATGAGGGACCTGGACGCCTGGGGCGTGGCGCCGTGCGTCCTGGAAGTGATGGGCCGCATGGCGATCGACGTGATCCACTACTGCTGCCGCGACGAGGATGTCACCTACGTGAGCTCGCCGGGGCAGGTGAGGCGATACGGGGAGCTGCTGCGTTGCTCGGGGCGGGGGGCGCACTGGCACCTGCCGCGGCGGTACTGGCAGAGGGTCAAGGGGATCCAGCGATACCGTTGGATCAACACGCAGATGGAGCTGGAATGGCTGGAGCCGGAGGTGGTGCGTGGCTGAGTTGGTGGGGATCCAACGATGCCTCGCTTCCGAAATCTGGGTCGGCTTTCCCGCCAAGATCATCAAGGCGGCATGTATCAAGGAATGCGGCGAAGACGAGATGGGGGAATGCTGGGGTGAGCATGGTCCGCAGCCCGGGCAACGTTATGAGTGCACCTCTTGCTACTGCGAGGCTGTGTGGACATACCCTGACGAGATAGGTTACATCGAGCCGGAGGTGGCGCGTGGCTGATCGGAGATGCGTGGTCTGCAAGAAACCGATCATAGAGGGCGACAATTCTGTGACGATGAGTGTGCCTAGCACGGGCAAGGAATGGAGTTGTCACTCAGAATGCTTCGATAGGCTGCCGAGCCTGATAGACAAGGCTCTGGCGAAGAAGGGGAGGAGACGATGATACGGGAGAACCTGAGTGACCCGATGAAACGGGCATTGCTGATGATCGGGGCGCTCTACTATCTCCAAAACATCCGCTGGGATACTTACGGTGCGCTCGTCCGGCGCGGTTTAATTGTCCGGGAGGCCCGATCTAACAAGAAAGTAATCGGCCTCACGGATGAGGGCATGAAGGCGTATTGGGATACTCTCGATGAGTTGAGGGGGAGGAGACGATGACACAGAGGATGGAGCTCTCACCGACTGAGATTGTGAGGTCCCGCTTTCAGACGAGGCAGGATGGATACCAGGGGGAGTCGTTCGAGGGGCTGGTGAGCTCCGTGAAACGCCACGGGCTGATCAACCCCCTGGGGGTGATCGTCAACGAGTCAAATGAGTTCGAGCTGGTGTACGGCCACCGCCGGCTGGAGGCGGCGCGCAAGGCGCAGCTCAAAACGCTGCCAGTGGACGTGATCGCCAGCCTGATCAGCACCGATGACGTGGCGGGTGAGTTGGACAAGATCCAGGAGATGGTGCTGGTAGACAACCTCTTCCACGAGGACCTGACAGCGCTGGAAGTTGCTCGGGGGCTCCAGGAGCTGATCAGACTACAGGGGCTCAGCCAGGAGCAGGTCGCCCAGGTCGTGGGGAAGAGCCAGCAATGGGTGAGCGACAAGCTGCGCCTGCTCGACCTGGCTGAGCCGGTGAAGAAGGCGGTCACCGGGCGCTCGGTAGAGGAGACGGTGGCGCGGCGGCTGGCCACACTGCCCGAGAACATGCAGGAGTCGGTCCTCGAGTATGTGAAGGGGAAGGCGTCGAGGGAAGCCAATGAGATCATCGGGGAGATCAAGGAGGCTACGGATCCTGAGTTCTGGGACCTGCCCGAAGACAAGCCGTGGGAGCCGGAGAAGATCAACGTCAAGGCCATGTTAGACGATTGCCTGGACCAGGTGCCCCCAGAGAAGAAGGGCGAGGCGCTAGTCAATCTGCAGGCACGCGGGCTCCTGAAGGGGCCGGGCCAGCAGTACGCCTATTCGATGGGTGGCTTCCCATCCGCGTGCGGGTTGAAGCACAAGAGCATGGGCGCATGGCAGAAGGCGCAGGAGCGGACTTGCGAGCACTGTGTGTGGCAGGGAGAGCACATACATTATCAGTGCGGCCAGGAGAGGGAGACCTGTGAATCTTGCCTCATCGAGACTGACGAGGTGAGGCTGCCGGTGCCCTGCGGGGAGACGGAGGCGGATTGCCAGGCCTGTGAGAAGGACCCGGGCTGGTGCACCGACGTGGCCTGCTACATCGAGCACTGCAAGGCGGTCTCCCGAGAGGCCGAGGCTGCGGTAGATGAGGCAGGGCTCGAGAGGGACATCGAGGCGCAAGAGGCCCTGCGGGCATTCTATGATCGGCAGACAGGAGAGGGGATCACCCGGGATCATTGGCTGGCTCAAGCCTGTGAGTATTGCGCGCTGTGGCGAGGGCCGGAGCAGCGGGATCAGTGTAACGCGGAAAAGCCGCAGCATATACAGACAGGCTTCTGGCAGAGCGAGGGGGTGACCGTGCCCCGCTGCACCGGCTTCGGGCTGAGGAATCTGGCGAGAGTGCCCGAGATCGATCAGGCGCGCTTCGAGGAGATCCTGCTCGTGGGGCTGGATGAGCTACGCCGGATGGGCAGTCTGAGGCCTCGGGGGATTTATAAGGGGGGTGAAGATGACGACTTCATCGCCACCATCAAAGAGGCTGGACTGAACAAGCGGCAGCTCGTGGCGCTCTGGATCTCCGCCATCAACTCCCGCGTCGATGGCGTTTGGGGCGGTACGGAGAGGAGCCTGATCAACCCCATCACGGGGGAGAAGACGATATGGCTTGTGATCCCCCAACAGCCGGAGGACGATGAAGACGCAGATTCCTGAAGGCTGGATCGGCTCGGTGGAGATCTCCCAGCGGATGGGGTTCTCGACGTCGTGGAATGCGATCAAACTGTGTCGCTCCCGGGGCATCGAGGAGTACCGGCATGAGAATCCCGGCGGTGGGCATCCCCTGGCGCTGTTCCGCCGCGATGAGGTGGAGGCGCTAATCAGGGAGCGGCGCCATGAGCAGTGGCTGGAGGCGCAGGGCTTGAAGAAGTGCGCCACCTGCGGAGAGTGGAAGGATCGGGAGCATCAATATTGGGGCAGAAACTCTCAGTGCATCGAATGCGCCAAGGAGACGGGCCGAAAAGACCGGCAGAAGCACCCCCGATCGAGGCGCAGTAGCACGCCGGCAGAAGATCATCCCTGGCGCCAGTCGGGGATCCACGTAGGGGCGGGGTCGGCTGGCCCGGTGGATGAGTACGTGGCCTCGGGCGGCGGCCCTTCTCCTGATGATAGTCTGCAATATGCCTGCCTGGATCGCGGTTTTGCGGTGAGGCCGTGCCTGCCAGGGAAGAAGAGGGCCACATTCTGCATCAAGTGCACGGCGGGACGATGCCAATGGCATCCGAAATTGACCCCCGGGCAGATCAGGGTGAGAGCGGGGCTGCCGGCTGAGGTCCAGGTAGAGGCTGAAGGCACATGAAGAGACCCACCATCGGCGAAGTGGCGCGCTTCATCGGGATCTCGATCGGCCGGTGGGTGCAGTTCCTGGGGCTGCTGTTGTGGGCGCTGTTACACCCGAGAGAACGCTAGAGTGCGATCGCATCTAGCAATAGGCGGGAGAGGGGTACGGTGGGCGCTCCTCCCCGCCTGGAATAATAGATCATGAATGCTGATGACATCTATCGTGCTCTTCAGAACCGCCATAAGCTGCCCGAGTGGGTGCTGGTTAGGGAACTCTGTTTGGCAACCGGGGATTATCGCTGGCGTCAGCCTGTCTTAAACCCCCCACGACTCAATCGTCGCTGGCGGTGTGATGCCATGCAGAGAATTGATGCGTTCGCAATCAACTGCTATGAATCGCAGCGCTTCATGAAGGTCGCCTACGAGATCAAGATCAGTCACAGTGACTTCATTCGTGAAAAACGTGATCCCGACAAACGTCAGGGCGCTATGGAAGTCGCCGATTACTTCTATTTCGCGGCACCCCGAGGAGTGATCGCCCCTATGGAACTGCCAACGGGCACAGGCTTGCTCGTAGTCTATGATTCGGGACGCACTGAAATCTTAGAACGAGCGCCCAGGCTACCCGCGACGCGGCTTGATTGGGCCTTCGTGGCTTCTCTGATGCGGAACGCGATGATGATGCGAAGGAAGGATCTGCCTCGAGATCGATTTGAGGACCGATGAACCTCTTCTACTACGCCACGATCATCGCCATGACCATCCTCTGGGAGGCGCCTCACCAGCCGCCCATGGGACAAGAGCTGGTGGCGCACACCATCGTCAACCGGGCGGAGATCTCCGGCATGGACATCGAGGCGGTGGTGATGCAGCGCGGGCAGTATGCCGGCTGGACGGAGCAGCGGAGGAGAGAGTGGCTGCGCTGCGCCGTCGAGGGGGAGCTGCCCTGGGGCATGGATCCGGTGGGGCACCTGCACCTGATCTGGACCGGCGATGGATGGCGTGAGGCCACGGAGGCGGACTGGTGGGCGATCTGGTGGATGAGCCTCTCGGTGCTCCTGGGGAAGGAGGAGCCGTTGGGCTTCGAGGGTGTGACGCACTTCGATAATCCTGGCTTTTGGGACGGTGGAGATCCTCCGTGGGCATGGGAGAAGGAGACGCTGGGGCGTGTGGGGGATCATGTCTTCTATAGGTGAGATGCTCAGGCGGTGGTGCAGCAAAGGAGAGCCGCCCGAGGAGCAGAAGCAGATGCGGGCGCCGGAGGGGTACGGGATGATTCTCAGGATCCCCATCGAGCGCCAGTATCCCGATGGCTCGAAATCGGGCAAGCTCTTCTGGCACATCATAGTATGGTGGAATTGAGATGACGATCTCTAACGCGATCGAGATGCCCTGGCTCAAGGACCTCTCGGTCAATCACATGAGATATGGCAGCGAGGGGGGCTACCACCGCAAAGGGGACATCCAGGGCTGGATGAACCGCCTAGCATGGGAGGTGAAGCTGCTCCAGGTGGTGAATTGGGGCTTGCCTATCACGATCATTGTCGATTGCCGCTATCCCGACAAGCGCCGGCGGGATGATCACAACCTCTACAAGGCGATCGCGGACGCGGTGGCGGAGGGGTTGGACATCGATGACCGGCACATCAGGATCAGGAGCGGGAGCGTGGAGGTGGTCCCGGACGATCCGGGGTTCACCATCACGCTGACGGATGAGGACGCGGCATGAACTGGCTACTGGTGATCTTGATTCTCTGCTATCCGGGGCTGGCCATCAAACCGGAATGGTATAGCCGTCTACGGAGCGCTGATGTCCGCGGGCACTACATGGACTCCAGGGGACGCATCGGCTGGTACAACCCCGAGACCTGGGAGATCCACATCGTCTACAGCTATGAGCAGGGCGGCCGGCCGATGCTGCGCCGGCTGTCGCATGAGGCGCACCACTACCTGGCCAGGAAGGCCAAGTTGGGCGATTGGGAGAAGTTCGCGGACCTCACGATGAAGCTGGCGCGGAGGGATCATTGCTCGGCACATCAATTGAAGACGATCAAGGGCATGATCGCCTACGGAGGGGGGTACGAGCTACATGCTGAGCTGCCCTGGATCCTGGAGGGGGAGATACCGCGGGAGCTGCAGATGTGGTATCCTTGGTTCGTGCTCAGGGAGGCGAAGGCGAAACCGTGACGGGAGCGACGTTGATTACGGCTAATGGTGAGCTGCACCTGGGGAAGCGGACCACGGCCATCGTGGAGGAATTGCTCGCCATCGCGGCCAAGATCGAGGTGCCTCGCAAGGGGAAGGTGGAGATCACCGTGGACTTCTCCAACGGCTCGCTGACGGTAGCGGTGAGAGAGGTAGGGGAGAGCAGGAGGATTGAGTGATGGACGAATGGGAACGGCAGTACCAAGCAGAGCTCGAGACATTGTTGTCAGTCGTGGCCCTGAGTGATGATTTTTGGGGGAATGTAGAGCCGAAATTCGCCGCTCAGGCGACATTTGGAGTGTATCGTCACGCAATTATGCGGTTGCCAGTGTTGCGGCAACATCTGACCCTACAGGCCGTGGATGCAAGTTGCTGGGATGGCATCAAAAGGAGATGGCTGCCTGATCGGCTCCAGCGGATTTTCATCCCGCATGTACGGTGCTTTGACATCAATGAGATCACGAGTCCGAACGGAAAGGTTACTAGATATTTGCTGCGAACGGATTATCTCACGCAGAAGGAATGGGGCGCGAAACTGAGGAGGCTAATGGCGGAGGAACATAGGGCAGAGCAGGAGGATTGAGTGAGCAACATCTCAAGGCGAGGCTTCATAGGATTCATCGGCGCGTGTATAGCAGGCCTGATCCGCATAGGCAAGACAGAGGCGGGCTTTCAGTCCATCGTAGATGAGATGGACCACCCGACCCTGCCGGATACGCTGCTCGGGTTCCCCATCGAGTGGACCGACACCAAGTTTGTCGGGAGTGAGAAGATTATCCTGTCGCCCTTGTCATGTGGCGAGGCGGAACTCGAAGCGGCGAGGATAGCGCGATGGAAAGCCTGGACAAGTCTTGACCTGCCCTGCAACAGGTGCGGCACTACTATGGTGTTTTCGTCGGGCAACCGGTCAGGCTATCGGTTCAGCAAGCTGGTTTACAAATGCCCGGATTGTGGTTGGGGGATTGAGATGCCGATCCTGTCATGCGAGATCCCGCAGGAGGATTGAATGAGCAACACTGTCAACCGTGCTGAAGTGCTCCCCTTGGTAGTCGCGGCTCTGAAGGCGTCCAGCCTCAAACCTGTCTGGTATGTGGACAACGAAATGCAGTATCAAGATGCTGCCCACAAGGTCTTGACTGAGCTACTGGACGCCGGCGCGCTTCTGCTTGAGGGGGAAGTAGAAGGTGAGTGACCCGCTTCTTTACTGTAGTGATTTCAATGCTGGCCCCTGTTGCTCAAGCTGTCACTACGATGAAGAGCTGGGCTATGCTGACATGATTGAGCTAGAGGATAGTCATGGTGCATACTGTGGGCGCGTATGCTGCGTCGTTTGGAATGAATGCCTAGAGCCTTTGTCGGATACAGAGCAGGAAGCGCTAATCGAGCGCAAGCAGCAGGAGAAGGGAGAGCAGGAGGATTGAATGACGGTATCAAGGCGAGGCTTCATGGGGCTTCTTCTCGCGTGTTTCGCAGGTCTGACGCGCATAGGCAAGACAGAGGCGGCCTTTCAACGGCTCGCAGATCAGGTGGACCACCCGACCCTGCCGGATACGCTGCTCGGTCGGCCGCTCCTATACTCCAGCAACTATGGCGAGGCGAGGGAGTCCTTCTGGAAGGAGACCCTCATGCCCTTCTACCGGGACACGCTTGGCGAGGCGGAACTCGAGGCGGCGAGGGTAGCGCGATGGAAAGCCTGGACCAGTCTTGACCTGGCTTGCAGTAGGTGCGGCGCTCCTATGGTGTTTTCATGCGTCACTCGCTCGGACGGCCATTGGTTCAGCAAGTTGGTTTACAAATGCCCGGATTGTGTTTGGCAGTTTGAGGTGCCAATCAAGACATGCGAGATCCCGCAGGAGGATTGAATGACTGAGACGGAGAAGATGGCGAAACAGATCAAGACGCTCCTCTATCTCCTGGGTGATCCGGGTGGCCGCGAGCTACTGGACAGGATGGTGGCAGCCCAGCTTGGTGAAGTTCGCAAGGCCGTGTGGATGGGCGGGGTCAAGATAAACTGTGGCAGCCTGGTCGTGACAGATGAGGACGTCACGCGATGGGATCACCTCGAGGGCAAGGAAGTGACGATGTACCTAGTGGACGAAGCCGCTTGACAGTCCACTAGATGTTGTGGTATACTGTAGGCTGACAACCAAATAAGGCTGCGAGAGCAGCCGGAACGGTTACCGTAGGAAGGGCCGTCGATCTTCCCGAAAGGGAGTCGGCGGCCTTTTTTGTTGCCACCGGGAGCGTATAGACATGGCACGAGGGAAGAAGTATTCGGATGCACAGATCGAGGTCGCCCTGCAGGCGCTCATCGAGCATGACGGCAATGCAGAGGCGGCTTCCAAGCAGACGAAGATCCCCGCCCGCACGCTCAGGGATTGGCGCGGCAAAGAGTTCGCCGATGAGTTCGCCAGGCTTCGCCGGGAAAAAAGGAAGGGCTTCATCGAGAAGGTCTGGGAGGTTGCCGGGCAGGCGCTGGAGCAACTGACGAAGAAGCTCCCTGAGATGAAGGGCAAGGACATCGCCATCACCATCGGTATCCTGGCTGATAAGGGACTGGCTGCCGGGGGCGAGGCATCGAGGAGGATCGACGTCACGAGTGCAGACAAGCCGCTGGAGGGGAGAAGTGACGACGAGCGGATTGAGCGGCTGTTCTCGATCTTTGACCAGGCAAGAGCGCGCCGAGATTCTGAGCCTAGCGACTGACTCTGTACTTTTCAAACTGCAATACCAGTATGACCCCTTGGCCTTCGTCCATGACTGTGTGAGATTCGCCGCCGGCGAACAGTTGGCCGAGTACCAAGAGGAGATCCTGGAGGAGCTGATCCCTCGCAAGAGGATTGCGGTGAGGGGCCCCCATGGCCTGGGCAAGACGGCGCTCGCGGCGTGGATCGTGCTCTGGGCGGTGCTCACAGCAGAGGATGTCAAAGTCCCGACCACGGCATCGGCGTGGCGCCAGGTCACCAAGTTTCTCTGGCCGGAGATCCACAAGTGGTCTTATCGGCTGGACTGGAACCGGGTGGGCCGGGCGGCATTCAGCAGAGACGAACTGCTCACACTCTCGCTGAAACTCTCACCAATCCGCGAGGCCTTCGGGGTGGTCTCGGACAATGCAGCTCTGATCGAGGGGGCCCATGCCCAGCGGATCGTGTACGTGTTCGATGAGGCCAAAGAGATCCCGGATCCAACCTGGGACGCAGCAGAAGGGGCGTTCGCGGGCGCTGGGGAGGATACGGGAGCAGAGGCTTACGCCTTTGCTATCTCCACCCCAGGGGCACCCGTGGGACGCTTCTATGACATCCATGCCCGGAAGCCAGGTTACGATGATTGGTGGCCCAGGCACGTCACGCTCGAGGAGGCGATCAAGGCACGGCGGATCAGCAGGGAATGGGCTGACCGCAGACGCACGCAGTGGGGGGAGAAGTCGGCGGTCTTTCTCAATCGCGTAGAAGGGGAGTTTGCCAGCTCTGAAGCGGATAGCATCATCTCCCTGAGCTGGGTGGAAGCGGCCAATGACCGCTGGCGGGAGTGGGTGGAGGCGGGGTCGCCTATGTGCCACAACGAGGATGGCACGTTGAAGCCCATGGACGTCGTGGGGGTGGACGTAGCCCGATCGGGTGAGGATCAGACCGTCCTGGCCCTGAGATACGGCCAGATCATCACTGAGATCAGGGCGTATAGCAAAGAGGACACGATGCAGACCACCGGGCGCGTGGTAGGGGTCCTTGAGGGGCATGGGGGCAAGGCCATCGTAGACGTGATCGGGATAGGCGCTGGGGTCTACGATCGTCTGAGAGAACAACAGTACGACGCGGAGCCCTTTAATGCAGCCGCGGGCTCCAAGATCAGGGATCAAAGTGGAGAATGGGGTTTCGTGAATCAACGGGCGGAGGCCTGGTGGACGCTGAGGGAGCTCCTCAGTGACCCGGAGAGCCAGGTGGCATTGCCGCCCGATGATCAGTTGACGGGGGACCTGACCGCACCGACGTGGAAGGCCGTGAGCGGAGGCAAGATCAGGGTGGAGGCCAAAGAGGACATCAAGAAACGGATCGGCCGCAGCACTGACTACGGGGACGGTGTAGTGCAAGCGTTCTGGCCCGGCGCGCCCAAGGCGTACTACTAATGGGATTGAGAGACAGGCTGCAACTAGCGGCATGGGCACTGTTCAACAGCAAGGGCATCTCGGGCCTGGACATGCTGATGGGCGCCGATGCCAAGAGCTGGTTCCCCAAGACCGATTTCAACCGCCTCTCTGCCGAGGGCTACGAGTACAACGCGGTGGTCTATGCCTGTGTGAATGAGCGGGCCACGTCCACCTCCGAGCCCAGGGTGGTAGTAGAGACCAAGGATCGCAAAGGCGAATGGCAGGAGAAACCGGATCACTCGATGGCGCGGCTGCTCGACAGGCCAAACGTGGAGATGAGCCAGTACGACTTCTTCTTCACCACTGTGATGTATCTGGACATCGCGGGGAACGCCTTCTGGGAGAAGGAGCGGAGCAAGGCGGGCAGAGTAGTGGGGCTCTGGCCCATGCGGCCCGATCGCGTGGGAATCGTCGCTCTGGAGAGCAAGCCTGGCGAGAGGATCAAGCGCCGGATCGAAAGCTATACCTGGCGGTATATGGCTGATCTGATCACCCTGCCGGCCCGAAATGTGATCCAGTTCAAGCATCAGCACCCCCGGGATGATCTCTTCGGGTGGCCTCCGCTGGGATCCGCCGCGCGCCAGGGAGACACGGACAACCGCGCCACGAACTACGTGGCCAGCTTCTTCGACAACGCCGCGGTGCCGAAAGGGCTGCTCTCGGTCAAGGGGCGCATCGATGACGCCGAAGAGAAGCGACTGAAGAAGCGCATTCATGCTCAGTTCACAGGTCAGGGCGGATGGCACGATACGCTGATCCTGGGAGAGGGCTCCACGTGGACCGAGCTGGCCGAGACCTTCAAGGACATGGACTTCCCCAATCTCCGCAAGATGACGGAGAGCCGGATCTGCATGGTCTTCCAGGTGCCGCCAATCCTCATCGGTGCGTTCGTGGGTTTGGAGCACGCTACATACAGCAACTATGGCGAGGCCAGGGAGAGCTTCTGGAAGGAGACGCTGATGCCCTTCTACCGGAAGCTCCAAGACACGCTCAATCGGGGCCTGGCGCCGGAGTTTGGGCCGGACGTGCGGATGAGGTTCGACTTCTCGACGGTGATGGCCCTCCAGGAGGACAAGAATCAGATCTGGACTCGGGCCAGGGAGGCGGCCACTGCCGGCTTCATCACTGTCAACGACTTCCGGGAGCAGGTGGGCTTGCCCAGGGTGCAGGATGGAGACGTCTTCCTGCGGCCAATGATGATCTCGGAGATCCCCGCGCTGGAGGAGGGGCAGCAGAAGGCGCTCCAGATCAGCTCGCCAGAGACGAAGATGGCCAGCAAGCTCGACGAGGAGAAGCTGGAGGTCTACTACAAGGCCTTCGACATGGTGGCCCGGGCCTGGGAGGCACAGTTCCGCCGCAAGGCACAGCAGCTATTCGCGGAGGAGCTGGCGCAGATCCTGGCCATTCTCCGCAAGGAGGGCAAGGCCTCGATCGAAGGGCTGGCGTTTGCGGGGTTCCTGGATGCGGTGATCGCCTTCCTCATTGGTCGAAACGGCCAGCAGGGGGCTTGGGCGCAGGGCTTCTTCCCACTGTTCGAGGGGCTGATGGAGAGCCAGGCGGAGAACGTGGCCGGCGCGCTGGGCATCGCCTGGGACATCGCCTCTCCGGAGGCGCAGGAGTTCATCCGGGGATACACGATCAAGTTCGCCGACACGGTGGTGCCCACTACCGAGCGCGCGGTGAGGGAGCTGGTGGGGCAGGCGCAGGAGGAGGGGTGGTCGGTGCCCCGGCTGCGCGAGGAGATCACTGAGCGGTTCACTGAGTTCGATGAACAGCGGGCGAACGCCATCGCCAGATCGGAGACCATCAGGAGCTCCAACGCCGGGACGCATGAGGCCTGGAGATCGGCGGGGATAGAGAGGACGCAGTGGTATGCGAGTATCGATGGCCGGCAGTGTCCCTTCTGCGAGGACCTATACATCAAATACGGCCCGGGGACGCCGGGCATCTCGATCACAGAGAACTATGTCAATCTGGGGGATACGCTGACGGTGGATGCGGGCGATGGGAAGAGCAAGAGCATGACGGTCACTTATACGGACGTCGCCTATCCCCCCCTGCACGCGCTTTGACGGTGCACGATCCTGGCCGTGAGCCAGTAGGAGGCGAACATGCAACAGTCTGGACAGGACTACAAGCAAAACCGCGACTTCCATCTGAACGGGATGCACCGCAAGACCTTCGTAGAGACGGCAATCATCGACTACGACGCCGATGCTCGAAACTCAAGCGCCGTGGACCTGCGTGGTTACGGCCTCCTCGGCCTGATCGTGCCCGTGATAGACAATGCGGCGATCACATTCTACGTGTCGGACACCGAGGCCGGGACTTACGTGCAGGTGCAAAACGCGACGCCCGCAGCGGTGACGATCGCGGCCAGCGTGGGAACCATCGCCATCGACAGCACGGTGCTGGCAGCGCTGTCGGGCTACCGTTGGGTGAAGGTCCAGACGGGGGCTGACCAGACGGCGGATCGCACCTTCCTGTGGATCCTGAAGGGGTAGGGGGTTGATATGGAGATCGAGCGGAAGAGCTTCCCGTTTGAGCTGGAGGAGAAGGGCCTGGATCCGGAGGCCAGGACGATCAAGGGGTACGCTGCGATCACGGGCAACGTAGATGATTGGGGCGACATCATCGATCGGGGCGCGTTCAAAAAGACGCTCCAGGAGCAAGGGTCCCGGGTGAAGGTGTACTACATTCACGACTTCTGGGAGCCGATTGGCAAGCCGCTGGAGATGAAGGAGGTGCCCAGGAAGCAGCTCCCTACGCGGATCCAGGAGGCCTTCCCCGACGCCACGGGCGGGCTATTCGTGCACTTCTACATCAGCGAGACGAGCAGGGGCAACGATGCGCTGACGCTGGCCAGGGATGGTGTGCTCGACGAGATGAGCATCGGGTTCCGCTCTATCAAGGACGACGAGGAGGAGCGTGATGATGGAAGCCTGGTGCGCCACCTCAAGGAGATCTCGCTGCTGGACGTCTCCCTCGTACCGCTGGCGGCCAATGCGGGGGCGCTGGTGACGGACGTAAAGCTGGCGGAGATAGCCCAGGAGCTCCAGAAGCGGATGGGGTCCATGGGCAGAGATGTGGCCCTGGAGAAGCTGGCCGGCCTCCTCGCGGCCGAAGAGAAGGTCGAGGAGACGGAGGATTACATCGAGATCCCGGTGCAGGATGCGGGCGATTTCGTGGATGACAGCTTCCGCACCATCACTCTGAGCGAGGATGAAGGGATCCAGGAGGTGATCGGCAAACTGAAGAGCGACCCCGACGGGCCCACCCACGTCCAGAAGTACCGCTTCGACAAGGAGAAGGGCTGGACGATGGCGAAGGCCAAGGCCTGGGTGGAAGAGCACGAGGAAGACGACAAGGCGCTGGCCGCGGAAGTACCGCCGGCTGAGGACACCGGCGACGCGGTGAAGGCGCTGGCGAGGGCCAAGCTGCAGGAGGCCCTCATGCGAGGAGAGGAGTTGGAAGCGCGAATGCGCTAGGCAAGCAATCAGGTCACGACGCTACGGGTAGCCGGAGCCGGTCTTGGGATCACTCCACTACGGCGAGGCGGAAGGCCAGGGTCTTCCGACGAGCATGGCAAGGGACCGCCAGACCATGGTGGAGGTGAACGAAAGTGGGAAACGAAATCGATCCTAGAGTGCAGAAGATCCTGGAAGAGGCTCATGCCGTCAATCAGAAGGGCATTGAGCTCTATACGGCTATCGTGGCAGGGGACCGCGGCATCGAGGACATGCCACAGGCCGACGCCTGGCTCGACGAAGCGAAGAAGAAGGCGGACGGCGCGCACAGGTTTGAGGGCGGGCTGGAGCTGAACGCCTATCTGAACGACGGCGAAGGCTCCCTCACGGCGGGGACCGTGGAGGTCTTGACACCCGGCAAGATCAAGGGTGGCAATGGACACGGAGCCGGCGATGGAGATCGTTACTGGCGCGACAGTGGGCATTTCGGGATGGCCGTGCTGGCCGCTGGGGACCTGGACCTGGAGCGCAAGCTGCGGAGCCAGGGCCTGGTGAACGAGGAGGACATCGCTCACCTGTACGAGCGGCAGAAGGAGACCAAGACCCTCATGCAGGAGGGGTTGGGGGCCTCCGGTGGCTTCCTGGTGGAAGTGCCGTATCTGGCCGAGCTGTTCATGAAGGCGTGGGAGGGCTCGATTGTGCGCCGTCGCGCTCGGGTGATCCCGATGGGGACGCGGCAGATTCAGATGCCAACCATCGACCAGACGATCACCCCGGCCAACCAGAAGTCGGCCTTCTTCGGCGGCGTCAACTACCAATGGATCGAGGAGGGCGAGAGCAAGCCCGAATTGGAGTTGAAGTTCAAGCTGGTCACCCTCACGGTGCACGAGCTGGCGGGCTACCTGCCGGTGACGAACAACCTGATCGAGGACTCGGCCATCAGTATCAACGGCATCTTGAACACGATGCTGCCTGCAAGTATGGCTGACGCCGAAGATTGGTGGTTTATCAACGGCAATGGCGCGGGGGTTCCGCAGGGGATCATTTCGGCCCCCTGCACCATCCAGGTTGCCAGGGCCGGGGCGACGGCCATTGCCTGGGCGGACATCAAGGCCATGGTCCACGCCTTCCAGCCCGGCGCTAACGGTGTCTGGATAGCGCACATCTGCTGCAAGGAAGAGATCATGGAGTTGCAGGACGCGGCCGGAAACGCGCTGTGGCTTGCCAACATCGTGAGCGGTATGCCTGAGCGGCTGATGGGCTACCCGATCATCTGGACTGAGAAGACCCCGAACCTGGGGACCAAGGGAGACATCGGCTTATACGATCTCTCCTACTACCTGCTCGGCGATCGCCGGGGGCCGACGTTGGAGATGAGCAAGGAGTACCTGTTCAGATACAACCAGACCGCCTTCCGGATCTCCGAAAGGGTGGATGGGCAGCCGTGGCTTTCGGCTGACGTGGACCTGCGGCCGACAGGTGCGGTGAGCATTTCGCCGTTCGTCACGCTCAATACCTACGGTGCGTAGACAATCGGGGGAGGGGTGAAAGCCCCTCCCCAGCAGGAGGCCAATATGGAGAGAGCACTGTACGAACTGGACAGGTTCGACAATGACGTGACGGCGAGCTATTTCGAGCCTCAGCTCGTAGCCGCAGGCGCGGAGCCGACTGGAGCATGGCTGAGTATGCTACCCTATGACAGGGCGATGTTCATGCTCATGGCCGGCGACTGGACCAATATCGGGGACCAGTTGGACGCGCAGGTGTACCAGGCCACGACCAACGCTGGAGCTGGCGCGAAGGTCATCGCCGGCAAGGCGATCACGACGTACACCAGCCTGGCGACGGACGAGGACAATCTCTGGTACATCCACATCGATGTGTCAGAGCTGGACGTGGACCTCTACTTTGCCTACATCCAGCTTCAGATCACCGTTTCGGCAAACGATTCGGTCTATATCGCCGCGCTGTGTGAGCGGGAGAGCCGCGTGTTCGAGCCCGTTCCTGTAATCAACGTGACTGAGATTATCGCATAGCCAGGAGGGCGAAATGCCAGAAGACAGCTTGATCGAGAGAGACCGGCACGATGGGGACGCGGTGGCTTGTTTGGTGGAGCCGCAGATCCTCGCCGCCGGCGTGACCACGACCCCAACGGTGACCATGAGGGGCTATGACCGCGTTGTGTTCTCCATCCTGGGCGGCGCGGCCAATGACGCTAACGCCACGCTGGATGTGCTGGTGCAGCAATGCACGCAGGCGAACGACGCGGGCGCCGACGACAAGAACCTTGCGGGCCTGTATGGCAGCAAGGCGATCACCCAGGTGACGGCTGGAGCGGACTTCGCCACTCTCAATCAGAAGTGGCTGATCGAGGTGAGTACCGAGGAAATGGACGTCGATGCCTACTTCGACTTCCTCCTGCTGGAGATCACCGTGAGCGCGGACGACACCTGGTACATTGCAGTCGAGGCCCAGCGCAGCGGGGCCGATTACGAGCCAGTGGCAATCACGAACATCACTCAGGCGATAGGCACGACCGCATAATCTAAGGGGGAGAGGAGAGTATGCCAACACCTATAGAGCAACGTATATACCACGCCAAGATCGAGGAGAAGGATGGGCTGCGGGTCATCGACAACGGCACTACGCTCGTCGAGACCATAGGCCCTTGGCACACGCACATCGGGAGGCCGGGAGAGGCCGTTCATTCGACCAAGTTCTTCCCGCCCGAGCGTGTGCTGGTGCCGGAGAGCATGGCGGAGCACCTGGTAAAGGGCAACGCCGCGGTGATCCTGGGCACGGGGGCGAAGGCCAGGAAGAAAGGCCCGGCGCCGGAGAACAAGTTGCTGGTGCCCCAGGAGAACAAGGCGGACGACGACGGTTTGCTGGAGGAATAGCTTACCGGGCGCTCGGTAAACCACAAGGAGCTCGAGATGCGCGTCTTAGTGGCGACGCCGATGGTGAGAGGCGCTGTCTACCGTCAGGCTCTGGATAGCGCCTTGAGCCTGAAGTGGCCGGAGCGGCTGGATTACTTCGCACCTGTGGGCGGCGACGTGGCGGGGGATCCGCACCAGAACGTCACCGATAAGTACAACGTGGCGCGAGAGGTGATGCTGGCCGGCCCCTACGAGGCGATGCTCACGCTGGACAGTGACATCATTCCGCCGCCGGATGCCCTGATGAAGCTGGCCGCGGCAGATGCAGATGTGGCGTATGGCCTGTACGTGATGGGCCGATCGTGGCCGATCTGGAGCGCCCACGACGAAGTGGACATGACGAAGGCAACGCCCCTGAGCAAGGTGCGGACCAAGGCGGAGGCTGCCTGGGGCAAGGTCGTGGAGGTGAAGGGCATGGGCCACGGCTGCACACTGTTCCGGAGACACGTCTTGGAGCAGCTAGAATGGCGGCTGGTGGACACCCTGGACGTGTGCAGCGATTGGATCATAGGCCTGGATTGCGTCGAACAGGGATTCAGCCAGGTGTGCGATATGACGGTGATCTGCGGGCACATACGCACCGCACCGATGCTCAATGTGATGTGGCCCGACATTGAGATGGTGAACTGTTACCGTCGGGCCGCACTCCCGCCGGTGCCACTCGGCGTAGCGGGCGCGGAAAAGACCTATACCAGGGCGATGATGGCCAAGACGCTAGAGGGGTATGAGTACGACAGGGACCGCAATCAGGTTGGTATCCATCCCGGTTCCTGAGAGGGTGCAGAATGAGCCTCATACGAGTGCAGGCATTGCAGCGATTCCGGCTTAAACCGGGCGGGCCCTGGATCGCCAAAGGGGCGATCCTGCATCTGGCGCCCAGGAAGGCGCGCACGATGCAGAAGCGGGGCCACGTGGTGCCGCTGGACGACGAGACGCTCGAGGAGATGGAGCCAGGCTGGTATCCCAAAGAGGATGCTAAACCGGATCCCTGCTCCAGGTGCTGAGAAAGAAGGAGGCGACTGATGCCATACAACAAGACAAAGTGGGGAGGGGAGCGCGCCATCCCGGCCATGCCGGCGGCGGCCCTGAACAACATCGAGGATGCGCTGGAGCTGGGCTATCACGTGCTCACTGTAGGGGCCTGTGCTCAGATGATGGAGATCTTCGGCGATGTGGTGGCCTTCTGGCCCTTCTTCGAGAATGCCAGGAACAGGGCGCAGGATTTCGGCCCCAACGGCTATCACCTCTATACCGATATAGGTGCCGCCGAGGACCTGGACGCCTGGGATACAGCGCCCGAGCTCCAGGGTGTGATGAGGGCGTATGTATTCAACGGCACCGATGAGTACCTGATGGCCTTGGATCAGGACCTGTTCACAGTCGTGGCTACCAACGCGTTCAGCATGGGCATGTGGGTGAAGATGACCACTGCCGCGGACAATTGCTTCCTCTCTAAGTGGGATGAGACAAACCTGGCCGAGGCGAGGGAGTGGCTGTTCTGCACGGATAACACTGGCTACATCACGATGATCCTCTACGACGAGACGAACACCGCCCAGATCGGCAGGGAGTATCAAACGGCCCTGGGGACAGAGGGCTGGCATTACATCGTGGGCGTCTACGACGGGGGTACTGATGCTGCGAACATCGCCATCTATCTCGATGGGCTAAAGGTGGATGATGCGGATGTGGCCGACGATGCGGGCTTCGCCAGCATGGTGAATCAGGCCACGCCGGTACGGTGCGGCTCATACGAAGACGCTGCTGGTGATGAGGAATACCTGTTTGACGGTCGCGGGTGGGGGCCGTTCTTCACCCGCAAGGAATTGAGCGCGGATGAAGTCTGGAACCTGTATCAGCTCGGGCGGGCGGTATTGCACCTGCCGCTGTCTGCGGGGATGCCATAGTGAAAGGGGAGGAGAAGGTGGCACCGACAGGATCAGTCTCTGTGAACATCCGCAGGAGTAAGTGGAACTGGAAGGGCAAACTGGTCACGGCTTCATTGAAGCTGCCGAGGGTTGGGATCAGATTCGCCGGCTGGCTCTGGGATGAGTTGAAGCCACTATCGATCCAGACAGGGAGCCAACCCCCTCATTACATGACGTGGAGTGAAGTGATCACGAGGGGAACCGTGCAATGAAGTACGTCGAGGATACCTTCATAGGGGCGGATGGAACGGACCTGAGCGCGCACGCGCCGGACATCGACCGGCCAGGGGGCGGGTACGCGGAGATCGCCGGCGATTGGGAGATCGCCTCGAACGCCGCGGGGGTGACGTCGGTGGCCAACGCCAGGGTGGTGATCCTGACAGATCTGGCCGACGGGCGCTTCAAGGTGGACGCCTCGATCGTGGCCGCGACTAAGGGGGCGTTCCTGGTATTCCGCAGCAATGCCGGATGCACCAACTACTGGCTGGCGGGGTTGGACGATACAGCGCAGCAGGTGCAGCTCCTGGTGGCCTCGGGAGGGGCCCCGGCGGTGCAGGCCTTTCGCGCTTATGCCGTGGACGAGGCCGAGACCTACGAGATCAAGGTGGTGTGCCGGGCAGATGAGATCACGGTCTACATCGACGATGCGGTCCAGATCCGCCACACCAGCGCCACCCACGAGACGGAGGAGCACGCCGGCCTATACTCCGATACGAACGTGGATGTGGCCTTCGATGATCTGGTGGCTGATGAGAGGCCGACGTGTCACTACTGCACCACGGCGGACGTGAAGAGCCGGCTGGGGGCGCAGTTTACCTCGGGGACGACCTACGACGAGGAGCTGGAGGCGGACATCGAGGAGGCGTCCCGCCTGATCGACCTGGAGAAGGGGTGGGAGGAGTGCCACTACTCCGCCTCGGACCTGGCCATGGTGACCCGGTATTATGATGGGCTGGGCGGGACCGAGCAGGAGATCGATCGCTTCCTGGACGACGCGGCTTTCGCGGTGGCCGTGGACGACGACGGTGACGGGGTGTATACGGCCTGGGTGAGGAATACCGATTACATCACCTGGCCCTACAATGTGGAGTACATCACGGAGCTCTTCCTGGCCACAGGATCCACGGTCAGCTTCACGGTGGCGCAGCGGTCCGTGCAGGTGACGGGCAGGTTGGGGGCGTATAGCGAGCCGCCGGCGGTGGTCAGGAAGGCGGCGGTGATCATGGTGGCCAAGGCGTACAAGCGCGGGATGCAGATGTTCCAGGACACGGGGGCCATCGTAGAGCTGGGGCAGTTGAAGTACGTGCTGGCCATCGATCCGGAGGTGGAGAAGATCCTGAGCGTGCTGCCCAGGAGGGTCAACTATGGCTGAGCAGCCCCTGATCATCGAGGTGGACGGTTTGGATGAGCTCCAGGAGGCGCTGAAGGAGTTCGTTGACGACTGGCAGCCCATCGCCAACCGGGCCCTGACGCCAGGATTGGCGATCCTGGTGAGCGCCGTCAAGAAAGGCGCCCGATGGGATACCGGGACGGCACGGGCCAGGGTGGGTTCGGAGATCACCAGGACAGCGGGTTCGGAGATTATCGGAAAGGTTGGCATAAGCGGTAGCGACGCTACGGAAGTCCCATATGGACCCTACGCACTGGAGTATGGCCGGCTGCCGGGGCGGATGCCACCTCCCGATCGGCTGGAGGAATGGGCTGGCCGGCACGGGATGGTGGGAGCGGGGTTTGCTATCGCCAGGGCGATCGCGGCTCGAGGGGTGAAGGCGCCCCACACCATGAGCAAGGTGGCGAAGGCCAAGGCCGGGGAAGTGGTGAAGAAGTTCGAGGAGGGGATCGTGAGAGAGCTGCGGAGGTTGAAACTGAAGGAATGACCTGCATAGTAGGGTTGGCGGAAAACAACACGGTATACATGGGCGCGGACTCTGGATCGGGATCCAGCGGGGATTGGGACATGAGGATCAGCGCAGTTCCCAAGCTGTTCCGCTCAGGGCCTTTCCTCATTGGCTATACCAGCTCGTGGAGGATGGGACAGATATTGCAGCACCATCTCCACATGGAGGAATTGGTATTGCCTGTGAGCGGATCCGATGTGCAGGAGTTCATGGTGTGCACATTCATTGAGAAAGTACGGGAAGCCCTCAAGACGTTCGCATACGCGACCAAAGAGCATAATGAGGAGACCGGCGGACAGTTTCTGGTAGGTTGCTTTGGGCATCTGTTCCACATCGAGAGCGACTATCAAGTGAACGAGGCGGCGGATGGCATGGACGCCTGTGGATGCGCTGAGAAGTTTGCTCTCGGGGCATTGTGGTCAAGTCGTGCAGAAAAACCGAGAGAACGAATAGCAAAAGCTCTGGACGCGGCTGCATACTTCAGCGGCGGGGTGCGACCACCGATGATAATCGAATCCGTGGATGATGAACGATGAGCCTACCTGCGATTCTGACGGCTAGTGCAGCGCTGGAGAATGCCAACCTGGCGGCGTTGGGGATCAAACACGCCTTCGACACGCCGCCGGAGGCGCTGACGGCCCTGCCCGTGGCGGTGCGCTTCGCGGAGGGGACGGCGCAGATGCACGCCAGCCGCAGCATGGGCAGGTATAACATCTGGAACTTTAAGATCGAGGTGCATTGGCCTCGAGGGGTGATCTGGGAGGCCGTGGCGCAGTGCTTTCCCACGATCGAGGCGTATCAGACTCTGTATAGCGCCAACTTGAGCATCAGCGCGAGCTGCGACGTGAGCGGCTTCAGGGAGCCCGCCTGCGAGGGTCCGGTGGTGCTGAGATACTCGCCCATCGATGCGACGGAGACCATCGGGGTGATCTTCTACCTTTGGGCAAAGGAAATCCTGGACGACATAACAGTAGCATTGTGAGATGAGACTATGCCAGCAGTAAAGGGAATCACAGACCTGCGGCAGATCCAGATCTGCTTCCAAACGAACTGCGCGACGCCAGGGACGGTTACCGCGCGCCTGATAGGGACGTGCGGGATCGATCGGGAGACGGGACGAGTGCTCCCGACGAACCCCATCGGCTTGATGTCGAAGAACATCATAGGCCGGGCTTATGACACCTACTACTCCGGAGTGGGCCCCCTGGCGACAGGGGAGGATGGTCTGACGTTCCAGCAGATCATTTGGTGGCTGTCCATGGGGACTGTGGGGGGCGTGGTGCCCGTACCGGCAGCCCCCGTCTATACCTGGACGTTCGCGCCGGACTTGGACGATGGGGACCTGCCGGACGTGGCTCACCTGATCTACGGGGACAACGCGGCGGAGTGGGAGGGGACCTGCGGCTTCGGCACGCAGACCAAGATCTCCGCGGCCTTCAAGGCGCCCTGGCAGATCGAGATGGATACGATCTGGCAGAACTGGGACAACGCGGGGGTGGCGTTCGAGACCATCGCTTACCCGACGCCGCTGGACACGATCCTGGGGCAGATGACGACCTTCGCGCTGGATACGACCTGCCTGTTCGGGGCCACGCCGACGGTGAGGGAGTGCGCGCTGATCGATTGGACGTTGACCATCCCTGGCTTCCACCCGAAATATTTCCAGGATGGAACGATGTACTACAACTGTTACGGCCTGGCCTCGAGGGCGCTGAGCTTCGATTTTACATTGGAGTTCGACGATTTGCTGACGAAGGCGATCGTGTGGGATGCGTACAGGGACGGGACGCCGCTGTACGTGCAGCTCGTCGCCACCGGCGGGGTGATCCCTGGGGATAGCGGGACGAACTACAGCGTGACGATCAATATGTGCCTGGAGATCAAGGATGCGAATCCGCTGGACACGCGGGATGGGAATGACATCCAGAAGTTCACAGCGGAGACAGTGTACGACGTGGACTGCGCGGATTGCGTGGAGTGGGAGATCATCGTGGTGAACGGGGAATCGACCTTGCCGGCGTGCACGTGAGATCCTTCGCTGCGCTCAGGATGACATAGAGGGAGGAGAAGATGGCAGAGGATACGTGGGAGATCGATGGCAACAGTCTGACTCTGGATGAGTACATCGTGCTGAGCCAAAACCCTGCGGTTGATCCGGCAGAATCAAAGCGGGTCCTCGGCAAACTGGTGACCAACAAAACGGCGGAGGAGCTGGGACGGGACTATACCTGGAAGGAGATCAACAGCCGTATTCGCAGCGCCATCAGGGCGGTGGACGAATCTGCCGTCCCAAAACTGACCGACACGCCCTGATCGCCTGGTCAGATGGAATCAAGGGCGTGTCGTTGCCTGAGTGGGCCACAAAATGTGCGATCGCTGATACATTCGACATGAAGCCATGGGAGGTAGGCGAGATCCCCATATTGTGGGTGCTGAGATACAGCGAATACCTGAAGTGGGCGAAGCGGAGGCGTCGTGCCTGAAGTCAATATCATCGTCAAAGCGAAGGACCAGGTAAGCAGCGTCTTCAAGAATATCAACAAGAACCTGTTTGGGTTCAATGAAAACCTGCTTCTGGCGGGCACCGTCGGCGTCGGCGCGTTGGCTGTCGTGGGCGCGGCGGCCGGCAAACTGGCCTGGGATGCAGCGCAAGTCGAGCCGACGGTGATGACCTTCGAGAACCTGACCCAAGAGATCGGTTCGACGGCCGACGAAATGCTCACCTCCCTGCGCCCTGCCACCCTGGGGATAGTTTCGGACATCGACCTGATGAAGGCCGCCAACAAGCTGATGATGATGGGGTTGGCGGAGAGTGAAGAGGAAGCGGCCAACCTGGCCGAAGCCGCGGTCAAACTGGGGATGGCCATGGGCAATGATGCGCTGCCGTCTCTGGAAGATTTCACGCTGATGCTGGCCAATCAGAGCATCCTCCGCATGGACACCTTCGGCCTCTCGTCTGGTAGAGCCAGGGAGGAGATCAACAAACTCGTAGATGAGGGGTTGTCCAAGGAAGAGGCGTTCAAGTTGGTGGTACTCGACCAGGCCAACGACCGCCTCAAGGATCTGGGCGACTTCGGCGACACAGCCAAGGTAAAGATGGGCGCGCTCCAGACCAAGTTCGGCAACGTGAAGGACGAACTAGGGGACGCCTTGTTACCCGCGTTAGAGACGCTACTCGATGATCTGATCATCCCGCTGGCCGATGCCATAGCGGATGATTTGGCCCCGGTGTTGGCGGAGACCTTGCCAGGAGCGATCGAGGCCACAGTGGGCGCTTTACAAGGCGTAGCGGATCTGCTCGGTGACATCCTGGAGGCGATTCAACGGCTTGATGAGTGGACGGCGACATACCTGGCGCCTCCCGAGCTGCGGGGCTACCAGGGTAGAACTGTGGCAGCCGGCTATGCGGAGGAGAGCTATCTGGGGCAGAGCGAGGGCGGTCGCTGGGGCCAGAGAGCGACGATTAACGTGTACGGCGTCCCCGGGGTGGCGGAGTACCTGCGGGACGTGGAGGGGCATACGGTAGCACCATGACAGAATACTTCCGGATCGAGGGCACGAATCTGATCGATTTCGACCGGCAAATGGTGTCGGCGACGGCGCCGATCTACAACCTCGGTGAAAGGCGGCCACCTCGAGATATGAGCAAGCCGATGACGCAACAGGAGATCGTGATGGCGTTGCCCAGCCTGCCGCTGGGGGTGAGAGGACATGCCCTGAACCGGGGGATGTCGATGGTCACCTTCCCCTTCGACATCCAGGCGGGGAGCGACGTGGCCATGGAGCAGGCGCTGCACGATCTGGCGCAGACGCTGAACGATGGGCAGCTCCACATCGAGAGCGAGGACGCCAGGGGCACGCAGGCGGTGGTCCATTACAAGGCGAACAACGCGGTGCAGCACTCCTACAAGACGATCTACTTCGGCCGGGTGGGAGAGGCGGGCAGCCGGGACGTGCTGGGGGCCCGGGCGAAGGCCAGCTATCTGCGGGGGCTGGAGCTGACGCTGTACATGGAGCCCAAATGGAGGCCGGAGACAAACGTGGCCTTGGGGCCCAATGAGATTTACTGCCCAGGGCTCGAGGAGGACGGGAACGCGGACGGCCTGGCGGACAACTGGAACCTGGTCAACGTGCCTACCTGCACGATGGAGAGCGCGATCGTTCTCCAGGGCTTCTACAGCCAGAAGGTCGTGACGCGCAACATGATCGGCGACGGGATTCAGGGCGATGTCTTCGTCGCCCCTGCGGGCGTGACAACCTGCATCGCCTACGCCTGGATCGCGCGGCCCGCTGCTCCTCCTTCTGACATCATCGTGGAGCTTTACGACTCGACAGCTCCTGCGGTGAGGGGATCGGCCCTATACGATACGGGAGGCTGGGATGAGGCAACAGCCAAGGATGGCGCGACTACCTTCTATCGCGTGGAGGTTGCCGTGGCCGCCGGCATTGTGCCGGCCAACAACCACAGGCTGCGGATTCGCAACACGCAAGACACGTCAACCACCTTCTACGTGGACAAGGCGTACTGGAAGTGGGACACCATCACCGTCCCCGACGAATGGTGCGATCACCCGCTGATCTACAGCCACTATGACACGACCGAGGCTCCGGCATATGAAGGGCACCAGAACTACTTCGACGTGTGCGACCTGAAGGGGACGGATGAGGCGCGGCTCCTGCTGAGAGTGGAATACGATCGGACTGCGGATCTAACCCATACGGCAGACCTGATCGTGGGCAGGAGGAGCCAGTGGGATTATCCGAGCCCAGCAACGGTTTTGGTGCGCGACATTCATTGGCTGGAGGCGGAGAACGCCACGACGCTAACCAACTGGGCCGCTGCTGCGTTGGCTAGATGTTCTGGCGGCAACTGCATTTCCAATGCGGCCAATATTGCAGGGTCGGCGCAGTACAGATTCTTCATCACTCCAGGTGCTGGTCAATATGGGTCCCAGTATATGCGGGGCCGCCATGATGTGTTCGGAGTGGTCTATACAGATGATGCTGCCAATACGCAGTATCGCTTGAGCTATACCAACATGCATGGGCAACTGACGTTCTACAATAAGTGGGTCAAGCAGCCACTGGCTTCCACATGGCAGCTAATCTACCTGGGGGAGATCAATTTCGACAAGTTCCTCAGAAGTAGCACGGTGGCGAATGATTTATACCTAACCATAGAGTATGCAAAGGATGCTGTCGATACGGTGAGCCTTGATTGCATGTGGCTACTATCTAAGACGGAACCAGAGGCAAGGCTGCATTGTGCTGAGGGTGATTGGCTAGGAATGCCGCATTACTGGGCCATGGACCGCACAGAAGACTTCGACTATGAAGAGAAAGAGTATACGCCCGTCGCCACGGTAACTGTCCTTGGAGAGCTGTGTTTGCAGGGCGATGTGATAACCTTAACTCCAAATATGGTAGTTGGACAGCGCCTCTATTTCTCCTGCGAAAGCGTAGATACCGCAGCGGCTCCTGATGAACGTGAATGGGAAGGCCATGGAGTCGGCACCGATCTGCAAATGATCGTCAATCTATCCTACTTGCCACAATATCGGTCTCCGCTGGACTAGGCATGATCACGAAGGGACTGAGGATCGAGAGCTTCACGCCGGAGGGCTTACAGTTCCCTATGCCGGCTCGAAATGGCCGGCTGAGCAAGTGCTTCCAGGGCGGGGAGGACCTGGGGCTGTCGTTCGACCTGGACCGGGATCCCCGAATCGACTACCGCGACGTGGCGTATGGGAACACTGTGGTCGTGCGGCGGGGGCTGAACGCGGTCTGGAAGGGGGAGATGCGACAGATCACGCAGGGGAAGGAGTCGCTGACGGTAGGGTGCGTGGGGCAGTGGATCCACCTGGATGATAAGAACTACGGGGGCCGAATACGGATCTGGTGCGACAACAGGTATAAGAAGTGGATCGAGATGTCAAATAATCGGGGCTTCGGCAACGGCTTCACGCCGCAACAATACGCCATGGACACGAACGATCGGCTATTCATCGCGCCGAGGAAAAACGAGAGCTTCAGGGCTGGAGCAGGGCTGGATGAAGGGTCTCACTTCTACTTTGCAGACAAGACGGTATTGTCACCTCTGCGGGACATCAGCAGAGTCTCATTTGATTACGATGTGATCTTACCGTCGGACTGGACATTCCAACTTTGGTACTGGGGCGCGGGCATCGCAGTGGTCTGGCAGGTGGTGGGCGTAACACAATCCGGCGTCAAGGATATTACTCTCCCAGGACTCTGCTATGCTTTGCAGTTCACGTTGTGGAAGGGCACTGGGCCAGCGACGTATAGTGGCAATACCGGGGTGGATTGCTACGCGGAGGTGACGAACCTCAGAGTCTGGGGCCAGACGACGGAGAGCCCCAGCGTGATCCACGTGGCGGAGGATGTGATCGACCAGGTGGAGGCGGCCAGCCCCATCGATGCCAGCCACGACCTGGTGCAGGAGCAGTTGGCGGTGCGGGATACGTTCACGGATGCGAATGGGGTACTGTTGGCGAACCACCAGCCGGACGTG
>Ga0307378_10001316_pt1 | contig 40644 bp, 43 predicted proteins | sample UN1MG_FD_202238 | JGI IMG/M metagenome (GOLD analysis project Ga0307378, IMG submission 202238) | Soil microbial communities from Risofladan, Vaasa, Finland - UN-1 | ecosystem: Environmental > Terrestrial > Soil > Coastal area > Acid sulfate soil | place: Finland: Risofladan, Vaasa | collected...
GCCGGTAATTGCAGCTTGACCTTCAGATACTGATGCCATTTCAACAAACCCGAATCCCTTTGGCCGTCCACTATACTTGTCCGTTATGATACTTACAGATTCAACCCCTCCAAAAGCCTCAAATTCTTTGCGTAATTCCTCCTCAGTGACATCATAAGATAAGTTCCCCACATAGATTTTCATATTAGTGCTCCTTTCATTAGGTTATTGTTATTACTAATTAGTTCCTTACCGGTTGTTTTTGCTTTCTTCTTGCACTCTTTTTCGCTTTCAACCGTGCCGTCTCTCCCTTGGATAGAAAATGACGGTGGGCCTTTGCCTCACGTAGGACTCCACTCATCTGCACTATCTTTTGAAAGCGACGCAAAAGCGAGTCTTGTGATTCACCTTCACGTATCGAAACTCCTAACGACATAACACACCAACCCATTCTAGCGGAGCATACATAGGTTGGGATATCGAGCCTATGTATGCTCTTAAGATTCTGAGACAGCGCTATCCGCTCTGTCTGGCTTTACGGTAGCAATCGCTGCAGTAAACCGGCTTATCACCACGAGGTTCAAAGGGTACTTCGGTATCTTTGCCACACTCGGCGCATGTTACGGGAAACATCTGGCGTTTGGACCCATAGCTGCTGCTTCCGTAACGCTCTGACTTCCTTGTCTGGCGACATGAGGGGCAGCGCTTGGGCTCATTAGTATAGCCCTTAGATTGGAAAAACTCTTGCTCCTCAGCGTTAAAGGTGAAGGTAGTCCCACAATCGGAACACTGGAGCGACTTGTCCTGAAAACTCATTGGATGACCTCCTCTCTTTAAAATTCTAGTTAGAGTTCCGGTCATCCAAAACTTAGGGAAATCTGAGGTGATTCAAGTATATAATAACCTAAACTGAAACTACTCTTTAATTATACACTGAAGAGGCGCTATTTGCAAAAACCAGTACAAGCCCTCGAGTAGAAAATAACTGCCTTCTGTAGGGACAGGCCCCCTTTGCAGTTAACTTTATGACGAAACGTGCAGCCTATATGAGAGCTTGCCCTGATTATCCAGCCGTTCAATCTTCCACCAGCCTTTGCCCAGCAAGGAAGGCTTGGTGCAGGGCGTCAGGATACTTGGTTATAGCCCCTTTCTCATCCACCCCGTGAAAGAGCAGGTCGCCAGCATAGGCGATATCAAGAGTGTTAAACAAAGCCCTTATTGTAGCCAGCGCCGGCTCAAACAGGTTGGCTACCTTCCTGCCACCAACGGAAATAAATAGCCCCTTCCTCCCCCGCCGGTTACCCAGCGGTGGCATCTTCAGTACATACTTGCGTGCCCATAGCGCCTGGCAGCGGTCAATCATCGCCTTCATCTGAGCGGTTACTGCCATAAACTGGATAGGAGAGGCTAAAACTATTCGGTCAGCCGCCTCCAGCTCCCGATAAACCATCTGCATATCGTCCCCCACCCTACACCTGCCCACCTCCAGACAGCCATCACAGTGCTGGCAAGGGGCAATCTTGAGGTTATTAAGGGTAATGGTTTTGACCTCAGCCCCCCTGCTGGCGGCACCCCTCATAACTTCACCCAATAGCAGGTCGGTGTTACCCCCCCGCCGCGGGCTACCAGCAATACCAAGCACTCTCAACTTAGCCCCCCTCAATATAGCCAAGGATTTCCTTCTCTCTGGCTCTCATCTGGCGTTTCAGTTCGGGCGTCTCATCCCCATATCCCAAAAGGTGAAGCACACCATGAATAATGAGAATAGTTACCTCCCTTTTTATTGAATGTCCGTGCTCCTCAGCCTGGGCAACCGCTTGAGGATAGGAAATAATCACCTCACCAAGGTGCAACACCCCATCAGGGGGTTGAACAAAGGGGGGGAGGTCTTCTCCTGCAGGCGGCTCAGGAAGCATAGAAAAGGCAATCACATCTGTAGGTCTATCCCTGCCCAGGTAGCTTCTGTTTAGCTCCTGCACCCCCTCCTGACTGGCAATAACCAGACCAAGCTCAGCCCTAGGGCTAACACCCTGGGCAACAAGAACCTGCTCAGCTACCCTCTGTAGCCAGCTTACCTCAAGGCACTCCTCAAGGTCTTCATCAATTAAAACATTAATCTCTACGCTCACTCCACCCCATCATAACACAGCCCGAGGAAAGCCCTCAATAAGATTACTTATCTACCTCACCCCCTTTATCCCCCTCTCCTTCAAAGGAGAGGGGGAAGAGCCTTTAGAGAGGGGCGAAGCCCCTCTCTTACCTGAACTCCCCCTTCCCTTAATAAGGGAAGGGGGTCAGGGGGATAGGTTGCCAATGAACTCAGCCTCAAATAAGATTTGAGCAAATTAAAGGGTTATGATATAGTAAAATTAATAGCTCTATCAGGATTTAGGAGGGATCGCATAGTGGTCTAGTGCGGGCGCCTGCTAAGCGCTTACCCTGGGAAACCGGGGTCGTGGGTTCAAATCCCACTCCCTCCGCCATAAAAAGTTATTATGCCCCTTGAATAAGGGGGTTATATTTTCAATAGCATCATAGGTAGAGGATAATGCCCCAATATTATATCTGGACTATAGGCTGTCAGATGAATAAGGCTGAGTCAGAGCGGCTCGGTAGCTGCCTGGAGCAACAGGGATACCAGGCAACAACTACCGCCGAGGCGGCTGATTTCATAGTGCTTAATAGTTGTGTGGTGCGCCAGAGTGCCGAGAACCGGGCCATTAACAAGCTCAACGCCCTTAAATCACTAAAAAGGTCACACCCAAGCTTAACTCTAGCCGTTACCGGTTGCCTGGTAAACTCCAGGCTTGACCACCTTAAAAAAAGCTTCCCCCATGTTGATTACTTCTTTAAGCCCGGAGATTATCCACCGTGGATAGAAAAACCCGAATTAAATTCAGTATTACCCCTGCACCCCTCACCCAGCACCTTTGTTCCCATCATTCAGGGCTGTGATAACTTCTGTTCCTACTGCATTGTCCCCTACCGCCGCGGTCGGGAAAGGAGCCGTCCAGTTGAAGAAATAGTCTGTGAGGTTAAACAGTTGGTGCATCGTGGAGTAAAAGAGGTTACCCTGCTAGGACAAAATGTGGATTCATACGGGCATGACCTGCCTGACCAACCAGACCTGGCCGACTTATTAACCGAGCTAAATACTATAGATGGCTTAGCTCGCCTTCGCTTCCTGACCAATCACCCCAAGGATATGAGCCCCAAGCTCATTGATGCTGTAGCTTGCCTGGACAAGGTCTGCGAGCATATATGCCTCCCAGTTCAGTCAGGCAGCAACGATATCCTCAAAGCTATGAGACGGGGCTATACTGTAGAGCACTATCGCCAGCTTGTTACCAAAATACGCAGTAAGCTCCCCGGGATAGCCCTCAGCACCGATGTCGTCGTCGGTTTCCCCTCAGAAAGCACCCCCCAGTTCCAGCAAACTTTCAACCTGCTCTCTGAACTAAGGTTTGATACCGTCCATATGGCTGCCTATTCACCGAGACCGGGGACTATTGCCTCCAGAAGCCTTGAGGATAATATCCCGCCGGCTGAGAAAAGAGAGCGACTGGACAAGATTGAGCAACTTCAGCAGGGTATTGCCACTGAAATTAATGCCCGACTATTAGGTAAGACTGTTGAAGTCTTGGTAGAAGGCAAGAAAAAGGGCAAGTGGCAAGGTCGCACCAAAACTGGTAAACTAGTATTCTTCAGCAACAACAACGACTGCCTGGGGCAACTGGTGAAAATCAGGATTGAGCGAACAAGCCCCTGGGCGCTACAGGGTAAGGTTAAAGCAAATAGCACTAATTAAAAACAAGGAGGAAAAGTGGACAAGATTAAAAAGCTAAATTTGGGGTTAATTGGGGCACTGTTTATCAGCCTAGTATCTTTGGCCGGCTGTGCTCTACCAGAGGGGACTGAAGAAGGTGGCGGCAGCCCATGGACTATGGTTATCTTTCTGTTATTATTCTTTGCCTTGATGTATTTCGTTCTCATTAGACCACAGCGCAAGAGACAGAAGGAACACCAGCAGCTGGTGGAAGAACTAAACAGGGGTGATAGGGTAGTTACTGCCGGCGGAATCTATGGGGTGATTGAAAGCATCAGTGAGGACAGTGTAGTCATAAAAGTGGAATCAGGAACCGTGCTGAGGGTGGCTAAAAATAGCGTAGCCCTCAAACGAGAGAGATAGAGATTTGACTAACCTCGTACAAGTCAAAGAAAGGATAGCTGAGCTAAAAAAGGAGCTAACGGCGGTTATTGTCGCCCACAATTACCAACGACCTGAGGTTCAGGATATAGCCGACTTTGTTGGCGACTCGCTGGAGCTAGCTCGCCAGTGCACCGAGGTAGATGCCCAAACCATTGTCCTTTGCGGCGTCCGTTTTATGGCTGAAACCGCCGCCATTCTCAATCCTGACCGTACTGTTCTGCTCTCAGAGGGTAGCGCTGGTTGTCCACTGGCAGACATGATTAGCCCTGATGAGCTAAGGCAATGGAAGCAGAGATACCCCCGGGCAGCAGTTGTCTGCTACATCAATTCATCAGCCGGAATCAAGGCTGAAAGTGATATCTGCTGCACCTCGGCTAATGGAGTCAAAGTGGTTAACTCGATAGCCAACGATGATATACTCTTTGTCCCTGACCAGAACCTAGGGCACTATATTTCAACCCAGACTAAAAAGAATATGATTCTTTACCCTGGCTTCTGCTATGTTCACCATCGACTTAAGCCAGAGCAGGTAAAGCTAGCCAAACAACTCCACCCTGATGCCCGGATATTGGTTCACCCCGAGTGCCCGCCCGAGGTGATAGCTCTGGCTGAAGCTGCCCTTAGCACCTCACAGATGCTCCGCTATGTTAAGGCAAGCTCACATCAAAGCTTCATCATCGGCACTGAGGAAGGCATACTCCACCGCCTGCGCCTGGAGAATCCAGCCAAGTCCTTCTACCTAATCTCAAACGGGCAAATCTGCACCGATATGAAAAAGACAACCCTGGAGGTACTGGCTCGGACAATGGAGTTAAGGCAAAATATAGTTACCGTCCCTGAAGCGGTAAGATTAAAAGCAAAACAGGCAGTTGACCGAATGCTGGCCATAGTGTGAGGAGAGTCAAAGAGAGGCGAAGCCCCTCTTACATAATAATTCCCCCTCTCCTTCTAAGGAGAGGGGGATACAGGGGGTGAGGTTAATAGAATAATGGGAGAAATTTTAGAGAGGGGCGAAGCCCCTCTCTTACCTACACTCCCCCTTCCCTTAATAAGGGAAGGGGGTCAGGGGGATAGGTTGTTAAACGACCTTGTCAATAGACAAAATTTCGTAAGGGGCTAATTATGGAAGGAAAGGAACCCCGGGTTACCAACTTTGATAACTCCGTCTCACGGCTGATAGAATGGTTAAGAAATCTCTGTTAACTGAGGAATGCTAAGCCGATGAGCTATTATGACTACATTATAGTTGGCAGTGGTATTGCCGGACTTTATTCTGCCCTGCTGGCCAAGGAGCAGGGGAAGGTGCTGGTTATAACCAAAGGCAGTATTGACGACTGCAATACCAAATACGCCCAGGGGGGTATCGCTGCCGCCATAGCTAAGAATGATTCCCCCAAGCTTCACTTCCAGGATACTATCACCGCCGGCGACGGCTTGTGTAATGAAGAGGCAGTGAGTATCCTGGCCAACGAAGCCTCTGACCGCATCAGCGACCTAGTCAATTTTGGCGTTCCCTTTGACACCGTTAACGGTGAGATTGCCCTCACCACCGAGGCAGCTCACACCGTGCCCCGTATCCTCCACGCCGGGGGTGATGCCACTGGTGAGCACATTGAGGTTACCCTCAGTAGCCGGGTGCGGTCATCTAAAATCCAGGTGCTTGAAGATTGCCTGGCTACCGAGATTCTGGGAGAAAAGGGAGTAGTTAACGGAATAAAAGCCCTTGATTGCCGCACCGGCTCTACCGAGGAATACGAGTGTCGCTACCTGATTCTAGCCACCGGTGGCGCCGGACAGCTATTCAAGTTCAACACTAACTCCGAGATAGCCACTGGCGATGGCATAGTCCTAGCCTTTAACGCCGGGGCTGAAATTGTGGATATGGAATTCTACCAGTTCCACCCTACCGCCCTGCACCTGCCCGGCGTAACCCCCTTTCTCATCTCTGAAGCAGTCAGGGGCGAAGGTGGGATACTGCGCAATGTAGATGGCTACCGTTTTATGCCCGATTATGCCCCAGAGGCTGACCTGGCACCACGCGATATAGTAGCTCGCAGCATAGTCCACGAAATGGAGAAAACAGGCTCAGACAGGGTGTTTATTGACATTACCCATTTACCACCCCGGGTTACTACCACCCGCTTCCCCCATATATATCGCTTCTGTCTTGACCATGGCTTGGATATTACCAGGGGTCTGGTGCCAGTAGCCCCGGCAGCTCATTACATGATGGGTGGTATTAAAACCAACCTCTGGGGAGAAACCAATATCGCTGGATTATTCGCTGCCGGTGAAGCCGCCTGCACCGGAGTCCACGGGGCAAACCGGTTAGCTTCAAACTCTATGCTTGAAGTGCTTGTATTCAGCAAAAGAATTATGCAGAAAACCAGAAAGGGAGCCAAGATAGAGACAGCTACCACCAGCCAAGGTGAGGAGACTCACCGCTCACTTAGCCAGAGGCAACTTCCTCAGGTTGCCTCTGCTCCCAGCTTTTCCGCCTTACAACAGTTGCACTGGGAGAAAGTGGGCATTATCCGCCACCAGGAAAGCCTGACCGAGGCAGCAGATACCCTGGCTGCCTGGCAGAAATCATTACCCCCACCCACCGACCGCCATTCCTACGAGCTAAACAACCTGGTATTGACCGGACGACTGGTAACTGAGGCAGCCCTTCTCAGAGAAGAGAGCCGCGGGGCTCACTTCCGCTCCGATTTCCCTCAGAGTCTACCCCAATGGCAGCGCCATATCGTATTTACCAGCCAAGAATAACACTGCGCCCCAAAGATTGGGAGATGCTATGTCCTATGCCTTTATGAAGATTCTGGAATCAGCTCCCCAAAGATATGATGCTGGGATTAACATCTTGACCCTGGGTAGACTCAGACACCTGAAACAAGATATTGTTAATGAATTTATTGCTAGAGATGACAAAGTCCTGGAACTTGGCTGCGGCACCGGAACCCTGGCTATCCTGTGCGCTGCCAAAGGAGCTGAGGTTACCGCCATTGACCTATCCCCCAAGATGCTAGCTATTGCTCAGAGAAAGTTTAAAAAGGCAGACTTAACCGGGAAAACCAAGCTACTCAGAATGAGTGCTATGGATATGGATACCGCCTTTGATGACCATAGCTTCAATGTGATAACCAGCACTCTCGTCTTCAGTGAGATGTCTAGGGATGAAATCAGATATGTATTAAATCAATGCCACCGGGCTTTAAAAGCAAATGGTAGCCTATTAATTGCTGATGAAATTATGCCCCGGAACCCTTTCGGTAAATTCCTGCTATTTCTATTCCGTCTTCCATTTACCATAATAGCCTATATTTTCACCCAGACTACCACCCAGGCTGTCGCCAGCCTAGATGAAGACCTCAAGCAAGCAGGATTCAACATAGTAAAAACTAGAAGCTACCTTCTTGGGACAATGAGGCTTTTCCAGGCAAAGAAAGTAACATAGATGATAAATTTTATTAAATCTTTAATTGAGACCCTTCTCAGAGCCCTGCCCTTCCCTACCAAGACCGGACTCAGGGTCTTGGGCAAGCCTGACTGCCACTCCCCGGTATTTGTTACCGCCAACTTCGACTTGACAGTAAGAAGGGTAACCAAGGTTCTCAGCCAGAGTAAGATAGGCTGTTACCTTCTGGTAGTCAATACTAAAGGAATAAATGTTTGGTGCGCTGCCTGTGGAGGACATTTCACCGCTGACCAGGTGGTATCGGTCATCAAAACCTCAGCTATAGGTGAACTGGTTGACCACCGTCAGCTAATCCTGCCCCAGCTTTGCGCTCCTGGAGTAAATCCCACAGAGATTTACCTTAAAACTGGATGGCATGCCAAATTTGGTCCTGTTTACGCCAATTATATCCCGCAATATATACAAAGCGGATTTCAAAAAACAGCTAAAATGAATCTGGTAGAATTCCCTGTCATACAGCGGCTGGAGATGGCAACAATGTGGGCGTTCCCCATGACGATTCTAATAGCCATCCTGTTTGTTATCCTGTGGAGGGACCTTCTACCTGAAGCTATAGCCTTAATCTGGATAATTGCCCTATTTCTATTCACTCTTTACTTCTGGCTGCCGGGTAAACCAGGCATTGTTACCGCATTGGTTGTCGGCGGGATATTCGCCCTAGGCATAGCTGTATTCGGTCTCTTCGCCAGCCAGTGGAATACAAGGGACATATTGGTGCTAAGCCTTAGCTCAGTTCTTATCGCTGGCATTATAGGTATTGACTTCCCCGGAAGCTCACCCCTGTTTCATAGCCAGTGGGAAACCTGGACACAGGAAAGAGGACTAACTAAAGGACCGGGGCGTTTCAAGGTAGTGGTAGACCCTGAAGGCTGTAATGGCTGTGGCATCTGTGTTGACGTCTGCCCCCGGGGGGTTTATAAATTAGACATTAAAAAAGCGGTCGTTTCAAATGTAGAAAAATGCGAAAACTGCACTGCCTGCTTTAAACAATGCCCCGAGAAGGCTATTTCTATAGGAATGCCTGTTGAAAATTTCTACCAATAGTAGTATTTACCATAAAATGATAGGGGTAAGGTATGCAACCAGAAGTCATTTATTAAGGGTAGATTGAAGGAGTTCCACCCTTTTAAAAACTAGCTTCCCCTACTTTAAGAGAGATTAATCTAAGGGGGTGTTTAAGAGGGGCTTCACCTCTCTTAAAAAATTATCTTCCCCTTCCCCTTAATAAGGGGAAGGGGATAGGGTTACTAAGCAAGAACTACAGGGGGCGAGGTAGGTGAACGAAATTAAAGTATCTCAAGAGCAAATAGATAACATCATAGACTCCGCCCTGGCTGAGGATATCAGCCACGGTAATGTAACCAGTGAGCTACTATTACCACCCCAACTCCAGGGAAAGGCGTCCATACTGGTTAAGGCTGAGGGGATACTGGCTGGTGGTCAGGTAGCCAAGAGGGTATTCCTCAAGGTTGACCCCTCACTTAAGGTAGAAATACTTATTGAAGATGGGGCTAAGGTAAAACCTGGAGATATAGCTGCCACCATTAGTGGCCGGGTAGTCAGCATCCTCAACGCCGAGCGGGTAGCCCTCAATTTCCTACAGAGACTCAGTGGCATTGCTTCACAGACAGCCCAATATATAGCCGAAACCCACGGACTTGCCGCCAGGATTACTGATACCCGCAAAACCACCCCCGGCCTCAGGTTATTGGAGAAATATGCGGTGCGTGTCGGTGGCGGGCAAAACCACCGCTTTCACCTGGGTGATGGCATCCTGATTAAGGATAACCATATAGCGGCACTACGCGCTCTAGGTATGAGCCTGAAGGATATTGTGGCTAAGGCTAAACAGAATGCCCCCCAAGGCTTAAAAGTTGAGGTGGAGGTCAACACTACTCAGGAGGCTCTGGAGGCAGCTGATGCCGGGGCTGACATAATTATGCTAGATAATATGAGCCCCGATGAAATGCGCCATATAGTCAGCCTAATCCCGGGCCAGGTTAAGACTGAAGCCTCAGGGGGTATCACCCTAGCTAATGTCCGAGCTGTGGCTATGGCTGGGGTTGATGTCATCTCCATTGGTGCCCTCACCCACTCCTCAAAAGCCCTGGATATCAGCCTTGAGCTTGAGCCCCAGACCCTCAACATTTTTTAAGCCAACCCACCTAAAATATGCCTTAATCACTGCCTCCCCTCCACCAGCAGTTTTTGCTGCCAGCCTTTTACCTTCTTCTTGGGTGAGAAAACAGCCGCTATCATAAAAACTACCGATGAGGTAACCACTATGGTAGCCCCACTGGGAAGATTGAACAGGTAAGACATAAGAAGACCTGTCCACCCGGAGAGAACACCAAAACCGGCTGAAAGGAGAAACATCCGCTTCATGCTGTAGGTAAGCTGGTAGGCAGCCGCCGCTGGATTAAGAATGAGACTGAAGATAAGTAGCCCACCAATAGAGCGCAGGGACGCAGTAATAGTAGCACCAGTCAAGAACAGGACACCATATAAAATCACTGTAGCCGGTATACCCACTGAGAGTGCCATATCACGGTGAAAAATGGTGGCTTGAATTTCCTTATAGAAGACAAAAACCAACCCCACCACCACAATGGTCACAATCCCCAGCAATATGATGTCGCTTCTGGTATTGGTCAGAATACTGCCCCACAGCAATTCAAGAGCACCTGATTTGGTGCCGGGCATCAGCCCCATAAACAGGAAGGCAATCCCAAGCATAAAAGAAAAAATGACTCCTAATGATGTTTCAGGACTAAGCTCCCCACGGTCAGCCAGAGGACCAACAATAGCTGCCGATAGAAGACTCAAAGCAAAGGCACCTATCAGGGGGTTAAAACCCAACCACAACCCGAGTAAGGCTCCGGCAAAGGCGGCGTGTGACATGCACACCCCGATAAAGGGCATATGCATCAGTACCACGAAAACACCGATGGTAGCACAGGCGATACCACCAAGAAAGGCAGAAAGGATGGCATTCTGCATAAACTGGTAACCAAAGATGGATAACTCCAAGTCAGAGACTCCTTAGGTTAAACTGAAATAGCTTCCTGCCGCCTCGCCTTCACTACCGAGACAGGAATATCATATAGCTGACTGAGATTATTGTCAGTAAGCAGTTTTTCAGGAGAACCCTCACCCCAGATGAGACCTTCCCTCATTAGCACCACTCGGTCACAAGCCACAGGCAAAGAGCTGAGGTCATGGGTCACCAGCAGGGTGGTCAGCCGCCGTGAATCATGAATTAGCTTTACCAGCTCCATAATGTCTGTTTTTGCCCTCCAATCTAAGGAGGCGGTTGGTTCATCAAGCAGAAATAGTTCCGGCTCCTGGGCAAGGCAGCGGGCTATAGCTACCCGTTGCTGCTCACCCCCGGAGAGATGACCTATAGGTCGTTGAGCAAGATTACTCATCCCTACTAATCCCAGAGCCTCATCCACAATTTTCCAATCACGCTTACTTGGTCTTCTAAGCAAACCCAGAACCCCGTAGCGTCCTATCATGGCTACTTCACGAACATTCATCGGCATCCTGGGGTCTATGTTCTGGACTTGAGCAACATAGCCCACTTTCTTTCTTAGTAAATGGCTATTACCGGGGGTAAGGTAGTCCCCCAGTACCCATACCCGCCCATTGAGCAGTTTGCCCATCCCATTAACTATGGTAAGTAGTGTGGTCTTTCCCGCCCCGTTGGGACCGATGATACCAACAAACTCTTCACAGTTCACTTCAAGGGATACCCCCCGAAGAGCAATATCTTCCCTGTAGGAAACTACGGCATCCTCAATATTTATCACTGTTCTACCCATCACACTGCCCCCGAAACAGATTACAGCTACCTGGCTATCGCCTCCAGTATTAGCTCAATATTTTTGTCTATAGCTTTCTCCCAGGTCTCGGTATTATCAAAGCCACCTGGGAAATTAGACAGTATTATTCTTTGACAGCCAAGCTCCTCGGCAATACCGGCCCCAGCATCCTGCCCGCTCTGCAGGTTATCAATAATCAGGGTTACCTTTGCCTCTCTACCAATGTCCACCAGCCCCTTTACTACCTGGGGAGTAAGTGAATCGGGGCGACCATAGGTGGTAACGATATTAAGCCCCACCCACTGGACAAACCTGGCCTGCATATCAGCGCACATTACATTGATGCTGGCAAGGTCTTCTTTGGTCAGTTTGGCTTCTATCTCCGCCCCCTTAGCTGCAATCTTATCCTTATATTCTGTGGCTGACTGCTGGTAAATAGCACTGTTTTCGGTATCTACCCGGGACAGGGCAGCGGCAATCTTATCAGTTGCCTCTAGCTGTACCGATGGTGTCATCCAGTTTGCCGGTGGCGGTGGTGGCATCCAGTTCGGTGGTGTTATTAAGTTACTATTGATATCAAGACTGATTACAGTTAGGTCAGGATTATTGGCTGAGGCGATTAGCTCCTGAGAAAACATCTCCCCCTGAAAACCGTGGAGCAGAAAAAGGTCAGCGTCAGCCAGCCTCTGAATATCACCAGGCTTGACATCAAAGTGCCCCGGGCATTGTGCTGGTGGAATAATGCTGACCACATCAACCCGGTCGCCCCCCACCCCCTCCACTATTTGAGCCATCAGAGAAGTGCTGGTAACTACCTGGAGTTTTGATGTAACTGATGGCGAGCAACCACCAAAGACTAAACCGCTAGCCAGCCCCAGCACTAAGATAGCGGTAACCAGAATTTTAGGCTTTTTCATAGATTCAAATCCTCTCGTTATGTGTAAATAATATGTGCAACTTAATGCACCTGCAACTAGTTGCCCCAAATAGGCAAAAAAATTTTTACCCCTGGCACCTTGGGCAGAGACCAAAGAAAGCTATGTATTTCATATCAACCCTAAAGTTATATTTTCGCTGGATTTCAGCCCACAGAGGACTTACAGTTGATTCCTCTATATCCATAATTTCTCCACATTTCTGACAGACAAGGTAGTGGTGATGCCCCTTACCTACACAGCTATAGCGCACCCGCCCGTCACCAAAATCTGTCCCCGCTACCAGACCAAGCTCTTTCACCAGCTCCAGGGTGCGGTAAACCGTGGAGATATTCATTTGCGGGTAGCGGGCACGAACCTGGGCGTATATCTCCTCAGCGCTGATATGGCCAGGCGCCCCTTCCACAGCCATTAGTATCATTTGACGCTGTGGCGTCAGCCGATAGCCTAACCTGTTCAGTTTACGACCTATCCACCTGGATTCCACGTAGCCTATCTTACCAGCGTTACTAAGTAATTGCAACCCTTTGCTTGTGCAATTAGTTTCCTAAAATCTGCTTTTTTAAAACTTATCCCTGCTATCCAGTAATATCGTTACCGGACCATCGTTATGGATTTCCACCTGCATATATTGTTGAAAGCGCCCGGTTTCCACCTTTAGCCCGCTGGCGACGACCTGCTCCACAAACTGCTCAAATAATTTCTCGGCTTGAGCCGGCGGTGCTGCCTCAACAAAACTAGGCCGACGACCTTTTCTGGTATCAGCCAAGAGGGTGAACTGACTTACCACTAATAGCTCACCTTTAATATCCAGCGCCGAAAGGTTAAACCTCCCCGCCTCATCAGAAAAAATGCGCAGGCTGACAATCTTTTGCGCCAAATACTGCGCATCCCTTTCTGTATCCCCATCGGCTATTCCTACAAAAACCACCAGCCCCCCACCTATCCTGCCCACCACCTCATTGGCAACGCTAACCGAGGCTCCACTCACCCGCTGTAGCAGTGCCTTCACTCCTGCTTCCCCTTTCGCTGTTTCTTGCCAGCCCCCCCCTTGCCCACCTCCCCAACCGCACCATCTTTACGACTATCGGTAATATAGAAGCCGCTCCCTTTAAAGATAATAGGAATGGAGTGAAGGACACGACGAGCCTTCCCCTGACACTTAGGACATATGGCTACCGCCTCATCAGTAAACCTCTGCCTCCGGTCAAAACGAAAGTGACAAAGACTACATTCATACTCATAGATAGGCACTACTTCACCTCATACAAATTTCTCCACACATTTTACCGTAATAGCTCTACCAAGGCAAATCATAAACCAAACTCACCCACATTTTTCCTAGACTTATCACCAAAACAGGAGTAAAATTAAAACAGATGATATGTGTTTAATAGTTGCCAATAATAGTAACACGGATAAAGGAAGCACTGAGCTTAAATGAGCCAGTGCTTCTTAGGTTAAGGAGGAATAGCTATGCAGTCAAGCCTGATTGGGAAAATTGAAAAAGCCAAACGCTATGCTCAAGAGCCAGAACGAGTTACCTTCTCCGAGTTTTCAGTAAGCTTCCGGGGAGAACATAATAATTACACTACTGGATATAAGGATGGGAAGTGGCATTGCTCATGTCCCTTTTTCTTAAACTGGGGACTTTGCAGCCATACTATGGCACTACAGAGAATCCTGGGCAATATGCTACCCAAAGAAGCCCTGACCACCCATCATGATGCCACCCCATGAGCCTATAAACTAACCTTACCCCTCAACTGCTCAATGGCCTCAGCCACCACAAACAGAGAACCAGCAACACAGACAAGGTCCCTGTCTCCAGCTAGAGCCAGAGCCAATGATAGCGCCTCAGAGACGGTCTCTGCTGCCTGGGCTTCCACTCCACGCTGTCTGAATTCGGCTACAATGGGCGGTAACGCCATAGCCCGAGGGTGGCGGGAGCGGGTAGCAATTACTCTATCAAAAAGGGGAAACAGCTCTGAGGCAATCCCTCCTATATCCTTATCTGCTGATGCCCCTATAACTAAAATAGCTCGGTCAAAGTCAACATATCGTTCAATGGACTGCCTCAACCTCCGGGCTGAATCGGGATTATGGGCACCATCAACCACTATAAAAGGGTGCTGGCTGAGGAGCTGGAACCGACCCGGCCAGCTTACCTGCCCCAGACCATTAATGATGCTATCCCGGGAAATATCAAATCCCTTTTCAGCTAAAACCTCTAGACCAGCCACTGCCGTAGCTGCATTCTCCAGCTGGTAGCAACCAAGCAGCGGAATGGATAGCTCATAACCACCCAGCCTCCCCTTCACCTGAAGTAATTGCCGGTTAGAATCAAACCTAAGACCCTGCCAGGTAACATCCCTGCCTACCCTGACTAACCCCGCTCCACGATTGACACAGGCTTTTTCTATTACCCGAGCCACCTCGTCAGATTGGGGTGCGGTCACCACCACACAACCGGACTTAATAATGCCAGCCTTCTCAGCAGCGATTTTTGCCAAAGAGTCGCCCAACACCTCCCTGTGGTCAAGGCTAATAGAGGTGATAATGCCAACCTCAGGCTGGATTACATTGGTGGCATCAAACTTCCCCCCCAGCCCTACCTCCAGCACCTGAAAATCAACCCCCTTTTGCCTAAAGTAAGCAAAACCCAGAGCCGTTAACAGCTCAAAGGTAGTCAACCGCCCATAGGTGGCTCTCCGGTTTACTACCTCAACCTCAGGCTTGAGCCTTTCCACCAGGTCAACAAACTCTGCCTCAGAGATTAGCCTGCTGCCAACCCTGATACGCTCTCTCAAGGTATGAAGGTGGGGTGAGGTGTAAAGCCCGGTAGTATAACCGGCGACACTAAGAGCCGAAGCTATCATGGCTGCCGTGCTGCCCTTACCCTTGGTGCCGGCAATATGAACTGACCTGGCTTTCAGGTGAGGGTTGCCTAACCGAGCCAGCAGCTCCTCCACACGCCTGAGGTCATAGTTAGCCGCAGCATGGGGTACAGGCACCTTCTCATAGTCAGTATAGCTATCAAGGTAATCTAACGCCTGCTGATAATTCACGCTTACCCTCACCTCAATACGGCAATTATATCACCGCCAATTAACCACCCACAATTAAAAACCGCTAGTGACATTGTTTATCAACCTCACCCCCTTAATCCTCCTCTCCTTTCTAAGGGAAGGGGGTTAGGGGGATAGGTTGTTAAATAGCCTCAAGAAACCGGTGGCTAGGGACACTTGACGCTCACTCAGGCGACTGATATTATCAACTTATCCCGGGGGATAAGATGAACTTTATTGAAAAGCTAACCAGCATAGCCAGAAAGAATAACAGCTTGCTCTGTGTCGGGCTTGACCCTGACCCCAAGCTTATGCCTGATAAGGTAGGTATTTTTGAATTCAACCAGGCAATTATTGATGCTACCTCTGATTTAGTATGTGCCTACAAACTTAACCTCGCCTTCTATGAAGCCCTGGATGATGAGGGACTTGATGCCCTGAAGCGTACTATTAGATATATTCCTGATGATATACCGGTAATCGGCGATGCCAAGCGGGGCGACATAGGCAACACGGCTAAAGCCTATGCCAGGTCTATTTTTACCAACCTTAACTTTGATGCCACCACTGTAAGCCCCTACCTCGGCTTCGACTCAATAGAGCCCTTTATTCAATACCACGACAAAGGGGTATTCATTCTGTGCCGGACGTCAAATGCCAGTGCTGTGGATTTTCAAGCTCTCCGCTGTGAGGCAGAGGGAGGCTACCACCCCCTGTTTGAACTCGTAGCCCTGAAAGCCAGTCAGTGGAACATATACGGCAACATAGGGCTGGTGGTTGGCGCTACCTACCCCGAGGAACTAAGGCTCATCCGCCATAGCCACCCCGATATGCCACTCCTGATACCCGGCATTGGCGCCCAGGGGGGAGACCTGGCGTCAGCAGTTCGCTATGGGGCTGATGCCCAGGGTGAGAAAGCAATCTTAAACTCATCACGGCAGATTATATACGCCTCGCCAGAAAAGGATTTCGCCCAGGCAGCACGCCGTGTAGCTTCATCACTAAGAGACCAGATTAACTCTTATCTACCCTAGTTCTTTGAGGCAAAAAATGGTTACCGAGATAAAGCTGGGTGATGTGGTTCGTCTTAAGAAGAAGCACCCCTGCGGCAGCTATGAATGGCAGGTGGTGAGGCTTGGCGCTGATATAGGGATTAAGTGCCTTAAATGCCAGCATTACGTTCTCCTTGAGCGCAGTGTCTTTGAGCGAAGAGTCAAAGCCTTTATTTCCCGAGGACAATAGTGTTGCCCACGGTGAGGTCATTTACCAAGGGGGTGAGGTTGATAAGCAATCCTGTCATTATGCACATTGACCTTGATGCCTTCTTCGTCTCAGTAGAGCAGGCATTAAATCCCGAGCTCAAAGGCAAACCAGTGGTTGTTGGCGGCAGACCCGACCGTCGGGGCGTAGTTGCCTCTGCCTCATATGAAGCTCGGGCTTTCGGCTTGCACGCTGGCATGCCCCTGGCTACTGCCTGCCGCCTTTGCCCTCAGGCTACCTTCATCCAAGGCAGTTTCCCCAGGTATCGCCATGCTTCACAAAGATTTATGGCTATCCTGGCTGATTTCTCACCCTATCTGGAGCCGGTAAGCCTTGATGAAGCCTATCTGGATGTAACTGGCTTTGAGTCTATTTATGGCTCTATCCATCAGATGGCGGTAGCTATAAAAAAGCGGATCAAGGCTGAATTAGAGCTTTGCGCCTCAGTGGGCATTGCTAGCTGTAAGGTAGTGGCCAAGGTTGCCTCTGAATTATCCAAGCCGAATGGCTTACTTGACATAGCCAGGGGGAATGAACGCTCCTTCCTGGCACCCTTACCCATAGGCAAATTACCCGGAATAGGCAAAAAGACAGAACGGGTATTAAAGGACTCAGGCATTACAACTATAGGTGAACTATCTATTATGCCGTTAACTACTGTTAAAAGTCATTTTGGTGCGTCTGGTGAGATTCTACATCGCTTTGCTAATGGCATTGATGGTAGAAAAGTGGAGCCGCCGGCTGAAGCCAAGTCCATCAGCCGAGAGACTACCTTTGGCAAGGACACCCGTAACCGCCCCCGGCTAACAGCCACACTTCGTTACCTTAGTGAACGAGTTGGCTCTGAGCTACGCCAGTATGGTAAGCAAGCCAGATGCGTAACCCTGAAGCTCAGATACGCTGATTTTACCACCATTACCCGCCGCCACAGCCTGAGACAAGCCAGCGACGCCGACCAGACCATCTTTGACACTGGACTCCAATTATTAAACCAAGCCCTCTCTCAGCAAAAGCAACCAATCCGCCTTATTGGCATCGGTGTATCAAGCCTGGTTGAGTCAGGCAGACAGCTAGACATGCTGGACTCGTCAGCCCAGAGGCTGGCGCAGCTAAATAGAGCCATTGACCGCATCCGCCAAAAATACGGCTTCACCTCCATCCAGACCGGTAGAACCCTACTATTAAAGGACAGCTTCCCCACTACCGGGGAAGGCTACACCCTACAGACGCCGAGTTTATCAAGGTAGGAAGTAACCTAAATAGCGGGAGGAACCGGAATATAAACTCTTTGTAAAGGAACCATTGCCTGATATTGTGGCTCTAGTTTGTCATAATGCTCTAAAAGAAAGTTAACAAAGGAATCGCGGTCAATCAGTGTGATATTTGGGTGCTTCTCTGCTTCACGAATAGCATGGGGGGTGAAGCCTCCAGTGGAAACAAACAAACCATTATAGTTTTCTCCGCTAGCGCCTGTAGCTCCCGCAAACTGCTGGACTTCTTGTTGTGTTGCTTGCCCTTTGCGGTGTTTAACCTGAACCCTAATTCGCGGTGACTGAAAGCCGAAAGCATCTGGAAACGCTCTAATATCAACACCTCCATCAGGTCCTGGAGGACTTACCTTGGTTCTAAACCCCATCACTCGAAGAACGCATGCCACTAACTTTTGAAACTCGTATGCATCAATCTTATATAGAAGATCCGAAATCATTTCGTCCGCTTTTGCCTGGATTTCTTCTGGTGAGAATGAAGGTGGTTCCTCGACTCCAGGCAGTTCTTCGGGAAGCTTCTCCCCAAGAAGCGCTTTGACATCAGGCAAAAATCCATCAGCTCTGAATACTGACGAAAGTCCTCCGAGCGTATTCCGGAATGGCACTGAGATGTCATCTCGCGATACCTTTTTGAGCCACTTTACTTTTCGGATGTTTGGATAGTGGTTAGAGATCACTTGAGCATCAAATAGATAGTCTCCCAATATCTCTCCAACAAGTATCTCCCGAGAAACTGCTATTGGGGTAAGAACAAGGTCTCCCTTCTGAATTTGTTTGACAAACTTGTAGACTTGCCCAGCACCAATTCCGACCCTTGCTTCATTATCGTCAGGGTATTTAGATCGATAACAATTCTTGAAATCATCACGAGTGCTCAATCCAGTCAGGTCGCCCATCGCGTCCCATCCTATTGCTACCACGGACGCCCTTTTTACATCACTGGCGATCTCATTATTCACCCCTGCTCTGACTACCCAAACTTGAGAATTAGCCATAGTTTGCCTCCTGATAGCTGATTTATGTTGCATCTAATATACCACCCACCCCAATTTGAGTCCAGCCTCCTCGTATATTATATCAACCTCACCCCCTTTATCCCCCTCTCCTTCAAAGGAGAGGGGGAATTGGTTTTAAAAGAGGGGCTGGCGCCCCTCTTAGACACTCCTGATTAAATAAGCTCCTATCATCAAAGGAAGGGACGAATGATTATTTCATAAAGGGCTAACGCCCCTTCAAACACACCTTAATTCAGCGGAAAGTAAGTTTTTTAGAGAGGCTTTGTCTCTCTCCCTTCCTGCGGTTATTTAGTAAAGGGATTAAAAGGGACGCAAGTCCCTTTAAGAAACTATCTTCCCCTTCCCCTTGATAAGGGGAAGGGGACAAAGGGGATAGGGTTCAATTCTTTTAGAAATCAACTTGTCTTATGCCCCAACAATAATTATAATTATCCCTATCTAAGAAAGAGAGGTCTCAAAATGACATCATACGCCTATTTCCAAAAGCAGTTTGTTCCCCTCTCCGAAGCCAAAATAGGGATTATGACCCACTGCCTTCACTATGGCACGGCTGTCTTTGAGGGTATCCGTGGTAACTGGAACAGCCAGCAACAGCAGATTTACCTCTTCCGCCCTAAACAGCACTACCAACGAATGCATAATGGCTGCCGGGTAATGAAGATTAACCTGCCTTATTCCGTAGATGAACTCATCCAGATAACAATTGAAATGCTGCAAAAAAGTGGCTTCCAGGAAGATGTATATGTTCGCCCGGTTGCTTATAAGAGTGCCGAGGCTCTCGGTGTCCGCCTCCATGATATCGCTGACGATTTCTTTGTCTTTGCCATCCCCTGGGGGAGGTATTTAGATGTAGATAAAGCCAGGGTTGGCGTCTCCTCGTGGCGGCGCCCTGATGATAATGTAATCCCGCCACAGGCTAAAGTTGCCGGTGTTTATGTTAATAACGCCCTGGCTAAGTCAGACGCTATTGAGCATGGCTTTGACGAGGCAATTATGCTTGACCCGGCTGGTCATATCTCGGAAGGAACCGGCGAGAATATTTTTCTGGTCATCAATGGCAAGCTAGTAACCCCTGCCATCTATAACAACATCCTGATGGGGATTACCCGCAATACCGCAATCAAGCTGGCGCAAAACGAACTGGGTATAGAAACCATAGAGAGGAATATTACCCGCTATGAGCTCTATACTGCCGATGAATGCTTCTTGACCGGCACTGCTGCCCACATAACTCCAGTAGCCGAAATAGACCACCGTAAGATAGGCAATGGTGAAATTGGCCAGATAACAAAGAAGCTACAAAAAATCTACTCTGATGTAATACGAGGCAATAACCCCAAGTACCTTGATTGGTGCACCGCTGTCTATAAAAAGTAAGCCCGGCACTGGAGGCTCAAATGATAGTCAACCAGGTTATAGCCATAGTTATTGGTTATCTTGTTGGCTCTATCCCCACTGCCTACCTCGTTACCCGCTTGGTCAAAGGCAAAGATATTCGCCAGCTGGGGGGAGGTAATGTCGGTGGCTTAAACGTCTTCCGCGAGGTAGGACGCTGGCCAGCTCTAGCTGTAGGTATTGTTGATGTTGGCAAGGGAGCAGCGGCAGCGGCTATAGCCTACTGGTTATTAGGTGTGCCCCAGCTCTTTGTCCTGCTGGCTGGGCTGGCAGCAGTAATTGGTCATAACTGGATGGTCTGGCTAAAATTCAGCGGGGGAAAGGGTATGGGGGCTACCATAGGTGCCCTGGCTGTTATCCTGCCCGTCTACGGGTACTGGCAGGGAATGGTAATCTTCCTCGGCGTAGTTCTTATACCCTTCATAATCACTCGTAATGTTGCCCTGTCTATGGGTATTGGTCTCCTTCTTCTACCCCTTATCACCTGGCTGGGCATCAAATCAGGAACAGCTACTATCATGTCCATTATTCTGGGGCTGGTGATAGCCATAAAATTCTTCCCCACCGCCAAGGCAGCCTGGGCTAAGGCTGAAGGTAAAGGGGATTTTATCTTTGACCGCGGGCGGAGACATAAAACATAGGCTAGCCTTCAGGTAGACTTACCCGCAACGACTTTAATAGGCAAATGACCCGGCAACTTTCTTCAAACGCAGTAGTGCAGTTATGGGCTTCCTCCAGCAATTGACCAGTAGCAAAGCTGCCATGACCGTGAACCATAACAATTCGGCATTTCTTTAAAGCCTGAGTAATTACATCAGCCAGCCCCCCCGGTCGTACTTCCATATGCCAGCCAAGAACCGGAACCTGACCCGCTATAGCCAGACCTTCAGCATCATTGGGCACAATCTCGGTTTCAGTCAGCGACAGGGCAACAGCATGCGGGGGGTGGGCATGCACAATGGCTAGTGCCGGGGTTTCCTGATAAATAGCCCGATGGACAGGTAACTCTATGGAAGCCAGCGGCGTAGCCCGGTCATTCTTACTTACCCCGGTCTCTATTAAATCATTCTCCTGAAGACAACCAAGCTTGCTGCCACGGCGGGTAATAATTATGCGGTCTCCCAGCCTCATACTCATATTGCCACTATTAGAAGAGACAAGCCCCCCGGCAAAAAGGTCGTGCCCTATGGTCTGAAACTGAGATAAAATCATAGCTTCCTCTTCTGTGATCAGTTCCTATAACCGGGTCAATTTAGCATGCTACTAATCTATACCCACTAACAACAAAAAATCAAACTTTTTACTAACAGCCTATCCCTCTTTTGCCTATTTTAGCTATAACTGCCTGATGACAGCAAAGACCCTGCCTTGAATCTCAACATTATCTGGCTCAACATATATAGGCTGCATCTGGCTATTTGCCGGCTGGAGTCGGATGCGCCCCGGCTCACTATAAACCTTCTTTAGCGTAGCCTCTTTTTCCGCCTTAAGCCAGATAGCTGCCATCTCCCCATTCTCTACCACATTCACATACTGCATCAACACAATGTCGCCATCGTTAATCAAGGCGCCCACCATTGATGACCCCTTCACCTTCAAAGCATAAACCCCCTCCCTGCCCCCAATCAAGTCTTCGGTCACCTCTAGACTATCTGAGGCAGCGGTAACATCCCAAGTATCAGGAGTGGGCACTGGTATCGGCTCACCAGCCGCTATCTGCCCAATAACAGGCACTTGAAGTCGCTGCCCTAACCCAGAAGACCGAGCCAGTAACTCAATACCGCGCGCTACCTCACGGTGGCGGCGAATATATCCCTCCCTCTCCAATATATCCAGGTTATAATCCACCACCGACGTTGAGCTAATCCCGCATCCACTCACTATATCCCTGATAGCCGGTGGATAGCCCCTATCTAACCAAAAATGGCGAATAAAATCAATAATCCGCTGCTGCTTAGGTGACAGTGCCTTCACCATAACCTCACCAACTAATTCCAGACTAAGGCGAACAATTGTTCTATAAAACTCTATACTAAATGGGGTTTTTTGTCAATACCTCAGGCTGGGATTGAATTAATGAAATAAATGACCTATTCCTTAGGTTACAAATTACTCAGCTCTCCCCAGGCGAGCCTTTTCCCGAAGATAAGGACAGAGCCTTATTTAGCTTCTTCATTAACCGTGATTTGCGTCGGGCAGCATTATTGGGGTGGATAATCCCCTTATCCGCCGCCTTATCTAAGGAACTGATGGCAGCTACCACTGCATTCTGAGCCGACTCAAGCTCACCGGAAAAGATAAGCCTTTCCGCCTTGGGTATGCTGGTTTTAGCCAGGCTGCGAACTGGCTGATTTCTTAGTCGCTTTCTTTCGGCTCCCCGCACCTGCTTTTGAGCTAACTTTCTACTGGGCAATATCTACCTCCCTAGGATATTTATTTAATAACCTGTCTCCTTTATGTTGAGGGGCTAGCTTTTATCGTCGCCTCGTCCCCCACTCTGGTAACACTTATCACCCCTCGTACCCCCTCAACCCTGACCAACAGCCGACTTAACTGAGCCAATCCCTTCGGCTCTAAAGTAAAATGTAGCGTGGTAGTGTGGTCATCATGGTTAGTCAGGTTCATTGTAGCAATATTAACCTTTTCCTCAGCTATAACCGCAGTAATATCACGTGTCAGCCCTACCCTATCCCAGGCTTCTACCTGAATATGGACTGGATATAGCAAATCAGTCTGCCCCCACTCCACCTTGATTAGCCTCTCCTTCTCGTCCTCACTAATCACATTGCAACAATCCTGACGGTGAACGGTCACCCCCCGGCTACGAGTAACATAGCCAATAATCTTATCACCAGGCACAGGGTGACAACACTGGGCTAACTGGGTAAGCATATCCCTCACCCCCAACACCTCAATGGCTGATGCCAACTGCTTGGGCGGTGTAACTTCAGCTACTACCCTCGGTTTCTCCTGCTGGGCAGCTAGCTTCAAGGCAACCTGGTGAGTAGTAATGCCTCCATAACCGATAGCCTCCAAAAAGTCATCCAGATTATCATACTTGAATAGCTTAGCCAATTCCTCCCGCTCACTGAGTTTTATCCCCAGATGCCTCATCTTCTTCTCCAAAAGCTCCCGACCACTCTCAATATTGGCCGTCCGTTCCTGCTTCTTAAACCACTGCCGTACCTTTTCCTTGGCGTGAGCTGTTTTGATATACCCCAGGTTGGGACTCAGCCAATCCCGACTCGGCCCCCTACCACTCTTGGCTGACATGATTTCCACTATATCACCATTTTTAAGCTGATAGTTGAATGGCACCAGCCTACCATTCACCTTAGCCCCTGTACAGCGGTGCCCCAACTCAGTATGAACCCGATAGGCAAAATCAAGCGGGGTAGAACCCTGGGGCAAATCCTTTATCTCCCCCTTGGGGGTGAAAACAAAAACCTGGTCAATGAATATATCAGTCTTAACCGATTCTAAGAATTCTTCAGCCCCGCTGAGCTCCCGGTGCCACTCAATTAACTGACGCAGCCAGCCTATCCTCTCCTCAAAGTGTGTATCCCTCTTTTCACCCTCTTTATAATACCAGTGAGCGGCTACCCCATATCCAGCAATATGATGCATATCATGGTTGCGAATTTGTACTTCCAGAGGCACTCTACCCTGGTACATCACCACAGTATGTAAAGATTGATAACCGTTTGGCTTGGGGTTGGCAATAAAATCGTCAAACTCGCCAGGCAACGGGCGCCATAGACTATGAATAACGCCCAAGGCACTATAACAATCAGGCACGGTATCAACCAGCACCCGAAGGGCTTGAAGGTCATGTATATCATCAAAGTCTTTGCCCAAGGCAGAGTATCTTTCCATTTTCTGATGTATGCTATAAATATGCTTGGGTCTGCCTGACATCTCGGCTCTTAGACCTACCTTGCCAAGCTCCCTGCTTAAAATCTGAATTACCTGAGTTATGAAGCTCTCCCGCTGAGCCCGCTGGGCGGCAATCAGGTTAGCAATCTGGTAATACCTCTCCGGTTCCACATAACGGAAGGATAAATCCTCTAACTGCCACTTTAACTCCCATATCCCCAGACGATGAGCTAACGGGGCGTATATCTCTAAAGTCTCCCTGGCAACACTACGCTGCCTTTCTGGTGACAGCACATCTAAGGTGCGCATATTGTGCAGTCGGTCAGCCAGCTTGATAAACACCACGCGCAGGTCCTCAGCCATAGCCACCAGCATCTTCCTCAAGTTGTCCGCCTGTGCTTCTCCAGTTACTGCTTCTTTAGGCAGTTGTAAAGACAGCTTGTTCAGCTTAGTAGCCCCGTCAACTAGCTTGGCTACCTCCGAACCAAACTCGGCTTCAATCTCCGAAATAGGTATGCCACAGTTCTCAGGAACATCGTGCAGCAAGGCGGCAGCCAGGGAACTGGCATCAAGCTGAAGTTCAACCAGGATTAGAGCCACCTGCAGCGGGTGATTAATATACGGCTCGCCTGATTTACGCACCTCCCCCTCATGTGCCTTCTCAGCAAAATGGTAGGCACTCTTAACTATAGCTACCCTCTCCGGTGGCAGATACCCCTCAACCTTAGCCATAAGCTCACTAAAACTCATTACCCCCCTCACCAATAGCCAAGAACATAGTTTAAGTATAACGCAATAGGGCTACCCGTGCAAAATCCAAGAATGTTTATCTACCTCACCCCCTTAATCCCCCCCTCCTTCAGGAGAGGGGAAGAAATTTTAGAGAGGGGCTTCGCCCCTCTCTTACCTAAACTCCCCCTTCCCTTGGCAAGGGAAGGGGGTCAGGGGGATAGGTTACTAATCAATCTCCCTTTACAAATCCAGCCCTGATACTGTATCCTAGCTTAAAAAACATAGGGGGAGCTTAGTTGTATCAGGCACCACGCGGCACCTCAGACATTTTACCCCAGGAACAGGCATACTGGCGCTACATAGACAAAAAAATAGTTGACCTCTGTCAACTCTATGGCTATGAGCGCATTGACGCCCCCGCCTTTGAGGACACAGGTCTTTTCCTCCGAACTGTGGGCGAAGAAACAGACATTGTAGAAAAGCAAATGTATACCTTTGAAGATAGAGGCGGAAACAAACTCACCCTGAGACCGGAGGGCACGGCACCGGTATGCCGAGCCTATCTGGAACATGGACTACATAACTTGCCCCAGCCAGTAAAGCTATATTATATTGCCTCTATTTTTAGATACGAAAGACCCCAGGCCGGGCGATACCGCCAGCACTACCAGTTTGGCTATGAGGCTATTGGCGATGACGACCCCGCCATTGATGCCGAAGTCATTGATATGGCATGGCAATTCTTCCTGTCTCTAAATCTCCACCACCTCTCACTTCAGCTAAACAGCATCGGTTGTAAAAAATGCCGCCCCAGATACTTAACTGAATTAAAGGACTATTATTCCGACCATACCCAGGAGCTGTGCTCGAACTGCAGAACCAGGCTAAAGAGAAACCCTCTTCGCCTGCTTGATTGTAAAAAGCCCTCATGCCAGCAACTAGCTAACTCTGCCCCAAAAAGTATTGACTACCTTTGCCCCCAGTGCGATGAACACTTCAATCGGCTAAAGAGATACCTGAGCCTACTTGACCTTCCCTTTGCCGTAAACCCCCGACTGGTTCGCGGGCTGGACTACTACACCCGAACAGTATTTGAGGTTCAACCTGAAGCAGAAGGCGCTCAGAGTGCCCTCGGCGGCGGGGGACGCTATGATGACCTGATTGAGGAACTGGGTGGCAAGCCAACCCCAGCTCTCGGCTTCGCCGCTGGCATAGAGCGGATAATACTCAACCTAAAGCAGCAGGGCGTTCCCATCCCCCCCCTACCCCAGCCACAGGTTTTCATCGCTTATATTGGTGACCAAGCCAGGGATGGAGCAGTAAAGCTAGCCTCTACACTCAGACGGGCTGGCATCGGTGTATCCGAGGCTATCAGCGGCAAAAGCCTGAAGGCTCAACTACGCCAGGCAAATTCCCTTGGTGCCCGTTACACAGTCATTATTGGCGAGCAGGAAGTAACAAACAATACCGTCATACTGCGGGACATGACCACCGCCCAGCAAAAAACCATCCCCATCCCCCAGCTAGAAAGGGAACTGCGGTAACCACCCCCCCAGCTTTACCTTATATCTAGATTGTGCTATAATAGTATAAATGGCTGCCTTAAAATCATATGAAATCACCTCTAAGTGGGTAGCCTCTTCTGTTATTGCTGGAAGCTACCTCGTTTCACTATTTTCATTCAACCAACTATCTCACTTCCCCACTCCCCATCGCCAACACGGAGGTAAACGCTGACCATGACTCAGGATATTCCTTCCTCAACTGAGCAATTAAATAATGAGTATACTGCCAAGGATATCCAGGTTCTGGGTGGGCGGGAAGCAATCCGCCGACGCCCGGGTATGTATATCGGCAGCAAGGACAGCCGTGGACTGCATCATCTGGTGTATGAAATCGTCTACAATAGCATTGATGAAGCCATGGCTGGCTGCTGCACCAAAATCGTGGTTACCATCCAAACGGATGGCACCATCTGCGTTCAGGATAACGGGCGCGGCATCCCTGTAGAGGTTCACCCCACCACCAACATATCAGCCCTGGAGACAGTAATGACCACACTCCACGCCGGGGCAAAATTCGGCGGTCATACCTACCAGGTATCCGGCGGGTTACACGGGGTAGGTGCCTCAGTGGTCAATGCCCTTTCCTCCTGGCTCAGGGTTAATGTAAGGCGCGACGGCAAGCTGTATCAACAAGAATACCAGCAGGGCATACCCCAGGGGGAGGTAACCGAAATCGGTGAAGCCGATGGTACCGGCACTACCATCACCTTTCTTGCCGATAACGAAATATTCAGTAGCATCACTTATAATTTTAATACCCTCAGCGAGCGGCTGCGGGAGATGGCTTACCTGAATAAGGAGCTAGAAATATGCCTCAGGGAGGAAAAGGAAAATAACGAAAAGTCCTTCTACTTTGAGGGTGGGATTACTGGCTTCATCCGCCACCTTAACTGGAACCGAGCCGTCCGCCATCGCCGACCTATTTATATCTCTAAACTGGTAAACAGCACCATAGTCGAGGCTGCCCTTCAGTATAACGATGGTTTTACCGAGGTTATCTTTAGCTTTGCTAATTGTGTAAATACAGTGGATGGAGGCACTCACCTTACCGGCTTCCGTTCAGCCCTAACCCGGGCTCTTAACGACTATGCCCATAAAAACAAGCTACTCAAGGAGGATGAGCCAAACCTGAGCGGGGATGATGTCCGAGAAGGGCTTACCGCCATTATTAGTGTCAAGCTCCCCGAACCGCAGTTTGAGGGACAGACTAAAACCAAGCTGGGTAACCCTGAAGTCAAAAGTCAGGTGGAGAGCGCAGTAGGCGAGGGCTTATCCCTCTACCTTGAGGAGCACCCTAATGAAGCCACAAGCATTATAGAAAAATGCATCATTGCCACCAAAGCCAGAGAAGCCGCCAGAAAGGCTCGTGACCTAATTATCAAAAGGAGCAGTCTGGATACCGCTACCCTGCCCGGAAAACTGGCTGATTGCTCGGAGAAAGAGCCGGCTCACTGTGAGCTATATCTGGTGGAGGGCGACTCAGCCGGTGGCTCAGCCAAACAGGGGCGAAATCGCCGCTTCCAAGCCATACTCCCCCTGCGGGGCAAAATCCTCAATGTGGAAAAGGCTCCGTCAGATAAGATGCTGGCTCACGAAGAAATCCGCGCCATCATTACCGCTCTGGGGGCAGGCTTAGACGATGAAATTGACCTGTCAAAACTCCGCTATCACCGGATTATCATTATGACTGACGCTGATGTTGATGGCTCTCACATCCGCACCCTGCTACTTACCTTCTTCTTCCGACACATGGTAGAGCTAATCAACCACGGACATCTGTTTATTGCCCAGCCACCCCTTTACCGGGTCTCCACCAGCAAACTCCAGCATTGGGTCTACTCCGAGCAAGAGAAGGAAGAGGTGCTACGCAAGCTAAAAGAGACTAAAAAGGTGGAAGTTCAGCGCTACAAGGGTCTGGGAGAGATGAGTGCTGAGCAGCTATGGGAAACTACTATGAACCCCACCACCCGTACTCTAGCTGTAGTAAATATTGATGATGTTGCCAAAGCCGACCACATATTCCATCTGCTAATGGGAGGAGATGTCCCCCCCCGTAAAGCCTTTATCCAGGCCCACGCCAGAAGCGTCAAGAACCTGGATATTTAATGCCAACCTAATAGCTTGTTCCCCCCACACATTTGCCCCAAACAGCGGGGGTGATAAGCATGCCATACCTTTTCTCGCCATAACCCCCGCTGTTAGAGTCGCTTGGACTAGAACCTATCTACTTTTTGGCGTTGGATGACGATGCTGCCTCCCTCTAGGTCCCCTGAAGCCTTATAGATGAGCTCATCCTGGTCAGGGTCTGCGCCGGGAGCCCATATCTTGATGATGAAGCGGTCGGGTTGGTCACCTCCGCCAAAGTCGCCGTCCTTGGCATCCACTCGGAAGGGGAAGAGACCATCCAAGCCTTTAATGGTAGCCATCCCCTGGAACTTGGCCCAGTTATTGTTTGTAACGACTAGCCAGTCCATGCCGCTGGAGTGCAGGTTGAAGTCACCCTGGCGGTACTGGAACTCTAGCTGCCCATCGGGGTTTGTCGCTCCCGGTTTATATTTGACCACAAACCCGAAATTCGCCGGGCTGGTGCCATCGATGTCAGGAAGGTAATCGTCTTTGTAGCTGGTCTTACCTCCAGGTATCAACCACCCACCGCCAGTAGCAAAGCCAGCCGCAGGGTCATAGACGGTAGCCATTACGCTGTCAGTGGCTTGAGCACCCATATCATCGGTGACGGTCAGCACTACGTCATAGAGTCCGGGGGCAGCATAGGCATGGGTTACCGAAACACCGCTGTCACTGGTGCCATCGCCGAAGTCCCAGTCGTAGGACACTATGGTCCCATCCTCGTCAGAGGAAGCGCTACCGTCAAAGGTAAACTCTGAACCTACCGGTGCCAGATAGGGGTCAACGCTAGCCTGGGCGACTGGCGGGATATTGACTATTTCTCGGCAGCGGGTAAACCAGTGCACCGCAGGACGAAGCTCCTGTATCCAGTGCCACTCATAGCTGCCCTCAGCACGCCAGGTCCAGGTGCCTGCTTCATCCACTGGGTCACCCGCAGGGTAGGAAACAGAACTGCCGCTGGTAGTACCGGAAGCGATGGTCTCGTTCCACCCGACCTCGACATAGGGTATGAACTTAACCTTGGGCTTCTTCGGTGTCACCAGGAAGGTGACGGTAAGAGTCCAGGTAGTGTTGGGCTCCAGACCCGTTATCGGACATATATTAACCCGGTGCCCATCTGTGGGGTACGCGACCCCATCCCCACTGATAGCGGAGATAATGAGCGGACTAATCAAGTCGTTTTCATCGGCGCCAAGGCCGATCTCCAGTTCCGTCCTTTGTCGCGGTGTCACCGTTACCGTTAGGACCTGGGTCTGCTGCGTTCCATCTGATTGGAAAAACTCAGCCTTGTCCACAGAGCGGGAGGCATCAAAGCCGGGGGTATAGGTGATTGGAGGTGAATATTCCTTACCGACAAGCCCCACCCTTGCTTTAGCCTGCTCCTCGCCAGACCCTTGAGGAATGTCACCAAAGAACCACTCATAGGTTGGGGGCTCTAGGGTCACCAAGTTTCCATTGCTAACCTCATTAAATGGTACCCCACTGTCAAGGCTTAGAGTTAACGCAGTAACATTCGCCCCCGTTCCGTCCGGGGAGTTGCCCATCTTTGCCTCCCAATTCTCCCAGGACAGGGATATTTCATCCCCGTTGGTGAAGGTGTCCGGCCAGGGACCGTAATTTAAATCGGTGGTAAAACGTGCCTCAACCTCATTGACTAGTACCTGAGCATAAGCTACGCTACCAAGCCCACCGGTAACCAATACCACAGCCAACACTACGGCAATTATCCTTTTTTTCATTTTTCCTCCTTTCTGAAAGATTTTTAGCCAACTATCCACTTGTGTTGCTCCATAAACACTACCTCCCTTAAATCATTTATCCCAAGCCAAAATTTAAAAGGGCCAGAAGTACACGCCACCGTAGTAGTCTTCTAAGCCCTTTGCCTATAGCTGTTGGTTATGTTGTTAACCCACCGCACCATGCACCCTCGAACTAGCCAAATGATTATACTATTCACCAAATGGCGAACTTGTCAAGCTGACTTATCCCGAGGGGTAGATACTCAAGATAGCGGTAAAATCATACCCCTCTTCTTTCAGCCTGTCGCTGCCCCCTTCATGTCGGTCAACCAGCACCATAACCTTCACCACCTTGCACTTCGCCATTTCCACCGCCTCTATCGCTCTGAGTAATGAGCCCCCGGTGGTAATAACATCATCAACCAAAGCCACCCTGGAACCTTCCTTAAGATGGCCCTCAATCTTCCTTTTGGTCCCGTGCTCCTTGGTCTCCTCCCTTACTATAAAAGCTGGAATTGGCTTCCCCTCCAGGTGGCTGACCAGGGCTACTGCAGCTACCATAGGGTAAGCGCCCACCGGCACCCCACCGATAGCATCAATCCCCACCCCCACCAGTTGGTCAAATATTGCCTTGCCTACCTGATACGCCCCTTCCGGGGACAGGGTTACCTTCTTACCGTCAAAGTAATAATTGCTCTTCTTCCCCGAGGTAAGGGTAAACTCACCCCGCAGGAAAGCCCCAACCTCGCTGGCGATTTCCCTAATCCTTCTGGCGCCTTCAGTGTTTAATCCCAACTCTAAACCAGAGCCTGTCTCCATAATGCAACCTCCCGTCTAGCGTCTATGCCTTAGTATATAATCCGTGTTCCCCGATATATCTACTTACCGGCTCAGGCACGAGGTGGCTAATGGGCAGACCCTGAGCCACTCGCTTCCTAATCTCCGAGCCACTGATATCTATCTCTGGCTTATCCATAACCATTACCCTCTGAGATATGCCAGGTATGGCAGCTTCCAGAGCTTTAAGGTCAGGAGCTGGAGAACCCGGTCTGGGGACTGCCACTAGCCGACACATAGTAATAAGCCGCGACGGCTCCTTCCACTGGGGGAGTTGAGCTAAATTATCCCAACCCAAAATGAAAAATAGCTCATCTCCAGGCCCAAGCTGAGCCCTTAGTTCACCAATGGTATCAACAGTATATGTAACACCAGCCCGCTCTATTTCCACAGTAGACAGTTTGAAGCAGGCTTTATCACCAATGGCTAGGCGCACCATCTGCACCCGGTGCTCGACAGGCAGAATAGGGCTATCCACCTTTAGCCACGGCTGACCAGCCGGCATAAAAACAACCTCAGCCAAATTCAAACTGGCTCTTACTTCCTCAGCCATAAGCAGATGCCCGTTATGAATCGGGTCAAAGGTCCCCCCAAGTATACCGATATTCATTCTACTACCAGTCCCATTCTAAATTCCCACAACGAACCCTATCACCCGGCTTAATCCCTGCCTTCTCCAGGGCTTTGCTAACCCCCAGCCTGGCAAACTGTCTCTTGAGTTGCCAGCGCACCTCAGGGCTGGTTACATCTGTCCTAGCCACGATGCGCTCCACCTCAGGCGCCACTATGATAAAGGTACTCCCCTCCTTACGCACCCTAGGCGTTATACCCCTGGGCTGAGGCCGAAAAACCTTCTGCGGAATCCTCTCACCAGCCTCTGCCTCAGCCGTAGCCTGGCTCAGTAGTTTCATAGCTTCAGCCATAAGCTCAGAAACACCCTCCCTGGTTACCGCTGAAATGAAATGGGCTGTAATCCCAGCACCACTAAAGACACCCTCTATCTCAGCTAACCGAGCCTGCACCTCAGGTAAATCAATTTTATTTACCACTACAAGCTGTGGTTTTCGCGCCAGAGCCGAATCAAATAGGCTGAGCTCAGCATTTACCCGTATCATATCTTCCGCCGGAGATAAGGAGCTACCATCTACCAGATGAATAAGTATCTTGGTACGCAAAACATGGTGCAGAAAATCATGCCCCAGACCCCGACCCAGATGGGCACCATCTATTAGCCCTGGAATCTCAGCCAAGACAAAGCTTCGCTGACCCACCTCAGCTACCCCCAGAATAGGCTCCCGAGTAGTAAATGGATAGCCGGCTATTTTAGGCTTGGCTGCCGAAGCCGCTGCCAGCAGGGTGGACTTACCTACATTGGGATAGCCGATAATGCCAACATCAGCAATCAGCCTCATTTCCAGTATTATGGAATTCTCTTCTCCGCTTTCCCCGTCTTGAGCAATCCGTGGGGCTTGATTAGTAGATGAAGCAAAATGAGTATTACCCAATCCCCCCTTTCCACCCTTGGCTACCACTACCTGCTGACCAGGCTGCTTCAAATCAGCTATAAGGGCATCACTACCTATCTGTGTCTTGTGCGACACCACCGTGCCCACCGGCACGGTCAATATCAGGTTTTCTCCCTTTTTTCCGTGCTTCCCCTTACCCTTGCCACCCTCGCCATCCGCCGCTCTATAAAACCTTCTTCGCCCAAGCAAACGCAGGCTATCAACACTAGGGTCAGCCGTAATCACTACATCCCCCCCACCCCCACCATCCCCACCATCAGGACCACCAAAGGGAACAAACTTCTCCCGCCGGAAGCTTATGACTCCATCCCCCCCATCACCAGCCTTTACCTCTATTTCCACTCTATCAAGCATTGTAATTAAGAGTAATGAGCTCCCCCATCCTTTTCGATAAGTCTCCTATAATAATTGTTATATAATTATTATATACTAATTAGACCTTAATTATCTTATATTATATTAATAATCATAATATAGAATATTGGTTAATGTCATATTGCTCAAGGGTTAAGTTTTGGGCTTTAGGTAAATTGGGGGCTGAACGTTATCTTGGGGCTCTTTGGGTTTATCAACAAATTTCCTCACTTATGAAAAGTGGAGAAAAGTTATGCAAGATTTCAGCTGTTTATAGGAGATATTGAAAAGACAGGGTTATTAATAATTCCTGTTCTTATGCTTGGGACTTATTTTGTGTTGGATGTCTAAGATTTTATGCCTCAAATAGGGGCTGGTTTCAATATCACTGGCTATTTTTTTATAGGCGTAGCTGACAGTTGATGGGTTTCTGCCTCCCAGCTCCAGACCAATTTCAGCCAGCGAGCAGTTGGTTCCCTGCTTGAGAAGATACATGGCTACCTGTCGGGCTAAGGCAGTTTCCTTATCTCTATTCCTGCTTTTTAAGGCTAAAGGTGTTAGCTGAAAGCTATCAGCTACTGACTCTATGACTAGAGTCAGGGTGGTAGAAGCACCTTTAGCCGCCTTGGTGGCTATGCTCTCCAGTGCTCGAGAGGCTAGCTCAATGGTAACTGAAGCCCTAGTCAGTCTGATGTAAGCAATAACCCGGTTTAGGTTGCCTTCTAGCTCCCTTATGTTTTGCTGACTTTGCTGGGCAATAAACTCCAGTACATCTGAAGTGATATTTGTTCCTTCCCGCTCACTCTTGGATTGCAGAATAGCCAGGCGTGTTTCAACATCTGGTGGTTGAATATCGACCACCAACCCCCACTCAAAACGGGAGCGAAGTCGGTCTTGTAATAAGGGCAATGATTTAGGCGGGCGGTCGCTGGTAATAGCCAGCTGATGATTAGCGTTATGTAGCTCGTTAAAGGTATGGAAGAAGCACTCCTCTGTCTGCTCCTTGCCGCTGATAAAGTTGATGTCATCAATCAACAGCATATCAGCCTTTCTATACTTATTGCGGAATTCCTCTGTTTTCTTCTCCCGAATAGCATTTATAAACTCGTTAGTAAACTGCTCACCGCTAACATAAATTACCTGAATATGGCTGGCTTGAGCCATATGACCAATCGCTTGCAGTAAATGCGTCTTGCCTAAACCTACCCCCCCATATATGAACAGCGGATTATAGCTACGCCCTGGGTTTTCGGCTATCCCTAGGGCAGCAGCATGGGCTAAACGGTTACAGTTACCGACAACGAAGGAATCAAAGGTATATCTGGGGTTAAACATGGGAAGGCTTTCTTCTCGGCTTCTATAGCTACTTGGTGAGTTTTGATGCCTGGCATCTACCGAGAAAAGGACTTTGACATCACGGTGGGTAAGACCAATAAGTGTTTTTTCAATTAATGAGCGCTGGTTCTTGTCTAGATATTCAGCGACGAAGGGATTAGGTACACCTATAATAAATTGATTATCTTGATAACTTAAGCCTACCGTTTTTTCCAGCCAGGTCCGGTAGTTTGGTTTGTTGACCTGGATTTGCAGCTCCCCCAGGGCGGCTTCCCAGATTTCTTGTGCTGACCTAGCTCCCATTAAATCCCCCTCTATTATTTGACCCTTAAAAGTCACTGGTTTATGCTATAGAGTTGAAGCACCATTTAACGCTGGGTGGGCGTGGGAAGTGTAGCCGGCTTAGCCGAGGATGGAGGGAGGAAATTTAGAGGGATGCCACTAGAATAATACTAAGCATCTTGCTTGGCAAAGCTTTTGGTGCTGGGTTGTGGGCATTTTTAGCTCCTGTTTTCCCTTAAAAAGTCTGTCAGGCTTGCTTTTTTGCCTAATATTTACATCATAGATATAAAACGGCCGGATGCCTCAAAATTTCTCTAGGAGGACAATTGTCCAAAATTTACTCTAATAATACCAGCGGGCATTTTGGATAGCAGGCGTTTTAGTGTTGATTGCTGGGCGTTTTTAGCCCTTCCTTTCCCTTGCTAAGTCTATCAGGCTTGTTTTTTTACCTGATATTTACCCGACAAATATAAAATGCCCCGGTTTGTTAGGAAAATTTTTTAATGCTAGAATCTAGTGGTGGGAGGCTAAAATTGCGAGTTATTTTTATGGGTACCCCTGATTTTGCCGTTCCTTGCCTTGAACACCTTGTGCTTAATCAATATCAGGTAGTGGCTGTTTATACTCAGCCGGATAAACTGGTGGGTAGAGGACGTTCCCTGGTTTCACCTCCCCTGAAAAGGGCAGCCGCCACCTGGAAGCTGCCGGTGATGCAACCAGATAGTCTGAAGAGGGCTGAGGTGGTGGCGCAAATGGCTGACTTGCACCCCGATGCTATCGTGGTATTTGCCTATGGTCAAATTCTGCCGCAGTCGGTTCTAGATATCCCCGCTTGCGGGTGTATTAATATCCATCCATCGCTACTACCTAGATTTCGCGGCGCCTCGCCGGTGGCAGCGGCTATCCTTGCCGGTGACGAGTTTACCGGGGTTAGCATTATGCTGATGGATAGGGGCTTGGATTCCGGTCCTATATTAGCCAGAGCCCAGATTTCTATTTCACTGCACGATACCACCGGCTCGCTTACAGCCAAGCTCTCCCTGGTAGCGGCTCGCTTGCTCCACGAGGTTTTGGTTCGCTGGGTAAGGGGTGAGCTTACCCCTCAACCTCAGAATGAAGCCCAGGCTACTTACTGTAGCTCAATCTCCAAGGAGCAGGGTGAGATTGACTGGCATCTATCGGCAGTAGATATATGGCGGCGGGTGCGTGCCTTTTACCCCTGGCCCGGGTGCTACACCAGATGGCAGGGAAAGCAGCTCAAGATTATTGAGGCAGTGCCTCTGCCTGAGGAAAGAGCCCTTGAAGCAGGGCAGGTGGTGGCGCTGACCCCGACCAGAGAAGGAGCCAAGCCGGAATTTGGCGTCTATACCGGGGATGGAGTTTTAGGGGTGTTAAAGGTTCAACTGGAGGGAAAGCGAGCTATGCCTGCCGCTGAATTTTTGAGAGGGCAGAGGCAGTTCATCGGGGCACTCCTGCCTTGAGCTAGTTCAGATAGATGAGTGACAGTTCAAAGTATATAAGAGTATCCTCCACTTTAGGGTAGGAACAAGCCCTGGGTGTTCGTTTCATTGTGAGGAGCCCCTTCCTATTGTCGTTGCGAGGCACCCCTTCCTATTGTCATTGCGAGGCACAGAGTGCCGAAGCAATCTCCAAGAATGCCCGGAGATTGCCACGCCTTCGGCTCGCAATGACGGGGAAAGGGGACAATGACAAGGCAAGGAAACAATGTGTCACTAATCATATGAACGAGTACATACCTTTGAGCTAATGCTAGAATTATGTTAAACTGTTCTACTACTACCAGCCCTATTGAGGCAGCCCAATGTCTTTGCCGTTGAATTTGAATCAGTTTGCCACCATGGTAGCCATTATAGCCAAGTTGCGTGCCCCTGATGGTTGCCCGTGGGATAGAAAGCAGACCCACGCCTCGCTCAGGAAAAACCTGCTTGAGGAGTGCTACGAGGTGCTGGAGGCTCTTGATGAAGGCAATTCTGGCCGGCTTTGTGATGAGTTAGGCGACCTGCTGATGCAGGTTGTCCTCCATACCCAGATTGCCACTGAAGCTGGTGAATTTGAGGTGGGGGATGTAATAAGCAGCATCAATGCCAAGCTGGTTCATCGCCACCCCCACATCTTCGGCTCGCTCAAGGTGAAGGATGCCGACGAGGTGGCGCATAACTGGGAGGTTCTCAAGCGGGAGGAGAGGGCGACTGATGCTTCTATGCTGGAGGGTGTGCCTAAGCAGATGCCTGCCCTGGCTTACAGTCAGCAAATTCAGCAGCGGGTGGCTCAGGTCGGCTTTGACTGGGAAGATATTAACGGCGTTATTGATAAGCTGGCTGAGGAGGTTAGTGAATTCAAGCAGGCTGATAGCCAGGAGCAAAAAGAGATGGAGTTTGGCGACTTACTATTTACTCTGGTTAATATTGCCCGCCGACTGGGCATTGACCTGGAGGTAGCGCTGAGGCAGGCAAATAAGCGGTTTTACCACCGTTTCTCCTATATGGAAAAGGTCTGCCACCAGCGTGGGCTAAACCTTGGCGACCTATCCTTTGCCCAGCAAAACACCCTCTGGGAGGAGGCAAAAAAGAAAGTAGAATAGAGGAGGCAACTTAAAGAAGGTAAAATCGGGCTTCCTCATGCCTTTCATAATGATAGCGGTCTTTTGGCTCGTTACTTTTATTGAGAAGAATGCCTTTTATCTCGTATTGAACAAATCCAGCTTTGGTGGGCTGCAGAGTTACTTCTTTACAAATTAGTTCTTTTAGATATTCATCGAAATCTGCATACACCACATATCCTCTACTATTGATTGCTTTCCTAGCTATATCAAGTATCTGCTCTCGGTTTAGCATTACTAATCTCCTTAAAATTGAAGATGGCTAACTCAAAAAACATAATATGACTTTGCTGGAGTAAAGAAAAGGTGGTAAATGTCATTATTAGTATAGAGGCAGTCTAAGAGGGGCGAAGCCCCTCTTTAATTTATTTCCCCTTCCCCTTATCAAGGGGAAGGGGATAAAGGGGATAGGGTTTCTAGCATATAGACATAGCGGTGTTTATATGTTACTATTAACGGTAAGGTAAAAGCTATGGGAACAGCATTAAAGCGCACCACTATTTTCCTCACCGAAGACCAGCATGAGAGGCTTCGCCGACTAGCCTTTGAGCAACGAACCTCTATGGCTAAGCTTCTTCGTGATGCTGCCCTGGAGATACTGGAGGATGAGGAGGATATTCAGGAGGGGCTGAAAGCCCTGGCTGACGGGAAGGGCACGGTAACCTGGGAACAGTACCAGCGCAGAAGGGAAAAGCGGGAGCCCCAGGGTGAGTTACCAGGTTAAGCTGCGGCGAGCTGTCCAGAAGCAGTTGGCTCAGCTTACTGGGCGGGATTATGAAGTCATTGCTGACGCTATCTCAGCTTTGGAACTGGAGCCCAGACCCTCCGGAGTAAAGAAGCTGGCTGAAAGTGGTCTGTGGCGTATAAGAATAGGGCAATATAGGGTTGTATATAATATAAATGATGAGGAACATCTAGTTATAGTGGTTAGAATAGCCAGGCGTGCCAGAGATACCTATAAAAAACTGTGAATATCGGGGCGAGAGGATTTAAACCTCCGACCTCAGCGTCCCGAAGTTGATAATAGGGTATTAACTGTGATAGACTCCTAGTAAATACTACTAGGAGTCATTTTTATGATTACGGCTACCGCACAGAAAAGGGCTATCGGTTATCTCCGCGTTTCGGATCTGAAACAGACTGGTGAGCACCACGGCTCTCTAGAGACACAGGAGACACATTTCCGAGAATACTGTCAACGCTATGGTCTTACCCCGATGGCGACTTTCACTGATGTAGTCACCGGACGTCGTGATGACCGGAAAGAGTATCGGCGTATGGTGGACTATGCCAAACAAGGTGGCGCAGATGTCATTGTAGTACAGTTCCTGGATAGGTTTGGGCGGAATCCAAGAGAAATTCTTCAACGCTATTGGGAGTTGGAGACGTATGGGGTTTCGGTTTTGACCACTGATGAGGATATCAAAGAAGAGCTTGTACTGCTTGTAAAGGCAGGTATGGCTGGAGCTGAGAGCCGCCGTATTTCCGAGAGAGTGAGGACAAATATGAGTACAGCGATTTCAAAAGGGGTTCATGTCGGGAGAAATCCTTATGGATTACGACCCATTAAGGACGTTACCGAAGGCAAGGTTATAATGCGTTGGGAGCTTGACCCGGAAGAGGCACCGGTTGTGAGGGAAATGTACCGCTTGGCTGTTGAAGAAAACCTTGGTTATAAGGCCATTGCCGACAGACTGTCTGCCAAGGGGTATCGTGCTCATGCGGGATGCCCATTTGCTGCGTACACGGTGCAAAGAATCCTCACGAATCCTGCTATTAAGGGGACGCTGCTCTATGGGAGGAGACCCCGCAAAGGGAACCCTCGAATGGCCCTAGTTGAGATACCGAATTTCTTTCCTTCTATCCTCTCTGTTGAGGAGTGGAAGCGCCTTCAGGAGAGGCTCAGTATCAGGCGTGAGATGCCCAGGGGCAAAGCCCATTCTAGTGAATATCTGCTGAGTGGTATCGCTCGATGCGGTCACTGTGGAGGACCCATGATAGGTAAGGTAGGGGCTGCTCGTCAGGGGAAACGTTATAGAAACTATTATTGTTCTCGCGCTATGCGCTCGCGGGAATTGTGCTCTGTCTACAATGGTCATTCGTCACCGAAGTTGGAGAGGGCGATTTTGGAATACTTGGGCCAGTTCTCAGATCCTGAAAGAGTCCGGGAGCATCTGGCAGCTGCTGAACGTAAAGAACTGGATAGGTGTGAGGCGGAGCTGCGTGATGGGGAAAAGCGTCTTGCAGATTTGGAGGCTCAATTCCTACACCGCCTTGACGATCTTTTAAAACGTGGGATATTGACCGAGCAAGAGTTCACTCGAGCCAATGATGCCGCCAGGGAGCAGGTAAAGGCGCTTGAAGTCCGAAGGATAGAGCTGACGACTTGGCTAAACCAGGAGCGTGCTAGGGCATCACTAGTAGAACAGGTGCCACAGGTGGTAAAGGCATTTGTTGAAGCGTTCCAGACAATGGATTCGCGCCAGCAGAAGGCCCAGCTGCAGACTATCTTAAAAGCTGCACACGTTTACCGGGATGGTCGTATTGAGTTGGAGTTTAGGGGGTAGCGACAGGTTCAATTGCACATGGGTAATTTAGGCTATCGAGGTAGTTCCGCTACGGTTATGTACTTCCCTAAGAGTTTCAAAGCTCTGACTCTTGCAGAATACTTGCTTTTCTCCTTAAAATCAAATCTTGACCTGCCCCCATTAGTTGTACCAGTTCTTACGTCGTTACCATAGTTAAAATAGTCTCAGGTGCTGGCGGACGATAGTTCCTGGCACTATGTGGACGTACCTGATTATATTCTTTCCTCCACTGCTCAATCAATATCCTGGCTTCTTCAAGTGTCGTAAAGATTTCCCGGTCAAGCAGCTCATCTCTGAGCTTACCGTTGAAAGATTCAATATAACCGTTCTCCCATGGACTGCCTGGTTCAATATACAGGGTCTTGACTCCTAATCGATTGAGCCAGCTTCTGATAGCTTTGGCCGTAAACTCCGGGCCGTTATCAGAACGGAGATGTTCCGGGATACCCCGAAAAATGAAAAAGAGGAACAATAGGTCGATCACATCCTGGGTTTTAATCTTAACGAGCCACCAGAATGGCTAAACATTCCCGGGTGAATTCATCAATGATATTCAGTATCTTGAAAGCTCTACCGTCAGTTGTCCGGTCTACCATAAAATCATAGCTCCAGACATGGTCCTTATGCTCC
>Ga0307378_10001318_pt1 | contig 40632 bp, 28 predicted proteins | sample UN1MG_FD_202238 | JGI IMG/M metagenome (GOLD analysis project Ga0307378, IMG submission 202238) | Soil microbial communities from Risofladan, Vaasa, Finland - UN-1 | ecosystem: Environmental > Terrestrial > Soil > Coastal area > Acid sulfate soil | place: Finland: Risofladan, Vaasa | collected...
AAAATTGCACGATGTGCCGGCCAAATGCTAAATGTGTTTGTTTTGGGCAAAGACTTTTTCGAAAATTTTCCAGAGTATGCTCGCAGGACGATTTATATATCTGATGGTTCTGCTGATGTCTTTAAAAGCCATGAGATTTACTTTAACAAGCTTGTCAGAGATGTTTCACCTATTCGTGTAACAGGAGCTTATGGGTCGGAATTTGTATCCGGAAATACTTATTTTTTATCTCAGCACAAAGTTGATGAAAGAATGTTCTCAGACCACTTTCTCTCGGATATTGGGGATTTCCGCAGCTATTTACACGCTTTTGAATCTCAAGAATCATTTATTGATGGCATGAGGTGGTTGTTTTCGAGTGGGATGTATGCTCTTGAATGTTCTCAAGTTCATGTCAGATGGCCTTACCTGGATAAAAAACTGGTTTCACTCATCTTTAATCATGACGATAGTTATCGGGCGGGATCGAGTATTCAGAAATTTATAACACAGAGTAGATGTGCCGATATGGCCGGAATACCTTTTGATAAAGGGACATATATCAAACCAGATAATATGCTTAAGAATGTCAGAATAGGATTCAATTCCATGGTCATCAGATTTCTCAGCACTTTAGACAATGCTTATCTTCATCCCGATGTTCCTGATTGTTGTGTTCGTTTGGATCCATTCGTCAGAAGTCTCGGCCTTGAGAAACTAATCTTGGGGCATCGTAACCTTGTAGCGTATCGCAGATGGATAAAAAATGAAATACGGGGTTTTATCAGAGGAATACTATGTGATGAGCAGACTTTGTCAAGGTCCTATTACAATCCTGATTTCATAAAAAAAATCGTACATGATCATTTTAGCAACCGGGCCAATTATATGACAGAAATTGGTAAAATTGTCTCATTCGAATTGTGGCATCGCCTCTTTGTTGATTAATCCGGGAAATATAGCCAAGGTGAGGGGTATGCGAGTTCATAAGGTTTCACAGCTGCTTTGGGATAGCGAATGATCACGTTTCTTGAGAAGAAGCAATATCTTGGGAAATCCAAATGAGGATGGTCTCGCTGTTATATAGAAAAGGGAATTAGCGTATATGTCTTTCAAAGTTTTAATTGACGAAATTGAACAGGAACAGTGGTCAGAGTATACCAGCAGCTTTGCAGACTACAGTATCTACCAAACGTGGCATTACCAGGAAATGCGAGCTGAAAAGGGTGGTCAGAAGGTCAGCAGGTTTGTGGTTAAGGACGAAAATAATGTGATTGTTGCGATGAGTCATATACGCATTAAGGATGTCAAGCCTCTGGGGCTCAGAATAGGATATATACAATGGGGCCCACTCATTTGCAGGAAAGACGGTACCAGTCAATGTTTAGTTGAAGTCCTGAAGTTATTACGAGAGGCCTATCTTGGAAAACGAGTAAACGTTTTGAGGATTGTTCCGAATGTCATCAATAATGCTGAAAATCAGGGATTGATAGAAAAGCTACAGGCAAACGGATTTCTACAAACACAAAGCATTTTGCCCTATCATACGATGATATTAGCATTGAATCATCCCGAGGAGGTTGTTCGGACGGGATTGCACCAAAGCTGGCGACGAATGCTGTATAAAGCCGAGAGGGCCGGAGTTGAAATAAAGGAACAAACAGACGAGGCACCTTTTAAAATATTGGAACGCTTCTACGCAGATTTGTCTCGAAAAAAGGGTTTCAAAGGGAGTGTTGATCCTCGGCTTTTTGCCAGAACACAAAGTGCTTTATTACAATCCGAGAGAATGAGTGTGATGGTTGGCTTTTGTGAGGACGAACCTGTCACGGTTCATGTGACCAGTAATTTAGGTGATACGGCGATTTTTCTACTGTCAGCAAGTAGTGCAAAAGGATATGAGTGCAGGTCCTCATATCTGGCGTGGTGGAGAGCGATCGTAAGTTCCAACAACAAAGGAATGAAGAAATTCGATGTAGGAGGTATCGATTTTGTGGACAATCCAACTGTCTCTCGTTTTAAAGCGGGAGTGGGAGGAGAAGAGAGCTTTCATATCGGGACTTTTGAATCTTATACCGATTCTGTAGTCAAAAACACATTCAGAATGACAGAAAAGATTTACAGGAAACTCAAGAGGTAGGTTGCCTTGAAACAGTATAAATGATTTTTATAAAAATCATTTCGTAGCAGAAAAATTATGGATGTGTCAATAATAATTGTCAACTGGAACACTAAAGGGCTTCTTCAAGACTGCCTTAGGTCAATTTATGAACGGGCAGGCGATGTGGATTACGAAGTTATTGTTGTCGATAACGCTTCGGCCGATGGTTCGGCAGAAATGGTCAAGAGTGATTTCCAGCAGGTGATTTTAATAGAAAATCCGGAAAACCGCGGCTTTGCTACGGCCAATAACCAGGGGATGGCTGTTGCTAAAGGACGATACGTGCTTTTGCTTAATAGTGATACAGTTATTTTAGAAAACTCTATAACTAACACGATTTGCTTTGCAGATTCGAATCCACAGGCGGGTGTGATAGGTTGTCGGGTACTAAATCCGGACGGCACACTGCAGCCGACGTGTTACATGTTCCCTTCGATATTGAATATGTTGTTGTCAAGCATTTATTTATACAAAATCTTTCCGAAAAGTAAATTCTTCGGACGTGAGCGTATGAGTTGGTGGGACAGAAATGATGTGCGTGAGGTAGATGTTGTAACAGGGTGCTTTATGTTTGTCCGGCGAGAAGCGATTGAGCAGGTTGGCATGATGGACGAGCAGTTCTTTATGTATAGCGAAGAAACTGATTGGTGTTATCGATTCAAACAAAAGGGATGGAAAGTTGTATTTACACCAGTGGCTGAAATTATTCACTATTCCGGGGCAAGTACCAAACAAAGAAGGACCGAGATGATACTCCAGTTATGGGGAAGCATTTTGCTGTTCCTGAAAAAACATAAAAATCCTCTGATATACGCGGCAGCATGTTTTCTGATTGCTGTGTTCCTCTTTTTGCGTGTTCCTTACTGGCTTTGTCGGGCGATATGTTCGGTAAATGGCCGGCCGGATCATTTCCAGACCGCAAGAACATATATTTTTGGGGCATATAAGGCCCTTGCTGGTGGGCGGGGAATGCTCGTGGAAAGATAATTCAGCCAAGATGCAATACAAAACTTTATATGAAAATTTCGACTATGTTCTGCAATCATCTTTTTAACAACCTATATCATAACAGCAAAAGATAATGGCTTTGATAACGAGGTATATATGCCCGGATTAGCTGCACTTCTAACGCCAAAATATGACAGGTCGGTTGCTCAAAATATCATTGAGATGACGGCGTCAATGTGCCATGAGAGCTTCTATGAGAAAGATATCTTTGATGATGGTTCGACTCCGTTTGTAGTTTCCCGCGTGCACCTTAATATTGTAAACCGGCAATCCCAGCCGATTTACAATGAGGATTCCACCCTGTTGATTATGATGGATGGTGAACTTCATGCTCGTGATAACCTGAAAGAGAAGCTAAGGTCTGCGGGGCACAATATAAAAACTGATAGTGACGCAGAATTGTTGCTGCACCTTTATGAGGAGATGGGGGAAGCTTTTGTCCATGACTTGAAGGGCTGGTTCCTAGCTTTTATATACGACATAAAGCGAGCCAGAACTCTGATTGTTAACGATTGTTTTGGAATCTACAGAGCATACTATACACAGCAAAATGAGACACTAATTATCGCCTCGGAGATTAAAAGTATTTTGAAGTACCGCCAGGCGTCCTTTGAGCCTAACAAGGACAAGTTTCCTGAATATTTTCTTTATGATGCCGTCCTTCAAGATGAGACTCTCTTCAAAAATATTTACAGATTGCCGCCGGCTTCGGTCTGGATTTATGAGGGCGGGGCTGTCACCAAGAGACAGTATTATGATTTTTCCACGTTTTCAGAACGGACTACCCTTGACAAAATGGGGTTTCACGAGCAAGCTAATAAAATCTTCAGGAAAATCATGCCCGGATATATTGACGGCGAGGGGGTCGGTCTGTCTTTGACGGGCGGTTGGGATTCAAGGTCAGAGCTGGCTACAATAAAAAATCTGGGCTATTCATTGCCCTGTTACACATGGTGCGGCCCATATGGGGACAGCCTGGATGTGAGGTTCGGAAGACGGGCAGCACAAATTGCAGGCCAGGAATATGGAGTATTCTACATAGGCAAGGATTTCTTTGAAAATTTTTCAGACTATGCGTACAAGACAATATATTTTTCCGACGCGTCGGCAGATGTTTTCAAAGCTCACGAACTTTACTTGAACAGACTCACCAGGAATGTCTCGCCCATCCGTCTGACAGGAAAGCATGGATCACATACGATGTCCAGAGGCCCGCTCGAGCGAGACCTCTTTCGCCCGTACAAAGTCGACAGAAGAATGTTTTCCAAAGAGTTTCTTGATGATGCGGGAGATTTTGACAATTACGTGTATAGTCTCAACGGAAGCACTAAATGGATAATTGACGCAATTCGATGGTTGTGGCTTTGTGGATTCACGGCCATAGAGACAACTCAACTGGTTGTAAGATGTCCTTTCGTGGACAAGGAACTGATGGAGCTTTTGTTAAAAGCTCCGGAAAATTACCTTGAAGGCCGTAGTGTTCAAAAGTTTATTATCCAGAAAAATTTTCCGCCCCTGGCTGGTATTCTGTCTAACAGAGCCGATTACATCAAATCCGACAGCATGCTTACAAATGCAAGACTCAAAGCACTTTCTGTTATTTTCGGGACCTTTAACAAATTGGATAGAGCATATCTACATCCTGCTGTACCACACGCTTTTGTCAGGATGGACCCGTTCATGAAGGCAACTGTATTAGAGAGGGTATTCCTTGGATCCGCTCTTTTGATTGGTTTTCGACGCTGGGTAAAGAATGAGCTGCGGTATTTCTTTGAGAAGATGCTCCTGGATGAACGTACTTTGTCAAGACCCTATTACGATCCGCAGTTCATAAAAAAAATGACTTCAGACCATTTCAGCCATAAAGGTAATTACACGCGAGAAATCGGGAAGATAGTCAGTTTTGAAATATGGCATCGCTTGTTCGTTGATTAGAAGTTAATTACTCAATATTTTTGATAGAGAATTTAGTTTTTTTTAACTGAGTGCTTAAATGAAAGAAACTGAAATAGTATGCTTTGGCGGAGAGGATTGGTGGTATCATAATCGCGCGCATATTGATATGCAGCTTATGCGTCGCTTTGCACGAGCAGGTACTGCGCTTTATGTTAATTCCATCGTCATGCGAAAACTCGAAATAGCGGATACGAAGGGTTTTACTGAAAAACTTATTCGCAAGAGTAAGAGTATCTTAAAGGGGCTTAAAAGGTCGGACGTTGGATTCTGGGTATATAGTCCATTCACTCTGCCGGTACAGCATATCTCCTGGGCCCGGCCATTTAATGAAGCTATATTGAACTATCAGATAAAGCGTGTTATGAAAAAGCTTTGTATGAAAAATCCTGTATTGTGGGTTGCCTGTCCCCCGGCATGTGATACTGCGATTAAAATAAGAAAGGGAAAACTCTTATACCAGAGAACAGATCGGTACGAGGATGATCCCCATGTCGATAGAGAGATGATATTGAAATATGACAGGAAGTTAAAAGCCGAAGCGGATATTACTGTTTATGTCAACAAGTCCTTATATGATGAGGAGACCGATCAATGTAAGAAGGCCTTTTTCCTGGACCATGGTGTTGATTATGAATTATTTGCTTCAGCAGAGAATAGTAAGGACATACCTGCGGAGATAGCCGACATTAAAAGGCCTATTGTTGGCTATTTCGGAAGAATGGCCGGCCATAAATTTGATGTTGAATTTGTGGACAAGGTTACAGAACTGTTGCCGGAGTTTTCCTTTGTCTTTGTTGGAAGGGCTTCGCAGGGATGTCGAGATATGCTTGTCAGGGACAATATTCACATGCTTGCACAACAACCTTATGAAAGAATTCCACATTTCGGAAAGTGTTTTGACGTGGCAATATTACCATGGAGGATTAATAAGTGGACGGCGGCCGCAAATCCTATAAAACTCAAGGAATATCTGGCATTGGGAAAACCCGTCGTTAGCACTCCGGCTTACACAGAACTGAACAGCTACCTTGACGTCGTATACGAGGCTAAAACGCCGGAGGAATTTGCGGAATGTATTAAAAAGGCCTGGTCTGGGAATAATCCTGAACTTGTTAAAAAAAGAAGAGAGAAAGTAGCAAAGGCATCGTGGGACAGCAAAGCGGAATTGGTACTTCGTGAGTTGTTTGCAGATTAACAAGACAATCTCAAGGCAGTAACGGATACACTGAAAAGTACTTAGACCGGCAGGTTTTAACAAATCACCACCACGCCAATTACTACCTTAAGGAGGAAGGCGAAACGTATGAGTATCAAAGCGATAGCAAATGGAGCGGCACATCTAATCGTTAAAAGATATGCCGGACCTTTCTGGCTGCATAGAAGATGGCTGAACAAGACACAGTGGCTAAGCAGTTCGGAATTGCAGAAAATCCAGTTAAAGCTGCTTCGAAGGCTTGTTCGGCATTGTTACGATTCGGTGCCATACTACAGGCATACGATGGATGAAAGGGGAATAAGCCCGGACGGTATACGTACTCTTGAAGACATAGAGAAATTTCCCATAATCAACAAAAAGGAAGTTTTGAAGGCGGGCGATTCAATCATTTCAACAAAATATCCAAAGTGGGCTATGCGCAAGGGCAGAACAGGTGGCAGCACCGGGACTCCCATGATTGTACATAGAACCTTATTCTCCCTGGGAACCGAGCATGCGTTCGCAAGGCGGCAGTGGGACTGGGCAGGTGTGGGTATGAGGGAAAAGAGCGCCTGGATATTTCAAAGAGTCGTTGCGCCACCAGAGAAGAATAATACTCCCCTGTACGTGTACGACCCGATACTGAGGGAATTAACCCTCTCGGCTTATCACTGTTCTGCTGATACAGCTCTTGATTATGCCAGGCTTATAAAGGAACACGGCATCAAGGTCGTGGTGGGTTATCCATCTTCGGTTTATCTGATAGCGAAAACCTGCTTGAATTCGGGTTTTAAACTTGACCTCCGGGTGGTAATCAGCACATGGGAAGCAATGACCGATCCGATGCGAAAAACCATTTCTGAGGCATTTGGCTGCAAGATATTTGATTTCTACGGCAGCGGCGAGAGAGTTGTCGCAATACACAAATGTGAACGAGGGAGTTATCATATAATACCGGAATACGGTCTTACGGAACTGATTCCGATGGAAGGCTGCGAAGAAGGTTATTACAGGGTGATATCAACAGGTTTCTGGAACAAGGCTATGCCCTTGATCAGATACGATATGGGTGACGTTGTCGCCAGGTCGGACAACATTTGTTCCTGTGGCAGAGAGTTTCCGGTAGTCAAATCAATAATTGGAAAAGAAGGTGACATAATACAATCCCCGTCGGGAGTGCAGCTCGGTGTCACCGCGGTGGTGCAAATCCTGTACACTATAGGCGGCACGAATAATATACTTGAGACGCAATTCGTACAGGATGCGCTGGATCATATCACTATAGAATATGTTCCCGGCCCAAAATTCACCGAGGATGATCTTGCGAATATGCGAAACAGCGCCGCAAGGTTTCTGCCGCGGGACTTGAAAGTCGACTTTAAGCTGGTTGAGGCGGTCAAAAGAACACCGATGGGAAAAATCAGACCTATCGTTTCGCAAATTGCATGATGGCTTGATATGTGCGGCTTATGGTGTACAAGAAATCTTCTATATCAAAAAACGACAGTCATGTTTCCCAAAACCAACTGAATGTGGCTTGGAAAAGGTATATTTTTTAAGGCGATCAGCATCTATTTTCAGATAGCAGAGTGATGATTAATCATAAGGAAAACTTGCGAATTTGCCTGGCTGCTTCGGCGGGAGGACATATCTCCCAATTGCTCAGGTTGGCTGAAAGTTGGAACGGATATCAGACTTTCTGCGTCACGACTACAGAAGTCGTGCGAGATAAACTAAGCAAATTCGGCAGAGTATACGTTGTGGGAGAGTGCAACCGGCAATACCCTCTGCGTGTAGTCAAGGTATTACTGCGGTGTATCAAAATTTTGTTCAGGGAGAGACCAGAGGTTGTGATAAGCACAGGTGCGGCTGCCGGTTGTATGTTGTGTCTCCTGGGAAAAATGCTTGGTGCGAAAGTAATATGGATTGACAGTATTACCAACGTGGAGCGAATATCGCTATCTGGAAGAATGGTTCGTTACGTTGCGGATATGTTCCTGGTACAGTGGCCGGAACTTGCACAGAAGAATGAAAACGTCGAATATGTGGGGGAGGTTGTTTGAAAATCCTGAGGGGGACACACTAATCTCGTTCGATTAGCTGAAGAAAGCGATGTATGACACAGTCGAACGCTGTCTATTGTAAATAATGTCAGAACTGCGATGAAGTCAACGACAAGAAGAGTAACCATAGTATTGTTGATTCTTGCTCTATTAGTTTCCGGAGCCTTAAATGTTTTGTTCTGCTATAAGGCTCTGGGATATTATAGTGCGCTCCAGTTGTACTGCCTTGACCCGACTGCCGCAAAAAAATATGAAGCTCAAAACTTGCAGTTGCGAGAACCTCATTCCGGACAAGCCAGAGTTGTTCTGTTTGGTGACTCGAGGGTTGTCTGCTGGAATCCCCTGCCCTCTTTAGAGAATTGTCAGTTAGTAAACCGTGGCGTTGTCGGCGAAACCAGTGCTCAGACGCTGCTCAGGCTGGAAAGAGACATTATAAATCTTAAACCCGCCGTTGTTATTTTACAGGTTGGAATCAACGACCTCAAAACTATTGGCGTCTTTCCGAAGCTTAAGGATGACATCATCAACTCGTGTCGTGAAAACATAAGCACGATAGCCAATCAAATGTCGGTGCACAATATTCAGTCGGTCATCTTGACTGTATTTCCGCCTGGGTCGGTTAATTTGTTTCGCAGGCCGATCTGGTCGGAGGAAATATATCAGGGAATTGTGGAAGTTAATGAAATTATTAAAAGCCTGAAAGGCCGGGGAGTCACCGTCGTTGATTGTGATTCAATTCTGGCTTCCGGCAGGAGTATAAAACCGGAGTATGCACGAGATACATTTCATTTAACTTCCGCAGGTTACAAAGCGCTGAACAATTCTTTGAATCCCGTGTTGGAAGAACTAATACAAAACAGTCTAAGGCTTAAAAACTAAATAAGATGTTGTTCAATAGCATAGCTTTTGCAGTCTTTTTCATAATTGTCTTCGGACTCTATTGGTCGTTGCATCGCTTTTACCGGGCGCAGAATCTTCTGCTGCTTGTGGCAAGTTACTTTTTCTACGGCTGGTGGGACGTGCGGTTTTTGGTTCTGATAGTCCTGTCGACTGTGGTTGATTACTTTTGTGCGCTGTCGATTGATAAGGATCGGATGACAGGTAGGCAGCGGCTGTACGCCTCAGCATTTCTTATCTTTGCTGCCATATCTTTTCTCGGACCGCATTGGGGTGCGGCAAGAATTGCATTCTCAGGATGGCATCCAACCATAGTCGCTGATTGGGGGCGGTTTTTTTCAGCTAATTCGAAATACTGGTGGATGCTGGTCGCAGTAGTGCTGGCGACGGTGCTGTTTAACGCGGGCTATCCATTACTTAAGCTGTTAACGCCGGAGCATCGCCGAAAGTTCTTTTTGATTTTCAGCGTGTTTGCCAATTTAACTATTCTTGGAGTTTTTAAGTACTACAACTTCTTCGCAGACAATTTTGCCGCTCTTACACAGACACTATTGGGTATAGCCCCGAGTGCCCGGGCTCTGAACATTATATTGCCTGTAGGCATTTCATTCTACACGTTTCAGACAATGAGTTATACGATAGATGTGTATCGCAGGAGGGCACAGGCCAGTCATTCACTGCTCGAAGTAGCTACTTATGTTTCTTTTTTCCCTCAGTTGGTAGCCGGACCAATCGAGCGCGGGAAAAATCTTTTGCCGCAGTTTCAACGCCCGCGCACCATAAACTCGTTCGCTGTGCGGGAAGGTCTATGGCTCGTGGCGTGGGGCCTTTATAAGAAGATGGTTATTGCGGATAATATGGCCAAGATTGTGAACAGCACCTTTGGGCCTTTTGATAACCTCGGTTCAGTAATAAACGTTCCTGAGGATGGTATGCGATTATTGGTGGCGGTTTACGCATTTGCTTTCCAGATTTACTGTGACTTCTCGGGCTATTCAGATATTGCGAGAGGTACCGCCAAACTACTGGGATTTGACATCATGCTGAATTTCAATCTGCCTTATTTCGCCAGAAGTCCATCCGATTTCTGGAGGCGCTGGCATATCAGCCTTTCGACGTGGTTAAGAGATTATCTGTATATTCCGCTTGGTGGCAATCGCCATGGTACTTTCAATACGTATCGGAACGTGATGATTACTATGTTGTTGGGTGGATTATGGCATGGTGCGGCATGGACATTTGTCCTGTGGGGGGCATTTCATGGAGTTATTTTAGTAATATATCGTGCTCTGGCACCAAATTCTGATAAAGAGGAGTCAAGGTGGTGGCTCCATGCCGTTCAGAGTTTGATAATGTTTAATATCGTTTGTTTGGGTTGGCTTATCTTTCGTGCGCAGAATCTCACTACTATTGGTGTCTTCCTGCAATCGATTTTTCTACATCCCCATTGGTCACCTGAGGCATTGGATTGCCTTCGAAACATGGTGTTCTACTGTTGGTTTTTGGTTTTATTCCAGGTCATTCAGGGTGCGGGCGGCAAATTAAATCCGATGGCACAATGGCCCTGGTTTGTTCGTTTAAATGTATGGTTGCTTGTGGTTATGTCTATTATGAGCCTGGCTACCAAGGATGCACAGGAGTTTATATATTTTGCTTTTTGATATCATGAAAGTCACTGTTCGAAAAAACTTGTGGTTGGCTGGTAAAATAGCATTCGGGGTGTTGTATCTGTTGTTGGGGGGCGAGATTTTCCTCCGTGTTTTTGCTCCTGAGCCAATTCTTCCACGTTACGTCTGTGCTACCAGCTATGGAATAAGAGGCAATAACCCCAACCGAAGTTATCGGCACACAACAACTGAGTATCGCATAAACATTCGGACTAATTCCAAAGGTGTTCGTGCCGATGAGGAAATACCTTACGAAAAGTCCGATGGAGTCAAACGGATCATTTTACTGGGCGATTCATTTGGAATGGGTTATGGCGTCAACCTGGAAGACACTTTTTCCAGCCAAATGAAAAACTATCTTGAAAAATCCGGAATAAGATGTGAGATTGTAAATCTTTCCGTATCCGGGCATGGAACCGCTGAACAATTAATCACCCTCAAAGAACAGGGATTTCGATATCAGCCCGACCTTGTTCTGCTTGCCTGGCATTATTCTGATTTTGATGACAATATCCGTTCGAACCTGTACCGGCTCGAGGATAATCACCTGGTCAGAAAGAGTAAAACCTACTTGCCTGGGGTGAAAATACGTGAATTTCTTTTTAAGTTTTCAATATATCGATTGTTGGCCGGATATTCGCATCTGTATAGTTGTGTGCGTGAAAAGGCGGCTGAATTGGTCAAATATAAAATGCTTCCCGCTATACGCAGTTTGACTAATGTGAATAATCAGACTCAAGAGCTGTCTGCAGATGCGGTAGAAAAGGCGGCTACTTATCGTGAGAATTTGATAATAGCTCTTTTGAAGGAAATTAAACAAGAGTGTGTCTCTCATGGAGCGAACTTCCTGATTTTTGATATTCCCGCCAGGTTAAGTCGTACGGAATTCAAGTCGACCTTTCCGGAAGATAATGAAAAAACACGGGGGCTCGACATATTTTCTCCGATCGAGCGTTTTCAAAGGCACAGCGGTGAGAAACTTTACTGGGAACGGTCGCACGGCCATTTTACTCCGTTAGGTTGTAAAATCGTGGGTGAAGGATTAGCAGAATTCATTCTTGAATCAAGCCTGCTCGGTGGGAATACCTGAGCCATGATTTCCACTTATGCTAAACTGGAAAAACGTTAGAGGATCGAACCTTTACTCGGGCGGACATAGTGATGTTAAGCTCGGAGGGACACTGATATGATTTTTCTGACTGTTGGGACACAATTTCCATTTGACCGCCTGGTAAAAGCTGTTGATGAGGCGGTCGGCAAAAATAGATTTGATCAAGAGGTTTACGCTCAGGTCGGCACTACTTCATATAGGCCGAAAAACTTTGAGGCAGTTGCCTCACTGGAGAAAAGTCTGTTTGATAAGTATTTTAACGAGGCTGAAGGTATTATAAGCCATGCAGGTATGGGTACAATAACAATGGCATTGGAGCACAGAAAACCTTTGCTTGTCATGCCGAGATTAAAAAAATATGACAAAGTCGTCAATGACCACCAGTATGCTATTGCAAGAAAGTATGAGCAGCTCGGTTATTTGTTGGTAGCTTATAAAGCGGAAGACCTGCCGGCAAAAATTGGAAAACTTAAGTCATTTGTTCCGCAGGAACGGCAACCGAAGACAAAAGTGGTTGCTGAGCGAATCTCCACTTTTTTAAATGAATTGGTTAAGTCAAAGAATAGTTCGGCAAAAAGGTAAAGCCCTGTTGTCCTTGATGGGCGATGATTAATGATGAAAAAGATTAGAAATAATGCTTTGTACAAAACCATTGAACTGATAACACCCAGTTTTGTAAAGATGGCGGCGAAAAGGATATTTTGGAAAATTATTCGTCTTTACAACCGATGCAGATATATCAAGAAGGGAAGGTTCGTGGAATTTGGGTACAGGTTTAGATTTGACCGTTCTCGGCCTTATCGTGTTCGCGTTGGAGACAGGACTATCGCCGAGGATTTCAATGTATGGAATGCGGATTTGGGTGACATAACTGTAGGAAAAAAATGTTGGTTCGGACTTAATAATGTCTTGATGGGACCGGTTGAAATTGGTGACGGACTTTCTACCGGCCCGTATGTTATGATTCTCGGGCCGAGACACCCGGTACCGACGCAGGCTACAAAGCAGAGGCAGAAGACCATTATCGGAAATAATGTTTGGATAAGTTCGGGTTCGATTATTCTCTTTGGAGTCGACATAGGTGATAACGCTATTATAAGCGCCGGCTCTGTAGTAGTAAAAGATGTCCCTGCCGGCTCGTTCGTTGGGGGCAACCCGGCGAGAAATTTGTCTGGCTTTGTTCACAAGGCATGGGAATCGGCCGATGCCAAAAGTGACAATAAGGCGGCTAGTGAGAAATGAACAAATAAAAATTTTGTATGTATGTGTTTTTTGTTTTGAATATTTTCGCAGCAGATTCTTATTAAAAACAATGTTGGATAGAGGGCACGATGGATAATTCTTCTAAAGTTCGGGAATTCGTAGTTGAAAATTTTCTCTTCGGAGATGGTGAGGTACTTAAGGAAGATACTTCATTTATGGAAGATGGCATCATCGATTCCACGGGAATCCTGGAGCTGGTGTTTTTCCTCGAAGAGACCTTCGGCATAAATATCGAGGATGATGAGCTCGTCCCGGAAAATATGGATAGCCTGCAGAATATTGCTCAGTTCGTAGACCGGAAGCTTAACAAAAGTTCCGCTGCAGAAGCATAGATTATTAGAAAAGTTCATTTCGTAATTTTATCATGTGTGGAATAGCTGGTATATGCCATATAGACGGTCCGGACGGTATTTCTTTGAATACCGTTGAAAGTATGATAGGTGTTCTTTGTCACCGTGGGCCGGATGAAGCCGGGATTTATCTCGACGATCAGGTTGGATTGGGTCATGCCCGGCTGAGCATTATCGATCTCTCGTCCGGTACTCAACCCATCCACAATGAAGACAAGACCCTCTGGATAGTATACAACGGTGAGGTTTTCAACTACCCGGAATTAAAGAAGATTCTTCTGAAAAAAGGTCACCGTTTTTATACAACTTCCGACACAGAGGTGGTACTTCATCTTTATGAAGAAGAAGGCCCGGACTGCCTGAAAAAATTGAACGGCCAGTTCGCCATGGCGATTTGGGATACCAAGAAAAAAGAATTGTTCCTGGCACGGGACAGGGTGGGTATTCGACCGCTGTATTACACAATTCTTAACAATACTGTTATCTTCGGTTCTGAAATCAAGTCGATTTTTATGAACGAGAATGTTCATCGAGAGATTGACCCGGTGGCAATGGACCAAATCTTTACGTTCTGGACAACCCTGACGCCGAGAACGGTCTTTAAAGACGTCTTTGAATTGCCACCCGGACATTATCTAAAGACATCCGACGGCAAAGTCACTTTTAAGAAGTACTGGGATATTCCCTTGTATCCGCGTGCGGAACAATCGGATTCAGCTCCGGAAGAACTCAGCCTGCAAATCCGGGAGCTTTTACAGGATGCGGTTCGGATTCGCCTGCGGGCCGATGTGCCCGTAGGTTGCTACCTCAGTGGCGGGCTTGATTCCTCGGGAGTTACTACTCTGGTCGTGAGAAATTTTAATAGTAATGTCAGGACTTTTGGGATACGTTTTGAGCAGGATGGTTTTGATGAAGGTGAGCATCAAAATCGAATGGTGTCGTTTCTCGGAGCTAATCATACCGAGATTCAGGCGACGAATGAAAAAATCGGAACTTCCCTTCCCGACTGTTTGTGGCACTGTGAAAAACCCCTCTTGAGAACCGCCCCTATACCGTTGTTTTTGCTTTCCGAGGTTGTACATGACAGCGGATTTAAGGTGGTGCTTACAGGTGAAGGCGCGGACGAGGTTTTTGGCGGCTACAACATCTTTCGCGAGGCCAAGGTCAGGAGGTTCTGGTCGAAGTATCCGCAATCGCAGAGCAGGGCTCAGTTGATCGGCCAGCTTTATCCTTATATATTTGGCAATCCCAGGCTCAAGCATACGCTTCAGTCATTCTTTGCCAAAGGCCTTGATAAAACGGATGACCCGATTTATTCTCATCTTATAAGGTGGGAAAATACCAGCAGACTCAAAACTTTCTTTTCGGCCGAACTCAACAGCAGGATAGGACCATACTCCGGATATGAGCAGGTCAGGCAGAGTCTCCCGGATGCTTATACCCAGGCGGATAATCTTTCAAAGGCCCAGTATCTGGAAATGGCGATCTTTTTAAGCAACTACCTTCTTTCTTCGCAGGGCGACCGGGTGGCCATGGCTCATTCCGTAGAGATAAGGCTGCCTTATCTTGACCCTCGTATAATCGACTTCATGGGGCGTGTGCCTGCCAAGTGGAAGATAATGGGTTTGAATGAGAAGCATCTCTTGAAAAAGTCTTTTCAGGGAATTTTACCTGATGAGATAACCGGGCGGTCTAAACATCCTTATCGTGCTCCGATTAAGCAAAGTCTGCTGAATGAAAAGACAGCCGAATGCACCCAGGAGATGTTGTCTGAGAAGTCATTAACGAGAACAGGCCTGTTTGATATAGGCAAAGTAACAAAGCTATTGCGAAAAGTGCAGGCACTCAGCAATCCAAGTGAAATAGACAACATGGCGCTTATGGGTATTTTATCCTCTCAATTCGTTTATCATCAGTTTATTGAGGACTTCCCCGGTAAGCATTCTAATGCTGTTTCTCCTGATCTTGTTATAGATCGAAGATCCGAGGCTCTGAAATCTGTCAATTGAGGATTAAAAACCGGGCTCATAATGAAAACTTAACTGCGTAGTTATGCAGGCATAAATTATAAATCAGGAAATAGCAATTTTTTAAGGAGAAGTCGAGATGGAACGTGAAAAATCCGGTTGTGACAGGGCCCAAATGCAGAAAGTATGTGAGAAAAATAAGTTGAATATTTTGGCGGTGAAATATGTATTTACGATATTTTTGAGCTTGTGTGCCGTTGCCGGCGTAAGTTTCGCACGAGAGATTTACGTGCACGCCGGTTCACAGGTCGATGGTGCGGACGGGTCAGAAGCCCTGCCGTTCAGGACCATCGCTGATGCGTTAAAAGTAGTCGAGGGCGGGGATACGGTGATCGTTCGCGAAGGGCTTTATCGTGAGTCAGTCAGTGTGCCCGGTGGAGAGCCGAACAAACCGGTATTACTCAAGGCTGCCGAGGGAGAGCGTGCCATTCTTTCCGGGGCCGTCCCTGTGACCGGGTGGCAGAAGCATGTGGGCGATGTGTACGTAACCGAACTGGACTTCAAGCCGGAAAGGTTGTTAGTAAACTTCCGGCCGCAGCCTATAGCACGGCATCCCAATGAGGGTTGGTGGGTTGCCGAAGACGTCAATGGTCTGACAATCATCGATACCGTGAACCTTAAGACCCTTGAACACGATCCTGTTGGGGGGGAGGCTTACATCTGGACAACGTTTGGCAACGTTTTTTTCACGGTGCCGGTCGCTTCTTTCGACCGTGATAACGGAAGTTTCACCGTCGTCCGCAAGAGCGAGTGGATGGAGCTACGCGCGGGGGACCGGTATTTCCTGAAGAACCACCCGAGCCTGATCGATTTGCCCGGTGAATGGGCCGTCAAGCAAGAGAACGGCAAGTTCCTGGTTTACTTCCAGCCGGTAGCAATAGAGGACTTAAACGCCGTCGAGGTTCCGTATGAGACACGACGGATTCTTAGCATCGATAAAGCCAGGCATGTTGGCATCTCCGGGCTGGAGGTTGTCGCAGCCGTAAATAACGGGATCGAGGTCAACAGGTCCGAGGACGTCATCATCAGCGGCTGTATTTCACACAGCCACGGTAACAGGGGCATCCTGCTTAATGACGTCGACAGTGTGACCCTGCGGCGTAATATCATTTTGAACAATGACCACGGTGTCACCCTGACCAGGAACAGGCATGTCATTTTGGAAGAAAATGAAATCGCTCGAAACGCTGTGGATGGGCTCGTCGTTTCGTGGGATTCTAACGACATTACTGTTCTGAGGAACTACCTTCACCATCACCTTCTGTGGGGTCACCCTGACAACATCCAGCTTTTCCGTGGCGTCAAGAACATCCGCTTCATCGACAATCTGCTTATAGCCGGCGGGCAGTCGATTATGATGGAAAACACATCCGAAGGCCTGTTGAAGGGTAATATGATTATCGGCTGCGCTGCTTATTCGGTCATCTTCGGCCATGAAAACTCTGAGAACTACCGCATCCACAACAACACCATCGCATTCAGCGGTTACGGCTGTATTAACTTTACCGCTCGCGATTATGACGTCAGGGAGAACATCTTCATGACAGGCCACACGAGTGCTCTGTTCACTGTTCGTGGCGTGGAGGGCTACGTAGGCGACCGCAATCTGCTTTACAATGCCTCCGGCCTGACAAGCAAAACCGTCGTCGTGTCTGATAAAGGATGGCACCGCAGTTTCGAAGAATATCGGAATGCTACCGGTTACGATCTCCAAAGCGTCTACGGGGATCCCATGTTCCGCAACGCACCTGTTGCGTACGCTGTACTGGATGACAAACGAATCACCGAATGCTCACGAAGCACGCTATACCTGAGAAGCAACGCCGGGCCCTTCAGAGTGGGTGATGCTGTCGAGGTGGACTTCGATGGCGTGCTACGAACGGTCACTAACAGCAGCATCGCGATGATTACTGTCTGGCCTGAACTGCAGGTTAAACCGTTAAAGCCCTCTCTGATTTGCAACTGGGGCCAGAGTCACGACCTTACTTTGGATCTTCGCCTGGCCGCCGACAGCCCCGGCGTGAACCTCGGTGCCTCCGGCGGTCCTGTGGGCTCGACCATCGACATAGCCGCCTACCAGCGGGGAGACTTCGACGCCGATGGAAAACGCGACTTGCCGCAGATTCCGCCCGAACTCGAACCGCAGAGCAACGAGGGGCAGGAAACAGCAATGAAGATCAATTATGTTAGAACGAAGTAGATGATTGAATTCGATCCGACTTTAGTGCACGATTGGCTGTCTTGTTCCGCCCGGCGTTTTCCGGACAAGGCAGCCCTTATATTCGACCGGCAGCGCTGGACATACAGGGCTCTTGACCAGCGTACCGAACATTTGGCAGTTGCATTGCGGGATGCCGGAGTTCGGCGCCGGGACAGAGTTGTCGTGCTTTTGGACAATTCCGCGGAAACGGTAATTTCGATATACGGCATCCTGAAGGCCGGCGGCGTTTTTATCGTACTGGCCGGCTCTGTAAAGGGACCGAAACTAAGATACATATTAGAAAACTCCGGGGCCAATATTCTGATAACCAATACAAGCAAGGCCAGGGTTGTAAGTGACGCTTTAAGTGATGGGACCGGAGATTGTAAGGTGGTCTGGGTGGGGCCGACGAATCGGATACCGGAAAGATTCTCGAAGTCTTCGCTTAGCTGGGATGAAATATTTTCAGATTTTACAGACAAAATTGCACACGGAGTAAAACACAGCCAATTGCCTCGCTGTGTTGATGTGGATTTGGCCACGCTTATTTATACCTCCGGCTCCACGGGCGAGCCGAAGGGCGTGATGTCCACGCACCATAACATGATATCGGCTGCGCGAAGTATCATTCAGTATATAGGAAACATTGAAGAGGATATTATTTTAGATGTCCTGCCTCTTTCATTCGACTACGGATTGTACCAGGTCGTCATGGCATTTATGTTTGGTGGGACAGTAGTTCTGGAAAAATCTTTCCTTTACCTTCACAGGGTTCTGGAGCGTATCACCCAGGAGAAAGTGACGGGATTTCCGATAGTACCTACAATTGTGGCTATGCTTCTGAAGTTGCAGGACCTGACGAAATATGATTTCAGCACACTTCGATACATGACAAATACGGGGGCCGCACTGCCGGTCGAGCATATTCGCAGGCTCAGAAGCATGTTCCCCGAGGTGACAATGATTTCCATGTTTGGACTGACCGAATGCAAGCGGGTCTGTTATCTGCCGCCTCAGGAGCTGGACGTAAGACCATCTTCGGTAGGCAAGGCTATGCCAAACTGTGAGGTCTTTGTCGTAGATGAAGATGGGAATGAGGTGGCACCGGGGCAGACAGGAGAGCTGATTATAAGAGGTTCGAATGTTATGCAGGGCTATTGGAAAGACCCGGAGCTGACTGCAAAAACCTACAGAAACAGGCGTTACCCCAGCGAAAGAATGCTCTATTCCGGGGATTATTTCCGCACAGATGAGCAGGGATTTCTTTATTTCATCGGCAGAAAAGATGACATGATCAAAAGCAAAGGTGAGCGGATAAGCGCCCGGGAAGTGGAGAATAACATTTGCGGTATGCAGGGCGTAGCTGAAGTAGCTGTGCTCGGTCTGCCGGATGAGATTCTCGGCCAGGCCATCAAAGCCTATATAGTACCGGCACCGGAAGTCGAGATAACCGAAAAGCAGGTACTGAAATATTGCTCGGCAAATATGGAATCTTTTATGCTTCCGAAATACATCGAATTTATGGACAACCTGCCAAAGACGCCGAACGGTAAAATCGACAAAAAACAACTCAAAGCAAAGGAAATACCGAGCCTCTCGAGCTGAACGAAAGGTCTTTTGATTGTCAAATGGATGATGGAATTGAATTATCAGAAGATATGGAATTATTTGAATCTTACAAGCATTTGATTAATCCGACATATCCCGCATTTTTGACTAAATTGGGATTGGACAATATCGCAGTCAAGGCACAGGCTGCAACAATTACCGATTCGGCGGGTAAGACATATATAGATTGCGTCGGGGGTTATGGATTGTTCAATGTGGGACACAATAATCCGCAGATTATTCAGGCACTCATCGGCCAGTTGGAAGAGCAACAATTGTTCACAAAACCGTTCATTACTGAAATCCAGGTTAGAATGGCTGAGTGTCTCGATGAAATCACCCCCGGTGAGTTGTCTTGTTCTTTTATGCTTAATAGCGGCTCTGAAGCAATAGATTGTGCCATTAAGCTGGTAAGGCTTCACAAAGGTCCAAAAACAATTATAACAGCCCAGAAGTCTTTTCACGGTCACACCTTCGGCGCTCTTACCGCCTCAGGTATCCCTTTCTTCAAGAGAGCTTTTCAGCCGCTTCTGCCGGGCTTTATAAGCGTTCCTTTCGGCGATATCGAAGCACTCGAACATTCAATATCAGATGAAACTGCGGCAGTTTTAATCGAGCCGATTCAGCACGAGGCGGGTGTAGTTTTGCCGCCGGATGATTATCTGCGAAAAGTGCGTTCTCTTTGTGACCGGCATAACATAATTATGATATTAGATGAGATAAAGACCGGCTTCGGTAAAACAGGACGTATGTTTGCATGTGAGCATTACGATATTGTTCCTGATATCCTCGTGCTGGGCAAATCTCTGGGTGGTGGCTTGATTCCAACCGGCGCTGTCGTTGCCGACGGCCATCTGTGGAAGAGATTCGGTTTGAGTTTTCCAATGTCAGCCTCGTCCTATGCAGGCAATGTGCTTGCCTGCCGCGCCGGTCTTTCAACAATCAAGTATATCAGAGAAGGCAGTTTGCTGGAGGACTGTGCAGACAAGGGCAAAGTGCTGCTTCGTGCATTTAGAGAATATGTAGGAGAGTATCCCGATATTCTGCGATCTGTTAATGGATTAGGGCTTCTGATTGGAATAGAAACGCGAGGCGGCAGGTTAGCACTCGAATTGGCGAAAGAAATGAATCGTCAGGGGGTATTGGTAATGCCGGCTTTTGGTAATTCTTCCGTGTTGATGGTGGAGCCGCCGTTGGTCATATCCTATCAACAGATTCGTATGGTTGTTGATTCATTTGGGTCTGCATGTGCAAAAGTGAGCCGTTCCGAAAAAGAGTAGGTAGTGATTTTATGCAGATATGTAAAAAATGCGTATTAAATGAACGTTTTCCGGGAATCCGGTTCGGCGAGGATGGAGTTTGTAATTTTTGCCGCTCGGCAAAAAGTGTGGATAAGCAGCTCTCTATCAGGAGTAAATACGAAGCCAGATTCAAAGATCTTATTGAACAGTACAAAGGCAGGGGCAGCTATGATTGTCTGGTTGCTTACAGCGGGGGCAAGGATAGCACATACACCCTCCACCTGCTGAGGGAGCGGTATGACCTGAAAATCCTGGCGTACTCTTTTGATAACTGGTTTCAGTCAGACAGGGCCAGGCGGAATATTCGAGCTGTATTGAGTAACATTAACGTGGACCATTTGGCCATAACTCCCGGCTTTGATAGTATTAGAAAAATTATTCTGGCTTCCATGTCCCATGATATGTACTCAGCTAAGGCTATGGCAAGGGCATCGAGCATATGCACGAGCTGTATTTCTCTGGTACGATTCGTCGGATTTAGGCTTGCTATTGAGCAGGAGATTCCTTTTCTCGTATTTGGGATGTCACCGGGCCAGGCTCCGGTTGCGACCGCCGTGGTCAAGACAAATGCCCGGATGCTAAGGACCATGCAGGAGACCCTGTTGAGGCCGCTGTCTGAACGGCTGGGTGATGTTCTCAGGCCGTTTTTCCTGGAGCAAAGGCACTTTGAAAAAGACCAGGAATTTCCGTACAGTATTAATCTGTTGGCGTTTACAGATTATGATGAGAAGATTATTTTTGAGACCGCGCATAAATATGGATGGAAAAAGCCCGAGGATACAGATGCTAACTCCACAAATTGTCTGCTGAACGCTTTGGCCAACCAGGTTCACTTCGAAAAGTTCGGAATCAATCCTTATGCTTATGAGATAGCCGAGTTAGTTCGCATTGGAAAGATGACGAGAAAGGAGGGGTTGAACAGGCTCGCAGAGGTTTTTCCCGCTGAGCAGATTACGGAGGTAAAAAGAAAGCTCGGAATCGTTTAATCTGCGATATGAAAGTCAAAACACTCTGCATTTTCGTAACCTTAGCAATCATTTTGGCGAATTGTGCTTTGGCGATGTTTTTCATGAAAATAGAGACAATGACAGATGCAAACAATGTCACACTTCCGTCAATTGATGATGTGCCGGGAGAAAATTGGGAGAAACTTTATGAGAAGAAAATTTTCTTCGGACATCAATCGGTTGGATTCAATATAGTTGATGGAATAAGTGAAATACTAAACGAACGTGACAATATAAAACTTAACATTGTTGAAGCGAGTGATCCTGCGGAATTTGACCAACCGGTTTTTGCACATTCGCAGGTCGGAAGGAACACGGACCCTGTCTCGAAAATAAAAAGCTTCAAAACCATTATGGATGCCGGCGTTGGTGACAAGGTCGATATGGCATTTTTCAAGTTCTGTTATGTTGATATTATGCGGGATTCGGACCCGCAAAGTATCTTCGATAGTTACAAAGCTGCGATGGATGAACTGAAAGGCCGGTATCCTGAAACAACGTTTATGCACTTGACCGTACCTGTATGTTCGGCACCGAAGGGAGCCAAAAGAAATTTGAAGCAGTCCGTTAAGCTGTTAATCGGCCGACCGGGAGTGCTTGATGATAACATAATGCGCCATCGCTACAACTCGTTGTTAATGGAAGCTTACTCTAAAACAGAGCCCGTCTTTGATCTTGCGCTGATAGAATCGGTTAATCCGGACGGTTTTAGATGTTATGCTGAAAAAGGAGAGGAAAAAGTTTTTGTCATGGTGCCTGAATATACTGATGATGAAGGACACCTTAACGGCAAAGGCAGGAAAAAGACAGCTGAGCAACTCCTGATAAGTCTCGCTGAAATAGCGAACAATTTGTAGTGATTTGTCGCTGAGTATCCGCGTCGAGTTGTTGAAGCCCTTCTTATTGTTTCAGCTCGACGGTCGCAGTCTTGGCAAACATGTTTTCTCAGCGAAAGACAAAAGACATTCATTGACAGACTATGTAATCATTCATTTTTGAGAACGTTACCGTGCAAGTGAGGCTGAAAGTTTTGAAAGACGTTTCATTCTAAGCCGGTAAAGAGGTAAAAAAGGAGGCCCTTTTATGTTACGAAGGCTTTACAGAGCAGTAATTGGGAAGTTTTGCCGGAAAACTTTCCTTTTTTGGCAACGCTTGGGTATTCACATTACCCGCTGTCATTTTTATGAGCCCATACCGAACACAAGGAAGTTAGACCAGAGCTTATGGGAAAACCATTCCGAGCTTGTCGGAATTGACATTAACGAAAGAATGCAATTAGATAACCTCTCACGTTTTAAGACCGCGTTCAAGAAGGAATACGACCAGTTTGCGAGAGAGAAGACCGATATACCATACGACTATTATGTAAATAACGGTCTATTTGAATCTGTAGACGGTGAAATTCTTTACTGTATGATCCGTCATTTCAAGCCAAAGAAGATCATTGAAATCGGTTCGGGTTATTCAAGCTATTTAATTGCAAAGACAGTATTGCATAATAGTAAGGAGTACGATAATTATTCCTGTGATTTTACAACAATTGATCCATATCCGAACGAAATTTTGCAAAAAGGATTCCCAGGCCTGTCACGTTTGGTAGCAAAGCCGGTACAAAAGATACCTCTGTCAGAATTCGAGAAGTTGCAAGAAAACGATATGCTTCTGATTGATTCAAGTCATGTACTGAAAATCAGCAGTGATGTCCAATATATGTTTTTGGAAGTTCTTCCGAGGCTAAACGAAGGTGTAATCATTGCTTTTCATGACATATTTTTGCCGGCGGAATATCCGAAGGTGTGGATTCTAAGAGAACATTTCTTTTGGAATGAGCAGTATTTTCTTCAGGCGTTTCTGGCGTTCAACGACAGTTTTCGAGTCTTGTGGGGGGGAAGTTATATGCATTTAAAGCATTCGGAGAAACTTAAAGCTGCATTCCCTTCCTATAACCAGGAGCAAAATTGGCCGGGAAGTTTCTGGATAAGCAAGATGAAATAAGGGCTGAGATTTTAAAACCTTTTTTGATCGCTGACTATTATAGGGCATGCCCTGGAAAAAAATGAAGCATAAAAAGGAAACTGAATTGGCTAATCGGGCAGAAATTGAAAGAGTAAAAGCCATTATACTTGCGAGTCAACGCGACTTCGGGCGCTGTTCACTGGCCTCGCGTTTGCCAACAGCCTTGTGGCCGATAGCAGAAAAATCTGTCTTGGAACGCCTCCTTGATCATTTAGCCGAGCAGGGAATAAAACAGGTAGTAGTCTGCTCCAGCGGTGAGGGCTCTTTGCTGGCCGAATCGGTTTGTGTAGATAACCGTTTGGAGTTAGAGTTTATGGACGAATCTTTGCCGATGGGTACGGCAGGTTGTATTCGTGAGGCCGTGAGAGATGGAAGAGACGAATTACTGCTGGTATTTCCTGCCAGTTTAGTGTGTCCTCCGAAGATAGAGACGCTGATAAATGCGCATCGTGAGGGTCAGTCTGATTTGACTGTGGTAATGAGTCTCTGTTATGGAGGCAGTTCAAAGACCGGGCAAGCATCGGGGATATATGTCTGTAATCCGGACCTTTTAAAACATATTCCAAAACTGGGCTATGTTGATATTAAGGAAGGCTTAATTCCTGAAATACTCCGTGCCGGGAAGACCGTTCATGCTGCGAGGTTACCAAATCACGCCGTGAATTTTCGAGATAGGCAGGGATATTTATTCGCTGTTTCCAATTACCTTGAAAGTGCTCTTAAACTGAATACGACTTCAAAGCCTCATAAGGATATAAGTTCGCAAGACGTTTGGATAGCGGCGAGTGCCAAGGTTGATCCTGAAGCAAAAATATGTGGGCCGGTTGTAGTTATGGACGGTGCTACTATCTCGAGTGGCGCGGTTGTTCTCGGGCCGACTATCCTTGGAAACAATGCTACTATCAGTAAAGATAGCGTAGTAATAAATAGTGTGTTGTGGGATGGTGCACAAGTCGGCTCAAATTGTAGAATCCGGCGATGCGTAGTCGACTACCACGCAGTTGTACGAAGTAATTCGGTCGTGGAAGACGAATGCATATCATCCAGACCGGAGGGAATGTTGGAATGTGTGCTCAATCGAGCTTCAACAGTTGTAAAAAACAATACGGGCAGATTGCAGCGCGCATTACAGCCACAACTTGGCAAAATTACCGAAAAATTGCCGGACTGGACTCTGTCGAACAGGAAGAGCGTCACTGCGGTTATTGCATCCGGCCTTGTATTTATGGCCTTTCTTTGGTCTTACTGGCCTGGCATTACTGAACTCTGGAGTTTGTTGCGAAAAAGCGATGAATATTCCGCGGGCCTGTTTGTTCCTTTTCTGGCTTTATATATCTTATGGTCAAGGCGACAGGATATTGCTAAGTGTCCTGTCAGGCCTTCTATCTTGGGTCTGTTTGCATTCATAGCGGCCCAGGGGGTCAGACTTTTTGGGCTGTTCTTTATGTATGGTTCAGCAGAAAGGCTGTCCATTGTCCTGAGTATTGCTGCATTGGTATTGTTATTGTTCGGTTGGCAGCTTTTCCGAAAAGTATCTCCGATATTGTTGTTCCTGTGTTTAATGCTTCCCTGGCCGAACGTTATCCAGAACTACGTCGGGCTGCGTCTACAATACTGGGCTACTTCGTCGGCTGTATTCTGCCTCGAAACGATAGGCTACGAGGTCATACAGGAAGGTAATGTTATCAAGATTGGTAATACGAGCGTCGCAGTGGCTGAAGCGTGCAATGGCTTGAGAATGATCACTGCTTTTGTTGTGATTAGTGGATTGGTTGTCCTGCTGCTGGCCAAACGGGCATGGTGGGAAAAGCTGATTATTTTGGCTTCAAGCCTGCCTATTGCCTTACTGTGCAACACTGTACGATTAACCATAACAGCAGTTTTTTTCACAATACTCGAAGGTGAGCATTGGGAGAAAATATTTCATGACTTTGGCGGATATGCAATGATGCCATTAGCCCTCGCAGCAGTAGTGGGTGAGCTCTGGCTTTTGAAAAAATTAACAGAACTTCCGGATGAAAAAGAAATAATAATTACACGGCAAAGAGGGTGAGGAACCGTTTGTGGCGGAATATTTTGCTGAAGATTGCAAAATGAAGCTTGAACCCTGATAAAAATCACAAATTATAGTCGAAGGAGTAAAAGAAATGAACGAATTAGAAAAATATCATGATCAGGTAGTTGGACAAGAAGTTGTTAGTATGCAGGTTCCATCGGAACTCGGCAGTGAGTCCTCGTACAATTTGGTCGCAGGTATACTTCGCCGCTGGTATATTGTGCTACTGATATTCTTAGTAATGTGCGCAATTGGACTGCCTGCCATTTGGCTTTTGGTCAAACCTGCATACCAAGTGACTGGTGCGATAAGAGTCGCTCCCATTTTAGCAGATATCCTGAGCGGCGAGGCAGACAGCGGGGAAATATCAAACTATGAAAGCTTTATGAATACCCAGGCAGAAAAGATCACCAGCAGCTCGGTTGTTCAGAGAGTGGCAGACGATTTGGTAAAAAAGAACCTGTCTTTCTTTAACAATGAACCAACTGATATCATCTCACAGTGGAAGCAGAAATTGCAGGGCACAAAAACAAAAACGGAGCCGGCAATGAGGTTAAGACAGGCTATAGTTGACGACAGGGACCTTATGGTTGCTGCAGACCGTCGAAGTGAGCTGATAAAGATAACTATGACAAGCACAAATGTAGAAGAAGCGAAGCAGATTGTGGACGCTTTTGTCAAGGCCTATATGGAGATCGAAGTTATCAGTGCAGGCGAAGACGAGAACCGGCAGCTGACAGTCCTGGAAAACAGACGTGACCATCTTTCGGAAAAAATCGACAATCAACGCCAGACAATCTATCAGTTGGGACAAGAATATGGGACAGTTGCTTTGGAAGGCCGACAAGATATGATGCTGCAGCGTGTTGCAAGCCTGCTGAACACACTTACTGCCGTAGAGGCCGAAAGGATTAAACTCGAAGCACAGGTTCAGTTGCTTGAGCGCACGAAAGAGCAGGCCATCTCGCCGGAAGAACTGCTTAGGATGAGGCAGGACTATATAAGTGAGGATCCTGCAGTTGTGGCGTTCACGGATAATATCACACAATTAGAACAAGAGCTCATCGTTGCCAGGCAGACATTGTCCCCTATGAATCCCGAAATTCAGCGTAAAAATGAACTATTAGAAACTTTGAAGGAACATCTGGAGGGGCGAAAACTGGAGGCCAGCAAAACTTTTGACGACTTGGTGGCCAGGGAAGTTACTAATGCCGGTAACAGAAAGCTGGTGACTGTACGAAGTGAGTTGGATCAAACCCGAGAGTATGAAAGACGGCTTAAAGAGACAATAGATCAAGAAGACATTGAGACTATTGGGCTGGGCCGCAAGCAGCTAACTATACAACAATTGCAGGAAAGTATGGAATTTGATAAAGAGGCGTATGATACAGTGCACCGGCGTATCCAGGAGTTGGAACTGCAGCGAAAGCGTCCGACAAGAATTTCGGTGCATTATAATGCCGATATTTCTGCTATTAACGATAGGAGGATTAAACTCACAATAGCAATCGTCTTTGGAGCGCTTGTCTGTGGAATGGGTTTGGCGTATCTTCGCGATAGAGCCGACCAAAGTTTGCGGACACCCGATGACGTTGCTAAACGTATCGGTATGCGAATAATCGGAACTACTACAAGTTTGAACGCCGTCAAGCCGGCTTTGCTTCCGGAACAGATAGTTGGAGACTACCAGACTATTCGAGCCAATCTGGGACTGCTTGGCTCAGAGGGAATACCCAAGAAACTGGTTATTACAAGCCCGGGCATGAAGGAAGGCAAAACTACTTTTGCCGTTAATCTTGCGACAAGTATGGCAGAATCGGGGAAAAAGGTTTTGCTCATAGATGGTGACTTAAGAAAGCCTGATGTTGCAAGATTATTGAATCTTCCGAAGGGCTCCAGGGGACTGCAGGATTTGCTCTGCGGTGTAAGATTGGATCAGGCTGTCTACTCAGTTGCTTCGACCGGCCTTGATGTACTTGTGACCGATTTTAATGATACAGCCGATGCTTATGAGCTCTTAGCCTTGCCTTCGACAGCTCAACGAATAAATAAGATCAGCGAAAAGTACGATCATGTGATTATTGATACTCCTCCGACGCTGGTCTTTCCTGATGCCCTTATTTGGGCCAAGATTGGAAATGCGGTTATTTTAGTCAGCTTCGCCGGCCATACTAAGATGCCGGACCTGAAAGAAGCGAAAGAACGGCTGGCGCAAATAAATGTCAAGGTTTTAGGCACTGTCTTGAGTAGTGTCCAGGCCGGGCATGGTTATTACCGCCATGGTCAAAGTTATTACGCTCAATCCAGGGAAAGTGCCAGGGTGTCCAGGAGAAAATTAATGTTCTCGATTGAAGAAAATGCGGACAATACCAAGTATCCTGAGACTCTTGGGGAAAATTCGCCGCCCGAGGCTTAATTAACGGGACATTAGTTTTTTAGATTCCTATATTGTATTGTCCGGCACCAGTTGAGTTTAGGCTCACGTCTAATCGGTGCTGGATGACAAATATTATACCTTAATCCTCCCATGAATCTGATTGTTATACACAAGAACTCTACAGACAGCGGCAGTGAGAGTCTGCTTCGATTTGCCCTGGAAAGTGAGCCTGTTGCCGATGTCATTCTCGATGGATTAAGCAGATGCCTTAGCTTTGAGAGCAGGAGAGGTTCTATTTTGCGGTTTTCTGCAAACCGGGATTTCGGCGAGACTATTTGCGCTATCCCGGAAGAATGGGGAATTGAACCTGTCGCATTCCAGCATCAAAATGAAATACTGCGACGGCCATTCTTTTATGCCGGACAAAATATGATGCACTACAAAGAAGATGTATCGATCCCCTTTGAACTCGAGGACAGAACAACACGGAAGGGAATCTTAAATTCATGGTTTGTTGTTTCCAACGGACGGTTTGCTACAGAAATTAATAATGTATTACTCGAAAAGGTGCTGGCAGAGGTCAAGGCGGATGTGCTTGCGGTTAACGTAGAGCCCGACTTGCTGAGCGAGAGAGAAAAAGTACGATTAACAAATCAAGGCAAGGTGGCAGGGTTCCGTCGGCTGTACTCCGATTCGGCCGAGTTAGCCCCTTTTACTACCGATTGGCCTCATCATCTTTTAATTAAAACCAAAGTTTTAGAACAGGTTTTGGTCGATGGCAATTTGCCTCAGTCTTTTTCCGCTCTTTTAGAAAAATTCCATTCAAAAGCATTGACGCTGCTGGCGATTAATATAGCTGGAAGCGTACTGGATTTAGAGACAGAAGAAGGATTATTGAAATGTTGCGGGACCACGCTTTCGAGAAGTCGGAATCCTGAATTCGAAGTTCGAGATTCGAATACAATATCCGAGAACTCAAGATTTATCGGAAAAGTACTTTTGGGAAAGAATGTTCAAATTGCTCCAAAAGTTGTCATTGTAGGCCCAACCATTATTTGCGATGACGTTAAAATCGAACGGGGAGCCATTATAAATTCTTCAATCATTGGGCCAAAAATCTGCGTGCCCCAAAATCAGCTTGTGCAAAACTGCATTGTAAAAGGAACACAGTACAATTGGAAACAATCAATTCGATATAGAAGCACTGATTCACGGAAAGCTTCATACCCGAACTACGATTTAAGTCCGTCGCGAAGTGACTATAGCCCTTTTCGTCGTTGGCGAAGTTTATCTTACTCAAGATGTTTGAAGCGGATTACCGACTTTTTCGCTGCAATAGCAGTACTAATTCTTTTTGCCCCTTTAATACCCTTCGTTGCTTTTGCAATAAAGTTCGCTTCGCCGGGCCCGGTGTTTTATAAGGACAAACGTCAGGGTCTGCACGGAAAGGAATTCGACTGTTTCAAATTCAGAACGATGGTCACTGGTGCTGAGAAGATACAGGAAAAGCTGAGAGTGGTCAGTCAGGTGGATGGCCCGCAATTCAAGATGGTCAATGATCCGCGAATCAATACCGTCGGCTGGTTTTTGCGTGAGACATATATCGACGAAATACCTCAGTTTTTTAATGTTTTGCTTGGACAGATGAGTGTTGTAGGTCCAAGGCCTTCTCCCGAGTCGGAGAATACCCTGTGTCCGTTTTGGCGTGACGCCCGACTGTCGGTTCGTCCGGGAATTACCGGGCTCTGGCAAGTTCATAGAACTCGTCAACCACTGAAAGACTTTCAGGAATGGATACATTACGACATTGAATACGTCCGAAACCTGTCACTGGGAATGGATTTATGGATCTGTTGGAAAACAACCAAAAAACTTTTAGGGAATTTCATCAGCCAGTTCTAAATGTTGAGAAAGGGTAAGTAAATGCCGAGAAGATACTTTAACTGGAAATTGGCAATTGTTCTAATCATTGGCCTTATTGTTTTAGGTGTAACTGCCTTTGGACTGCGTAAATGGCGTAAAACCGGCAGGGCCGAGGAGAATTTTGTTCTTGGTACCCAAGCATATGAAGAGAATAGGTGGGAAGATGCGGCAGAACATCTTGGCAAATATATCGCTGTGGAACGAGATGATGTTTCAGCAATGCTAAAGTACGCTGACGCACAGCTTAAAATCAGGCCGACTAAATCCAATAACATTCAACAAGCTATAAGAGCATATCGAATTATCTTAAGAGTGGATAATAATAATTTCGAAGCAGCTAAGCAACTTGCTGAAATCTATTTGGGGATAGGTAGCCCCGGCGAGGCCGAGCTCATTGTCAGAAGACAGCTTGAAACGAACCGGGAACCTGAGCTCCGGAGGATGTTGGCTCTGGCTATGGCCGGACAACGTAAATTCAATGAAGCGGCAGATGAATTGAAGACAATTTTGCGGGAAAATCCTGAGCATATATTAGCCTACGAGACATTGGGTCAACTTGTAGAGCATCGCCGGGAAGATTTCCCGAACGATCCGTTACAGTGGTTCAATCAAGCTGTAGAGAAAAATCCGTCTTCGGCCCTGGCATATATAGTCCGTGCCGGTTTCTATCAAAGAAGCAAGAAACTGCCGCAAGCCCTGGCAGATTTGGAAACGGCCGAAAAACAGGATTTATCTGACCCCACAGTTCGTTTGCGCCTTATAAGAGAACTTATCAATACAAACGCCTTGGAGAAGGCGGAGAAACACCTTGCCGCTGTGCAAAAGATCACCCCTGCAGACCAGAGTCTCTGGGTAGCATGGGCGCAGCTTGCAATGAAGTCAAAGTCACAGGAAAAGATGGTAACAATAGCCGAAACGGGATTGAAGGAACTTTCTTCTCAGCCGTGGGATTTTATGCTCTTAGCCACGGAGTTGTATATTCGGGGCGGCAGAATTAATGATGCCAATGATTGTATCTCCAAACTGCTCAAAAAGGATATTGCACCTCCTTCGGTTGCATACTTGCAAGGCCTTTTAGCTGCTGAGCAGGGAAATATGTTCGAGGCTGTCAAATATTGGCGTCAGTCAAAGGAATCGGGTGATAACAGCCCACAGGTCAGGCTGGCCCTGGCGTTGGCCCTGTCTCAGTTAGGGAACACACAATCGGCAATATGGCAGCTGCGCGGACTCGTTTCTGAAAATCCCAGTTCCTTTGAGGGGCACTTCACCTTGGCCAAACTATTAGCTCAGACTGGAAACTGGGCTGAGGCGGCAGAACATTCCGTTACGGCGATGAACCTTTCGCCGGAAAGTTCTGAGGCTGCCTTGTTCAATTTGCGGGCACAGATACAGCTATTAGTGACAAGTTCAGCCGGTCAGGAGCAGGTGAATAACCAAATGTGGCAGGGCCTTCAAAAGAAGTTGTCTGTGTTGGAGAAAACGACTGAATCTGTTGGTGATATAAAACTTATGCAGTTTCAGTTGGCACTGCAACAGGAACAATATGCCAAGGCTGAGGCGTTGGTGACTCAGTTAGGAAATACTAATCTCTCGAAAGTAAGGATTGTGATGGCTGAAGCTGAGCTGCTTGTTGCTCAAGGCAAAATAGCCGAAGCAATACAGAGATTAGATGCCACAATAGAACAATTCCCTGAGGCGGTTGATCTGGTAAGGTACCTTGCGATTTTGTTGGACCGGCAGGACAATCATGAACGGTGCGAAGCGGTTATTCAAAACGCGATAGCGCGCATTGAGCAGCCCGTTGCCCAACGCGACTTAGGATTGTTGCTTGTCCAATTCTACACTCGATGGGAACAAAGAGAAAAAGCTTACCCGCTTCTTCGCACACTTGCAGAAAAATTGCCCGTTGACATTCCTATAAAACGGCGACTTTTGTTTTGCGAACAGGTCACAAAAGATTCCGAATTAGCCCAGAAACTTGTTGATGACATAAAATCCCTCGAAGGTGAAAACGGTTGGCAGTGGCGATATGAGCAAGCAAAAGTCTGGTTCGTCGTGGACGATTTTCTGTTTAGCGTTGCGTTGGAGTTCCAAAGTGATTTAGCCAATGGCATCATCTCAGAAGAGTTGCGACAAGAGTTTGAAAAAAATGAGGCACCGCTTTCACAACAAGCCACCGTTTCGACTGAAGAGGCGGGCAATAGATGGATGATAACTGACAAGCCAAAGAAATACTCTGTCAAAAAAGAGCAGCGCAGGCTCGACATCTATGCGATTAACTTCGAAAATCGTTATCCCCAAATTGTTACGCTCCTGCAGGAGAATATACTGGCAAATCCAAATGATCAGACAAGCCGCATGCTTTTGGCAAAATCCTATGAGCGAGCCGGCGAGCAGCAGTTAGCTATTTCGACATATCGTGAGGCCTTAAATCTGTCACCCGGCGACCTCCGCGTAATCATTCCTGTTATTGCCGCACTCTACAATGCAAAGGCATATGACGAAGCCGAGCAGGTTCTCAAAAGCGCTTCCGGACAAAAGCTTTATCACCCACAACTCCAGAAACTGCAATTGCAAAGCCACCTCAGGCATGGTCAGTTGGATTCTGCCTCAGATATAATGGAAGATTTTCTCAGCAATGACCCGAATAATCAGGCTGCCTGTTTATCTCTTGCATTGCTCAAGATGCAGCAGGATAAATTTGACGAGTCCGGGGAACTGCTGGCTAAATTACTAATCCAGGATCCTGACTCGCTGCCTGTAACCGCCGCTAAAATCCAGCTCGATATTCGTCAAGGTAAACCAGCAGAGGCATTAAGTCTTTGTGAGAAGATGGTAAAAAGCCTTAACAATGCATCGGCCTATATTCTCCGTGCAAGAACATACGCCTTACTGGGGCAAACTGATGGAGCAATAGGAGACCTTGAACGTGCCGCCGATATGGAACCCGATAACGTTGAAGTATGGATAGCCAGAAGTGACTTTTACTATTCAGTACGTCAGATAGATAAAGCGACTGCCGATATCCAGAAAGCACTTTCTCTGGCCTCGAACAATGTCCAGGTCCAAAAACGCGCAATCTCACTGTATTTAGCATCCAGGGAGCCTGACAGATTCCGTGAGGGAAGGACCCTCCTTGAAGAAGCCTTAAAATCAAATCCTGAGGATGCCGAACTTAAACTGTTTAAATCGCGTTTATTACTTGCCGAGGGGACAGCTCCGGCAATTCAAAATGCTAAGCAAATCCTTCAAGAGATAACTGAAGACCGCCCTGAAATTAGTGAGTCCTGGGTGCTCTTGGGAGAGATTGCGCTTAAGCAGAATCAGCCGGGAAGAGCAGTTGATGCTGCTTCATTAGGTCTTGTTCATAATCCCCGAGACAAGGCTTTGCTGCTTATGAAAGCTCGTGCTGAGGCGGAGCGGTCACCGGTTCTGGCAATTCCAACTCTTAAGCTGCTGCATGAACTCGACCCAAATGATGTTGATGCTGCGATAATTCTTGCCAACGCGTATATTAAAACAGGTGAGGCTAAAAAAGCCTTAAATCTGCTGAAAAAGCAGTTGGCTACCTGCGACGACTCAACCCGCAAAAGATGCAGAATTGCTTTAGCTGTTGTTTTATATAAAAATGACAACAAAGGAAGAGCTCAAAATGAATTGGATTCTCTGCTTGAATCTGAACCTAATGATCCAAGTCCCTTCTTGGCCCTAATCCAGCTACTCAAGGATGATAAGCTCTGGAGCATTTTGAGCCAAAAGGTCATTGACTGGTACCGAAAACACCCAAATGATAATCAGATACCTATTAATGTTGCCAATGGATTGATCGCAAATGGGGACAGCCAGGCAAAGCAGACGGCCGAGGAGATTCTACAAACGATTTTGAGAAATGAACCTGATAGTACTAAAGCTATGAGTGCACTCGCTATCCTGTTCGAGATGACCGGCCGTTCTGTAGAATCAGCCGAACTCTATAATAGGCTTCTTGAGCTTGAACCTGACAATCTAATCGCAATTAATAATCTTGCATGGATAATGTCCGAAAAGCAGGGTAAACATCTACAATCGCTCGAACTTGCCCAGAGGGGACTGAAAATAGCACCTAACTATGTTGATCTTATCGATACTCGCGGGGTAGTGTATTACCGATTGGGTGAATTTGATAAAGCCATCCAGGATTTCAGTAAGTGTATCGAACTCTATCCGAGTACGGCACCGTCAGGTGCTGAAGCGCGTTTTCATTTAGCGAGAACTTATACAAAGCTTGGACAAAATGACAAAGCACTTGAGCATTTGAGGCAAGCTTTGGATTTAGAGAGTCGAATCGGGGGCTTATCAACGACAGAGCTGACTGAGGCACAGCGTCTGCTCAAACAATTACAGGAGGGTAGTTAGTCATGCTGCAATTGCCAAATTCAAAAGCTGAGAATATCAAAAGCGATGATTCCGGCTACCAACGGACCGAGATCATACTGCTTAACGAAAAGCAATGGTTATACGTGCAGAATCGGTACGGCCTAACGCCTCGTGAGCGACAAATAGCAGAGTTGATTTGTCAAGGTCTCAGGAATTGTAATATAGCCAAGGCTCTGCGTATAAGAACCGGTACGGTAAAAACTCACACAAGAAATATTTATCGCAAAGTTCACGTTAAAAGCAAAATTGATATGCTTTTAAGATTTGTGACTGATTCAAGAGACCTTTCAACTCATTTTGAAGGGATGCAAACTGCACCTGTTGCAGATTAAGTAAAATCCACCGATTTAATTCCTACCAAAAATAATTCTCACCTGTAGTTTCCTCAGATACGTCCCACCTTTTATTTACTCCAGCGAAAGATAACTGGTTTCGATTATTAAGCTGATAGTTTGGCTTAGAATTCCCCAGGAAGCCTTTGTTGCGCTGTAGAAGCAGGCACGTTGGGAAAAATTGAGATTCGTTGTGCCTGATACATTTCCAAAAAGCTCTCAGTTCAATGCCTCATCTTTAAATGCTTCCTTGGCAGTTACGTTTTTTCAGGGATTCTGTAATTTCGAAAGCTTTTTCGTTAAAGGGCAGAAATTGGGCTTAAGTTATCACGTCATATTGTCCGATAAATATAAATAGGTGGGTAAGTCCGAAAATATAAGCCCATATTGACGTATAATCCATTTTCCTATTTTTTTTGTAATTGAATAAATATATACTGTAGTAGGAAAGTGGACCCCAGAAATCGTTTGGTGGGGAGGCCATCTTAGTTTGTGCGTGAGAGGGTGGCCAGCAGATTAAAAATATAAGGATACCGCGCCCTTTGTAAGGAGACAGAGGAGAGATGGTGCGTGGCAAAAAAACCAAAGGAATGGTAGTAATAATGGTCTTTTTTGTGCCGGCATTAACAAATGCTGCACTGATAATTAACGACCCTGGTGAGGATTATGTCGAGTTTTCTCTGCAACCAGATTCTTATACAATTCCTTTCATAGAGTCCGAAATAAGCTGTATTACCGGACACTACACATCCCACTTAGCACATATCGCTATAGAATTTCACAAGCCACCGGTTAGTTTTGTAGGTTCGCAATCCCCAATTGATAGTATAAAACCTTTGCCTGCTGTTCCTGAAACAATTCTGATGGTATCAATGGGATTCTTATGTGTTTCACTCGTTAAGGATCGCAAATTCTGGCTGGCTGCATTAACCGGCCTTATATGGGCGGGAAAAACCGGATTTACTATCTTACCTCAGTTAGCTTTGCAGATTGCCGGCAAAAGTCAAAGAATACGATATTCGGTTTCTTTTAATAGAGCTCATTTGTGCGACTCTAAGCATTACCGCCGTCTGCGCAGTGACATAGAGGGGACGTTCTACATAGGCTTGCTTCGTCATTTAGCCGGAATACCTTATCGAGCAGTCTTATTTTTGTTTCACATCTGGATTAGAAATAGCAATCAGCTTCATTTCAAAAAAACGGGATTTTCATCCTGTCTAAATCAGGCAATCAACTGTCTTGTTACAAGAGCCAGGCTGCCTTTTTATTGTTCAATAGCATTTACTATTGCCAACCTGGCCCGGGGTCCACCAATACATATCTGAATAATCAACCTTCTTTACGAAGAGGTTTAATGCGCACAATCCTTCACGACGAAGGTTAGTGCGTTTGATATGAGGAACATTTAGTTTTTACAGAGATATGCAGGTTTACGGAATAGAAAGAGCAAACAAAGTATATTTTTTACGCATTTGTCAGGTTGATGTCGGCAAGCGTTGCCGACGCTGCTGTCGCTATGATATTCGATGAGTTGTCCAATCAATCGGTAGTAGTATGAGGTACAAAAAGTGACCTTCGACTTCACTGTTGCAGGACGACGAAGAAGAAAAGCAACCTGTAGGATTAAATGATTATTTGATGGATGGGTAGGAATGGAATTAATTCCAAGTGATAATGAGAACCTGTTATCTGAGAGATTTATGAAATAAGGATGGAAAATATGAAAGCTAAGGATGGTAAGAAAGTTTTGTTGAATTTCAGGTTTTTACAGAGGTTTAAGTTACCTGTAAGTATGTTTGGGCGATTTAAAAATAATCCATTTGTGCTTCCCGTGTTCACAATAGTCTCGATTTTTATGCAGAGATATGCAAAGAGGGCAGCATATATAGCTGCTGTTGCAATGCTTTTTGGAGGATTTTGTATGCCCGCAGTCGGGGGTCCGACTTTGGATCTGACTACTGCCGGTAGTTCTGGGAGTATTGGTGACGCCTATTTCGTACAGGTATCTCAACAGTCAACCGGCTCGGGAGTCATCGATCCGTTTGTCAGACTATCGACAAATCAAAAAGTTGCGCAGGGCTATAACACCGGTGCGCGTCCTCTCCAGTTTGATGAGAATAATTCTCCCCAATTTACACGGTCGCTTTTGCTAAGTGATGTTCCGACAGTGTACGTAAAAGAGAAGGACGCATATTACAGAGAATTCCTCCTGGATATCAATCAAAAAGGCACTACTGCCGGGAGCCTTTTGTCTCTGGATGCGATTGAGATCTATTTGGCAAATTCGGGAAATCTGACCGGATATCCTTCAAGTCTCGGGACTCAGATATACAGCCTTGATACTTACAAACAAGACAATTGGATTCTGCTGAATTACAAGCTCAATCACGGAAGCGGATCTGGAGACATGGTTGCATATATCCCCAACGAATTGTTTGTTGGCGGAAATTATGTCTATCTGTATTCGAAGTTTGGTCAGAGCGAGGGTTCAAGATATCCAAGCAATGCCGGATTTGAAGAGTGGGCAGTCAGAGTCGGTAAACCGCTGCCGGTGATTCCCGCTCCAGGTGCAACTGTGTTGCTCGCTATGGGTGTAGGGGTTGTTGGTTGGTTGCGAAGACGTCAAACGTTGTGACCGGATACGAAGATTAACATTAACGTAACATGTATAAGAAAGGCGAAGGTATTACAACTTCGCCTTTCTTGTTTTCATATTTTGATTAGTTTTGTTACTGCTGATGTATGATTTTGGCTGTTAACCAAGAGAAGCGATTCGCCAGTTTCCAATACCATCCCACCAGGAATTAATGTAGTCAACGATGACCTTGTTGGGATTCTTCTGCCTGCTTATTGAAATTGCCATATCTCGCAGCTCTCTCATGCAGTTCAGCCCCCCGATTTGCCAGGCATTTACGCCTATACTGACGGCTTCGAGTTCTGCCTGCTTTAAGTCGGTTCTTTCGGTTATCAAAAGTCCGGCGAGTTTTTCGGCCTTTGGTTTCAGCACTTCCTGCCAGCTTTGCCGATCCGAATCTTCCTTCGCCAGCACCTGGGCCAGCAAATGCTCTCTGTCCTTCTGTTTCTTTTCTCGTTCAGCTTTAGCCCGGGCCAGGCGTTGGGCCCGATGTTTTCGGGTTGCAGGAAGCAGCATCTCCAGCATCCCAATGGCCGGATCGACAATTACCCAGACCAGAAATGTTGTCCCCAGAGTTCCCAGGGCTACTCCCAACAGAAATTGGCTGATTGTATTTGTACCTATCATTCCAAGGCAACCAGCCAGGCTGCCTAAAAAAGGAGCTGCGACATAGAACACGGCGTAATGTATCGTACTGGTAAGCGGATGTTCTACCTGGACTTTTTGACTGCTGCTGATTCCTCTGAAAATCGCGAATAAATATAGACTGACTAACACCAGAGCGATTAGTATACCGTGGCCTGAGAGTGAAAATACAACCCACCAGTTAATGCCGGCCTGCCGCAACGCTGAAATTAAGATATAACCAACGCACAGGATGAACCAGACCGTGCTTGTAACGTGGACCTTTCTCAATTCATCTGGCCGACTTATCGGTACTGCCACTCTTCTGTTTCTTGAATTTGTCATAAGTTAGTTCATGAGTTGTAAGACATCATATCAATAACCGATGGGTGGGCCGCGATACTCTCCTGTTGTTAGATAGTAACCGGAGAAGGCACGGGCAATTGGCCGTATGATTTCTTCTATCTTCATTGACAATGCAGCCAGGACAGTCGGTGGCACGAATATTATATCGCCGTCCTGCAATAGAACGTCCTTGCTGCCTTCGCCATGAGCGCTCATGCGATCAAAGTTGGCTTCGAAGATTTTGGCCTTAATGTTCTTATTACCTGATGGCCTGATGATTTGGATGCGCTCTTTCCACGCCAATACAGTTGGGCTTCCTGCGAGTGCTATTGCGCCAACAACCGTATCACGCCCTGTATATGTTTGAGCCCCGGGACTGCCCACCTCGCCCAGAACATAGTACCTCTTGCTTCTGAATCCTACAACCCTGACATCAACTGGATTATTCCCCGTTAAGTTGTAAAGCTCTATAATTTTATCATGCAGGATTATTGCGACTTGAGCGGGTGTTTTGCCCGCCACATATATCTCGCCTAAAGCTTCGAAGCCGACCTTGCCGTCCGGGCGAATTTGCTGCCGTTGAAGGTCGATTTCCGGCACCTTGGAACAATGTACCTCAATCTCGTCCGGAGGATGCAAAAAATAATTTTGTGATGAGACGTCAGCTTCTTGCGGCTTCAGGAATGCTTGTAAGTCTTTTGGATTGGACGAAAAACAGCCTGTCAAGCTAATTGCAAGTAGCGATAAAATCGCTGTTGTTGTTACTGGCGTGCGCATAATTCTGGTTCTCCTTTCTTTCGTATTTTTCCTAATATACCTATTGTACCGATTTGTTTATACTATTATCGTCATATATTTACTGCGAATCAACTTCATACTTGCATAATAATGAAAAACTGACGTTTTATTCGTAAGGAAAATAACGCTGAGAATAGCAGTTCTTCCGGCGGATTTTCGTGCGCTACGGTTTTGTTTTGAAAATTCTGGATTTCCGGCCAATGGCAGGCAAATTGGCTTTGTTTTTTCGCCGCATCCAATCGCATAAATCTCCATAAAGCATTGTTATTATTGACCTAACGTCATTTTGCCAGTTCGAAAATTGGCTTTGTTTTTTCAAATCGTTTAGGATTTCGAGCTTCGTGCTTCGAATTTCCAGCCAAAGGCTGGCGAATTGGCTTTGTTTTTTCAAACACCTTTCTGTCATTGCGAGGCCCGAAGGGCCGTGGCAATCTTCTGTGTCATAAATAAAATCGACCTTACTTCGTTTAAAATTGGCTTTGATTGGCTTTGTTTTTTTGCCGCCCAAATCCATCAAAATCGCCATAAATCATTGCTATTACTGTTATTGCGCCAATCTGCCCCTCCGGCAAATTGGCTTTGTTTTTTCAAATTAATGCGAATTTTCTCAATATTTTGCCTCATTTTGCCATGCTTTGTGCACTATTCGGCGTGTTTTCGCGCGTTTTGGTTGTGGTTTTGTCTTGAAAATTCCGGATTTTGATCATTTGATATTGTTTGCCCCGTTAGGGGGCCTGTGGAGGATCCCCGTTTTCACGGGGACGAGTTTATCCCTGCGTAAGCAGGAGAGCTTCGGATTTCCGGCCAACGGCCGGCGAATTGGCTTTGTTTTTTCAAATTAGTCTGTATTTTACTCACTATTTCGACTCTTTTTGACGTGCTTTCTGCGCCATTCGGCGTATTTTCACACATCTTTTTGATTGATAGGCTTCAATTTTTGATTTTTTCGATGTGGTTTTACATTTTGCAATTTGATTTGGATCCATCCCCCCGGATTGACGATCCTTCGACTTTGCTCAGGACAGATTTGCTATTGTCTATTCGACATACAACATACTACATACAATATACGATCTTTTAAACATTATATCACAAAACCGTTTAAAAGTCGAGCAAAATCTGTGAGATATTGTCAAATGTTGTGGATGAGATTTTTCTTGGCTGATTGAAAAGGGCCTGTGGATGAATTCCGTTATGTTCTGCCCGAGTCTGCCCAGAAGAACATTAGGAGCCGCTTCGCGGACTGGTTCTATCTTTTCATCAGCCCAGCCTCCGAAGCCAGATTCATCGATAATCTTGTAGCCCAATGCCCCGGGG
>Ga0307378_10001319_pt1 | contig 40631 bp, 21 predicted proteins | sample UN1MG_FD_202238 | JGI IMG/M metagenome (GOLD analysis project Ga0307378, IMG submission 202238) | Soil microbial communities from Risofladan, Vaasa, Finland - UN-1 | ecosystem: Environmental > Terrestrial > Soil > Coastal area > Acid sulfate soil | place: Finland: Risofladan, Vaasa | collected...
CACACGGTTACGATCAATTACTATAAGGGGAAGCCGATACCCCTTTTGGGTTACGATGTGGGGCCAGATGGGGCCAGGCAGGTACGTCCGTTGCCGGTGTATCTCTTGGTTTTGGGCTGTGTTTTCGTTGGCGGCCTCTTGGCGGGCATTCTTCTTATGTTCCCGCAGTTTAGGCTTGGGAGCGAGAATCAAGAGCTGAGGCGCAAGATCGTGGAGCAGCGTGAGGAGCTGGACGTCCTGCGAAAGATACCGATTGGTCAGAGCGAGGAGGAAGAGGGAGGCTCGACGGAGCCAATCCCTACGTCATAGTTTGCTCGGGAGGCTGTGAGTGCCTAAGGTCAGAATTGAGCCGCTGTCAGAGCGCAATATGGACGTGGAGTCCTGCTGCTGTCTGACGTATAACGAGGAGCTGAAGAAAGACGCCGAGACCAAGAAGAAGTGGCTCAAGGCCATGATCAAAAAGGGCTTGCGCGCTCAGCTGCTCTTCGAGGACGACAAGCCGGCAGGTTTCATAGAGTATCAGCCGATAGAGTTGGCTCCATGTCCAGCGATCGGGAAGGACCTTTATTTCATCAACTGCATAATGCTCCATATATGGGACCTCGGCCCCGGGTGCATGCAGGGCAAGGGCTATGGGCGAAAGCTCGTGCAGGCCGCGCAGCGCGACGTCAAGGAGAACACGACGGCAAAGGGGATCGCGGCATGGGGCCTCGACCACGAGTTCTGGTTCATGCCCTATACGTTCTTCAAACATATAGGTTACCAGGTGGTGGACAGACAGGGACTCCGCGTGCTTCTAGTCAAGAAGTTTAAGCACGTTGAGAACCCACATCTGATGCCCGTTTCCTATGAGCGTGAGCCCGAGCGTGGCAAGGCCATCATCGACTTCTTCTTTAGCAATCAATGTCCATATAGACTGTATCAGCTCAAGAGGTGGCGCCACATTGCGCAGGAGTTTGGTCAAGACGTGGTCTTCAACGAGTTCCACACGGACAAAAAAAACGTGATGGCGGCTTTCGGCATCAGAGCAGGCCTTTTTATCAACGGGGAGGAGGTGTTCGCCGGGCCGATGACGGATGATGAGGTCCGCGACAAGATCGCCACCGGCATCAGCCGCTCGGAGGATACATCCGGTTGGTTTGACTGAGTCGCCGCCGCAGTCGCCCACGAAGCGAATCGTGAGCGCAGATGGGGCGCCACGGTCGCCGTCCACATCGCTCACCGGCGAGTTTGGGAGCGCTCGCGGGCATATAAATAGCTCGCCGCTTCTGAGGGATGCCGTCCGGCCGCCTCGGACTTGCCTCAGAGGAAGGCATTGAGCCGCGTTCTGTTCATAAGCAACGACTATGTGTCCAAGAGGATGGCCGGCCCTGCTATCCGTTGCTTTGAGCTCAGCAAGGTGCTGTCGCTCCGGCACGAGGTCGTCCTGGCCTGCGAGAACGAGCCTGACGTCTTAGCCGAGGGGTTCTCGCTTGTTGCGTTCAACCGAGACCATGAGAAGCTGCGCGGGCTTGCGACCAGAAGCGACGTTTTGGTCTTGCCGCCATACACTCTAGCGATCTACCCCTTCTTGAAAACGTTGGGGAAACCTCTTGTTATGGACCTTTACGACCCGTTCGTGCTCGAGAAGCTCGAGGTCTATCATGGAAAGAATGTCTGGTCGCAGTTCGAATCGGACCTTGCTGTCCTGAGGGAGCAGCTTCTAGCGGGCGATTTCTTTGTTGCAGGCACAGAGGACCAGCGCTCGCTTTGGATAGGCATGCTCGCTGCGCTGGGAAGGATTAACCCAAAAACATACGCTCCCGACAAGAGCCTCAAAAAACTCATCTGCACAGTCCCGTTCGGTGTCGAAAGCACCCCACCGACGCACACGGAGCAGGTACTGAAGGGCATCGTCAAGGGCATCGACAAGGAGGACTTCGTCCTGATCTGGGCCGGCGGCATCTGGAACTGGTTCGACCCGTTCACGCTGCTTAGCGCGATGAGAGCGGTCTCCGAGATGGACAGCACGGTCAAGCTATTCTTTCTTGGCGTCCGGCATCCACACCCGTCCATGCCAAAGGAGCAGTTCCGCGTCGCAAATGAGGCCAAGTCGTTCGCCAAAGAGCTCGGCCTGCTCGGCAAATCCGTGTTTTTCAACCACGAGTGGGTGCCATATAAACTAAGGCAGAACTTCCTGCTAGAGGCGGACGCTGGCGTATCGACGCACTTCGACCACGTCGAGAATAGGTTCTCGATACGAACCCGAGCGCTCGACTACATCTGGGCTGGCCTGCCAATGATCATGACCGAGGGCGACTACATCTCGCGCCTCGTGAACGAGCGAAATCTAGGCTTCTGCGTTCCGCAACAGAACATCGAGGCGCTCGCCCAGGCCATCATGACGCTACGAGGCGCGAGGCCGGCTGAGATCGACCAATACAAAAAAAGGCTCGCTCTTCTCGCGGAGGAGTTTCGCTGGGACGCTGTTGCACGTCCGCTGGACGATTACTGCCTCTCGCCGGCGTTCGCGGCGGATAAGTTACATTCCAGCCACTCAAGCGATGGTCTGAGGGATGAGCATGCCGCCCCCGAGCGACAGGAACCGCTGGCAAGGTCATTCCCTGAGAAGCTCGTCCACCTTCTCAAGAAGTTTCTTGTCGATTAGCCGGTCAGCGCCGATATGCTTGTCCCTGATACATCCGTTCTTGTCGATGACCAACGTCGTGGGAATGGCCCTAATCCCGTATGCTCGCGCTGTAGTCCCGTCTCTGTCGTGGAGGATTGGCATCTCCAGATTGTTCTTCTTAGCGAAATCCTTCACCCTGAGCGATGAGACGCGGTCAGTCGAGATGCCAAACACCGAGACATCCTTGCCGCGAGTCTGCTTATACACTTTGTTCATCAGCGGCAGCGTGACTCGGCACGGGTAACACCAAGTGGCCCAGAAGTCTATCACAACGACATTTCCCTTAAGCGCACTCAGTTCAACCGTCTCGCCGTCGAGCGAATTCAGTCTGAAGTTGGGAGCCTGGGGCCCGCGGCCCGGAGCCGCCTTCGCGCTGGCGCTCTCAGTCTCAGATGGTTGCGGCTTCTCTGCGCAGCCGGCCATGAAAGGAAGGCTAAGCACGGCAAAAAGCATCAGAAGGTTAAGAGCTCGCCTCGCCCAAACAGGAAGACTACTCATGAGTATCATCACACTTCCTTTCCGCATAAGTCGGTTTGAGTCGGCCCTCATTAGGCCGTTCCATTTTCAGACGTTTACAAACCTATCGATGGCGGCTTCATTATGCAAGATGCCATCCTGCCCCGGGCGACGCTGGCTACCATTACCGGAAGGGTGGCACCCAAGAATGCTGATGACACGAGGGTTGAACGGGCGATCGAGTAGGGTTATGCTGCCCCAGCACTTATGAGCGATGTTGTGTTCGCTTGGGTCTGGTTCAAAAGTCTTAAGAGGAGAGATAGAGTGAATAGGCCGAGGTTGGAGCGCCAGAGCCAGAAGGGACGCTGGAAAGCCACATTGAGGGTTGTTCACCTCCTCGTAGTGGCAGCGCTCGGCATCTTAGGGCTCGGCTGTCGCACTGTCTCGCTCGACCTATCGCCTCCTCAGCAAGAGGTCTTAAGCAAGCTTGACGTCCTTGAAGGGGAGATCGAGGGTGCCTCGAACGGGACACTCGTCCTAAGACCGGCGGAGCCCGGCTCGGACGTGTCCGTTGTCTTCAAGGTGAAGAACCTCGCCGCCAAGTGGCATCCCATAATTGACATGGGCGTGGATTTCTCTGACATCGAACGGCATCCGGTTGAGATTCTCTGGCACGGGCCGAACGAACAGTTCAGCTCGAATGAGAGCGTCAAGCAGGCCTTCAACCTGAAGTACCTCGCCGGACCGAGCGTGCGGCAGCGATTGACGCTCAACCTGGCCGGCAATCCCGCCTGGCGAGGGACAGTTACCGCGGTCAAGGTAATGCTGCCCAAGGTCTCCGGGCCAGTGGGGATCGATTTCGTCCGGTTCCCGAGCGCCCCGCTGCTGTCGGTGATGATGCCATTCAGGACATGGTTCGGACTTAACAAAAGGGTGTTCCTCGCATACTTGCCATTCCTGATAGTGATGGTCTTATCTGTCCTCAACATCAGGTCGGCAGTTGCCAGTGCAAGGGCTGGAAACGGCGTGGGCCTGAAGAACTGGAAAGTGAGCGGATGGGCAAAAGATGCGAGCTGGCAAGTGCTCTTCTGGGGGCTCTGCTTGGTCTTCGCCGCCAACGCTGTCTTCCCATTTGACTTCTTCCCGTATCTGAAGTTCCCCATTGCCGGCGTTTATGTCCTGCTGCCAGAGACCATTCTCGCCCTGCTCGTGCTTTTGGGAGTTGCTCTGCTAGGCCCCGGAATCGCTCGGCTCAGTGCTCCAGAATGGGCGTTCATGGCATTCTTTGGAGCAGCCCTGCTCTCCATCAAGAACGCCTCCGCTCCCGACCGTTCACTGCTCAGAGTCATCTACTACCTCCTTCCAGCTATACTCTTCATGGCTCTCGCAAGATGTGTCCTCAGCCGCAGACCCAAGCTAGCCATCGCGAGGCGCTTCAGCATCGCCGTCCTGCTCGTGGCGTCCTGGGTAGCGTTCCACGCCGTGATAGAGGGACTTCTCGACCACAACTACCTCCTCGATACCTTCTACCGGGCGTTCGCACCGATCTACGTTGAATACACACTCGGCATGCCCGTCGCATCGTCGTTCACAGACCCCAGCGTGCTCGGCTCATTCCTCGTCATGTGTCTCCCGCTGGCCTTGTTCTTCGCACTGCACGAGAAGCGGAGTAGCTGGCTGGGCATCTTCGGTTTAGTTTCAACCGGCCTGATCGCCATCGCCCTGGTCTATTCATGCTCGTACGGCAGCCTCGTTGCGGTAGTCGCGGCGGTCGGAATATATTTCCTCCGTATGCACAAGAAGCTGCTCTTGGGCCTGTTCGCGGCCGGCGTGGTGGCTGTCGTCGTTGCCGCGGTGCTGATGGCGCCACAATATAAGCAATACCTGGCCGATGTCAGGCAGGTTGATGGGCTGATCCGACAGGGGCACTTGACGCAGGACGAGATCGTCGAGCTCGCGGGCGAAAGGCTCGATCACACGCTGCTTTACTCCGTCAACCAGAGGGTCGATGGTGGCCTGAGCGCCCTTAGGATGATGCGAGACCACCCAGTATTCGGGATCGGGATAGGCAACTTCGAGGCGATTTTCGATGAGTATTATCGCAAGAACCCGGAGACCTTGAGGATTTACAAGGTTCCGGACAACGTTCTGTTCACGATATTAGCCGAGACAGGTATTCTGGGGCTTCTAGCTTTCCTCGTCTTCGTAGCCACGGTCGTCCGAGCGTCCCTGCGCGCGCTCAGGGCCACAAAGACTGACCGCTACTGGAACAGTTATGTTTGGGCCGTGTGCGTCGCGATTGTCGGCTTTGGCGTCAATTGCCTCGCCTATGATGGGATGTTCTGGTTCTCTCCAAGCTTCGCTTTCTGGGCGGTTCTGGGGATGTTCCTGCCACTTGCGTCTTCAAGCACGGCCGAGGCCAGCTGAACGGGAACTACTGCGCCGGCTACTCGCCGCTGTGGCCTGCCGAATCTGCGATATCGACCGATAGGAACGAGGCGAGGTCGGAAACTGCTCGTCTGATCTTCTCTACGTCATTCGAGACGTCCGCTGCCAGAGCGGAGCTCTGCATAGGAGAAGCGAGCTTGTCCAGTTCCTCCGAGAGGCCCGCCAGGTCCTGCTGAAGCGCATCCGCGGCGTTGCCGTTCTTGGCGTTCTTGGCGACGACGAAGGAGAAAAAATCGCTGGCGAGCTGATACCGTCCGTCACGGGATAGGTCGTCAATACCCTCACATCTATCGACAAACTTCTCGTATTCACCGAGAAGTCCCTGCTGCAAAGAGGTTATCTCGGCCACGAGCTGCATCATCTGTCCGATTGAGTCCTTCAGGGAATTGACCGCGGCGAAAGCGCTTTCGCCCTCGGCCCCCTTCGCATTTTCTCCAGTTTTACCGGATACCTCCGAGCCCGCTGCCAAGCTGTCCAACAGGGACAGGATGCCCTCAACCTTGCCCTTAAGCTCCCTTGCTTGCGCCCTCTTCCCGCTCCCAAAGACCATAGCTCGCCTCATCTCCCCGTGGTCGAAAGCTTTACTATAATTATCCAAAAACCGATAAGAACCATAACACATCGGCTGCGCTGCCGCAAGTTGCGGCAGAGAGCAATTTCGCTATTGACACGTCAACTACTATTCAGCTATTCTGTATTCTACGTATAGCAAGTGGTTGGGCATCTTGCATAGCCACATTTTTAGTGATGAGTAGGCCAGAAGGGGCAAATGCTGGCTTGTTGCGCTATTGGTATTTTTCTTTCAAGGCGCTTAGTCTGCGTCCAGGGGCTACTGGTCCGTTGGTAGCGAGAAGTCCTATTTGACAGGAATTGAATATCTACACCGTGTTTGGTTCAAACCAAGAAAGGGTGGTGCGATAGTAATGATCGGACGACACAGATTTGCTTTGACGTTGGGAGTTTTGGTTCTTTTGGGCCTAGTCACCTCGTCGGCCTCTTTTGCTCAGGGAGACGTTTGGCCGACTTATCTCTACGATGCGCGGAATTCAGGGCGATGCCCCTGGGTGGGGCCGAATGGCCCGTTCCTCAAGTGGACGTATCCCGGGCTGCACGGTAGTTCTGTCACTATCGCGACGGACGGGACGTTGCGCTTCACGTCGGAATGGCCCGGGAACGCCTACGCCTTGAATCCGGATAGCTCACTACGGTGGACTTATGATTTGGGTGGAAACTGGGCGAAGTGCGCTCCCGCGATTGCAAGCGATTCCAGCATAATTGCCCAAAGTCGAGGTGCGTCCGTTTATAGGATTGACAAGGGGGGGAGTCTCGTCTGGTCATACGACGGCACGGTCGGTGGGGATCCGATCACTTCTCCCGTTATCGCCGATGACCTGAACCTGGTTTTCTGCATAGAATGGGACGAGGTTCACGCCATATACATGTCGGGGCCTCTTCAAGGCACCGCCGCCTGGACGAAGACGTTCATCCCCCAGAAAACATTCTGGGAGACCTCCCCCGCATTTTATAGGGATACGGTCTATATTACCGGGAGAGATTCCGGAGGTTCTGGGGTCCTGGTGGCGCTTGATGCAAGCACCGGGGCCATGAAGTGGGAGTTTCCTCCGGGCGGCATAGACCAGGTCCGTTATTCCTCGCCCTCCGTTTCTGAAGACGGTGAGCACATATACTTTGGCGATTCGGGGGATAGCGCCAACGAGTATGTCCTGTATTGCGTTGCATCGGATGGGACGTTGGGTTGGGCCTGGGACAGCCCTGAGGCGGGGGCCGGGATACTCAATGCGCCCGCGATTGGCACCGATGGAACCCTCTACATCGTGGACACCAAGGCCAACTTGTTTGCCATTGCCTCAGGCGGGACACTGAAATGGTCTGTCCAACTGGGGGCCGGGACCGATCTCATGTATGCCAGTGCAATAATTGATGCTACTGGCACAATCTATGTTACAGGCAACGGCGGGCTGTTCTTCGGTGTCTCGCCGCTAGGACGCCTCTGTTGGTCTTACGATCTCGGCTATGACGAATGGACCTGTCTGTCGGCAGGGTCTATCGGGACGGACGGGACCCTCTACTTCTGCACATACGACTCCCCAGCGACGCTTTACGCGTTCCATACTGGCAGCTACCTGACCAATCCGGCGCATACTCCGGATTGCGGGAGCTCGGCAACCATATTCGAGTTCACAGTTGATTGCAGTGTCCCTCCCACGGTCGCCACGCTTGCTGCGGTTCAGGCGCATCTCGACGACGGCACAACCGTTGTTGATCTGCATTTCGACAGTGGAGTTACTTGGATTGGGACCGTGAGCTCGTTGGCAGCGGGTCCTTATCAGTATTACATGAGCTACGAGACGTGGGGTGGCATAACGGGGACATATCCTGACACAGGCTGGCTCGATGCCATGGATGTTGACAACACGCCGCCAACCTCTACGTGCTGGTGCGATTCTCAATGCTTCACCAGCTCGCCGATAGAGGTTGGTTTCACTTCTTCCGACTACTTCACCGGCGTCACAAGGGTATCACTATGGTATCGTCGGACGCCCGACTGCGAGGGCCAGAAATGGTGGGGCGACTGGACTTATCTCATGTCCACCGACTCCACGGTCGGCGTCTTCTCCGCGGATTGGTCTCTTGAGGGGCGGATAGAGTTCCTCACAATTGCTGAGGACTGCGCCAACATAGAGGCCAAAAGCACGGCCGACTGCTGGACGAAATATGACGACACGGTTCCGGTCACATACGTAACTTCCCAGTCCAGCTGCTGGGGCGGACCTACGTATCCCGCGCCGATCCGTGTGGACTACGACGTTGATGAGAGCTGCACCTACGAGCCGGACGTCGAGCTCTGGTATCAATATGACGGCGGCTCGTGGACCTACGACCAAAAGGAGGAAGGAAGCGGCTCTGAGGGCTACTTCAACTTCATCCCAACTCTAGACGGGGAGTACACGTTCGGCTGCGTCACAACCGACAACTGTGGCAACGACGAGGGCACGCCTAGCACCACTAAAGTCGTAATCTACGACACCACACCTCCTACTTCTGTGGTTACTGACGCGCCTACTTGCGATAGTGATGGGACGTTCGACGTTGACGTCGCCGCGAACGACCCCAGCATCAGCCCAAATATGTCCGGCATTGAGTGGGTGGCATTGTATTATCAATACAACGGGGGCGGTTGGCACTTCTACGGCTGGAATTATTACGGCTGTGTCGAGGATGTGAGCGATACCATACAGTTTGTTGCATCCCTTGGCGACGGGACTTACGGCTTCACAACTGCTGCCAGAGACTGCTGCAACAACACGGAAGCATATCCTGGCGCCTCGACCCCCGCTGATATGGAGACGATCGTCGATACAACGTCTCCTCGCTCCAGGGCGATCTCCCCGGATATGGAGAACGATCCTAATACGATCCTAGTCGATTACGTTGCTTCTGACGAGACCAGCGGCGTCGATTACGTGAAGCTCTACTACAACCTTGACGGAGACGCGTGGCACCCCTATATAGGGGCTGGTAACACTCAGGCTGGCGAGACTGGGACCTTCCCGTTTGCAGTGCCGGGGCCAGGCAGCAACGGTGTCTATGGCTTCTATACAGTTGCCTATGACAATTGCGGAAATGAAGAGACGCTGCCTGTTGATGAAACGCCGCCGGATTGCTCAACGGTCTATGACGACATAAAGCCACTTTCGTGGCCTCTTACTTGTACCGACGCGAGCCAGGGCACCCTTCTTGTATCAGGTTTGGCAACCGACAACCTGACCGGCATATCCGCAACTTGGATGTTCTACCGCAAGGTCGGAGGCAGCTACTACTTGTATGGCAGCCCGCCGATACTGACCTACTGGATGGAGGCGCCGGGCGACTTAGCGTTCACCTACTCATTTCTGGCTGATGCGGGTGATGGCGAGTATGAGTTCTACTTCATCGCGGAAGATACTGCCGGCAACATAGAAACGTCCCCAGGCGACACCATCACCGGGTTCTGGGATACTACGCCGCCGGAGTCGAGCTGCTGGGCTGCCGATCATTACACGAACACCACTACGTTGACATATAACTACAGCGCTGTAGATGCGACCATGGATGTGGACGAACTATGGCTCTACTATCGCTTCGGCGACGAGGACGCCTTCAACGCGACTGGCTCATCCCTTGGTGGAGGGGCCCCGATAGTGGCTGGCGCCAGGCCGTTCGAGTTGCAGCACGGCGAGGGCACATATTACTTCTACACGCTCGCCAAGGATGAGCTGGGCAACTGGGAGGTTCCGCCTGAGAACGCCGACTGGTGGGTGATGCTTGACCAAACACTGCCGATCTCCCACTGCATCTCGCCAAAATACGCGACCGTCTCACCGATCGCTGTTGACTTTGCATCAGAGGACATGCCCTCTTCTGGCGTCGAGGAGACGCAGCTCTGGTATCGGTTCAATGGCGGCGGCGGATGGATTGATAGTAACCTGAGGGAAACCGGTGAATACGGAACGTTCTACTTCCCGCCGCCCGATGATGACACTTACGACTTCTACACGAGAGCGCTCGACAGGGCCGGTAACCTCTCCGCAATCCCGTCCTCGCCGCACACAAGAACCATTTACGACACGACACGACCGATGTCAGGTGGTGGGTGCTCCTCACCCGTTAATCATGCGCCGGTTGAGATTACGTATTCCGCAACTGACTGGTCCCCGTTCGCTAGTGGGCTGGCAAGGGTCTGCCTGTGGCACCGGTATTCCACTGATGGCGGGACGACCTGGACGCCCGATTGGACGTTCACCGGGATGTGTAATACGCATGACCAGGACCTCACCGGCATCTTCTATTACGATCCCACCCTCGGTGATGGTTGGTATGAGTTCTACCTGCTTGCTCAGGACCATGCCGGTCTCTGGGAGAGTAAGGCCACCCGAGATACATACTGCGCTTACACCGGCACGACGCCGACCTCGAAGGCCGACGCCCCAGCCTATGCGAGCGATGGGACGATCGAGTTCTTCTCGATTCAATCGGAGGTCTCAGGAATCGAGGTTGGGTATTCGGCATACACGCCTGGCGCGGAGGTTTCCGACGTTACGCTGTGGTATCGCTATGAGAGCGGCAATTGGAACGAGTATGACGGCGACCACGGCTACACAGCACCTACGGGCTCGATCCTCTTCCCGTGGGCCGCACCGCACAACGAGGAGGGCCTCTACGAGTTCTTCACGATCCTCGAGGATACGGACGGGAACGTGGAGCTTGCGCCGCCGGTCCCTGATACTTTTTGCATCCACGATGTTACGCCACCCTGGTCATCTGTCGAGGCGGTCGATGAGGTTAGCGCCTCAACAATTTATCTCGACTACGTGGCGGACGATACTCAGAAGGATGGCATAACGGTTAGCGGGCTTTACTCAGTGTCGCTGTGGTATTCCTATGAGGGTGGCTATTGGACGCTTTACGACACAGTTGAGAACGCCGCGACGGCCGGCACGATCATCTTCGAGCACCCAGCGGCCAGCGACGGCACGTTCCTTTTCTACACAATTGCCATCGACAACGCTGGCAATACGGAGGGGATTCCGTCCGGGCCGGACGACACTACTGTCTATGATGGGACACCGCCTGTCTCAGCCGCTGACCCGATCTCGCCGTACTACGTTTCCAACCCGAACATCACGATCGGCTTCACGGCGACGGATAACTACAGCGGCGTCGCCTACGTTGACCTGTGGTATCGGTATGCTGAGGCAAATTCACCATGGGGTTATTCCGGCTTCAGGCATCTCAATCCAGCCACAGGGGCAGGCTCGTTCAATTTCGTCGCGACAGAGGGCACGGTTGAGTTCTACACGATTGCGACGGATGACTTCGGGAACGTCGAGTCGCCTCCTTCCAGCGCGGATACGTCGGTTTGCTACGATGTAACCCCACCTGTTTCGGAGGTCATTTCTACTGGAGGAACTACCTCCTACAATTACCAACCAATCCCGATCTATTACGCCGCGTCGGATGAGGTGTCGGGAATCAATTTGGTTTATCTACATTACCGCGTCAACGGCGGTTCCTGGACGGATTCAGGGCTCGTGGAAACAGCCACAGACGGGGAGTTCCTCTTCGTGACTTTCGCCGGCGCTGGCACTTATGAGTTCTACACGATCGCTCTGGACAACGCTGGTAACATTGAGGCGGCGCCAACGGGCGATTTCCACACCGTGCTCTATGACCTTCAGGCGCCGACTTCATCGGCGACTGGGCCGCTTTACACCGCCGTTCCTGACATCAACGTTGCATACACAGCGTCGGACGACCTTTCGGGCATAGCGCTAGTCGGTTTGCTCTATCGCTTCGGCGACGGTGGCTGGGCGCCTTGGCTGGATGATTATGGCGACTCGACCATCGGCACAATCGCGCTGACGCTGCCTTATGGCGAGGGGAACTACTACATCTTCAGCCAGTCGGTGGACAACGCCGGCAACGTGGAAGATTGGAAGTCAACCCATGACATCGTTACGATATACGACTCTAAGGAGCCAGATTCGTATTGCTTCTGCGCTGAATACAGCACCAGCTCACCGATACCTGTTCGGTTTGCGGCGGTTGATCCGGACTCGAGCGGCATAGCCGAGGTCTGCCTCCAGTACAACTGGGAGGGCACAGGCTGGCAGGATTCAGGTTTGTGCGATACGAACACGTCCGGGACGTTTGACTTCGTTCCCTTGTATGGTCCTGGCACGTATCAATTCCGGTCAATAGCCACGGATAACAGCGGAAACCAGGAGACACCTAGTGTCGCGGACTGCGAGACAGTTTATGACGACGTGTTTCCAGTCTCGGAATGCACGTGTGCGACCGTAACAACCTCAGCGCCGATTGACATTGATTTCGAGTCACATGACGCCACGGGCACGTTTGACAGCGTAGCGCTCTGGTTGCGGTATTCTCCCGACCTGGGGACGACCTGGACTATCGGTTGGCAGGAGAGCGGAATGCTCTCGGGGACAGCAACCGGGACGCTCGAGTTCGATCCCACCTTCGGCGACGGCCTCTACGAGTTCTACACGATTGCGAGTGATATGGCCGGCAACATCGAGGCTGCGCCTTCAGCCCGCGACTGCTTCACCACATACACGTCGTCTCAGCCGACATCGTTCGGGACGGCACCCGCAATCTGGAATGGGTCGAATATCCCCGTGTCCTACACGGCGACCATTCCTTCCGGGGCAACGCTGGACACGGTGAGGCTGTGGTGGCGTCGCTACGTCGGGCCAGACTACACGAGCTGGCACCAGTTCACGGATGAGTATGGCACTGAGACCGTGGGGACGATCTACTTCGACTATCCTGTTTCGGACGCGCTCTACGAGTTTTACACCATAGTCCGGCTGGAGGGCGGAACCTATGAGTCCGTTCCCACCACGCCCGACTGTGCGTGCCAACTCGACACTGGCGACCCAACATCGAGCTGCACGTCTGATGCTTTTGTGGAAGACGTTCCGATAATGGTCAACTTCACGGCGGCCGACGGCGTAACGAATGTCGCCGATGTGGTGCTGTGGTTCAATTTTGGCGGCGGCTCGTACTCCGACTATGCGGAGCATCAGGTCGGCACATCTGGCTACTTCGTGTTCGACCCGCCGTCCGGCCAGGGCACCTACGGCTTCTACACGATTGCGACCGACGAGGCCGGCAACGTCGAGGCGCCTCCGGGATCACCGCCAGATACCCAGACGACTTGGGACATCTCTAAACCATCGTCGGACTGCATAAGCGGGGCACCTGACCTGGTAGCTAGCGCCACTATGGCGGTTAACTTCACGTCCTCAGACCCAGTCAGCAACGGCGTAACACTGGTCGGTCTGTGGTATAACCTTGACGGCGGGGCCTGGAAGCACTCAGGGCTTGAGGTGCTTGGCACCAACATCCTTGCCGGCACCTTCGACTTCACAGCGCTGGAAGGAGACGGCCTGTATGGGTTCTTCACCATAGCTGAGGACAACTGGGGCAACGTTGAGGACCCAGCAGCGACGGCCGACGACACAACGCTCGTCGACACCACGCCGCCTCAGTCAAGCTGCTCGGCTCCCCTCTATTACGTCATCACTGTCCCTGTTACCGTTAACTTCACCGCCACGGATGGCACTGGCAACGTCTCTGGGATGTACTACACCGCTTTCTGGTATCGCTTCAACGGTGGGACTTGGACCTGGACGGGCCAGAGCCCCGGCGGCAAGTTCGGCTCCATTGACTTTGTGCCGACTGATGGCGACGGCCTGTATGAGTTCTATACACTCAGCACCGACGTGGCCGGCAACAGCGAGGCTGCTCCGGGCTCGGCCGACTGCTCGTTCGTTTTCGACACACAGGCGCCAGAAGCATCGGCCATGTCGCCATACTGCGTTACCACACCTAGCATCAATGTTGACTTCACTTCTTTCGACGCAGGGCCAGCGGGTGTGTCTAGAGTTTACCTCTATTATAGATACAACGGTAGCGTCTGGATCTATTGGGACCACATTGTTGCGTCGTATGGCACGTTTGTGTTTCTGCCGTCGCTGGAGGGGACCTACGAGTTCGCTGCCCGCGCCAGGGACAGAGGTGGCAACTACGAGAATTACCCTGGCGCCATTTCAGAGAGCACAACAATATATGACGCGACGCCGCCCTGGTCCAGCTGCGAGTCGCCAGAATGCGCCGTGGACTTCGAGCAGATCACCGTGTCATTCACGGCCGGTGATGCGCCTTCGGGCGTGGCGAGCACAGAGCTCTGGGTCAAGCTTGACGCCGGAGCATGGACGGCGACTGGCCTCATCGAGACTGGGACGTCGGGCAAATTCGTCTGGCCGATCGCTCCTTCTGACTTTGAGGGCGTGGCGGAGTTCTACACGATAGCAGCCGATAACTGCGGCAACGTTGAGAGTCCACCCCTCGATGCTTTTGGAGACGTTACCTTCGACACGCAAACCATCGTTGACTGGACCGCACCAGAATCGTTCTGCACGGCGCCGTCCGGGAGCACCGACCAGAACGTTGAGATCACCTGGGCTGCGACTGACGCGACGGCGGGTGTTGCCTACACTGAGCTGTGGTTCAGCGACAACAGCGAGCGATACGAGAAGTGCGGCGAGTATGTAGGCACGTCGGGCACGGTCGATTTCGTGATGAGCAGCGAGGGTATATACCATTTCTACACAATCGGTGTTGATCTGTGCGGCAATCGCGAGGCCAGACCGGCTTTCGCCGATGCGATTACGACGTTCGACACATTGGGCCCCACTTCTGAGGTTGAGGCTCCCGAGTATGCCAACTCGCTCCCGATCGTCGTGCGCTTCACGGCCTCGGACGATGTTTCCGGTGTTGCAAGCACGTCGCTGTTCTATTGCTTCGACGGCTTGTGTGCCCCGTATGGTGAGCCGGTGACGGGAACGTCTGGTGAGTTCCTGTTCGAGCCAGATCCGGCACTTGAGGGGACGTATGGGTTCTACACGGTCTCGACCGATAATATGGGCAACGTCGAGGCGACACCGCTTTCGGCCGAGGCTACGACTGTCTATGACAGGTCAGCGCCTGTGTCGTCCTGCGGTTCGCCCGGGATAGCGACGAGCGCCCCATTTGACGTGCCCTACATCGCCATCGACAATGGGCCAGCGGGCCTAGACAAGGTCGCACTGTGGTTCAAGCTCGATTCGGGCACATGGCAGGAATACACGGGCGATTACGGAACTTCGCCTTTGGGCGCCATATCCTTCGACCCGCCTGGCGGGTTCCAGGGCAGCTACAGCCTCTACACGATCGCGACGGATAAGGCCGGTAACGTAGAGGCTCGCCCCGGCAAGATAGACGCCACGGCGGTCTATGATCAAACGCCTCCAGAATCCTCGGCGTTGGTCGCAGAGTACTCGAACTCTGTGCCGATCTCGGTCTCCTTCACGACGGTCGAGACGGCGTCAGGGATCGCTAGCGTCTCGCTTATGGCCAAGTTTGGAGAGGCCGGCGTGTGGGGGAATACGGGTCTTTCCTCGCCAAACGCCTCAGGAACGTTTAACTACCCGCCGTTGGCTGGCGAGGGCCGATACTTCTTCTACACGATCGCGACCGACAACGCTGGATTCGTCGAGACAGCCCCTCCGGACGCAGACGCCTCGACCCTGTTCGACAGCACGGCGCCGGTGACGCAGCTTGATGCGCCGGCAGGAGTGAGCACGCTGCCGATCTCTCTTACATTCACGTGCGTGGAGCCAACTCAGCTCTCGGGCGCCCCGATCGACACAGTTGTTCTGTTCTACAGGTTCAATTTGGGTTCATGGCTGAGCACGGGGCTCTCAGCGAACACGGAGACCGGGACGTTCAACTTCACGCCGACAGAGGGACCGGGGACTTACGACTTCTACTCGATAGGCATCGACAAGGCCGGTAACCGGGAGGCTGCGACAGGCAGGCTGCCGAGGACTGTGGCCTACGACATCACTTCACCTACGTCGGACAGCTCGTGCGAGAACACATACCGTCAGCTGCCGTTGATGATCAGCTACACGGCAGACGGGACCGGCTCTGGCGTGGCTCTAGTCGAGCTGTTCTACAATTACGAGGGCATGGGCTGGCTATCGACTGGGCTTTCACTACCGGGCGAAGCGGCCATCTTCATGTTCGTGCCGGCGGAGGGTAACGGAAGATACGAGTTCTACACCCTCGCAACCGATGCAGCGGGCAACACTCAGGCGTGGGATGGACATGCGGACTGCACCTGCTTCTTCGACACTGTCGCGCCGCAAACAGCGGCTAGTGCGCCGGAATGGACGACCAGTTCACCGATAGTCGTGCACTTTGCGGCATCTGACCAGGGCATCGGCGTGGCCGTGGTCGAGCTTTGGGCGCAGTATGAGTCATACCAGTGGCAGAAGGTTGACGAGAAGGCTGCCGCGACGTCTGGCGATTTCATCTTCGAGCCTGACGTAGAAGGTGGCTTCTATAGCTTCTACACGATAGGCCGCGACCTTGCGGGCAACGTGGAGGCCTCACCGGCCACCCCGGATGCCTCGACCGCTTTCGATAAGTCAGCGCCGATGTCGCGAGCCGAGGTTCCTCAGTATGCGACGAGTGCGGTGATAGACGTTGGGTATGCGGCCATTGAGGCCTATTCTGGAATGGAGTCACTAACGCTGTGGTGCCGCTACAATCGTGGAACCTGGTTCGATACCGGTTACGTATTACCGGGAACAAGCGGCACGGTCGCGGTTACGTTGACGCACGGGCATGGCAAATACGACTTCTATACAATAGGCATTGACAAAGCTGGCAATGTAGAGTCTCCACCGGCCGTTCCTGACGGCAGCTGCTTTTACGATTCGACCAGGCCCACATCCAGCTGCTCCTGCGCACAGTGCACGACCGAGCTGCCATTGAATGTTAGGTTCACGGCCGAGGATGTCGATACTCGGATCGCGGGTGTCGCGTTGCTTTATAGGTTCAATGGAGGCGATTGGACGAATGGTGGGGTGATGTTGTCTAGGTCCTGGGGAGTGTTTGAGTTCGGTGCGGCCGAGGGCGAGGGCTATTACGAGTTCTACACGATCGCGACTAACAATGCGGGCTGGCAGGAGCTTACACCTTCAGCGCCAGACACCTCCAGCTACTACGACATCACGCTGCCGAGCTCGAGCGTTTCCTCTCCGGACAAAATGACCGGCAACACAATACCGGTCTCGTTCTGGGCCTGGGACTCGCTGAGCGGCGTCAAGCATGTTGACCTCTGGTATCGTTACGAGGAGCGCCTCTGGGCCAAGTCGGGATACCGGATGGAGGCTACATCCGGCACAGTTGACTTCATCCCGCCGGACGGCGTTGGCACCTACTCGTTCTGGACCATGGCCAGCGATCACTGCGGCAACACGGAGCCTGCACCGACGACCGGCGCGACCGTTACCGCGGTTACGATGTTCGATAACGTGCCACCGCAATCGAGCGTTTCGGTTGACGAACAATACACGAATGAATCGCCGGTCCCCGTCGCGTTCACCGCAGCGGATAAGGGCGTGGGCGTCGCGTCTGTGCGGCTGTGGTATAGCGTCGGCGGCAGCGCCAACAAGGATACAGGCCTTGAAGTCACGGGAGCGACAATAGGGGTCTTCGACTTCGTGCCGGTCGAGGGCGATGGAGCCTACGAATTCTATTCAATTGCGAAGGATAACTTCGGCAACCGAGAGGCGACTCCTTCCGAGGCCGATGCGTCGGTGGTGTTTGACACGACGCCGCCATTCTCCATGGCGAGCTCACCTGACGAAGCTCATGCAACGCAGGTAACGGTCGGCTTCAGCGCTACCGACGTTTTGAGCCCGGTCGAGTCGGTGAGACTCTGGTATCGATATTCGGCCTCGCTGAGTGGTAGCTGGGGTGATTGGGCCGATGCGGGGCTGACCGCCCAGGGCCAGGCAGGCTTGTTCCCGTTTGAGGCGACGCAGGGCGAGGGCTATTACGAGTTCTACACCATAGCCACTGATGCAGCCGGAAATGTTGAGGAACCGCCTGCCTCAGCAGACTCAAGGACGCAATACAGGTTGCAGTACCCAGAGATTTTGGTATCAGACTCATCTCACAACTTCGGCAATGTAGAGGTTGGGACAAGCTCGTTCTGGCCAGAGCTCTATGTAACAAATACTGGCCAGGCGCCGCTGACAATCGAGGGCATTTTGATCGACAATCTTGCGTTCGGTTGCAGTGTTTTGATACCAATTACCATCGACCCTTCGACGGGCATGTTCCTGCCGATATTCTTCACACCCTCGCATATCGGGCTGGCAGAGGGGACGCTGACGATTGTCTCGAACGATCCCGTGAACCCGGAGCTTGAGGTGGCGCTTTCGGGAACTGGCACTGGGTCAACGCCCTCGATGTCGCTCGAACTTGGCAGCAACGGCGGCACGTTCTATCCGGGCGACACGCTGAGTATCTCGCTGTCTTGCTACAATGGCGGCTTTACGCTGTCCGGCGTTGACCTCTACGTGAGCCTGATCCTGCCAAATGGCGTTGTCGTGTATCTGCCCAACTTCAGCACAGAGCCTGAGCCTTATGCCTCTGACCTCGACGTAATCAGCGGGTTCCAACTCCAGAACTTCGCGCTTCTAAGCGCAGTTGTGCCCGAAGGCTTCTCGCCAGGAAAATACGTCTGGCGTGCTTACATAGCGTTGCATGGACAGGACAATGAAATCCTTGCCTCGTTGCCGCTGGTTACGGCGATTGACCTGAGGCCCGAGGTGGGTCTCTTGCTGGACGGAGCAAGCCGCACATACGGTGCTGGCCAGAAGCACGTCCTGAGCGCCAAGTTCAGAAACGACGGCTTGCCGAAGACAGTGGACCTTTATGTGGCTCTTCAGATGCCGGACGGCTCGCTATTATTCGCGCCGGGCCTCTCGCCAGCTCTCACGCCTTGTTTGGACAATTACGAGCTTCCAATGCACGCAGACGTGTGGCCTGTCAGGCTATTCAGCAGCAGGCTGAGCTCCTTCCCCGCGGGCCGATATACGTGGTTTGCCGTCTTCTCAGACGCCAACTCGTTCAGCCCAGTCAGCAAGGTGTCACACATCGAGTGGGAGCTTGAATAGGAAAATTCTCAGAATCTCTGATGGAAAGGCGGGCAGATATCTACCCGCCTTTTCTTTTGGCCTTATGCGATGCTGCCTAGCCGTGCTCTGCGTCCTTTTGGGCGCGAACCTGACGGCGGACGCCAAATCAGAGAAAGAGGTGGGCAACGGGCAGATTCTCCCCCCCCAATCCCCGGGCGAGGCGCTCCACCTCTCGTTGCAGGACTGTTTGGACATTGCCCTCCGAGAGAATCTGGGGTTGATGAATCAGAAAGACTCAGTCCTGACCACGAGATCGCAGCTCGCTATCGAGAAGAACAGCTTCCAGCCGAATCTGGGCACAACATATACAGGCTCAATCTATAACTCTCATCTCGTGCAGGATTACGAGAACTTCGCCAGCCTATCGCTTGCACAAAGACACAAATACGGCGGCGGCTTCTCACTGACAAGCAGCCTCGACTGGACTGAGCATACAGCCGACTACTACACAGAAGCGGCGAGCATGCTCGATCTGGACACCTCCAGCTATAGATCTCAGTTCAGAAGCTCGCTTGCGCTCTCGGTCTCCCAACAGCTCTTGAAGGGCGCATTCTGGCACGCGGCAACAGCACCGTTGAGACAGGCGAAGTTCGACGTTGCGATCGCTAGGATGGACCTCCAAGACCAGATACTTGACCTCTCGCTCTCGGTCAAACAGGCCTTCTACACTGTCCTGAAATCTCAAAAATACGTCGCAGAAATGGTCTCTGCGCTCGCAGCATCCGAGGAAGACGTGAAGATAGCCCAACTCAGGCTTACAGAGGGGTTGTCGTCGCGACTCGACTACTCCAGGGCGGAGCTCGCGCACGTGAACCGCCAACGGGACCTTGCAACCGCCAAGAAAGGGTTTCAAAGTGCCATCGACGGCCTCGTTGAAATCATGGGCCTAAAGATCGGCACAGAGGTCCTGCCTGTCTCAAACGTTAGCGCGAAACGAGTGCCCATTCAGATAGAGCAATGCGTTGAGACCGCACTGCATGAAAGGCCGGACCTGAAAGCGATTCGAGTGCAGCTTGATAAGTACAAGGTCATTGAGGAAAGCGCCAGAAACAATACGCTGCCGACGCTCGAGGCCGAGGGCAGCCTCACCATGTCGGAGACCGACGACAGGCTCCGTCAGACGCTCGACGTTACGGACCGCGTCTGGCAATTCAGCCTGAGGTTTGAGCACGGGTTCTTCGACGTGTCTGACAGCGAGCTCTGGGTCCAGTCGAAGATCGCGTCGCGCCAGATAACAAGAACGATCGAGGAGACCAAGCGCCAGATAACCATTTCAATACGCGAGCTGGGCAGACAGCTCAAGATGCTCTCGGACGACATAAATTATCTCGAACTTGCCGAGAAGATCGCTTCCGAACAACTTGAATTGTCTCGTCTAACCTACAAGGAAGGTCTGATCAACAACAGAGACCTTATTATCGCAGAGAACGACTACACGGCAGCGCGAATCGACCACATCCGTGCAACCTATGATTACCTCAGCACCGTCGCGAGACTTAACCGCGCAATCGGAAGATGACCTCACCACAGAGCCACAGAGCCACAGAGAAGTACCCTTGTCATTTCTCTGATACCCTTTCTTTCCGTTTCTCTGTGTCTCTGTTTCTCTGTGGTCAGAAATAACCTCTCGGGGGGCACCTATGCGATCAGGCGCGAACCTTCTGGGCAACATCATCAGGGCCGTCAACTGCCAGCTCGCCAGGCGAGGCATCGCGAGGCCCGGACTGCCGATAACTCTCACGTTTTCCGTTACCAACCGCTGCCAGTCGCGCTGCAAGACCTGCCTGATATGGAAGTTCCACGAGAACCGGCCTGAACTAGTTCAGAAAGAGCTCTCGCTCGATGAGATCGAGAGGGTCTTCAAGGGGATGGGCACAATAGCATTCTTCAATATCAGCGGCGGCGAGCCGTTCCTTCGCGACGATTTGCCCAATATCGTGGCGCTCGCGCTTGCCCACCTTCGCCCCAGCATCGTCCACATCCCGACCAACGCCCTTATGCCCGGACGAATCGAGCGCCAGGTGAGCGAGATGCTCGAGCACATCAGCCAGAAAAGCCCAGGCGTCAAGCTGTCGGTCAAACCATCCCTGGACGGCCTCCGCGAGCACCATGACGAGATAAGAGGCGTGCCCGGCAACTTCGACAAAGTCATTGAGACAATAAAACGACTCAGACCACTATCCGACCGCTTCCCGCAGTTCGTGCTGGAAGTCGGCACGGTCATCTCGCGGCTCAACATGGACAGCATCGAGGCGATCGCCTCGTTCGTCCACTCGCTTGGCATCGAGAGCTATCGCAGCGAGCTCGCCGAGACCAGAACCGAGCTCGCCAACAAGGACGCTGACATAACGCCCTCGCCAGATGACTATGAGCGGGCGATAAATGTGTTCAAAAGGCACACCATCGAAGGCCTCAAGGGCAAAAGGCGATATACCAGGATGCTCGAGGCGATGCGCCTCGTCTATTACGGCCTTGCCCTCAGGACGCTCCGTGAGCAGAGGCAGGTCATCCCATGCTACGCCGGTATCTCAAACGCCCATCTGGACCCTTACGGCGAACTGTGGGCATGCTGCACGATGGCCGGCGACGCCTCGCTCGGCAACGTCCGTGAGACAGGTTACGACTTCTGGAGAATATGGCACTCGAGGCAAGCCGACGAGGTCAGGGCATCCATCCGACGAGGCGAGTGCTTCTGCCCCCTCGCCAATCAGGCTTACTCCAACATCATCCTCAGCCCGACCTGGCTGCTGAAGACAGCCACCACGTTCGTCCGCTACGCTGCGCTTAGGTAGGATTGATCAGAGCTGGGGACAGCCGCCGCGTGTCCCCAGACCCCTCCGCGGCTTTTCTGAAACGTGCTCCTGTGGCGCTCTGGGCTTCCGTCGCGGGACCCTCAGCCGCCATATTGCTCCGCAATCTGGCCGCCAGCCATTCAATCGCAAGGCGATTGAAGCTCGGAGTCAGGTCGCTGTAAAAAGCCCAGTCCGCGATAGGAACGATGCCCGTGAAGCGCGAAACCGAACAACACATTCGCGATCATGTCTTAAATCCCCTGAAGGGGGATAATGTGAATAGCCGTAGGCGCAGCCTACGGAATCAGATATCAATGCGGAGATCGGCCCAGAAGGGGTCGAACAACCCCAGCGAATCACAGCGTTGTGCAACCTCTTCAGCGTTGATATATTATTTTCCTCTGCTTCGTCCCATTCCCGTAGGCTGCACCTACGGCTACTATTGTCATTCCCCTTCAGGGAATTCAAACTTGTGTTGTGGCACAACCGGCGTGACGTATAATGACCACGCAACCGTGCGCAGATGTGTGAGTCCTGTGAGGGCAGCCGTGGGCGAAGGCTAATGAAGGAGAACGTACCGTATGCAGAACAACCTCGAAGACACGTACAACATGAGATGTCCCCTCTGTGGGGGAGGTGACATCAAACCGGAAGATGACCTTGCCACAGACCGATGCATTGTGACCTGTGGCCGGTGTCACAAGTTCCGCATCCGAAAACAAGCATGGCGGTTCCCGCCCAGCGAAGATACCAAGCGGAAGCTCCATCTCCTTTCGGGTCTTGCCAGGGAGCTTTCAGAACACGGCGGGATGCTCAAGATCGAGTCAGTCCGGCCGGACAAAATTGACGAGCTCTTGTCTGGCCGAGTCCCAACGACCGTGCAAGAGAAGATCGACCGTCTTCTTCAGGGAATGGCCAAGAGATCAGAACATCCGGGCGCGGAATTCCGCATTGATAAGGATAATGACTACCCTCTAGCTTATGCCAAAAACGGGACTGAATTGGGTTTCTTCTTAGAGCATTTGGAGAATTCCGGTCTCGCTCTAATAGGAAGAGGAGGCAGCACCGCCGGCCCGTTTCGGCTCACAACTAAAGGCTGGGAGCGCGTCGAGAAGCTCAAGGAATCCAGAGCGACCTCGACCAAAGTCTTTGTGGCAATGCACTTCACCAAAGCTCTTGAGGACCTATACGATCTGGCGATCAAACCGGGCATTGCGGCGGCTGGATATGGCCCCGTCCGGGTTGACCGGGAGGACCACATCGGCAAGGCCGACGACTACATCATAGCCCAAATCAAAGAGTCGCGTTTCATGGTGGCGGACATGACAGATCAAAGGCAGAGCGTTTATTTTGAGGCAGGATATGCAATGGGTTTGGGCCTTCGGATCATTTGGCTTTGCAGGGATGATGATATGAAGAACCTCCATTTTGACATTCAGCAATACAATCACTTGCCTTGGAAGCAGGGCGAGTGGCTGGATTTGAAGGACAGGCTTAGATACCGGATAGAGGCCACGATCGATCGTGGGCCCGCCCGCCTTCTGACTGATAAGTCAAAAAGCCCCAACCCGGTGTGAGCAGCGCGATATAGACATCGGCGAGCATCCTTAGCGGGTCAGGATGCGGCTACGAGGCGGCAGGCGTTCAGAGCTTCGAGACGATGATTATCCTGCACTCGGCAAGAAAAGGCAGCCGCCCGCGCAAAAAGATGAGTCGGTCGGCATCGTCGTTCGAGATGACAACGTCGCAGGCGAGATGTCCCGCTGCTGATATGGCCTCGACAATTTTCGGGTTTTGGCCCACTAACGGGCTTATTCTCGCCGCGTCGGTCCCAGACATATAAGTGATGCCGCCGTTCTGCATGAAGCTCAGCCGCCGGGCATATCGCACGTCGAAGACAAGCCGCCCGTCTTGGGCGAATATGGCGGGGCACAGCGCTGGTTTCAGAGAGACTCGTGAAGCGTCGATAATCAACCCCGTGGGATGTCTGATGGCGGACAGCCACTCGGCGCTGGCGTCGGCCGGAACCGGCGTTGGCATGACGAGGCCGCTTTGGCGATCGCCCACGCCGACTCCTTCAACTAATAAGGGCAAGATGGGGAAGCCTTTTACGTCCAGGCCAAGAAAGACGCAGGCGCTTGGGGTCTTGCCGTATTGCACGCACTCCCAAAGGACAGAAGTGCTCGATGCGAGCTGCGAGAGCCTGAGGGCCGGTGCGCCGCGCAGGGCCATGAGGTCGCTCACGCGCTCGGCTGCTGAAACACGAATGTCAAGCAGGGCCGCGACGAGAGCATCTGCGGCATTCTGTCTCGCCAGTGCCGCCGCCTGCGCCTCATCCATGTCCGTAAGTTCGCAGCGCCCGAGCGCGTATATCAGGCCGGACGTCCAGTCGATCGAGACCAGGTCGAGGCGCTCTACAAAGTGCGTCGATGAAACAGGCAAGAGCGGCGGGACGGAACTGGCCTGACAATAGAAGGCCGAAAGGATGATCGCCGAAAGAAACAGCCAGACGATATTAAGTTTATGCGCTGCGAGGGGAACGGACCTGCTGTGGTCGAGCGGCGTTTGTGCGTCCAGATTCAGACTTGGCTTCATGTCCATCTTCCAGCTTGGCGAGGCGCAATATCTCGGGCGATGTGATGTCGCAGCTGCCAAACTGGGGCAGTAACCCAAGCTCCGAACCACTACTCCTCTGCTTGTTGCGACTGCGCGATAATCTTCTCGCTGATAATTGTTGGAACCGGCTCGTAGCTTGAGAACTGCATCGTGTAGCTCCCTCGTCCGCCGGTCAGAGACCTCAAGTCGGGGGCATACTTGGACAGCTCCGCAAGAGGCGCAATCGCCTTGATCACCTGCCTGCCAGCGATGGTCTCTGTCCCTATGACCTTGCCGCGTCTCGAGCTCAGGTCGCCAATCACGTCCCCCATCGATTCCTCGGGCACTACCACCTCCAGCTCCACGATCGGTTCCAATAGGACAGGGCTAGCATCTGCCGCAGCCTTCTTGAACGCCATCGACCCCGCTATCTTGAATGCCATCTCCGAAGAATCGACCGCGTGGAACGAACCATCATAAACCGTAACTCGCAGATCAACCACAGGATAGCCTGCAAGGACGCCCTTATCCATCGCGCCGATGACGCCCTTCTCGACCGCTGGGATATACTGCCTCGGTATCACGCCGCCCACTATCCTATCCACGAACTCGAAGCCAGTGCCCCTTGGCAGCGGCTCGAGCTCCACCCAACAGTCGCCATATTGCCCACGTCCACCGGTCTGCTTCTTGTACTTCCCTTGCGCCTTGACCTTCTTACGGATAGTCTCGTGGTAAGGGACCTTCGGGGCCTTGAGATTCACCTCAACGCCAAACTTCCGCTTCATCCTGCCCACGATCACTTCCACATGAAGCTGCCCAGAACCCGAAATGACGAGCTCCTTCGTGTCGGGGTCCCGCCGCGACTTCATCGTGGGGTCCTCCTCCATCAGCCGAGAAACGGCACTTGAGATCTTCTCCTCGTCCACTTTCGACTTTGGCTCAATGGCGAAGGAGATCATCGGCTCCGGATACTTAATGGGGGGGAAGATAACCTTCTCGTTCTCGTCGCAGAGAGTATCTCCGGTGGTCGTCTCCTTCAGCTTCGCAACGGCAACCATGTCTCCCGCCTTCGCAAGTGGACATATCGCGTGTCCTTTGCCCTCAAGGTAGATGAGCTGACCGATGCGCTCCTTACGCCTCTGGTTGGAGTTATACACCGTGCTGTCTGACGAAAGCGCACCCGAATAGACCTTCATCACTGATAACTTCCCCGCATAAGGGTCGGCTATCGTCTTGAAGACAAACGCCGCAAGCGGCCCTTTAGGATCGATCTTCACCTCCACCTCATTGCCGCTCGAAGCATCGTTCGCAATCACCGGCGGCGAATCTAACGGCGAAGGCAGCAAGGTCATTGCCATCCTACTCAAAACATCAACGCCGATGTTCTGCTTTGCCGATCCGCAGAGCACCGGGACCAACGCTCCCTCCTTCACGGCCCTCGCCAAGGCCTCCATTAGCTCGCTACCCGAGATGCTCTTCTCCTCAAGATACCGCTCCAGGAGCGCATCGTCCGTCGAGACGATCGCCTCAACCATTTTCTCGCGATACTTGGCGGCCTGGTCGGCATACTCATCCGGGATGTCTGCCTTCTTGCTCTTGCCAGAACCATCACGCTCATACATAAGAGCCTTCATCTCGACCAGGTCTATAACCCCCTTGAAACCTGCCTCATGGCCAATAGGAAGGTCCAATACCACGATCTTCTCGGTAAGAAACTTCTTTATCGAATCGACCGCTTGCTCGAGGTCCGCTCTTTCACGACCCATCTTGTTCACAAAAATCATCCTGCGCGTGCCGTACTGCTCGCAGAAATCCCAAACCCGCTGGGCCTGAACCTCCACGCCCGCCACACCGCACAACACTATTATGGCGCCCTCGCTCACCTTGATAGGGCTCTTGGCGTCCATGATAAAGTCGGCATAGCCCGGCGTATCTACCAGGTTCACCCGAGTATCCTTGCTCTCAAAGAACGAGAACGAACTTGAAATAGATATGCCACGCTCAATCTCCTCCGGGGCATCATCCATGACGGTCGTCCCGTCCTCGACCTTCCCCAGCCGCGTGGTCTTACCACTGTTGAAAAGAAGCGCCTCGGCCAGGGACGTTTTCCCGGTATCGCCATGTCCACATAGAACGATATTGCGAATCTTTGCTACGTCGTAGTCCTTCATTCAATCTTCCTCAAACAATAAATGTTAGCATTGCCGATGTCGGCGAATATAGGCGGCGAAAGGCGAGTCTGTCAAGCAAAGCGACGGAACGACTGGCCGCCCGACCAATGCCAAAATGCTCTCGGCGAGAAAAGCTTGACAGGCGGTCGGGGGGGGCGTAAAATCCATCCTTGTTGCCTAAAATGTGATTTGGGTTTTTCTGTTGTTTTTCAATTCTGGACAACACGACTGGCGAGTGGGTGCAGACGGCGGCCGCCCCTCGGATCGTCGGGGTGGTCGAGGATGCCGACATTGCCGACGGCCCGTATTCATAGTTATCCGTTGGCGGTTGGCGGTTGGCGATTGATCGTAGGAATGATCCACTAAGAACACGAAGACACACGAAGCAGGAGGGAAGGCAAGAGGAGGGATTGATGGTCGAGGCGCGTTCTTGAACATGCTTCTTCTCTTCGTGGCCCTTAGTGCCCTTCGTGGACGAAGCATCTAGTAGATTAGGAGACCGATGCGGTTGAATTGTGATCTTCTCTATCGTATGGAGGGTATGGACATGAAGCTACGTGTTTTCGGGTTAATTATCGTCACCATTGCGCTTTTGACAATGTTGCCGGGGGCGGCCAGGGCGGCGCCTCAGGTATTCATCAAAACCGACAGCGAGAGCTACAAGGCGGGGGATACGGTTGAGGTGAGCCTGGCCGGTCATAACGACGGCGGGGGCATGTCCGTTGACGTCTATGTCGGCCTGTTGACGCCCGAAGGCGCGCTCTACACGCTTGCATGGGACGGCTGGTGCGAGGGCGTCAAGGGCCCTTGGGCCCCCGGCTTCTGGTTCCCCCGTCTAGCGCAGCCGCAGCGAACGCCGTTTTTCTGGTTCACCGTGCCGTGCGAGATGCCGCCGATAAACGAACCTGGCGAGTTCTTTTTTCTTGCGGCCTTGACCCGGGCTGACACGGCGGACCTGCTCAGCAACATAGCCCTCGCAGCGTTCATGGTCGGGATGCCTCAGGCTTCGGACTACTACGTTGACGTAGAGATTGGCGATGATGCGAACTACGGCTCCGAGGAAGCGCCTTGGCAGTCAATCAGGCATGCTTTGTATTCGGTGGAAAGCCTACAAGAGGCCCCTGTGGCGATTCATGTCGCCCCTGGGACCTATTTTTGGGCCACCGGCGAGGCTTTCCCGCTGAGGATGAAGAGCTGGGTCTCACTTGTCGCTGAAGGGCCTGGGACAACAATTGATGCGGAGGAATATGGGACCAGCGTCATCGCGTGCGAGGATGTGCAAGGTGTGACAATTCGTGGATTTACTATTACGGGCGGCGGCCCTGCATCCTATGGTGGTTTGATGGGGGTCAAGTTTGGCGGAGGGATATTCTGCCGCGACAGCTCCGTTCTAATTGCAGATAACACGATAAGAGAGAACAGCGCAGGGTGGGGTGCTTGTGGGGGCGGCGGCGCGGGGATATACTGCACTGGCGGCTCGCCCGCCATTGTAGGCAACCTGATCCTCCGAAACACCGCGGAGCCGTCGTGTGCAGCCGAAGGAGGCGGTATCCTCTGCGAGAACAGCGCGGCGATTATCGCGAACAACACAATTGTGGGGAACACCGCGTGCTTTGGGGGCGGGATCGCGACTTGGGACTATCAGAATGCTGGGCCGCCTCAGATATTCAACAACACCATCGTGGACAACATCGGATACGGGTCAGGGATTTCTTGTAGTGGCGTCGATGCGGCGGTGGTCGATTGCATTGTGTGGGGGACAAACGACCTGGTCCTCTATGGTGTATCTGCCAGCTACTGCTGCATAAAGGGCGGTTATCCTGGCGAGGGCAACATCGATCAGGACCCGATGCTTGTAGCCGACTCGCCGTGGCCTGGATGGACTGGGTGGAAGCGCTATCTTGATCCCGCAAGCCCGTGCATCGACGCGGGAAGCAGGTCCGCGGAGGAGGCCGGCCTCTCACGCATGACAACGCAAGAAGATGGGACACCGGACACCGGTAGGGTGGACATGGGAGTCCATTATCCGATTCCGTGAGAATCCTTGATGAAAACAGAGCCACCAAATTGAACAGTACGAGCAGGACCTAGAATGGCTACTTACCTCGACATTATCAAGGAAGTCGCGAAACCCGATGGCATTCCTTTCGCTCGGCACGCTGGCACCATGTCGGAGCTCCTGATGTCGTTCCGGAATGATTCGGTTGTTCAGCGCCTCCTCAAGGCCGGTCGCCGCGCAGCCCCTCTGATCTGCTGGCAGCTGCGCAAAGATGGTCTGCAAATATCCCCCCAGGCTCGCGCTTGCCTCTTCTGGATACTTTGCCAGACAGCGCCCGATATGGCGGCGCATCTTGTCATGGCCCCGCTCGCTAGCCCAACAGACCACTCCGCAGCTCTCTTGGTCGGGCTTGCGCGAGAATGGATCCCGAAAGGACCGTGGGTCAGAGATGAAATAGCGCGGCGGGGAATCCTCCATAGTGGCAACGACTCATGGCCCTATGACGCACTCTTCCCCGGCCTTGCCAACGAAGTGAAGGACGATTCGGAAGTCAAGCAAGAGAGAGAAGAAAGCAAAGAACATCCGCCAAATAGCGCGGAGGCACCCCTCTTCGCAACATTCGCAGCCCACTTTGCCGAGGCGTCTGAGCGATTCAACCCATACAACTGCGAGAGCGTCCCTTGGGACGTCCGTGAAAAATATAAGCTGCTAATCCCAATAACGGACGGGAGAGAGGCATGGTTTGGCGAAAAAGGAGTGAACCACCCGTGAAGCTCTTCGCGGTATGTTTCATGACAGTGGTGCTGTGCGGCTGTTTGGCCGGTGCGGCCTTTGGACACATATCGACCTCACACTGCGCCTGGACTATCGAAGAGGGACGGCAAGGTAGGGCGCGCTGCGGATTTAGCACAGGGCCTGGATGCCCCAACGTCATGTATTCGAGGGGGATGCTAGAGGGGCTTGCATTCGGCGGCATCGGCCCCGAGGACAGACTCTTGCTCACCGCGGGCTTTTTACAAGACAACCTCGTGCTTCTGCTACGTCCTGACGGGTCCACAGACCTAAGACTTCCGCTGCCCTACACCGACCCCAATTGGTCCGGCTTCTGTGGCCGCGCAACCGATGATGATCACATCTACTTATGTAACTCCAATAGCGGGACCAGAGATGATGTACTGTCTTGCCGGCGCCTTGACGGGTCAGAGGTATGGAATACGACAGTTCGCGCTAGCATCGTTGTTCCCGTGCACCACAGAGGACTGGCGGTTCTTGCCGACTGGAGAACTGAGGACCAGGGGCTAATGAAGGTCTTTGATGAACATGGGAACCTGGTCTCAGAAGACGTGCTGAAGCATTGCCCGTATATCGCTGCGTTCAATGCAGACGGTATAGCCACGTGGGCATATTATACCTGGGAGGCGGTGCCTGGTGGTGGTTTTGAGGCAGAATGGTTCTGTGCTTCTGAGCTGAATCCAGACGGCGTCTCGATTCATTCGGCATACTTCCCGTCCTACGAGACGTACCCCGCGTGGGGCGGCTACTACACAAAGGTGAATCAACTGGGAAATGTCTTCGTCGCCGCGAAGAAGAAAGTGGCCGTGTTTGCCGATGCTAGCCTAGAGGCGAAGCTCTGGGAATACACGCCCGATGGATTCACTGTTTGGGAGAACGCGTGCGGAGACCCATTCGGCGGTTGGTATGTCGTGCATGCATTGCCGGAAAGCGATAATGACTGGTTCCGCGAGCTTAAGCTTCTAAGAATCGACCCGGACGGGACCCCCGCTTGGGATAAGAGCATGGGCCGACCATGGATCACTATGGGTACCCACAGTGTATGCAAGTGCGATGCAGCGGGGAACGTCTATTATGCATTCCAGGGCGAGGTTATCTCGCTTGATCCCGACGGCACAGAACGCTGGCGCATGACATTCCCTGAAGATGACATGGATGTCCTGGCTCTTGATTCATCTGGGACAGTATATGTGAGAGGGCACACTGATCGAACGAGCATTTTCGATCAAACGACGCTTCTCGCGTTATCCGATCACAAGCCACACCACTCGCGGGTGCGGGTCAAGATGCCGGAGCGGGAGGCGGGGGACGTTTATCAGCCCGGTGAGGAGGTTATTGTGCTGCTCCAGCCGTATAACTTTGGGGAGGATGAGGTTGTGGATGGCTACCTGGCGGTCATCCTGCCGAACGGGGCAATCTCCTACTACACATCCTCGGGCTTTCGCGCCTCGCCGACGCCCTGGTTCCCGAACGTCTATTTGCCGAACAGCTACGAGATGATCGACGCGCCGCTTTTCCTCGGCGCCATCCCCGAAGGCGCACCAGAGGGCACATACACCATCATCGCCGGCTTCACAACGCCCGGCACGCTGACGCCCGTCGATGAGCTCTTCCCCCTCACCTTTCAGGTGGTTGGCCGTTGACAGTTGGCGGTTGACAGTAAGGACTCACCACGCGGAGAGCCTCCGCTCCCTTACTCTGGGCCGAGGCTGCGCTTCAGCATCGACCCCCACTCTGGATAGCTGCCTGAGGCGAGCTCCGTTTCGGTGCGAGCCGACAGCTTACGTCCGCCGGCGGAAACAGCTACCCGAGTGCCGTGGGCACCTTGACGGGGTGGGGGAGATCACTTATCTTTCGGGGCAATGACCGCGAGTTTTGTGATGGTGGGAAGCCCTGAGACAGAGATGAGAAGGATAAACTTCGCGTTTGGCGTTCATTTGCATCAGCCGCTTGGCAACTTCGATCACGTCTTCGAGTCGGCCTACGAGCGTTCATATTTGCCGTTCATGGAGATGATCGAGCGTTTTGAGCAGGTCAAGGTCTCTGTGCACGTGACCGGGACGCTCTGGGAGTGGCTCGAGTCGCACCATGCAGATTTTCTCGACCTTCTGAGAAGGCTCTGCGACCGGGGCCAGGTGGAGATGCTGGGCGGCGGCTTCTACGAGCCGCTCCTATCCGTCATTCCGCCCTGGAACCAGAAAGCACAGATAGAGCTGATGAGCCAGCGGATCGAGCAGCGCTTCTCGATTCGGCCGGCGGGGATGTGGGTGGCAGAGCGTGTGTGGGAGCCGCAGCTTGCCTCGATTATCGGACGGGCCGGGATCAAATACGTGGTCCTCGATGACTATCATTTCAACGCGGCAGGTCTGCCGACGTCGGAGCTGTTCGGCTATTTTATGACTGAGGATGCGGGCGAGCGACTTGCGGTGTTTCCGATCTCGGAGAAGCTTCGCTATCAGATGCCGTTCTCACAGCCTCATGAGCCGGTGGAGTTTTTAGAGAGCATGGCATCTAGCGACGGTTCGCGGCTATTGGTCATGTTCGACGACTGTGAGAAGTTCGGGGTTTGGCCTGAGACGCACAAGTGGGTGTTCAAGGAGAAATGGCTAGAGAGGTTTCTCATAATGCTATCGGAATCGGACTGCATTCGCACGGTAACGCCGTCCGAGTACATGAGCTCGTTCGAGCCGCGGGGCCGGGTCTATCTGCCAACTTGCTCCTATCACGAGATGGGCGAGTGGACTTTGCCGACCGAGCCGGCGCTGGTTTACGGCGAGCTCATAGATCGGCTCAAGCACGAGAACAGCCTCGACCGCTATAAGCCGTTCGTTCGTGGTGGATTCTGGCGAGGCTTTTTGGCGAAGTATTCCGAGAGCAATTACATGCACAAGCGGATGTGGCACGTGAGCGCTCAGGTTCATGGTGCGGCGGTTCCAGACGCACTGCGCGAGCAGGCCGAGGCGGACCTAATGCGTGCCCAGTGCAACTGTGCTTATTGGCACGGCGTGTTTGGAGGTCTATATCTTCCGCATCTGAGGTTCGCAATATATCAAAAACTGATCGAGGCAGAATCGGCGGTCCAGCGCGCGCAGCGCGGCGACGCGGGGTGGGTTTCGCTGTCCACGGAGGACATCAATTCTGACGGCCTTGACGAGGTGATTGTTGAGAACCCCAACCTTGCGTGTGTTTTCTCGCCCGTCGGCGGCGGCATGGTTGAGCTGGACTGCCGGCGCTCGTTTGTGAACGTTTTGGACACGCTCTCGCGACGGAAGGAGGCATATCACGCTCATCTTGGCAGCCCTGAAGACTCGTCGGCGGAGCGCGACCACGCCTCGATCCACGACCGGCGTTATGAGGCGAGCGAGCGCATCCTGAGTCGGCTCAACTACGACTGGCATCCAAAATGGTCATTTTTGGAGCATTTTTTGCCGATTGGCACAGACCTTGCGCAGCTACGTGATAGCAAGTACAGAGATTTGGGCGACTTTATCACGAGCACTTATGACATTGAGACAACCTGCTCGGAGACGACAGCGGTCGCGAAGTTCAGGCGGCGAGGCGCTCTTTACGCGGGGCATTTGCCACAGCCAATGAGTTTAAGCAAGACCTTTACGGTGAGAGGCGCCTCGGGGCGGATAGTGTGCGACTACTGTTTAGACTATGCTGGACAGGAGAGTTTTGATGCCATATTTGCTGTGGAGTTTTCATTTGCGTGTTATGGGGGCAGCGACGATTGCCACTTTTGCCGTAGCGGTGATGATTGGCAGTCGCTTGCCGAGACGGCGAGGCCTAAACGCGTCAGCGCGCTTCGACTTAGCGACCCCCATCGCGGGTTCGAGATTGTTTTGTCCTTTGATGTTAAGGGAGATATTTTCAGGTTCCCGCTCGAGACAGTCTCTCAGTCGGAGAGCGGTTTTGAGTTGATAAAACAAGCGACAACTGTTGTAGTGCAGTGGCCATTGAGGTTTTCGAGCGGCGAGCGCGTGGAGCGCAGGATAGAGCTTGCGCTCAGGCCGGTTTAGTCCCGGCCGACTGGCCAGGCCCGTCTCGGCATAAGGTTGTAACCTTGCCAGCAGTGTAGGAAGATTTTTGAACTATGAAGTTTAGGAACGTCGTGGAGATGGGGATCGGCGTCCTGCGGGCCAATTACTTAGGCCACCGGATGCCGCTCAACGTCATGCTGTCGGTAACGAACCACTGCACGTGCCATTGCCACTACTGCAATATCCCGCTCCGAAAGCAGCGAGAGCTCACGACCGACGAGATATTCTCGCTCATCGATCAGCTCAGGGAAATGGGGTGCACACGACTGGGCTTTTGGGGCGGTGAGCCGCTGGTGCGCGACGACATCGCCGAGATGGTCAACTACGCGTCGTTCAAGGGGATGTACACAACGATGGACACAAACGGCTTCCTGGTGCCGGATAGAATCCACGAGCTGGGGAAGCTGGAGCACATGATCATAGCTTTTGACGGCGACAAGGAGGCGCACGAACTGAACCGGGAAACTGGCAGCCACGAGCGGGTGTTGGAGGCGATCAAGGTTGCGTCCAACAGGCTACCGTTCTGGTCGATCACTGTTCTGTCCAAGCACAACCTTCACTCCATAGACTACATCCTGAATATGGCCAAGAAGTATAACTTCCTGACGACCTTCCAGGTAATCCATCACAACGAGCGGCTCGGAGTTGACGTGCACGATTTCGTCCCGTCAAACGAGGACTACAGGAAGGCCATCCGGAAGCTGATACTGGAGAAGAGGCGCGGTGCGCCCATAGCATCAACTCTGTCTTACCTTGAGTTCCTTCTGGCCTGGCCGGACTACTCAGTTCCGATGCTTCCTTACAGGATGCATGGGCTAAGGTGCTGGGCGGGGCAGCTTTACTGCAACGTTGATGCGAACGGTGATGTGTATCCCTGCTCGCTTCTGATCGAGCTGATGGAGGCGAAGAACTTCCTTGATGTCGGCTTCAAAGAGGCGTTCGATGCGACCAAGAAAGTGCCGTGCAAGGCATGCGACGCGTCCTGCTTCACGGAATACAACTATCTTTACTCTCTGGACCGCAGGGTGATCACAGGCTGGCTGAAATCCATGTATAAATCGAGGAAATCGCGATAGTGGAGGCGCCGAAGGAACGGATCATCCTGAGCTTCAGCGAGGATTTCACCGCAAACGCCTCGCTTTTCATAGACGGCAAGATCGTTGCCTCGGCCGCCGAGGAGCGCTTCAACCGCAAGAAGTGCAGCGCCGGGTTTCCGGAGCTTGCCATCAAGTATTGCCTTTCGGAGGCAGGGATAGATTTTGAGGACGTAGATACTGTTGTGGCAGCCAACAAGTATCATTTCGTCTATCGGCTCTTCCCCAACCAGTTCAAGGATTACAACCATGACTTCTTGAACCTCAAGCAGAAGGTTTACATGCACTACCACCAGTTGGTGCAGAGCTGCGGGCCCCTGCAATCGCTTGTGGAGTGGCTGTGCAAATCCCTTTTGCAGCGGCATCTTGGGCGGAAGATAGTCCTCTGCGACCACCACTTGACGCACGCATATTCGGCGTTTATGACCTCCGGCTTCCCCGAAGCGCTTGGCGTTACGATCGATAACATCGGGGACGGGCTTTCGGGCGGAATGTTCTACTGCAAGGACGGGAAGGTGCGGCTCATGTATGGCATGCCGGCGCTTGCCTCGGCAGGCCAGTTCTATGGTGAGATAACGCAGTTTCTCGGCTTCAATCCGCTCAAACATGCCGGCAAGGTGACCGGCCTTGCGGCACGCGGCGATGCCTACAACGCCTACCAGCTGATGATGCGATTCTTCTCGCTCTCACCAGACCAAAAGAAGTTCATTCTGCCACCAATTCTGACCAAAAGCTTCAAAAGAGGGCTTTATAGGCAGCTCGCCAAGTTCAGCGCGGAGGACATCGCAGCGGCGGCGCAGCGGCGCCTCGAGGACGTAGTCGTCGATTTCGTCCAGCACGGGCTTGACCAGACGGGGCTGAGGCGCCTCGTGCTGGCGGGCGGCGTTGCTGGGAACGTTCGGCTGAACCAGAAGCTTCATGAGTTGGAGCAGGTTGACGAGATATTCGTGCATCCTGGGATGAGCGATGCGGGGCTCTCGCTCGGAGCGGGGCTTATGTTCCTTGCGGAAAAGACGGGACTTAAGCCGTTTAGGCTTGATACCGTTTATTTCGGGCCGGCTTTTGACGACGCGGCCGTTGAGCGGGAGTTCAGCAACTTCGACGGGCTGAAGGTCAAGAAAGACCCTGAAATCGAGGAGACAATAGCCACGCTGCTGACGCAGGGCAAGGTCGTGGCCAGGTTCGCCGGCAGGATGGAGTATGGCCCGCGGGCGCTCGGCAACAGGACGATTTTGTATCAGGCGACTGACCCGTCGGTGAACGACTGGTTGAACGAAAAGCTCAAGCGGACGGAGTTCATGCCGTTTGCCCCGGTTACGCTTGCGGAGAAGGCGCACGAGTGCTACACGGGGCTTGATGGCGCCGAGTATGCGGCGAAGTTTATGACGATAGCGTTCGATTGCACGCCGAAAATGAAGCGGGAGTGCCCCGGCGTCGTTCACGTTGACGGCACAGCAAGGCCGCAGCTCATCCACGAGAGCGACAACCCATCCTACTATCGCATACTAAAGCGGTATTACGAGATGACGGGCCTCTCCAGTATCATCAATACCTCTTTCAACATGCACGAGGAGCCGATAGTTTGCACGCCCTACGATGCGCTTAGGGCTTTCACACTCGGCCATCTCGACTACCTTGCGATCAACAACTTCTTGGTGAAGAACGAATCGCCCAGCTAGTGCCCGAATGCCACGCTGCGGCGCAGGCTTTCTGGACCGCCTCATGCTTCTTGGTCGCGCATCGCAGTGGCGGCCCAAAAGCGGCTGTCCAATAAGTGCATCTACATGCGAGAATCCCTGTGTTTAAGGATGGCTGGCCCCAGATGTAGGGGCGGTTCACGAACCGCCCGACCTCAGCGCCACAGCATATTGTGGGCGATTCATGAATCGCCCCTACAAAGAACACCTCTGGCCCCTCCATTGGACAGCCTCCAAAAGCGATCTTTGTCTGGTCTGCCCGAGCGCACGAGGCGGCAATCGTTCTGATATATCTGTGTGTTGCTGTGCCTTACCTTGTATCTTATGTGATTCCTCTAGACTTCTAACATTGACTTTCGTGCAGTCTTAGCTCAATCTCGTCTCCAATAGAGTTTACGGTTTCCTGCGCGAGCCCTCACTACATTGCGAAAGGACAGTTCTTACATGGTGCGCCTTCAAAAGAGTGTCGAGAGAATCCTGCTAGTGTCCCCCCACTACACGGCGCCAAGGGGATACAAGATAGACCTGACCCCGCCGCTCGGGATAGCGTACGTCGCGGCCGTGCTGGAGGAAAAGGGCTACGACGTGAGGGTCCTGGATGTGGCGGCGGAGGGTTTCCGCAATCGACATCCCATAGACGGAGGCTACGTTCGCGTCGGTCTGAGCTATGAGGAGATTGAGAAGAAGATAAGCGAGTTTTCGCCGGACGTTGTGGGCGTGTCCTGTCTCTTATCGAGCCAGTTTCCAGATATGTGCGGGATTTGCAGGCTGGCCAAGGAGCGATGCAAAGTTCCGATCACGGTTGTGGGTGGAGAGCACCCTTCCGCGCTGCCGGAAGAGAGCCTTAGCAGGGATTACATCGATTTCGTGGTGATCGGCGAGGGCGAGTACACGATGCGCGACCTGATGCAGAGGGTATCCGACGGAGATGGTTTTTCTCAGATAGGAGGTCTCGGATACAAGACTGAGGGCAGAATAGTAGTAAACGAGAAGAGCTCTTTCATTGAGGACCTGGACGAGCTTCCGCTGCCCGCTAGGCACCTGCTGCCCATGCAGACTTACTTTGACACTAACATACCTCAGTCCGGGACTTCCTTGAGGTCCCCGAATACACCGATGATGACATCGCGGGGGTGCCCTGGGCGCTGCGTATTCTGCGCCACCGCGAGGTTCTGGGGCAACAGGCAAAGAACACGCTCCGTCCAGAAGGTTTTGGACGAGATGGAGCATCTGATCGAGCGATATGGGGTCCGAGAGGTCCAGTTCATTGACGATAATCTCACGCTCGAGAGAGGCAGGGCCATAGAGCTGTTTGACGGCATGGTTGACAGACGCTTGGACCTTGCATGGAACACACCGCAAGGTATCGCTATCTGGGGCCTGGATGAAGAAGTTCTAGAGAAGATGAAACGGAGCGGATGCTACGAGATAACCCTGGGGATAGAGAGCGGCGATCCAGACGTCCTGAAGAACATCATCAAGAAACCTATCTCGATGGACAGGATCGAGCAAATTGTGAAGGCCGCAAGAAAACTGGGTCTCATAACAAAGGGCTACTTCGTTGTGGGGCTTCCTGGCGAGACAAAAGAGCAAATGCAGAAGACTTTTGACTTCGCAAAGAGGCTGCGCCTGGACGCGGCAGGCATCTTCATCGCTACACCGCTGCCGGGCACAGAGCTTTACAGAATCTGCAAGGAGAAGGGATACCTAAAAGAAGGCTTCAGCTTTGAGAAGATAATCTACGCTAGGGGCAATATCGAGACCCCGGATTTCACATCGCGCGAGGTGGAGCGGCTGGTCTCAAGAAACATTTTGACGCTCAACCTGGGCCTTCTGCTGAGGAACCCCTTCAGGTTCTTCAAGAAATACTCCCGGATACTCCGCACGAATCCCCGATCTCTGATCGGCTATGTCATCTTCCTCTTGGCTGAATGCTTGAGAAGAAGGGACCGAGCATGAGGGCAAGAAAGTCAGAGTAGGAGCGTGTCGAGCACGATCGTAACTGGCCCGTCGTTCTCAAGGGACACTATCATCTTCGCCCCAAACTGGCCGCGACGCGTGGGGACGCCAAGCCCGCTCAGCAGCTCGCAGAAGCGCTCGTAAAGCTCACGCGCCTCGTCAGGAGAGGCTGCGTTCATAAAGCTGGGGCGCCTTCCCTTATTACAGTCTGCGTAAAGGGTGAACTGCGACACGACTAGCGCCTCGCCTGCGACATCCCGAACGGAAAGGTTCATCTTGCCGGCTTGGTCCTCGAAGATTCGGAGTGCAGCGGTCTTCTCCGCGAGCCGTGCCGCCGTCTTGGCATCGTCGTCTCCTGTTACGCCGAGCAGAATCAGAAGACCCCTGCCGATGGCGCTTATGCGGTCGCCGTTGACCGTAACCGAGGCGCTTCTGACGCGCTGCAGGACGGCCCTCATTCCTCGTCCTTCTTGCCTGAGAACCAGGAGCGTTCAAGCTCCTTGAAGCCCATCATCAGGTTCACCAGATCGTCCCTCGTCTTCTGGTAGCAATCGTCTGGGGCCACATATTTGAACTGGCACTCCCTGGACCCATATTTGATCACTCCGGCCGCCACGGTTCGCTGGACGTAGAAATCTTCCGCCGGAGAGTAAAGTATCTTGCCGCGGGCCGTTACGAGAACAGCCGGGAAATCCCCTACGAAGAACTTCTTCTTGTCCAGCCACTCGAAATCGCCGGTGAAGCTCTCGGCGGCAATCTTCTCCGCATCCTCCCCATATCCGCCTGAAAAAAGCCACGCCGACCTTATGACAACCTTGCCAACACACCTGCGGTTCACCAGTGCAACGAGCGCCCTCTTGGCCCGAGCCACCTTCCAGACGCCGGGCGGGATATAGAGCTTGAAGGCGTTCACCTTGTCAACGTAGTTGGCGTGTCTGATCTTCGGGTTGATCTGCTGGTCAGTGTCGAACCAGGCCTCTTTCTTGTGACAGCCTATTAACACTGACAGCGCGACAACGGCAAGAATCAGGAGCAGAACGTATCTTCGCATAATCACCATACGCTAACAAAAGGCCACATAGGACCCGACAGGCCGCCCTCATCGACGGCCCTCAAACCAACAAGGTAGTTGCCCGGAACCTCGCCCGGCGGGATCGGCACTTCAAGCCCAAAGATGCCGTCGCCCGCATTGAAGTCGCCGTGCAATCCGTCATCACTAAGCTGCGCACCGATGGGGACGCCGTCAAGGTAAACATCCACTTGCGCGACGGGGAAGCCGGACGGACCAGGAGCCACGAGCGCAACCAGCGTCAACTCCCCGCCACCAAACGAGGTTATCCCGGAGCTCAAGTATCCCGCGGCGAGAACGAGCGGGCCCTGCCTGGCCGAATCGTCGAACGTCCAGTTCGCGGCCTGGCTGGCCTCCGTATAGCTCGGCCACTCAAGCCCCCAGCCACGAACCGCAAAATACGGGCTGACGGCGCTGACGTTGCCCATGCGGTCTGAGGCGCGAAGCTCGAGGAGATACTGTCCCTGCTTTAGGCCGGGGCCAACATCGATCTGAGTATAATAGATGCCGGGGAGAATCTCGTCCAGATCGAGACTCCCAGGAACATCGCTGCAACGCACCGCGACTCGCTCAATGTCGTCTAGGCCATCAGGGTCCTCTACCATAGCGTAGAGGCTCAACTTGCCGCCTTCCTGGTGAGTGATGCTGCTGTCGGCGTAGCCCGCCGCTATGATCTTCGGCACACCTGAGCCCGAAACACCAAACTTGAAGCAGGCGCTTTCAGAGAAGCAGCTCGCGGTCTCGTCGCTATTGATGGCGCGAACGACGGCGCAGTAGCTGGCGGATGCTCCCGCGGCAACTAGCGTCATCTCCCTTTTGTCTGCGTCAGTCCAGAAGGCATAACCATCGTCGCAGGGGCTCAGTGGCCTGCCGGCAGGCTCCTGTTGCCCGCCGATGCAGACATGGAAGCCGGCAAGGTCCTCGAGCGTGTCGGGATAGTCCCAGGAGATCGTAACCTCGTCCCCCGAGACGCTCGCCTCGACATCGGAGGGTGAAGGGATGGGAGGTAGATTTATCCTGAGCATCGGGTCCGCAAGGAAGGCCTGGCTCGACGCAAGGCTAACGTCCTCGGACTCCTCGTAAAACTTCAGTTTCACGGCCATGATAGCGAGGCCAATGTCAGTGCTGCCCCTGTCAAATATCTCGCCCAACAAGTCCATCGTGAGGTAATAGGGATTCCAGACAGAAGTAAGCCCCGTGGAACCCCAGTATCCCAACGCCCC